>Ga0209507_1000033_pt1 | contig 316831 bp, 242 predicted proteins | sample AD_UKC028_MetaG_FD_184414 | JGI IMG/M metagenome (GOLD analysis project Ga0209507, IMG submission 184414) | Active sludge microbial communities of municipal wastewater-treating anaerobic digesters from USA - AD_UKC028_MetaG (SPAdes) (version 2) | ecosystem: Engineered > Bioreactor > Anaerobic...
TTTTGCTCACAGCTTCCTTCAGATCCCGCCTCGCGACGGGCACCCTTGCTGTTCGGCTAGCACTTCCCCTTGCCGGGTGTGCATTGGACTCTAACCAACTAGTCAGTGCGCCCTGCCGGGCGCACCCAGAAGAGCGCCGCGGCGGGCACGCCGTCGCGCGCCGGCAGCTATATGCATACCCTTCAGGCAATGGCACCGGGCGAGGGATTCGGAGTCGTTTGCACCGCCTGCAACGACGGGGTTGGCTCGGTTTATGAGGTCGCGGTGACTCAGCCCAATTTCCAGGTCGCCGAGGACAGCATCTTCGGTGTCTGTTCCACCAACTGCGCCATCGGCGGCCTGTCGGGCGGCGGCGGTTCCGAAACCAACACCACTGCATTCCAGGCGGCCAACTCAGTGGACAAGTGGGGCGTTGTCTGCTGGCTCACCAACACTGCCGGCGTCCTCAACCCGCAAATCGAGTTCCATTACGTCAGCGGCACTGATCCAGCCAACTCCCTGAAACAATACGCGGATTGTGTGAAGTTCACCCTGATCTCGGCATCCACAAACCCGGCGCCGGTGCGGATCACCGATTTCCGTGGCACCTCGTTAACCTATACCGGCGGCGTGGGAGCGCGGTTTGTCTTGCGCCAGTCCACCAGCCTCAGCGACGCACCGGGTAGCTGGCCGCGCGTCGCAACCAACTTTGTCACTCCCGGCACGTTCGACCCGCTCCCGGTCGCAAACACGCCCGCCCCCTGCTTCTACTGCATCCAGAGCGAATAGCCCGGGATCGGAACGCCGCACTGGAGGTGCAAATCACCTGTCGGTGCACTCGGTTGTGTCGAAATAGACCTTCTTTGACTGGCCCTCGGCCGTGGCAAATTCAACCACGTCATACTTCCTGCTGGCCGTATTCAGCGCCGTTTGGCTCGCCTCGCGGTATCCCGGATAGTTCCTCGTCAGCCACAGCATCTCTGCCAGGGTGCCCGCCTCTCGGCAGTCCATATCGCTGATGACGACCGCCTGCTCGCGCGACGACCCGTCGCCTCCTGAATACGCAATAGGACGCGGGGTAGTTTGGGGCGTTTGACAACCGACCGCCAGCAGTGCGAAGAAGACTATTACTATCAGTTTCATATTTACTTCCGCGCTCGTATTTGTGAGAAATGCATAACCTATGCCACCTGCCTTCAGGTGCAGAATTGCGAGTATTCCGGCCTGTTTCCCCCTCCAATAAGGCAAAGTCACGTGATAATGCCCCGCCTGAACAAGACGGCTGTTCCACCCCAGCCAGGTCAAATCCGGGCAGCCGCCCCGGTGTGACAACGCTGTGACACCCGTTATACCCCGGTGTGGTTCCCATGGGGACCGACCCCCATGGGAACCACACCGTAGTCCCGCCGCATTGGCACCGTCTCATAGCCGTAATTGGCTTGGGCGCGGGGGACGGGCGGAGCCAATGGGGGTGGGGCGGCAGTCCGTGGGTGTGGCCGGTTATACCCGGCTGGCGGCGAGTGTCCTCAGCCCACCAGCCAGGCGAGACAATTCCAGCCGAACCTGGTCAGGTTGGATTCCGCGCTATGGGCCGGCGGATTGAACGCCGATCACCCGCTCGTCGTTGGCGGCAATCACCTTCTGCCCAGGGCGCACGATTAGGAAGTCCGCTTCCGGCCACTCTCCCTCCAGCAGCTTATGGAACAAGCCCAAATCGCCCTGGATTTCCTCGTAATCCCAGCCGCGCTCCCGGCAGATCTCCTGCACCTGCTCGCACAGCCTGAGGTGCTTGACGAAGTCGAAGTCAATCAGGATCCCGTGCGAATAGGATTCCGTCCACCGGTTCATCTCCTCCATGAGGTAACTGGCCTGGTCCTCGCCATATTTCTTCACCCACTCTTCGTAGGCCGCCTTGATGCCGGTGTTGGCGCCGGCCGGCAGGGATGCGCCGCCCCAGATCGGCCCTTGCTGCCCGCGGCGCCTGGCGCACTCGAGCCAGCCGGAGGTGTAATAATAGGTGCCAGGCTTCGAATCAAAGCACTCCCGGTAGCGCTCCTTCGATCCGAGGAAGAAGGTGATGCAGTCATGCGCGCGAGGAATCACCAGCGGGGTATGCGCCGTGGTCAGCCCCGTGAGGATGTTGCTGCATAGCCCGTAGCCGAGCAGGATGGCGTCGTATCGGCCGGCAGGAGCTGCGTCTATTCGCTTCTGAATCTCCGTCCGCCCGGTGCCGGGTATGTCGTGGTAGCCTTGCGTCAGGAAATCGAAGTCAATGAGGTTCTTCGACCGCGCCGCGGCGTGGCACAGTTCGCGGAAGGCGATTTCGCAGGCAATGACTTTGTAGAACATAAGAGCAGCAACCGTTTGGGCAGGGCCCGCAGTCACCTGCGAGCCGCGGCGCGCCTCGGAGTGCGCGCTACCGCAAGCACCGCAGCGAACACCGCAAGCGTCATTTTCATACCTAACCATATATCAAGCACGGACCGGCCGCTCAAACCAATTTGCCGGCAGGAACGGCGCCTCCGTGCAAGCCCTCCGTCCTGCTGGGTGGGGCCGCCTCGCCGAAGCGGCCAAACGGTGGCGCTTTCGGCGAAAGCGCCCTGCCAGACTCAGGGATTACGCCCCCGTCAATTTTGCCCTTCCCACTACTTTGCCTCTCTGCCAATCTCCGTGAGCAGCAAGCGTAGTTCGTCGCCAAATGACCCGCGAGTATAGCCTTTAGACTCCAGTTCTCATGCAAACCAACTCCTCCACCCGACGCCAATTCCTCAAGCAAACCACCACCCTCGCCTTCTCCGCCGCCGCCCTCCCCGTGCTCGCGCCCGCTTCTGCCCTCGGCCGGGCCGGCAAAGTTGCGCCTGGCGGTCGCATAACCGTCGGCTGCATCGGGGTCGGACCGCAAGGCCAAGGGGACATGACCAACTTCCTGAACCAGAAAGACGCCCAGGTCGTCGCGGTCTGTGATGTCTTCCAAACCCACCTCAACCAGGCCCGCGACCGGGTAAACCAGCACTACCAGAATAATAACTGCGCCACCTACGGTGACTTCCGCGAGCTGCTCGCCCGCAAAGACGTTGACGCCGTCCTCATTGCCACGCCCGACCACTGGCATGTGCTCAACGCGCTCGCAGCCGTGCGCGCTGGAAAGGACGTCTATCTCGAAAAGCCCCTGGGCCTCAACCTCACCGAAGACTGGGCCCTGCGCAAAGCCGTCCACCGGACCAGGCGCGTCTTTCAATTCGGCACCCAGCAACGCTCCTCTCGCATCTTCCGCCTCGCCTGCGCGCTGGTCCGCAACGGCCGCATCGGCCGGCTCCGCCACATCAACGCCTGGGGGCCCGCGAGCGCCTCGGGCGGCTCAACCAAAGTCGTCCCGGTTCTGCCCGGGCTCGACTACGAATTCTGGCTCGGCCCGGCGCCATCTCGCCCGCACACGGAGAATCTCGTTGCCGGCCCGGGCGCGAAGAAGACCTGGTGGCATGTTCGTGACTTTGCCGTCGGATTTATCGCCGGGTGGGGCATTCATCCGATGGACATCGCCGCCTGGGGCGGCGGCGGGTTGCTCCACGGACCGATCGAGGTGGAGGGGCGCGGCACCTTCCGCGCGGAAGGCATCTGCGACACCGCCACCGCCTGGAACGTGAACATGAAATTCGGCAGCGGCGTAACTTTGCGCTTCGAGGGCTCGCCCCATCATCCTAATCCAGAGGCGCCGGCATGCGACATCTGGGAGCACGAGCAGGAGTGGAAGCAGCGCTACCGCCGCATCACCGATCACGGCACCGCCTTCGAGGGCACCGACGGCTGGGTCCACGTTGACCGTGCCGGCATCAATCTCCAACCCGAGAACCTCATTGACGAAAATGAAGACGCCTTCCAGGTCCAACTCGCCCGCAGCCCCGACCACGTCCGCAACTTCCTGGATTGCATCAAGAGCCGCGCCCAAACTGTTTGCCCGATAGACGAGGCAGTTCAATCCGACACGCTCTGCCACCTCAGCGAGATCGCCCTGCACTTCAACCGCAAGCTCGTTTGGGACCCGATGAAAGAGCGCTTTCCCTGCGACGAGGAGGCCAACTTTCGTCTCCTCGGCCGCGAGATGCGCGAGCCGTGGGCGATGTAGCAGCCGCGTTGGCGGGCTTGCACCGCACAATTGCGCGCAGGCACGCAGACAGGCATCCCGTTCAGCATCGATCGCTTCCGCCGGATGCCTTGGGGCCGGCACCGCACAACCGCCGGAGGATCGGGACGGTTGTGGCCAGCAGCACCCCGGCGCAGATCAGATAGGGCAGCGGAGGCGAATACGCCAGCAGCGCCGTCGCGAACACAGGCCCAAATATGCGCGCCAGGCTGCCTGCGGCCTGGGCCACGCCTATGGTCGCGCCCTGCTCGTGATCGGGTGTGAGGTTCGAGAGCAGGCCGAACAACGGCGGGCGTGTGAGACTTGTGCCAACCGACAGCAAACCAAGCACCAGCAGGAGCCACACCCAGGGCAAGCCGTCCTTCTGGATGAGCACCTGCCAGGTCAGTTGTGAGCCACCCCCGAGAAACGGAATCAACATGAAGCTGCCCGCGGTCAGCACCAGGCTCAACGCAATGAGCCGGGGCTCGCCCATCTTCTCGACCAACCGCCCGATGACCCCGCCCTGCACCACCGCACCGATCAGCCCGCAATACACGAACAGGTAGGCGACCGTGCTGGCCGAAGTTGCATCGTTCTTGAAGTCCAGGTGGAAATTGGCGCCGACGAGCAAGGGGAGCGTGCTCTCAAAACAGCTGAAGCAGAAGGTCGCGAGAAAAAACACAACCACCAGCAACCCCACCTTCGGATGACGAAGCGTATGCGCCCACTGGTCAAGGTGTGGACGCACAGCCGCCTGCGCCGCACCGGGCCGATGGCTCTCCGCAAGAATGAAGAAGGCCAGCAGGAAGTTGACCGCGCACAGCGCCGCCGCCACCCAGCCAGGACCGGTGTCGCCCAGATGGCGCAGGCTCACTCCCCCGATAAAGGGTCCGAGGATGAATCCCAGCCCGAACGCCATGCCGATGAGGCCCATCTGCTTCGAGCGTTCCGCCGACGTCGTGATATCCGCGATATAAGCCTGCGCCACGGTGATGTTGCCGCCACAAACACCGGCAAGCATCCGCGACACCACCATCAGCCACAAGGCGGCGGTATGGTTCGCAAGGCCGGTGCTGCGCGCGAATAGCACGTAAGAGGCGGCCGCGCCCGCGGTGCTAATGAGCAGTATGGGCCGGCGGCCATGCCGGTCAGACAGTCTGCCCCAGATCGGCGAGAAGATGAACTGCATGATTGAAAACGAGGCGAAGATGACGCCGATCACGATCCCGCGAGCGCCTAGGTGCTCGCTGTAGGACGGGATTAGAGGCACGATGATCCCGAAGCCGATGAGGTCAATAAAGACCGTGAGAAAGATGACCAGTATAGATGGCTTCCTCACGTGGTTACGTCAAATAATCGCCGCGCGGCGTCCGGTGGAACCTCGAAAGACATGGCGAGAATCTAGGGGCAGATTCGCGCCAGTCAAGTGAGTCGGACACCGCGCTTCCCGGAGACCACAATCCCAAGTAAGGCACGGACAACAATTTGTCCCGGCCAAAAAGCAGGCGGCCCCTTCGACCTCTGACGATGGCGTAAAGGCGCCAACATCGGAAAGCGGCATAATCAGATTGACCCAGCCTCTGCCAACATCTGTCCAGAATTGAGGCAACGCAGCGGAATCCAAGCCGGCCTAACTCTGGCAAAGGCGGCTTTATGGCAAAACCGCGAGATTGGCCCATAACCTGCATGGTTTGCTAATGAAATTGCACGCCGTCCACGCCGGTTGCAGAAAGGGCGGGGCGGATGAGGCACTTGGGTGGAGAGGCTTGCTCGCGGTTTCGTTGATGCCCGATGCGAGAACCTTCGCCTTGAACACACTGATAGATGACCATGGCCCACGCCAAACAGAATCAAGTAAAGGACACCCGCAGACGGATACTGCTGGTAGATGATCACGCGGTAGTCCGCTACGGCATCGCCCAGCTCGTGAACCAGCAGAGCGACCTGGTAGTTTGCGGGGAAGAGGAAGACGCTGCCAATGCGCTCAGCGCCATCGGAAAGCTCAAACCGGACCTCGTCATCGCCGATATCTCCCTCAAGGAAAGCAGCGGGCTGGAGTTAATGCGCAACATCAAGGCTCAGCACGCCGGATTGCCGGTGCTGGTAGTGAGCGCGCATGATGAGTCCATATACGCGGAAATCGCGTTTCGCGCGGGGGCGCTCGGGTACCTGATGAAGGGGGATGCGCTGGACCGGGTGGTTACAGCCATCCGCCGGGTGCTAAGTGGGAACATCTACGTGAGCGACACGCTTGCCGCCAAGATGCTGCAGCAGCAGGTCCGAGGGCCAAGAAACATCCAACAGTCCCCCGTTGAGGGCCTCAGCGATCGGGAGTTGGAAGTCTTTCAACTCATCGGACAATGGAAGAAGACGAAGGAAATCGCACACGTGCTGAAATTGAGCGTCAAGACCATCGAGTATTACCGCGAGCAGATTAAACAAAAGCTCAACCTGGCCAGCGCGGCAGAACTCACCCATTGCGCCACGACGTGGGTGAAGCAGGAAAACCCCACATAGATCGGTAAGAAACCTGATCTTCTTCTTGGCCGGGCTTTGGCCCAGCCTTAGCCTTGGGCCACGGCATCGATGAGCATGTTCGCGCCCTTGAACACTACGACTGCATCGCCGGGACGATTGCGCCAATCGAGACGCGCTTAAGGGAACAGATGCAAGAAGTGCTGGGCGCCGAATGGTGCGATCGCTGGCCGGAAGGTTTGCCACCATACGTGGATGTGCCCGGCCAGGTGAATGTGCTGGAAATCCTGCGCCTGTGGACTTTCGCCAAGTCGCTCGACCTGGTCGCATGGGGCAAGATGCGCTACAATCGGCTCGGTCAGGCGGACCATTGGTTTCCCGGCGAGAACGCGGCCAAGGTGGCGGATCTGAAGCTGGACCAATGCGTGGTGCGCAGCCCTTTCGCCGGGCGGGCTCAGCCAAAGCTGAGCTGTTGGAAAAGCAGCGCCGTTACTTCTTATCCTTCTTCTTGTCGTCCTTCAAGTTCAGGCCGCTTGCCTTTTCATCCGACTTCGGCGCTTCAGCGGCCGGCGCTCCAATATTGATCTGGGCAAGGACAGCATCGGTAATGTCGTTCTCGTTGTTCGTATAGAGCACAATCGGGGTGCCATTGGCGCCCTCCGACGCGGTGTCGAGCACCAGCGCATAACCGGCGTCTGTCGCCTTGCCCTTGATCGCGGTGCGGATTTCCTCGACCAGGCTGCCGCGCATGCGCTTGGTTTGTTCGTCCAGCGTGGTGCGTGCCCGGCGGTCATACTGCGTAATGGCATCCTCCTCCTCTTTGATTCGCTTAAGCTTGTCCTCGGCTGTCTTCTTCCGCCTCTCGCGTTCATCGAGGGAGTAAGTCTGGTTGTTCGCCTCTGCCAACAGCGTTTGATAGTCCTCTTTGGACTTCTTCAAATCGTCGAGCATGGTCTTGAACTCCTTCTCGACGTCAGCAGCCTGGTTCTTCAGCACCGCGTCCGCCTGCTTGGTCTTCCAGTAGTTGTCGAAGAGCTTGCGCAGATCAACTGTGGCAATGCGGCCCTGGGCATAAGCGGGGGCGCTCAACAACGAAACCAAGAACAAGCCCGCCACCAATTTGCAAATGAGACTCTTCATAACAATGCCAAAAAATCAGAATTCACTGGCGTGGCCAACTCAAAACTGCACCTGCATAAGTCGCACACGCCCCCTCGTTCGCCGGCCTGCCGTGGCACCAGCACTCCCGGACACAAATGGCGACCCTAACGGGACTCGAACCCGTGCCGCCGCCGTGAAAGGGCGGTGTCCTAACCGCTAGACGATAGGGTCGTCCAAGGGATTCGAAATATAGCTGAGCCAGCTCCCTTGTCACGCAAATAGCACAGAAAAGTGAAGCTTCTCACTCTCTTCTGAAAAGTGCCAACCGTGGTATTCGCCCGCACAACCCGGATGGCCGAGGCACAGGGAATGCAAGGTCATCATTGCTCCCCAGCCGGCACCTGACAGACCCCACCAAGCTCAAACCTGCGCACTGTCCATATTTTGGACAGTAGTGCTGACTGCCTCCTTTCTCTACTCCCCACTCATTTCGGCACCTTTGGCTTGGCTTTACGGTGACGGCACGGTGCTGCTACGGTGTGTATCCCATGGGGATCGCTCCCCATGGGATACACACCGTAGCCTGACCGCACTAACAAGCCATCACCCAGCTATCCTCAAAGCCAACAACGGCGTCTTTGCTCATCGGCGAGGAGGTTTGGGAGAGGGGAGAAGTCTTGCTTTGGCGGCGTGGTTTGCGTAGTGTGCTTCTGATACGAGTCATGAAAATCTACATTGACGGAAAATACCTCCACGAGCGAGACGCCAAGATCTCGGTTTTCGATCATGGCCTGCTCTACGGGGATGGCATTTTCGAGGGCATCCGTGCATACAACGGCCGGGTGTTCAGGCTGAAGGAGCACATTGACCGGCTCTTCTGTTCGGCAAAGGCCATTCTGCTGAAGGTTCCGATGAACCGCGCCGAGATGATGAAGGCAATCGTCGAGACCGTCCGCCGCAACCGGCTTCGTGACGCATATATCCGCCTGGTCGTAACCCGAGGCGTCGGAACATTGGGGCTGAATCCGAATAAGTGCAAGCGCCCTTCCGTTATCATTATTGCCGGGAAGATAACGCTCTATCCGCCGGAGTTGTACGAACGGGGCATGGAGATTATTACTGTGCCTACGACGCGAAACCTGCACAGCGCGCTCAACCCGGCCATTAAGTCCCTAAACTACCTGAACAACATCCTGGCCAAGATCGAGGCGCACAACGGGGGCGCCGAGGAGGCAATCATGCTGAATTCCGAGGGGTTCGTAGCGGAATGCACCGGGGACAATGTGTTCATCGTGAAGGACAGAGAATTGCTCACCCCGCCGCTATCGGCCGGCGCGTTGCATGGCATTACCCGACAGGTGGTGATGGAACTGGCGGCAGAAGCGGGTCTGAAGGTGAGTGAACCCAACCTGACCCGCTACAGCATGTTCAACGCAGACGAGTGTTTCTTGACCGGGACAGCCGCCGAAGTGGTGCCAGTGGTCAAGCTTGACGGACGGGTCATTGGAACCGGCAAGCCCGGGCGCATCACAAAGGATCTGGTAACGCGATACCATGCCTTGACGAAAGCGTCCGGCGAGCCGATATACGGTTAGGCCATTTATGTTGTGCAACATCTGCAAGGAACGAGAAGCCACCGTCCACTATACGAACATCTCGGGGGACAAGAAGCACAACGTGGACCTGTGCGAAGAATGTGCCAAGGGCACGGGAATGAACGACCCTACGGCGTTCAGTTTCGTGGACGAGCTGTTTGGATTGGGCGCCACGCAGGAGATTGAGCAAGCCGGTGGCGAGACCGGGCTGAAATGCCCCGTGTGTGGTTTTACCCAGGCAGATTTCAAGAAGGCGGGCCGGTTGGGCTGCGCGGAATGTTACGTGGCCTTTGCGGAGCCACTGGAAGGCTTGCTGAAGACAATGCACAAAGGCACAAGGCACGTGGGAAAGGTGCCTGAATCGTTGCGCAAGACCCGCGACCTGTCCGACCGCGTAAACAGCCTCCAAAAGAAGCTCGCCAAAGCCATCGAAGCGGAGGATTTCGAGCAGGCGGCCATCCTGCGGGACGAGATTAAGCAAATCACGGCCCGGGCCGCTGAGAAGACCGCTAGTTGACGCACATGGACCTCCACGCCTTCCTTATCCCGCCGGCCGAAAGCGCTCGTCGCAAAGGCCCCCATGACCGGATTGTGATGTCCAGCCGCGTCCGCCTGGCCCGCAACCTCAAGAATGCCGCTTTCCCGGGCTGGGCGAAGAAGCCGGAACGAATGCGCGTGCTGGATCTCATTCAGCCCACGATTGAGGCTCTCCCGGAAATGAAAGGCGCTTTCTCCGGGACCATGGACCGGCTATCCGTCCTGGACAAGCAGATCCTCGTGGAACGCCATCTCATCAGCCGCGAACATGCGGCCAAGAGCGCCGGCAGCGGGTTGGTGCTTAACCGGGACGAAACGCTTTGTTTCATGATCAACGAGGAAGACCACCTGCGCATGCAGGCCCTGTGCCTCGGCCTCCAACTGCGCCGCGCGTGGGCCACTATTGATGCGGCGGATTCCGCATTGGAGAAGAAGCTCTCCTTTGCGTTCGATCCCAACCTCGGCTACTTGACCGCCTGCCCGACGAACCTCGGCACCGGCATCCGGGTCAGCGCCATGCTTCACTTGCCCGGGCTTGTGCTGGCCGAACAAATCAACCCGATTATCCAGTCGGTGAACAAGCTTGGCTTGGCCGTTCGCGGCCTCTACGGCGAAGGCACTGAGGCGCTGGGCAATGTCTTTCAGGTGTCCAACCAGATGACTTTGGGCGAGCCCGAAAGCGCCATCGTCGAGCGCCTCGAAAAAGTCCTCAGCCAGATCATCGAGCACGAGGAAAACGCCCGCGCCAACCTATTGGAGAAGAAACCCAAAATGGTATTCAACCACATCGGGCGCGCGTACGGAATTCTGGCAAACGCCCACAGCATCTCTTCCAAGGAAACCATGAACCTGCTGTCGCTGCTTCGCCTGGGCGTGGACGCGCAACAGTTCCCCGGTGTGGACCGGTCCCTGGTGGACGAATTGTTCATTTTGACCCAGCCAGCACACCTGCAGAAGCAGCATTCAGAGAAGCTCTCCGCCGAGGACCGTGACTTGCTGCGCGCTGATATGCTGCGCGACCGCCTGCGGCCAGTCAGCCGCCCCATCGCCCAGCCGCCCGCACCACCGGCAACGGGATTGGACAAACCGACAGAGTGACTGCATTTTGAGATGAGTAATATATGAGCGATCAGGAAGCCATGAACAACTTCACCCCGCGCGCACAACAGGTGCTCGCACTGGCCCGCAAGGAAGCCGACCGGTTCAACCACAACTTCGTTGGTACCGAACATCTTCTCCTCGGACTAATCAAGCTGAATCAGGGGGTGGCGGTCAACGTCCTCCAGAAACTCGGCCTGGATCTGGACACGGTCCGCCTGGAAGTCGAGAAGCAGGTTGGCACGGGACCCGACCAGAAGATGATGGGCAATATTCCCTACACTCCGCGGGTTAAGAAAGTGCTCGCGCTTGCGCAGAAGGAGGCCAAGGCCCTCAATCATACTTACGTTGGCACGGAGCACATTCTGCTTGGCCTGCTCCGCGAGGGCGACGGCGTCGCCGCCCGTGTCCTCAAGAACCTCGATGTTGATATCGAACAAACCCGGCAGGAGATCCTGAAGGAACTCGATCCCAACTTCGCAGCCCAGGATGAAGGAACGCCGAGCGAGGCTCCAGAGAAGCCAGCGCCTGAGAAGAAGGGCGAAATCAAAACCCCCGCTCTCAAGGCATTCGGCCGCGATTTGACAGAGATCGCGCGGAAAGGGGAAATGGACCCCGTCATCGGCCGCAAGAGCGAGATCGAGCGGGTCATTCAGATCCTGTGTCGGCGCACCAAGAACAACCCGGTGCTGCTCGGCGAGGCGGGTGTCGGCAAGACGGCCATTGTGGAGGGTTTGGCACAGGAAGTCGCCGCCGGCAACGTCCCGGAACTGCTTCGCGACCGGCGCGTCATTACACTCGACCTGGCCCTGATGGTCGCCGGCACCAAATACCGCGGCCAGTTCGAAGAGCGCATTAAGGCGGTCATGGACGAGATTCGGCGCTCCAAGAACATCATTCTGTTCATTGACGAACTGCACACCATCGTCGGCGCCGGCTCCGCTGAAGGCACAATGGACGCCTCGAATATAATCAAGCCAGCCCTTAGCCGGGGTGAACTCCAGTGCATTGGCGCCACCACGCTTAACGAGTACCGCAAGTACATCGAGAAGGACGCCGCGTTGGAGCGTCGCTTCCAGGCCGTCAAAGTCGAAGCACCCTCAATCGAAGAGGCAATCCTGATCCTTAAGGGCCTGCGCCCCAAGTACGAAGACCACCACAAGGCCGAGTTCACCGACAAGGCGATTGAAGCCTCGGTCAGACTCTCCGACCGATACATCACTGATCGCTACCTGCCCGACAAAGCCATAGATGTGATGGACGAGGCCGGCTCCCGGGCTCGCATCAGCACGATGACCCGCCCTCCGGAGGTTAAAGCGCTCGAGACCGAGATTGAGGAGATCAAGGCCAAAAAGGAACGGGCGATAAAAAACCAGGACTTCGAAGGTGCCGCGTCCATGCGTGACAACGAGAAGCAGGCAAAAGAGAAGCTTGAGGCTCTGCTGAAAGGGTGGCGCACAACGCGCGAAGAAAAACGCATCAAGGTGGACGAGGAAGACATCTTACACGTGGTTTCCAAATGGACTGGCATTCCACTCCAACGAATGGAGCAGGGCGAAATGCAACGGCTGCTGCAAGTCGAAAACGAAATGGGCAAAGTTGTTATCGGCCAGCGTGAGGCTGTTTCATCTTTATGCAAAGCCCTGCGCCGCTCCCGCGCCGACCTGAAGGATCCCCGCCGGCCCATCGGCACCTTCGCGTTGCTCGGCCCGACGGGCGTCGGCAAGACCCTGCTCGCCAAGACCCTCGCGGAGCAGCTATTTGGCGACTCCAAGGCCCTCGTCCAGCTCGACATGAGCGAATACATGGAGAAGTTCAACGTCTCCCGCTTGATTGGGTCTCCCCCCGGTTATGTTGGTTATGAAGAAGGGGGCCAGCTGACAGAACAGGTGCGCCGCAAGCCCTACTCGGTGGTGCTCTTCGATGAAATTGAGAAAGCACACCCTGACGTCTGGAACATGCTGTTGCAGATCCTCGAGGAAGGCAAGTTGACCGACAATGTGGGCCGCGTGGTCAACTTCCGGAATACGATTATCCTCATGACCTCAAACGTTGGCTCTGACACGATCCGAAAACAGTCCACGCTCGGCTTCTCGCCGATAACCGACGAGAACAGCTACGAGAAGATGCGTGAGAAGATCTTGGACGAGGCCAAGAAGACTTTCCGGCCGGAGTTCCTGAATCGGCTGGACGACATCATCGTCTTCCGGGCGCTCACCAAGCCGGATTTAATCCAAATCCTCGATTTGGAGATCACAAAAGTGATGCAGCGGCTCAAAGCCAAGAACATTGTGCTGCAACTGGATGACAAGGCGAAGGAGTTCCTGGTCACCAAAGGCTACGATCCGCTGTACGGCGCGCGCCCCATGCGCCGCGCAGTCGAACGCTCTCTCGAAGACCCGCTGGCCGAGGAGATCCTCCGAGGCATATTCCACGAGGGTGAACCAATCCTCGTGACCGTGGACAATGACCACCTGGTCTTCTCGCAGAACGCCGCCCCCGCAGGCGCGCTTTCAAGCTGAGTCATCGCAGGGAATTCGCAGAACAGATCGGCGTCTTGTTCAGGAGGAACACTGGGAAGCGCGATATCATCGTCCTCAAGATAGCCTTAGCAACACAGGGTAGCGTGCCTGCTCCGTATTGCGACAAGGCATCAACGAGAGGTGGAGACAGCCTCGCTCTGAGGCTTCTACTTGCACCGGATGCACTGAACCATTACCGTCTCCGGGCTTGCCGCAAGGCCGCAACTGCGTCGGCGCAGTGACGTTGACCAGACGAAGGATGAACTATGACTTATGAGGAATCGGCGATTGTGACCTTTCTCGCGGGGAGTGCCGACTGTTACGTGGCGCGTAGAGAGATTGCACGGAAGGCCCTTAAACGCAAGGTCTTCGAAGAGAATCCGCACTGGGTGGACGCGCCGTTGGCTTCACTGGTGGAACACGGGTTGGTTGAGCAGGACGACAGCGGACATTACAGGATCAAGAGGGACGAAGGTTAATCCGTTGTCCTCCTTCGGTGTGAGCCTTTCTCTCGGTGACAGGTTAAGCCTAACGGTTGAGGACATCGCCTTCGGTGGCGAAGGGGTGGCCCGCGCGCAAGGTTTTGTCGTATTCGTTGGCTTCGCGGCTCCCGGCGAGGTGGTGGAGGTGGAAGTAACGGAATTGAGGAAGCGCTTTGCGCGGGCGAAGTTGCTGCGCGTGGTGAGGCGTTCCCCGCACAGGGTTGAGCCTATCTGCCCGCTCTTCGGCCAGTGTGGCGGCTGCCAGTATCAACATCTGGCCTACCCCGTCCAGTTGCTGCTCAAGCATAAGCAGATTGCCAACTTGTTCGAACGCGTTGGCCGGCTTGATCCCGGATTGATCGCGCCTGTCATCCCGTGCCCAAAGCCGCACGGCTACCGCAACCGCATTATGGTACGCAGCCAGTGGGACAAGCCAAACCAGCGTCTCAATCTCGGCTTCATCCGTGCGGACAGCCGGTTGGTGGTGGATCTCGAAGAGTGTAAGATTGCCGAGCCAGCGCTTAACGATCAAATCAAGTATGTTCGCGCGCATCCTCCGCCTAGAGGAGGGATTAAAGTAGTCCTCCGCATTCCCCCGGTGGGTTGGGAAGTCCCGCCAGATTCCTTCTTCCAGAACAACTCCTTTTTGCTGCCCACCATGGTTCACGTAGTACGCGAACTCCTGCGAAAGAGCGGCGCGCGTCACCTGCTGGACATCTTCTGCGGCGTCGGCTTCTTCAGCATCGAACTCGGTGACTTGGTCGAGTCATTCATCGGCTTGGAACTGGACCGCCTGGCGGTTCGCGCGGCGCATCGAAATGCGATCGCCCACAGGCTGACCAATGGCGAATTCGTGACTGGGGCCGCCGAAGATGTTCTGCCTGCGCTGCTTGTGCGGTTTGCCGCCCAGACAACCACAGTATTGCTGGATCCCCCGCGCAAAGGTTGCCAAGCAGAGATGTTGCAGGTGCTGCGCCAAGTTCGGCCGGCCCAAGTTGTCTACGTCTCCTGTCACCCGGCCACGATGGCGCGTGACTTGAACGTTTTGTGCGCTGGAGGTGTCTTTGAAGTAGCGCAAGTCGTGCCTCTGGATATGTTTCCGAATACTCAGCATGTGGAATGTGTGGCGGACGTGCGAAGCCGATAGGCGGCATCCGGATCGAAACTAGGCTTGCCAATGTTGTGGGTATGGATTCAACTTTGACCCGCCGCATGATGATGGAATCTGAAGCCAGTCGGAAAGACAAGTTCGTCCCCGCACTCCTGCCTTGGCTGGTAGCGGCGGGTGCCTTGGTTGTTTACCTCATCACGCTGAATCGCTGGGTATCGCTGAGCAGTCTGCAACAGGTGGCCAGCGTTTCCGGTTGGACCTGGCAGCCGGAAGTATATGGACCTCTATTCTGGTTGGTCACTTACCCGTTCCGTTGGCTGCCGGCGCAAGTCATTCCGCTGGCGCTGAATTCCTTCGCCGCTGTTTGCGCAGCTTTATCCTTGGCACTGCTGGCCCGCTCCGTTGCCTTGCTCCCCCATGACCGCACCGACGAACAGCGACGACAGGGATCCGGCCAATCCGGCATCCTTACGATCCCTGCCGCCTGGTTGCCCCCCGTGTTGGCGGCACTAGTGTGCGGTTTACAACTAACGTTCTGGGAATACGCAACCGCCGTCTCCTCCCCGCCCCCTCCATGGGGCTCAGGCTGCGAAATGCTCGACTTGTTGTTTTTCTCGTACGTCCTTCGCTGCTTGCTGGAGTTCCGCGTCGCAGAGCGTGAGTCGTGGTTGCTGCGCGCCTGCCTGGCTTTCGGCGCGGCGATCACAAACAACTGGGCCATGATTGGCTTCTTTCCAGCCTTCCTGTTGGCGCTGGTTTGGATCAAAGGTCTGGGTTTCTTCAACCTGCGCTTTCTCACGCGGGCTTCCCTTTGCGGGGCAGTTGGCCTGTTGCTTTACTTGCTGCTGCCGATTCTGCAGGGCCTAAGCGACTCCGCCCTGCCATTCTGGCCCACATTGAAAGCCAACCTCAATTCCCAAAGAGGCATTCTCATGATGTTTTACAAGTACGGCAGGCAGGAGGTCGCATTGTTGGCCCTGACTTCCCTGGTGCCGGTTTTCATCATGGGCATTCGTTGGGCCTCATACTTCGGCGACACGAGCAAATTGGGAGTCGCACTGGCCACATTCATGTTCCATGTGGTGCACGCCCTGTTCCTGGTCGCCTGCATCTGGGTGGCGCTTGACCCGCCATTCAGTCCCCGGAACAAGGGTTTCGGATCTCCATTCCTCACTTTCTACTACCTGGGCGCGCTGGTCGTGGGTTATTGCAGCGGCTACTTTCTCCTTGTGTTTGGGGGAGAATCCGATCGCCCCCGCCGAGTGACACCTCCGAAGCGCCTGATTAAGAACCTCGTGACCTTCGCCGTCTGGCTGTTGCTGGTGTTGCCGCCAGGGATTCTGATTTACAGGAACCTGCCTCAAATCCGGGCAACCAACGGCCCTATGCTCAAGCACTACACGGCGCAAATGGCGGAGGCGCTTCCCGCCAAGCATGCCGTGTTGCTGTCTGACGACCCTCGCCGCTTATACCTGCTCCATGCCTACACCGCCCTCAGCAAAAAGGATAGGGATTACCTTTTCCTCGACACTAGCTCGCTTGTATATCCTGATTATCACCGCTTCCTCAAGCGACAGTACCCACAAGTATGGGAGAGTAATCCTCCCAAGGGGCTTGCGCAGCGTGCTGAGCCCTTTCTGTTAGTCCAGTTGATTTCCCGATTGGCACAAACCAATAGCATTTACTACCTCCACCCCAGCTTTGGGTATTACTTCGAATTCTTCTACCCTGAATCTCATGGCTTGGTCTACAAGCTTGTTCCGTATCCAACCAATTCACTCCTTGCGCCGCTGCCGGGTAATGCCCTGATCGCCCAGAACGAGAGCTTTTGGGAACGGGCCGATGCACGCGCACTGCAACCGCTGCTTTCTGTCGTCGAGGCGTCCACTCAAAGCAACCAGCCGGGCTTCATGGATATTCTGATCAAACAACTGCATCTTGCTCCGCAGTCAAACCGCGACGCCATCACCCTCGCTGCGTTCTATTCGCGTGCACTTGACTACTGGGGGGTCGAATTGCAGAAGTGCGGTCAGTTGACGAATGCCGCAGCACATTTCGAGCGTGCTCTCGCGTTAAACCCCGACAATCTGGTAGCGCAGGTTAACCTGGAGTGCAACAGGAACCTCCAAGCTGGCCGACGGGCTTCCGTTCAGGTTTCCAAGTCTATCGAAGATGAATTTGGCAAGTACCGAAACTGGGATCAAATCATGGGCGATAACGGGCCGTTTGACGAACCGAACTTTTGCTTTGAACAGGGACGGGTTTTTGTGAACAACAACCTCTATCGCCAGGCGGCGGCGCAGTTCGACCGCGTCAGAGTCCTGGGTCCTGAAAATCTGATCGCCCGCATTTGGCTGGCCCAATTGTATGTGATCAGCCAGCTACCCGGCGAGGCGCTCAAACTGATCGAGCGGATCCGGGCGCAGCCCGACTTGCTCGATGCCGCCCGCACCAATCGGACGGAATTGCTCTATGTCGAAACCTCCGCGCATCTGGCTCAAGGCGACCTGCGGGGCGCGGAGGCAACCGTGCAGTCGGCGTTGGCAAAATATCCCAACGACACAAATGTGCTGGCCACCGCGACGCAGGTATTTATGAACTCCGGGCGCTATTCCAACGCACTGAACATCATCGAGCAGGAACTCAAATTCGCTCCCACCAACATGAACGCGCTCGTGAACAAGGGCTACGCCTGCATCCAGGTCGGCGCTTTTGAGCAAGCGATTCCACCGCTCACCAAAGTGCTGACCATGGACACCAACAATTACTCTGCGCTGCTTAATCGCGCCATCGCCTCCCTGCGCGCCGACCAACTTGAACCAGCCCGCCGCGATTATGAGGTCTTGCAGAAGGCTTTCCCTACCGCCTTCCAAATCTACTTCGGGCTGGGTGAAATCGCCTGGCGCATGCGGGATACCAATGCCGCGGTGCGTTACTACCAACTCTACCTGGTCAATGCTCCGACGAACATCGCCGAAGCCAAACTTGTCTCCGCGCGCCTGGAAGAACTAAAGCCTGGCTCGCCCTGACCGCAGCCAATGCGGGTCATACATGTAATCACGCGCCTGATTGTCGGTGGCGCCCAGGAGAATACCGCCGCATCTGTCCTGGGCTTGCGCGCGAAGCCAGGCTGGGACGTTACTCTTGTTGCCGGTCCCACCTTCGGGCCGGAAGGATCGCTGGAACCTCTTTTCGCCGATTACCCCCAATCTCTCACTGTCGTGCCGGAACTCGTTCGGCCCGTTCATCCATGGAAGGACTGCCTGGCCTGGAGGAAGCTGACCCGGTTGTTTCGCGTCCGCCAACCTGAAGTTGTCCACACTCACAGCAGCAAGGCCGGCATTCTGGGACGCCTGGCTGCCGCCCGGACGGGGGTCCCGACCATCGTTCACACCATCCACGGCCCGTCCTTCGGCTCGTTTCAAGGCCCCCTGGCCAACTCCATTTTTCGGGCCTTGGAACGCTACGCGGCGCGGGTGACTACGCAGTTCGTCGTTGTGGCCCAAGCTATGCAGGAGCAGTACTTAGCCGCTGGGATCGGACGTCCGGAACAATACACGAAGATTCTCAGCGGCTTCACCCTCGAACCCTTCTTATCCTCAACTAACGATCTGCAACTCCGCACTCGGCTTGGTCTCGCCTCGGACGACGTTGTCGTCGGCAAAATCGCCCGCCTCTTCGAACTCAAAGGACACGATGACCTGCTGACCATCGCACCTGAATTGACGCGCAGTTGTCCTCGAATCAAACTTTTGTTCGTGGGTGACGGTCCCTGGCGCGGGCGGTTGGAGAGCCGGGCGCGCTCGCTTGGACTGGAGAAACACGTCGTTTTCGCCGGCCTCGTGCCGCCGAATGCCGTGCCACCGCTGGTAGGCATTATGGACCTGCTCGTGCACCTGTCATTGCGCGAAGGCCTGCCGCGTGCCCTGCCCCAAGCCCTGGCTGCGGCTCGACCGGTTGTCGCTTATGATTGCGACGGGGCCGGAGAGGTATGCCTTGAGGACGAGACGGGCTACTTACTGCCTCCGGGCGATCTGCGAGGTTTGCGCGATCGGCTGCTCCGACTGGCCGAAGATCCCGCCCTGCGCCAGCGTCTTGGCCGGCAGGGCCAACAGTTTGTCCGCGAGCGCTTCGCTGTTCAGCGCATGGTGGATGACTTGCACCAACTTTACCTGCGTCTCGCAGTCCGCCAGGCGTGAGCTTCCCTTTCAACGTTTATCTCTTCGCCATCCTCGGCGCGTTCACTACGGTCCTGGTGGCCCTGCCCCTCTGGCGCAAGTGGTGCCTTCGCACCGGGTTGGTGGACGACCCTGGCCACCGCAAGATTCACGACCAGCCAATCCCTCTCGCTGGTGGTTTGGCCGTTATGAGCGGTTTGCTCCTGCCAACACTGCTGGCTTGCCTGGCGCTTTTGTGGTTGAAGACCGGAGGCGCGGCAACCGTAAATCCTGCCAATCCCAGCAGCGCCTCGGGGAACCCTCCTCCGTTCGTGCTGTTGGACCCAAACTCTGCCTTTCTGCTCCAATATGGATTGGGCCGCCGCGCGACCGAACTGGCGGGCATCTTCCTGGGAGCTTTTGGCATCCTGCTGATCGGCTGGCTGGACGACAAACACGAACTACGCCCGGCCACCAAATTTGCCGGCCAATTCCTCGTCGCCGCCTTAGTTGCTGTCAGCGGCACTCGCATTACCCTCTTCATCCCGAGTCCTCTATTTAGCTACGCCGTCACTATCCTGTGGATTGTCACCGTGATCAACGCATTCAACTTCATGGACAACATGAACGGCCTCTGTGCCGGCCTTGGCGCTATTGGCGCCTGGCACTTCGCCTTGATCGCCGCCGCGGACAACCAATATCTGGTGGGGCTTATCGCTTTCCTCACTTTCGGCGCGCTGCTCGGCTTTTTGCCCTACAATTTCCCCCGGGCTCGCGCATTTCTCGGTGACGCGGGCAGTCACCTCGTCGGCTACCTGCTGGCCGTTCTTGCCATCCTGCCACATTTCTACACCATGCGCCATCCGCGCCTGTGGGCGGTCTTGATTCCCCTGCTGGTCCTTGCCATCCCATTGATGGATCTGGTTTGGGTCGTCCTGCTCCGTTGGCGCATCGGCCAGCCATTCTACCAAGGCGACACCAACCATCTCTCCCACCGCCTGGTCCGCCGGGGTCTCACCACAACGCAGGCCGTAGTGCTAATCTGGATCGCTGCGGAAGCCTTGGCCTTCCTCCTGTACTTCTGCTGATGTTCACATCGCAGTGCCCCCGGCTACGCCTCCGCGGTGCTGCTGGCCGCAATGGCCTCTGAGAATAGCCCCAGTACTTGCGCCCGCGGCAGCGCCCCAACCAAGCGATTTTCCTTGAGCGTGCTAACCACTGGGATATTTCGCTGCTCGCTCGTAAGCACAACCGGCAATATGTCCACCAGGCGTTGATTGGGAGTCACGCACGACGGCGGTGACCGCATAACGTCATAGGCGATCACCCCGCGAAATTCCTCCTCCGCCACCAGATATTCCTTCAAATCCTGGAGCGCCACCAAACCCACCAATTGATTCTTCCCATCCACTACGGGCAGGAAGTTATTGGCCCCCGTCAGGAACCGGTCGGCGATTTCGCGCAGCGTGGCCGTTTCCCGCACTGGCGGCACCGGGGCCCGCATCAGATCGCCGACGGTGCGTTCGGCGGCTGCTTCCGATGCCGTGACCTCCTGCGGCACAATCAATCCCTTGCGCCGCAACGGCTCGGTGTAAATGGTCGCCGGATGCAGCCGCCGGGCCACCAGCATGGACACTACGCACGCCAGCATCAACGCCGGCATCAACGAGTAATCCAGCGAGATTTCAAACACCATGATCATGGCCAGCAACGGCGAGCGCGTGGTGGCAGACAACATGCTTCCCATCCCGACCACGGCGAAGGCTGCCACCGGGAAATCCTCGCCCGCCCCCAGTTGCTGCAGCGCCAAGGCAAATGTCGCCCCCACTCCCGCCCCCAGGAATAGCGTCGGCGTAAACACACCGCCCACGGCACCCGATCCCACGGTCGCCAGCGTCGCCAACAGCTTTGCCACCACCAATCCCGCGAGCAACAGCAATCCTGCCGCCGCTGCCTCGCGCCAGTGTGTGTGCGGAATTTCCTCCACATACACATCCAGCAGCAGCTTCCGGTTCAGTCGGACCAGGTCCGCCCCTTGCGCCTTTTGCGTCAACAGCCGCCTCGTCTTTGCGGATAGCGTAGCGTTCGTGAACCGCTGTTTCTCGTAGAGTGGACCGCTGCGAATGATTCGGTTCAGGTCGGCCGCCAGCGCACGCGCTAACTGCTCGTCCGCGCCCCCCCTGTAATCACTCAGCCGAACAGTCGTTTCCGGCGAAAGCTGCGACGCCACGTACGCGGAAACGCCATTCTCCCGGGCCGGCCTCTTCAACTTCACAGCCAAAGACTCCAGGCCCGCGATGTCCCCCGCCAAAATCACCGGCGCGCCATACTCTCCCTGCAAGATCCGGTTCGTGGCCACGTAGCCATTGCCCCACACTTCGGGAAACCGGGTCGCGATCAGTCCCACCAGCAACCCACCCAGCGCTAACCGAATGTAAATCGGCATCGGCAGTTTCTGGAAAACCGTTTGCGCGCCATTCAGCAGCTTCAGGAACACCGCGCCCGCTCCTCCGGCCACGATTCCCAGGCATACAAACCACGGCAGTTGTGTTACGCGCCTTAGCTCAAAGGCAGGGACCGTGTACCATGGCTCGATCCCAAAAAAGCTCCGTGACACCATCGTCGCCACCACCGATGCGCAGACCAGCGGCGCAAACAGGCTCATGGAGAAATTCCCCATCACGATCAGCGCCGCAAACACCGCCCCGGATATCGGCGCATTGTAAGCCGCCGCAATCCCGGACGCCGCCCCGCACCCCACCAGCAACCGCAGCCGATACGGCTGCCACTTCGCCAACTGGCCCCACTTCGAGGCGAACGTCGCCGATAGTTGCGTGATGCCTCCCTCTCGACCAATGGATCCCCCTGAGCCGATCGTCACCAGCGACGACAGGAACTTCACGATGCCGCTCCGCAACGGCAGCCGGCCATCCCCCGCCACGATCACCTCCAGCAAGTTGCTTGATCGCAGCGGCCCCGCCATTCGCAGACCCCAATACAGCACCAGCCCGGCACACAGCCCCCCCAGCGTCGGCGTCACGACCCGCTGCCAGGGCACCATCTGCTCCGCCACTTCGACCAGCTCCCCCGGCTGCCGCAGACATATCTGCCTCACCATCTCCGTCGCGTAGTAGAAGCAGATGTTCACCAGGCCGCCGATCACCCCCACTCCGCTCGCCAGCAACAAGTGAAATGCGTCCTCGCTAAAGCGCATCCGCTCCCGGATACGCAGCGCCCGCTTCCAGTGCTTCAGGAAAAACGCATGCGCCTCTTCAACAACCTTTTTAGCCCTCAAAAACGGCACAATTCAATATCGCCACAAATCGCCTCTTTGACGAGCCGCAATTCAACACCCGTCCCTCTGCCCCACCAATCCACTACGTCCAATACTCCAGCACCCCATTATGCCGAAACTCCACCATCCGGCCGCCCCATCACTCCGGATCTTGCCATTCCCCCCGTTATCGGCAAGCTGGAGCCGGTGAAGCAATTCTGGGCCAGTCCATTCCCACGCAGTCGTTACTTGATAGCAGTCCTCGCAGGACTCCTTCTGGCCGCCTCGTTTCCCAAAATCTGCTTTGCCGGCCTGGCCTGGGTTGCCCCCGCTCTGATGCTCGCCGCCGCCCTCGGCAAGACCGGCTGGGAGAGCTTCCGAATCGGCTATATCGCCGGCCTGGCCTATTACCTTGCCTCTCTCTACTGGCTGCTCCTGATCCCCTACCGGTGGCATTCAATCCCGCTTGGCCCCGCCGCCGGCTGGCTCTCGTTGAGCGCTTATCTCGCTCTCTACCCGGCCACCTGGGTCTGGCTTCTGTCGCGCAGGGGGCCCTTTGCGCCAACGGACGGCCAGGGACTCCGCTCCTCTGCCCACACAGAAGAGAGCGCCAAGGTACTGGGCCTCCGCTCTCTGGCACACGGCGAAGGGGTCATGGCCCGCGGTTGGACCCGCCGGACCCTCTGGGCCATTTCCGGCGCAGTCTTCTGGGTCGCCCTCGAGATGATCGTCACCCGCCTCTTCACCGGCTTTCCCTGGAACCTCTTAGGGGCCTCTCAATTTGAACTGACTCCCCTGATTCAAATCGCCTCCGTCACCGGCGTACATGGCGTATCGTTCCTCATCGTTTGGTCGTCGCTCTCGCTGCTCTCCGCTGGCCTGATGCTCGTGCTGCGACCTACCACCCGCTCTACCTGGGCCGGCGAGATCATCCTCCCCGTCATTGTGGTGGCTGCCGTTCTGCACTTCGGTTTTCGCCAACTCGCCCGTGACCACGCGCCCGACCGCACTTTGAAGGTCACCCTGGTCCAACCCAGCATCCCACAGACCCTCATCTGGGACACCAGCCGCGACCAGCAGCGATTCCGCGATCTTATCGGCCTTTCCGAACAAGCCCTGACCAACCGCACGGACTTGCTCATTTGGCCCGAGGCCGGCGTCCCCAGCTTCGCCCGCTGGGATACCAACATCTACCCCGCCATCACCAACCTTGTCCGCCAACACCGCGTTTGGCTGCTCCTGGGCTCCGACGATCTCGGCCGCCCCACCCAACCCGCGCATCCCGATGACCTCGAGTACTACAACGCCAGCTTCCTCGTCAGCCCCGATGGCGAATTCGTCTCGCGTTACATCAAGCGCAAGCTTGTCATCTTCGGCGAGTACATCCCCCTGGTCCGCTGGCTGCCCTTCTTCAAATGGTTCACCCCCATCGGCGGCGGTTTCACCCCCGGTGACCGGCCCATCCCCTTCACCCTCACTACCCCCGACGTAAAAGCCTCGCCATTGATCTGTTTCGAGGACACCTTTCCGCTCACCGCCCGCGAGGCCGCCGACGAGGACTCCGACTTCCTCGTCAACCTCACCAACAACGGTTGGTTCGGCGAAAGCGCCGCCCAATGGCAGCACGCCGCCTCTGCCCTCTTTCGCGCCGTCGAGAATGGCCGCCCCCTCATCCGCTGCTCCAACAACGGCCTCACCGGCTGGGTGGACTCCCACGGCCGTTTGCGACAAGTCTTCCGCGACGCCCAAGGCACTATCTACGGTCCCGGCTTCCTGACGATAGAAGTCCCCCTGTTCTCCCCCGGCCAATCGCCCCCACCCACGCCATATAACCGCCACGGCGATTGCTTCGGTTGGACCTGTGTCGCCCTGACCGCCGTAATCCTCCTCGTTCGATTTCTGCGCCGCCAACGCCCCCACCGCCCCGCGTCCAACCCGACCAAATCGTAAGGCGCGCTCGCCGATGGCGCCGTCGTCCCAATGCGGTTCGGCAAGCAGTCCGCTCCGCCATCGGGCCCCGCCTCGGACAATTCCATGCTCCCGGATCGGACAACCAATCAGCACTGACAGCCTGTGGCACCCAGCAGGAGACGAGGCAACTTGCCGCTGCGCGGGGATCGGATCACGGTACAATAGGGAGTCTCACCATATACGCGCCATATCCACACCGTCTCCACACCGTGGATACAGCCTTGACATCGCGAGCTGCATTCGGCGTATCCCATTACCACTGCGGCACTTACATCAAAATCGCCCAAAAAGGCCCACCAGACGGCCATTCCATCATAAGTTCCTCAATGACAGACAGTTACACAACACTGGCAGAAGCTGGCATTCCCCTGCGACCGTCGTCTCTCCAAATCCCGCCGATTTCAACAGTCTTCGCTGGGCCCGCCCAACTCCGGCTTATGCCCACACCCCCGCGATCCTGGTGCCGCAGGAACGGCAGTTGCCATCGGCCAGGTTGACGGCCGTGACGGCATAAATATTACGCTCAACGACAGCTTTCTTACAGTTCGGACACCAAGTCGTCTCAGCGCCTTCGAGACCGGGCACGTTGCCGATATAAACATACCGCAGTCCCTCGCTGCGGCCCGCGTCGCGCGCCCTTACCAGCGTCTCGACCGGCGTCGGGGCGAGGTAGGTCAGCTTGTGCTGCGGATGGAAGCGCGAGAAGTGCAGCGGTTGGTCGGGCCCCAGTTCCTTGGCGATCCAGCCGCACATGCGGCGGATCAAGCCCAGGTCGTCGGTGTAGGTCGGCACAACGAGGTTGATGATCTCGAACCAGACACCCAGTTCCTTGAGCATCTTGAGGGTGTTCAGAATGGGCTGCAGCCTGCCGGAGTTGAGCTTCTGGTAAACCTGTTCGTCGAAGCCCTTCAGGTCCACGTGCGCGGCATCCACCAATTGATAGAGGTCCCGCGCCGCCCGGTCCTCGATCGAGCCGCAGCTCACCACGATGTTCCTAAGCTTGCGCTCCCGCGCCGCCTTGCAGGCGTCAACGGCATATTCGTAAAACGCCGTCGGCTCGGAATAGGTGTAGGAGAGCGATGGGCAGTCGAGCGCCTCTGCAACCGCAGCGGCGTCGGCTGGGAACAGGCTCAGGCGCGCCATCTGGTCGAGCGAGAACCCTGATGGCAGAGGCGGTCGCATCCGCAACTCCGCCCCACGCGGGTCTTTGGTCTCCTCCGGCTTCTTCTGCGAAATCTCCCAGTTCTGGCAGTTCAGGCAGCGGAACACACAGCCGGAGGTAGCGAGCGAGAACGTCCGGCTGCCGGGCAGGAAATGAAACAGCGGCTTCTTCTCCACCGGATCAACATGGAACGTGCAGGGGTTGGCATAGGCCAGCGTGTAGAGCTTTCCGTCGCAATTCACCTTGTTGCGGCAATGGCTGCGGTCGCCGGGTGCCAGCAGGCAGTTGTTCGGGCACACCTTGCACTGGACGTTGCGGCCCAGCTTAAGGTAGTGAGAGCCCTCCCTCACCCAGCCGCGCTTGCGCCACAACTCCCATACCTCTCCCTTCGGCGCATCGCCCTTGAAGATGTCCGCCGGGGCCTCGGACGCGCGCCACCGCGTGAAGTAATCCCACATGGACGCCGCTCCGGCCAAGCCCGCCACGCCCGCCGCCCCGAGCCCGATGGCCGCCCGGCGTGACAAGGCCCGCCGCCTGTGCATTCGGACTTCGGATTTCGATCTACTTTCGGACTTCGGGCTTCGGATGTCGGATTTCGCGGTCACGGCTGTTCGCGGGGCCTGATCCAGCCCCATCGCTGCAAGGCAAGATACGCCGCTGCCAAGCTATGCGCCAGCATGAGGACGATCAGCGGCAGATGCAGCATGCGGTGAATACTGAGCGCCGACCGCTCATCCAGCAACCGGCTCAAGCCGTAACGGCCATCCATGATGTAGCCAGTCAGCAGGAACAACGCGATCAAGGGCAAGAGCGGCCAACCGCTCCAGCGCACCAGCTTGAGGAGGACGTAATTGAGCTTGTTCATGAGCCGAGTTTACGAGCCCCATTTTCTCTCCCGGGGCCTGGGGTACGTCAACGGAATTTGCCTTCTTGTGCTATACTGTAGAAAAGTGCGCCGGATCGCGCGTTTAGGGTTGCCCCAGTGGCTCGCCCTGCATTACTTTTGCCGCTCTGAGACTTTAGACAAAGTTGTTTATGGACAAAATCGCAGAACTGAAACTGGATGGGAAGAGCTGCCAACTCCCCATAATCGCAGGAACGGAACAAGAGCACGCCGTGGACATTTCAGCCCTGCGCGATCGAACCGGCTACATCACGCTGGACGATGGCTACGGCAACACCGGCTCCTGCCAAAGCCAGATCACCTTCATTGACGGCGAACAGGGGATTCTGCGCTACCGCGGCATTCCCATCGAGGAACTGGCGGAGCACTCCACCTTCATCGAGGTCGCCCACCTGATCATCATGGGCAAGCTCCCAACCAGCGCCGAACTGCGACGCTTCTCCGATCTGCTGACCGATAACGAAATGTTGGACGAAGCCATGAAGCACCACTTCGAAGGCTTCCCGGCCCACGCCCACCCGATGGCGATTCTGTCGGCGATGATCAACGCCGCCAGTTGTTTCCATCCCGAGTTGCTGACGGACCAACTGCGAAACAACTTCATTGTCCAGGCGGCGCGGTTGCTGTCCAAGGTGCGAACGATCGCGGCGTATGCCTACCGGAAATCGCGCGGGCTGCCCGCCATTTACCCGAAGCCCGAACTCAAGTACACGGCGAACTTCCTGCACATGATGTACTCCCACCCCAACAAGGATTACGATCTGAAGCCGGAGGTAGTTAAGGCGCTGGATCTGATCTTCCTGCTGCACGCCGACCACGAGCAGAATTGCTCGACCGCCACGGTGCGCATGGTGGCTTCCAGCCGCGCCAACCTGTTCGCCAGCGCGGCCGCCGGCGTCTGCGCCCTCTGGGGCCCCTTGCATGGCGGCGCCAACCAGGCCGTGCTCGAGATGCTCCAGGAAATTCACACCTCGGGCGACGACGGCTCCAGGTTCATCGCGGCAGCCAAGGACAAGCAAAGCGGCAAGCGGCTGATGGGCTTTGGCCACCGGGTCTACAAGCACTACGACCCGCGGGCCAAGATCATCAAGAAGGCCTGCGACGACGTCCTGGCCAAGCTCCACATCAGCGATCCCCTGCTGGATATCGCCAAACACCTGGAGGAGGCCGCGCTGCGCGATTCCTACTTCATCGAGCGCAAGCTCTATCCGAATGTGGACTTCTACAGTGGCATTATCATGCGGGCCATAGGGATTCCGCTCGAGATGTTCACGGTGATGTTTGCCATCGGGCGTATGCCGGGCTGGATTGCCAATTACAAGGAAGTCATGGACGCCCCCACGCGCATCTATCGGCCGCGCCAGATCTACACCGGCCCCGCGCTCAGCCACTACACGCCCATCAAAGACCGGCAATGAGCCGCATCGGGCACAGGTTGCTGGATGCGCGGATCCAGCCGCTCGCTGCTGGCCGTCTATGAACACCCACGAATACCAGGCCAGACAATTGCTGGGCCAGCGCATGGTTGCCCAGCCAGCCTGGGAAGTCTGCGAAACGCCGGACGCTGCCCGGGCTATCGCCGCACAACTGCTAGCCGACGGCGCGACGATTATCGCCATTAAGTCGCAGATTCATGCCGGGGGCCGGGGCAAGGGCACGTTCAAAAGCGGTTTTCAGGGCGGCGTCAGAATCTGCAAGACCGCGGAGGACGTTTACGAGAAGGCTCATGCCATGCTAGGCAATGTGCTGGTCACCAGGCAGACCGGCCCCGAGGGGCGCCTTGTGCGGAAGTTGATCATCGCCTTGGCGCCGGATATCCGGAAGGAGCTTTATCTGGCCGTGTTGCTCGACCGTGAGCTGTCGCGCCCGGTAGTCATCACCAGCACCGAGGGCGGCATGGACATCGAAGAAGTCGCTGCCAGGACGCCGGAGAAGATCATCAAAGAGCCCATAGACCCCGCTCTCGGCATGATGCCCTACCAGGCCCGCAAACTGGCCCTCGCGCTGGGTCTCAAGGGCGATCTAATTGCCCAGGCGGTAAAGGTCTTGCTGGGAGTCTACAAAACCTGGTGGGAATGCGATGCTTCCCTCGTGGAGATCAATCCCCTCTGTATCGTCCGCACTCGCGAAGGCAATGAAGCCTTGCTGGCCGTGGACGCCAAGCTGTCCCTGGACGACAATGCCCTTTACCGGCATCCCGACTTGCAAGCCATGCGTGACCTGGCCGAGGAAGCACCGCTCGAAACCGAGGCCGGCAAGTTCAACCTGAACTACATCCAACTCGACGGCAACATCGCGTGTCTGGTCAACGGTGCCGGCCTGGCCATGGCCACGATGGATATAATCCAGCATTTCGGCGGGCGCCCTGCCAACTTCCTCGACGTCGGCGGCGGCGCCAGCCAGGAACAGGTGGCGGCGGCGTTCCGCATCATTCTGCAGGACCCCAACGTGAAAGGCATCCTGGTCAACATCTTCGGCGGCATCATGGATTGCAACGTGATTGCCTCCGGCATCGTCGCCGCAGTCAAGGAAACCGGTTTGTCCCTCCCGCTGGTAGTCCGGCTCGAAGGCAATAACGTTCAGGCCGGTAACCGGACTCTCGCTGCGGCCGGCCTCACCATCATCCGCGCTGATACGATGGCCGAAGCGGCCCGGAAAGTGGTCCAAGCCGTTGCCACCGGGTAAGCTCTGCCGGTGCCCCGCCGCCATTAGCCGGGTGTGTGCCACTAAAGAAAGAAAGCAAGATCACCAATCATGTCTATTCTTGTGACTCCCAACACCAGGGTTCTTGTCCAGGGCATCACCGGCAGTTTCGGCGCCCGGCACACACAGCTCAGCCTCGAATATGGCACGCAAATCGTCGCCGGCGTGACGCCTGGCAAGGGCGGCCAGATGTTCGACCCTAAAGTCCCGATCTTCGACACCGTGGCCGAGGCCATGCAAGAGACCGGGGCAACGGCTTCCGCCGTTTTCGTGCCCCCGGCCTATGCCGCCGACGCCATTCTTGAAGGCGTGGACGCTGGTTTGGACTTAGTCGTCTGCATTACTGAAGGCATCCCCATCAACGACATGGTGAAAGTGAAGCGGGCTATGGCAGGCAGGAAGACCCGATTAATCGGCCCGAACTGCCCAGGCATCGTCACGCCCGGTGCCGGCGAGGATTCGCGCGGCGGCTGCCGTATCGGCATTGCCCCCGGCTATATTCACAAGCAAGGCCACATCGGCGTCGTCTCGCGCAGCGGCACGTTGACTTACGAGGCTGTCTGGCAGCTCACCTGCCGCGGCGCCGGACAATCCACCGCCGTCGGCATCGGCGGCGACCCCGTCAACGGCTTGACGCACCTGGACGTCATTAAGCTGTTCGAGGCCGACCCGGAGACGCATGGCATCATCATGATCGGAGAAATTGGCGGCTCAGCCGAAGAAGAAGCTGCCGACTGGATTCGCAGAAATGCCCGCAAGCCGGTCGCAGGCTTCATCGCGGGCGCGACCGCCCCGCCCGGACGACGGATGGGCCACGCAGGGGCCATCGTAAGTGGCGGCAAAGGCACCGCAGCAGCCAAAATTGCCGCGTTCAAGGCGGCGGGCATCGGCGTCGCACCTACGCCGTCCGACATGGCAGACACACTGTTGAAGATGATGTGATCGCCGCAGGGGGCGGGACGCGGCGGACACATCTTGTAGGTACCAGCGACCGAACGCTTGCGACCGCGCGCGGCATCCTGCGCGCCCAACCGCCCCTCGCGGGCAGATCTGGTAATGCTGACCACACGCGGCCCTGGCACGTGTTCGGTATTGCGTTCCAGCACAAAAATGCCCAAGGTTTAGTCCTCGGAACACACAACGCGCAATACGTTCACATGGGCCTGATTGACCTCATATTGAACTTCGTTGGAGTGCTGCTTTGGTTGAGTTGGCGTTCCATCCGTTTCGATCCGCTGATCGAGACTACCCCGGCAACGCTGATTGGCACCTTGCGGCGGGCCGGACCGCGCCGATTGCAGGGATGGCAGCTCCTCGCCGGCCTGGCAATGCTGCTCGTGCTGCGCGGAGTACTCTATCAGCAGGTCGGCCCCGAGGCCGATTGGACCCCCAAATTAAACCTCTTTTTCGTCGTGCTGGCCTTTCGCGGCAATCTATTCCTCCCGGCCTTGCTCTTCTCGGTGCTGAGTTTCGCCCGCGTCCTGATCATCTGCTATTTCTGGGTGCTGGTCCTGGTCATCATAAGCCGCCGGAACACTCAGCCAAATCCCGTGCTAAAGTTGCTCCGTCTCCACATCGGACCGGTGGCGCGCTGGCCGTGGCTAGCGCAGGTTCTCCTGCCCCTGGCACTGGTGGCCGGCCTTTGGTTGGCCCTGTATCCACTGCTGGTGCAATTGGAAATCACCGGCCGGGTACGCAGCTTTGCCCATCTGGTCGAACAAAGCGCCCTCGTTGGAACAGCGCTATACTTGAGCCTCCAGTTCTTCCTTCCCGTCGTCCTTTTTCTCCACCTGATTTCCAGCTACGTCTATGTGGGAGCCAATGCCCTGTGGGATTTTGTTGGCGCCACGGCCCGCAATCTCCTCGCGCCGCTTCGCGGACTGCCGCTCCGCGTTGCCCGGTTTGATTTCGCCCCCATCGTCGGAGTTGTTCTGATTTTCCTGCTGTTGCACTGGCTGCCCCGCCTTATCCTGCGTGAATTGGCCGGGCGAAAACTAAGCGCCTGGCCGCAGTAGGTTCCCGCTTGGCACGCCCACTTTAACTCGCGGGCGCCTTCGGCAATCTCACCGTCACAGTGGTCGTGGCGCCCCGCTCGCTTTGGATTGACAGCGCGCCCCCGTGCAGCTCGCTCAGGCGCTTGGCAATAACCAGGCCCAGGCCCAGCCCCTGTTGCTCCAGGACTTTCCGGTCGAACTGCATGAACGCGCCCACCTTGGTGATGTGTTCAGTTGAGAAACCGCGCCCGCGATCGCTAACCGAGAGGACTACGCTATTGGACGACTCGGAGAGCGTCACGGTTACCTGTCGGCCGCGTTCGGAGAACTTGAACGCATTTTGAACCAGCTCATCCACAATCTTGGCCAGGTAGTCCGCGGAGATCGGCACCGGCACGTCAGCCAGGTCCAGAACCAGGTCATCTGACCGGCTGGCCGCGTACGCCTGGTCCCGGGCATGCTCCTCAACCAGCTTGGCGGGTGAGCGCGTCTCCTTCTGACGGAGGGCCGTGACCTTTTGCGCGTCGGCGCCCAGCAATTCAATCTGGGCATAGATCAGGAAGTTCTCCACCAGCCGCTCCAGCCGTTTGCCGGAATCATGGATGACCTGTCCCATCTCGGCGACTTCGCTCGCCGGCAATCTGCCGGCCTCGACGGCAAGCAACTCCCCATAAGCAAGGATGCCATTGAGGGGAGTGCGCAGCTCGTGCGGCAGCATCAGGCTGATATTATCGCGCAAATCGGCCAGTTGCTTCTCCGCTTCCTGGCGCAGCACCTGGGCCTTCTTGAGACGCGTGTTCACCGCTGCGTAAAGACTGTCCAGCGTGAACGGTTTGGGCAGGTAATCATCCGCGCCTAACTCCATGCTGTGTCGCATGCCGGAATGGTCCGGCTGGCCAGTCATGAGAATGACCGGAATTGCAGCGGTGGTGGGCTCGTTGCGCAGCACCGACAGCGTGAGATAGCCGTCCATGTGTTGCATCTGCACGTCGCACAGAATGAGATCGGGCAATTCCTTGCGTGCCTTCTCGATACCGGCCACGCCGCTGTCGGCTTCGAGCACCTCAAAGCCTTTCTGATCCAGCGCCGCGCGCACCATGTCGCGCAGGCTTTCATCGTCATCTATGACCAGGATTCGTTTCATCTGTTGCCGACCGTTACCGACCGCCACGCCGAGCCGTCAAAAACCACGTCACTCACCCCAGGAGTCCCAGCCGACGTCTCAGGCCTGGGCAAGCCTATGACAGCAGTGGGCCATTTGTCCACCGGCATTCGAACATCACCAGTCTGGCCTACCTGGGGCCGGCGACAGGCTGTTCTCCTGCCCGGGAGGCGACCCTCAGCTTCCGGCCAGCACGCTTCGCAGTTCACCCAGGGCTTCATCCACCGGAAGTTGTGCCAATCCTGCTGGATGCCGAAGCACTTTCACTTTCTCACTCGGCGGCCGCCATACTTCCTCAATGGTGTCTCCCCATAGGACCAAGCCCGCCAACCCAACGGCAGCGGCCAGATGCGAGATCCCCGAATCGTGGCCCACAAAAGCTCGGCAACCAGCCAGGCAGCGGGCCAGCTCCGCGAGCGGCAGGCTTTGCGCCAACCGTGTGCGCGCGGGTGGCAGCGCGGCGGCCAGGCGCTGAAGCCGCTCCCCCTCTGCCTCTCCGCCAACCAGAAGCAAATCAAAGTCCGTCGTGTTAGCCAAGTACCGCAGCAACCCGGCCCAGCGCGCCTCCGGCCAGTTCTTACGCTCGCTCCCGCTGCCAGGATGAAGGGCCAGAGCCTCACGCCTTGTGGGGCCAGGGTCGGACACCGGCAACCGGGAAGACAGGAGCAGCCGTGGGATTGGGTCGGAATCAAATATCGCCAATCGCTCGAGAGGCTGGAGATACACCTTCGAAGCATGCAGCCGGGTTCGCTCATCGGCGCGGTGGGGTCCTTGGATAAACTGTGCGCCGGTGCAAAGCCCAACGTTGGTCCTGAAGATCCCGTCCGGGTCGTACAGGTAGGACACCACCAGATCGAACTCCGAGAAGTAATCCGCGAGGTCCGGCGACAGTTCGCCACCGCGAGCGAAGAACCCGGCCAGGGATCGAGCCTCGATGGACTGAACCCGGTTGACCAGGCCCCCGGCGAGCGCCAGTTGGGCAATATGTGGGTAGCCGAGAACCTCGAGGTGAGCCTCAGGAAATTGCCGGCGCAAGGCGGCGATGGCCGGCAGCGTGAGGATGAAGTCGCCGATTGCCCCGCCACGAATGACCAGAATCTTGCCTTGGGGAGAGTTCACCAGAGCGATGCGCGGAAGCCCGCGCCCGAGCCTATGTAACCGACCTGAATGCGGTCAACCCCAACGCCGCTACGAACAAGCCAAACGCCAGGCGCAGCCCGCAACCAACCTTGATACGCGTCTCATTCGCGGTGCCCCAAGCCAGGAGATTGCGCAATCGCCAAGGCGAGATGGTGAACCAGATGCCGGCGAATACCAGCACATACGCCCAGGTCTGGATTACCAGCACCCAGTGCGTCTGCGCCAGCGCGGGACGGCCGGTATCCACCATCAGCTTGGCCAGCAGCAGCAGCACTACCGCCAGGCCTCGCACGGCCAGAAAATCCTGCACGAAAATGCATGTGCCCAGCCCCACGCCGGCAAATCCTGCGAACAGCCATTCCTTGTAGCTGGCGAAATCCGCGATGGACTCCTGGCTCAAGTTCCAAAGGAACCAGACCGTGCCGAGCGCCATGAGCGCAATACCCCAAGGCAGGGAACGGGGAAACTTGCGGACCGCCCCGGCAAAAGCCGCCGGCTTGACGATGCCGTAGATCTGCGGCAATCCCATGCCCAGTCCGAGTAGAATGCTCAGGGTTGAAAGCTTCAAGGTCATCTTAGCAAATGCAGCTGGAGGATGGGAGATAGCCGCGAGCGACGCAAGCCGGGATGTTTGGCGCCCGCTGATTGCGAAGCTTCATCGAGGGTAATGCCTATCGCGCCGTAAAGCCAAGCAGAGTTAGTCCAGGAAGCGCCTCCATCTGGCACTACCGGCTGCCCAATCCCTGGCGCGCCTCCATGAAGCTGTCGGATAGCACCAAGCCGGTTTCTTTGGGTCTGATTGCATTTGTGGATGAACAACCCGACAGCATCAACATCGGCCCTCGTTGACTTCCCCGTATAGCGTGAACGTGCCGGCGCGAGCGACGTTTACGTCCACAAGCTGCCCGAGATGGCGCGGTGAGCCGTTGAATATCACAATCTTGTTGCAGCGGGTCCGCCCGGTCATCCGCGCGGGATTCTTCTTGCTTGGGCCCTCTGCCAGAATCTGCACCCGCCTGCCGACGAATCCCTGATGCTGCCGCGCGCCCAGCTCGTTCACCACCTCCAGCAGCCGTTGATTCCGCTCTTCCCTGACCGCCTGGCTCACCTGCCCGGGCATGTTGGCAGCGGGTGTATCGCGGCGCGCCGAATACTTGAAGACGAAGGCCTGGTCGAAACCGACTTCGCGCACAAGGGAAAGCGTTTGGGCAAAGTCCTCCTCGGTCTCGCCGGGGAAACCGGCGATGAAGTCGGTGCTCAGGCCGATGCCGGGCTGCACTCGACGAAGCTTGTCAATAATGGCCAGGAATCGCTGGCGGGTGTAACCGCGATGCATGAGCTTGAGGACGCGGTCGCTGCCGCTTTGGACGGGGATGTGGGCACTTTCGGCGAGCTTGGGCAGGCGGCCGTAAGCGTCAACGAGGTCGTCACCGTAGCCCTTGGGGTGGGGCGAGGTGAAGCGGATGCGTTCGAGGCCGTCAATGTCGTTAACGGCTTCGAGGAGCTGCACGAAGGGGGATTTGCCGTCGCGCACGGAGATATCACCGCGGCCGTAGCTGGTAACGATCTGGCCCAGGAGGGTGATTTCCTTGACGCCCTGCGCGACGAGTTGGCGGCATTCTGCGGCGATGTCGGGGATCGCGCGGCTGCGCTCCTCACCGCGGGTGTAGGGCACAATGCAGAACGTGCAATACTGGTTGCAGCCTTGCATGATGCTCACAAACGCCGCTACCGACTTCCTGGCGTTACCGTCAAGCAGGTGCTCCCGAATCGCGCTTTCACTCCCCTGCTCTGTCGCAATCTCAACAACCTTGTCGCGCCGGCCCGAGAGAATCTCATCCAAGTACTCCCCGGTCCGATGGAGCTTCTGCGTGCCCACCACCAAGTCCACGTCGGGCAGCCGGTCAATCAGCTCCTGTCCCCGGCTTTGGGCAACACAGCCCATGAAGCCCAGCACCACATTGGGCCGGCGGCGACGGGCCTCGGCTGCAATATTCTCCATTTTACGGAGCGCCTTTTGCTCCGCCTGGTCCCGCACGCTGCATGTGTTGAGCAAAATAATATCAGCGGCAGCTTCGAATGAAGCGAGGCAATAGCCCTTCGCCAGGAGCTGCGCCGCGACGGCTTCGCTGTCGCGCTCGTTCATCTGGCACCCGTAGGTCTTGATATAAACACTCGGCATATTCGGCAGGACCTGTCTCGCAAGCTAAGTCACGACCGGTGGATTGAAAAGTTTGAACTGGGATGCCTCGCTGCTCCCGCGGGGCATTTGGTTGGCACTCAGAGAAAGGCCGTATAGGAGCGTCGGCAACGGTCGTTGCGGAGTAATCATCACGCTCTTGTGCCAGGAGGAAGGACGTCTGAACACGATGACCGCGGTCCGTGAGCCACCTGCCGACCTACTCGCGCCAACGGACCAGAGAGACTTCGACTTGGGCGCGGGCATCAGTCCCTGGTCCGCTGAACCGAACCATAAAGCGCGCCTCCCGTGCGTGGCTTGCGACAACCTCCGACACGCCCGCCAGCGGGTTGACTGCCAGCGTCTGTCCCTGAGCATCAACCAACGCCACCCGCAACACGACCTGTGAGGCGACGCGCGCCGTCGCGTTGCTCACACGGCACGAAACTTCCACCCCTTGCGGTCTGGCCCGCGTGGTCATTACCTCGGCGGTTATTCCACCGGTCTGGCGCAGTTCCGATTCCGAGGGCGCGCCTCCCGGCAAGAGCTGCCAACCCCATACGCCAGCGGCAGCCAGCAAGACAATTGTCGCGGCCCACTTCTTCATCATGGCGAATCAGTAGTAAGGGTTGACCTCACTTGGCTGCGTCATCACGCCACCGTACTGCGTGTCGTAAGCGAACACCCTGACGAATTCCGCGTGGCCGTCCAGATACGCGGCGTTGGCCCACAGCCGCTCTGGGTCGGGTTTATACCATTGGGCGCGACGACTGATGGCCACCACGCCGCTCATAGTGCGATGAATCGGGATGCTGCCAATAACCACCTTCTTCGAGGGCTGGCGGTAATGATCCGTGGTCAAAGACTTGCCCAACCCCAGCGGGCGGGATGCAAACTCAGCGAATGAGAATTCCACGCCGACGAACTTCGCGATGCCCATCGGCGCCACAACGCCGCCAATACGATTGTACCCCGACGCGTAGAAGTAACTGCTGCCGTAGAGTTCGTAGCAGGAGGAGCTGGCCTGATAGTCCTTCGTGTCAAACCACCACAACGGCTCGCCTTTGTCGGCTGGGGAGCAAAACACTTCGCGTGAGCCAAGATACTCTTTCAACGGGCGATCTTCCGCTCGCAGCGATCCGCCGAACATCCGCGCGGGCAGCCACGGGTCGGATGCCGGGACGATACCTTGCGGGCCGCCCAATTCATGTGGAGCGGCCACGGGCATCCGCGCCGCATGATCGTCCGCATACAGGAACATGGCAACAACGACTTGCCGCAGGTTGCTCCGACACTGAGTCTGGCGGGCCTTGCCTTTGGCCCCCGCCAACGCGGGCAGCAGCATCCCCGCCAGAATGGCGATGATGCCGATGACGATGAGGAGTTCAACGAGCGTGAACCCACCGCGTTGGCGGGTGTGGATGTTCATGGAGTCAACAGCCGCACACGGTAGAATTGCCGTTCCGTCGCGGGATTAGAATCGGTCCATTCCAGCACCCCGGCCTCGGGCGAGGTCAGCGCCGGATACGAGATGGTCTGCCAGTCCACCAGGTTCTCGCAGCGCAGGATCTCATAGCCCTGACCCACACTCCCGCCAAAATGGAGAACTGGCAGTCCGTTTGTAAACCGCAGCGAGAGCCCTGGCGGCGCGGAAGCGAACGTTTGCGTAGTGAACGCAATGGTAGTGTTGCCGACCAGCGTGTTGGTGGTGATGGGCAGACCGACTTCCGCGTAGCCGGGTTGGGATTTACCCATTTGCGTGACGAGCAAATAGGTCGCATTGGCAGGCAAACGCGGCGCAATTTGCTCCCGCAGGTATTGCTCGAAGTCTCCGGCATGCCATCCCAGCGGATCATCGAGGGTAACCCCAACCAGACCGTTCGTCGTTAGCTGGCTCACTGGAATCAGGAAACCGGTCTGCGTGCGGTCATTGAACGTCGCGTCAATGTCCTCAGGACTGGGATCGCCGTCGGCGGTGGTTGCCAGATAGAAGTCCAACGTGTACTGAATCGCCCAGTTGTTCGCGGCACTAGCCGTCCATTGGCCGGAGTTGCCCACTCCATCCACGTTAAAGATGCTGTTGACAGTTGCCGGGCTGCCGGGCGTCACCAAGAGCTGGTTCATCGCCTGCATGACATTGGCATGACCCGTGTAGGCCAGCGCGGTCACGCTCGCCGACCAATTCGAGCCTCCTATGGACTCCAGCTGCATTGTTAACACGCCCGAGAGCGACGGCGCGAGATTGTAGCCCACGCCACCCAAGCCGGTGATATCCACGAGATTGTGGCTCACCGCGCCGGCGGGGTTGTTCCCCGCCGCCAGCAGCACGTCGTCGTCGGTGAACACCAGCCAGTCGCCCGCTGTCGGCATCGTGGCGGACGGCTTTCGCCCCGCGGCGGAAGGCAGTTCCGCAGTCGCTTGGGCGTCATTCCATGTCAGGAGCTGGAAACTGAGTGACGCCCCCCGCGCCGGCGAGGCCATAAGCAGTGTCGATAGCCAGAGTCCCGTGAGGATGGAGGCGAAAGGTCTAATGCTCATAATGGACCAATGGTTCCTATGCATTGGTTCAGGGTTTGAGGACGATGAAACAGATGGCGGCCAGATGCCGACGGTGTTTGCGGAACATCCGGCGCATGGACAGTACGCGCCGGCGGGCCTCGGCCGCGCGCATGGTGTTAAACACGAACCGTAGCGCGCGCCACCACCCCTCATCCTGCACCATCCGGCGCGGTTCGAGCAGGTGCATCGGCGCGGTAGCCTCGGATTCAATCTTGAAGCCCGCGCCCCTGAGCAACTCGCGCCATTCACGCGCCGACAGCGGGCGCGCGCCGACGTGGATATTTCGCGACATCTCGCGGCTGATGTCTTCCTGCACCGCTTGCGGCAGGTCGTCGGGCGTAAGGCTTAACTCATGGATGCCGTAACGTCCGCCGGGCTTGAGCAATCGGAAGGCCTCGCCCACAATCCGGCGCTTTTGCTCCGGCCCTTGCATCGTCAGCATGGCTTCGCCATAGACCACCGTAGCGGAATGGTCTGGTAATCCTGTCTGTTCCGCGCTGCCTGACTGACAACGCTGGCGTGGACCGGTGAGATACGCTTGAACCTCGGCCGCGGCGGCTTCGTCGCGTTCGACGGCGATGTAACTGGCCGGTTGCCGGGTCAATGTCATTTTCGCCGTGACGCCAAGACCTGGGGCGAATTCCACCACTGCGTCGCGCGGTTGGATGTTTAGCCGTTCCAGCATAACGCGGGTCAATTCCAATCCGCCGGGCCGCAACACACGTTTGCCCATTTGGGCCAGCAACCAATGGCCAGGCATCTTGTGCGTATGGTCCCGCGGCGGACCTTGGGTTTCGGAATCGGAAGCGCAAACGGCGCAGTTCTTCTTGGTATTGTCAGTAAGTTCCGCGGCTTTGATCTCGCACGGAGCAATGAGCGACAGTTCTTTCATACACCTTCAACATATACTTGCCATCAACCTCTCTGCTATCGGTGGCTTGCGATGAGTTGTCGGCTGGTTGCAGAACCGGCTCGTTTGTTGACTTAAGTCAAACTCAACGCAGAACGGAATTCTCCCAGGTTGCGACGCAGCTCTTTGAATTAGGTTACTTGGGTGTTAGAAAACTCCCATATTCCTGAGTATCCAGTTTATAGGCACCCGCGACGCGATGGCGCCATTGCCGTGATGGCGAGTAGAGCTGGGCTGGAAGGCCTGGAAGTTCGACGCGATTACTACTTGCACATGAGACTCAGTCGCAATACTATCCTTCCCTGTTCGTTATGGCGCATCAGTCACGACAGTTGGACTGGGACAAACAAAACCGTTGGGAAGACAGGACGCCTTCGAAGCTAACCGCCCAAGCTCAGCCTTTGTGCCGGCGGGCCGACGGCAGGACGAAGCTCCTTTATGGCGGAACGCGCCAGGCGGGCGTAACTGTTGAGTGGCATGACTTTGAATCGGGGACCGCTTTTGATTGGGGCCACAGATTTCATTCGGAGAGCCTCGAGCTTTGCCTGAATTTGACCGGTGGAGGTTCGGTCTGTTGCGGCGACAATCGGGCGGACTTCCAACCTCTGACTGCGGGATTTTACCTGCCAGGCAGGGCCGGGCTCCGGGCTTGGCGGCTGCCTGGCCAGCGGCATCGCTTTGTCACTATCGTGTTTTCCGCCACATTTCTGCGCGAGCGCCTGGCCGGTTTCGACGGGGCGCTGCATCCCGCGGTCGAACGCTTCCTGGCAGAGCGCGGCCGCCAGCCTGGCCTGAGCGCCGTGCAACGGCTCAGCGCGAGCCAGGAACAGGACTTGGCGCGACTGCGGCAGCCTCCCTGCCCTGATTGCGCACGTTCTTTGTGGTATCAGAGCCGCATGCTGGCGCTGATGAGTGAGTTCTTCTTCGAACTACGCGGCGAGGATGAACTGCTGTGCGACCGCCAAAAACGCGTGGCGCGAGAGCGGGTGGATCGGGTAATCGCACTGCTGGGCGCCCATCTGGCGGAACCACCCAGTCTTGAGGAAATCGGACGGCAAGTCGGTTGCAGCCCATTCTATCTGAGCCGGACATTCTCGACTGAGATGGGGATGACCATCCCTCAGTATTTGCGCAAGCTGCGCATGGAGCGGGCCGCGGAGTTACTGCGGACCGGCAGATACAATGTCACCGAGGCAGCACTGGAAGTGGGTTATTCCAGCCTCAGCCATTTCAGCCAGGCTTTCTGTCAGACAATGGGCTGTTGCCCCGGACTTTATCCGCTCAAGACTCGTGGTTGAATCTGGAACACGCGCAAATCGGGTTGATTCGCTTCGGCTCAGAGACCGGGTGGTCGGTACCAGAGCGATTCCCAGTACTTCTGCTCGGCCGCGTAGCAATCAACTCGGACGTCGGCGTCGAGGTCCAAAGGCAATACGCCATAGCGCTTCATCTCGCGGACCCAGTCGGCGCGAGGCCTAAACCCGGGCATATCGAAACGGCCGGTGTCATGGGCCAGGGCTTCCTTCCCGGCGACGCACAGGGCCAGCAGCGCCTGGTAGCCGGGATCGGCCGTGTCGGCAAACACCGTCCGGGGGCTGCGCGTCTCCGCGTCGCGGCAAAGGCCCCAGCCCCCAGCCGACTCGGCAAGCGGCGCCAGGAGAATGACGGACCGCTCCGGACGGGAGAGGTTGAAGACGATGTGGCGGCTGGTGAGCAGGCGCGGGTCGTCCAGGCTGGGCTCCCAGAAGGACACCCCGCGCTCGTCGCCCAGGCTGCGCGGCAGGAGCCGGGCGGGCTGCGCATGGCATGCGGCGCAACGCTGCTCGATCACCCCGGCCGCGGCTTGTGCGGCAGGCCAATCGTGGCCGGTGTTGATCTGCTGGTTCTGCAAGTAATTGCCGATCATTCCGCAGCCCAGCGCCGCGTAGGTGCCGGGATAGGCCGCGCCGCTGTCAATCCATAGGCGCAACAGCTTCTTTTGGCGCGGGGTGGCCTGGACGCCGTGATGGGTGCCGTCGAGCCGGGCCAGCAGCCGGCTGGCCGAAGAGCCCAAGGTGCGTGGCGCGTAGTTGCTGCGGGGTTTGTTGCGGCCGTCGGAGACCAACCGGGCGATGGTCAGCATGTAGTAGCTGTGGCTGTAAAGCGGGCCGTGATCACCGGCGAGAATGAGCTTGCCGGCGCGCGGGCCACCCGCCGGAGTCTTCTCGTAGCCGTGGCAACCCACGCAGAGCGCGTCAAGCACGGGCTGAATGTCGCGCGGGAAATCAATCACGTCCGGCACATCGGCGATGGGCTCGATCCGGCTCGGCGCGCGGCGCAGCGCAGCGAGCTGGCTGGCGGTGTGGTGAGGCGTTTGGGTGCGCTGCTCGTGGCAGCCGACGCAACTGCTCGTCTCGCCGGGCTGGAGGGTCAGGAAGCTCTGCATGCGTTTGACCGCAAAGTCGTTCTCATCCAGCGCGACGAAGAAGAAACTGCGCAGCGCGGGCAACTCGAAGCACGCGGAGCCATCCGCCTCGACCGGCACGGTGCCGACAATGCGTTCGAGCGTAAAGGTGCCCCCGTAGCTGATCGGCTCCATGCCACCGGTGTAATGAATCGGCATGGGCAGGGATTCGAGCACGAGCAGTTTCTTGATCTCACCCCGCTGGACGCCCGCCATGTTCCGGCCCGTGTAGATGTCCGCCAGCACCAGCCGTCCAGTGGGAACGCCCGGCCTGGAACGAGTGGGAATGACCGGTTCGCGAGGCCGAGCCTGGAGCGGGCGAGGTTCGTGCAATTCCAGGCCCGCATCTAGGTCGGCCTGAGGCAGATTGAAGATCGTCTGCTGCGCGCCAGTGTCGTCCAAGATGACGAGCGTCGCCTCAACCGCGGCCATGAAGCAGCTCTCCGAGAAAGCCCACGGATCTCGAAACCGATTGCCCTTGCTGACCGGCCGGGCAAAAGACCTGGCGTCAGGACCGGCGGCGGGATCCACGACGGTGATTTCGCCCGCGTGTTCGATGATGCCGTGGCCGGGGGAAAAGCTGGCAACCACCTTGTGCGAACCGGGGATCGGCTTGGCGTCAATCATCACGATGCCCGGGTGAAGATTGCCAAACCAATTCATCTGGCCGGTGCCGTCGGGATTGGCGACCCAGAGATGGTGGTAGTGGACCTGGCTGCGATCCACATACTCCCAGCGCGTGTAAAGAACCCGGCCGTCGGGCATCGGCCATGGCGTATTGTCGTGGTCGTTGTTGCTGGAGAGGGACCGGATGTTCTGGCCATGGGCGTCACAGCGGTAAAGAACTGCCACCTGGGTGAGCCAGCAGTTGACCCAGCGATTGCACCGAGTGGAGACGAAGATGATGTCGCCGTCGGGCAGGTAAGTGGGCTCGATGTCGTCATAGGGCCCGTCCGTGAGCTGGCGCAAACCCGTGCCATCGGCGTTGATCTCGTAGAGGAGATAATGCTCCGTGCCGCCCTTGCGATAGCTGAAAAGCACCTTCTCCCCATTGTAATGCACCTGCGGATCGCGCACTCCGCCACGGGGGTCATCGAGCAGGGTGGTGAGCTGGCCCGTGGCCACGTTCCAACGATAGAGCCGGGTACCTTCACGCCACGCCTTGCGCTCGGGGTCGTAAGCGTAATAGCCAAAGTTGGCGTACCAATGGCCGTCGCTTTCGTTAACTTTGCGCGCGGCGAAGAGGATCTCCTCCACCCCCGCCATCGGCCCCGCTCGGAACCGTTCCAGCAAACCGCCGCCCGACTCCGCGCCGGCAGCCGAAGCGGAGTTCGTCTGCCCGGCCATCAGACCGGCAGCCAGACAACTACAGCCACAGACCAGCAACGCCTTCAGCTTCATGCGCAAAAATACTTCACCAGCCGCCACCAGACTGCGAGTGCAAAATTCCATGCTTCATTGGGGAGTTAGACACGCGCAGGCTATTGCGCAAAGCCCTTGCTGTATGGCAAGCATGACGTCGAAGGACATCCCGCCTGATCTGCACGCCCTGCTCGGACAGGTAGCCTCCCGCGATTTTCGGACGGCGGGTTGGTCATCCTGCGCCACCACCTCCTCTCCAGATCGGCAATCAACACTCCGCTCTCCGATCCCCTTTTCCGCATTCTGCGTGCTTCATCCAACCCTCCCTACGGCGAACGCATGCGGTAGAAACGCTGGAGGATGCCGGCAGCCTGCGAATCGGTGAATTGGTACTGGCCAGGGGAGACTTCCGTCAGGCCGGTGAGCGCGGTCCAGTTGTTCAGCGGCAGGGCGGGGTTCGTGGCAGCAAGCACAGTGAAGGGCTCCCCTGGCGCGCCGGTGAAGGCTAACTGAAATGAGCCATTGGCCAGTATGCTGGCATCCGTCAGTGCGATCGGGGGAGCGGGCGGAGCGGCCACCAGTGCCAACGTGTGGTGGGCCGCTGAACTGCTGGTCACACCAGCGAAACGCTCGCCGTCGGCCAGGGATACGGTGTCTGCCTCCACGGGGATAACACGCGAGGTGGTGGAGTTGTCGCCGAGCTGGCCGTTGACGTTAGTGCCCCAGGCAGCAACCGTGCCGTCCGAACAGAACGCCAAGCTGTGGTAATAGCCTGTCGCGGTGGCCAGCACAGTCTTGCCAGCCAGCGCCGAGATACCCCCGGCGGTGCTTACCGCCACCGGCATCATTCTGCTCGTGGTGGTGGTATCACCGAGTTCGCCCGAGACGTTTCTGCCCCAGGAAGCCACAGTGCCATCCGAACACGCGGCCAGGCTCTGGAACCCTCCCGCCGCAATGGCCGTCACGAACTTGCCGTGCAGTGCCGAGTAGAACGGGTCGGTGTTCACCGCCACCGGCACTAGGCGGGTGCTAATGCTGTAATCTCCCAGCTGGCCATAGCTGTTGTGCCCCCAGGCGGCCACGGTGCCGTCGGAGCACAGGGCCAGACTGTGGCTAAAGCCCGCCGCGACACCGACTACCATCTTGCTTGCCAGCACCGAGAGGATCGGCGTTGTGTTCACCGCCACCGGCGAACTTCGCTGCGCCTCAGTGTGACCACCCGTGTTATCACCGAGCTGACCCTCCACGTTGCGTCCCCAGGCGACCACCGTGCCGTTCCAGCGCAGCGCCAGGCTGTGCTGCCAGCCTGCCACGACAATCACAGCCGACTGGCCGTGGAGCGCCGAACCAGAGTTCGTGTTTACCGCTACTGGGACCTGGCGCGTAAAGATGGTGTTATCGCCGAGTTGACCGTAGTGGTTGCGGCCCCAGGCCGCCACCGTGCCATCTGAGCACAATGCCAGGCTGTGCTCGAGGCCTGCGGATATCCCCACCACCACCTTGCCCGAAAGCGCCGAAACGCCCGCCGCCGTGCTGACGGCTACCGGCACAAAGCGACTCTTCTTGCTGTCATCACCGAGCTGGCCGTAGGTGTTGTCGCCCCAGGCAGCCACCGTGCCATCGGAACATAACGCCAGGCTATGCGAGCCGCCCGCCGCCAAGGCGATCAGGGTCTTGCCCTCCAACACTCCAGTTGCCGTCACGGGCACGGGCAATTGGCGCTGGGTCTGGCTGTTGTCGCCGAGCTGGCCCATATTGTTTTTGCCCCAGGCAAACGCGCGGTTGCCGGTCCAGACCAGCACGAGGTCATTGCCGGTGCCGCCGTAATAGTTAGCCACGAACTTGAACTGTGTGGCTCCATATCCCAATACCACTGCCTGCCGATTGGTGAGGTTGTTGAACGCCCCATTGATAAACCCCGGCCACGTGTTATTCACGACCATCAAGTCCGTGCCGGTGGCGGGGGCGAAGTTGAGCGTGAGGTTTATTGTATGACCCGTGGCCGTATAACCGGTGGCCGTGACCGGCACATCGGCGGCGGAGTTCCAAGTGGCATTGACGGTCGCCGCCGCTGCCACGGTGCAGGCGACGCCGACGCCTGTGAGGAAAACCGCAATGGAGAGCAACCTGCGAAGGAATGGCCGGACTGTTTTCATGCAATGCCGCGTAACCCAGGTCTAAACCTGTTACACCAGCACACAAGTTTATGCGCTATCTGGATGCACAAACCAAGCCTTTTCCACTGCCGTAGCTAAAGTCACTTGCTAATCACGAACCCAATCCGCAAACCTTCCACGGCTCGAGGTTTGGGATTGCGTTTGTCGTTCGGATCAGTGTTCTGCTTTGCGTCAGACCACTGGCGTTCTCGCAGGTGGGTGACTGTGGGCGTAGGCGCAGAGGGCGCGGAGGTTCCCGGCGGGAGTGTCGCGAGGGACTTCGCAGCCGGCACCGACGATGAAGCGGGGGCCAGCCTGGCAGTGGCATTCGGCGATGGCGGCAGTGACGCCCGCCGGGTCGCCATTGCGCAAGATGGCCACAGGATTCAGGTTTCCGAGCAGGACGCTGTCCGGGCCCATCTTCTGGCGCGCTTCGGAGATCGGAGCCAGGGAGTCCAGGTCCACGATGTCGCAGCCGAGCCTGCCCATGCCTTCGAGAATGCGGCGGGTGTTGCCGCAGATGTGCAGGCGCACCTTCCCGCCCAGGGCGTGGATGCCGTCCACGAGCTTCTTCTCAAAGGGCCAGACAAACTCGTCGTAGATTTCAGGGCCGACGAGCGAGGCGGCGGCGTCGCCGACGCCGATGATATCCGCGCCGGCTTTGATCTGCTCGCCGGCGAAGCGCAGCTCCATCTCGATGACGAAGTCGAACAAGTCGCGCACGAAGGCCGGGTCGTCAAAGAAGTCCAGCATCACGGTATTGATGCCGCGCAGGTCGGCGGCTTCGGCGATGGGGCCTTCGATCCAGCCCTCAATAATCATGTCCTTGCCGACACGCTCTTTATAAAGCGCCAGGGCCTTGATGCCATTGTGCATGCGGCCGCCGCTGAGCGGGTCGGGGATTTTGAGGGAGGCGAGTTTCGCTTTGTCGGCCAGGAGGGCCTGGTCCTCCACAATGGCGACGGGCTGGTGGTCAAAGTACTCCACCGTCGCGCCGCAATCGGCCGCCTCCCGGGCCGGGTCGGACATGGTGTTGACGTAGTCGAAGCCAAATGCTTCGGCGGTGCGGATCTGGCCTTCGACCAGGGTGCGGTAGTCGGTGCAGTAATCGCGGTAGCGGGCGCCGATCTGCGCGCAGGCGAACATCATGGTGATGGGCATGCACGGCAGGCGGTCAACGGGCTGGCCGGTCAAGTGTGCGAGGACTCTTTCTCGACTTGTCATAGGCGTGGGACTCGGACGCCTCGGCGAGGCGTCCCTACCTGGAGGAGTGGCGGATGGCGGCGATGAAATCGGGTCGAGTGCCGCAGCAGCCGCCTAGGAAGCTGGCGCCCGCTTTGATCAGTGCCGGGATATAACCGGCAAAATCCGTGGGTGTCGTAGTGTAGCGTGCGCGGCCAGCTACCATGATGGGGAGGCCGGCGTTAGGTTTCATCCAAATCGGCCGGTCAGTCGCGGCGTGGAGGCGCTGGCAGATCGTAATAAAGCCGGCGATTCCCTGGCCGCAGTTGGCCCCGATAACGTCCGCGCCGGCTTCGGTGAGCGCCTTGGCGGCTTGCTCCGGGGTGATGCCCATCATGGTGCGGTCCTTGTCTTTGCCGCTGTCGAACACCATGCAGGCGACGACGGGCAAGCCGGTTTCGCGCGCAGCGCCCACAGCGATCCTGGCTTCCTCGAGGTCCGACATGGTCTCGACCAGCAGGGCATAGGCTCCGGCCTGCGCCAGCGCCCGCGCCTGCTCGCCGAACGCGGCGCGCAGTTCGCCCTCGGTCACATCGCCGTTCGCGAGCAGCTTGCCGGTCGGCCCGAGGGAGGCGAATACGCGGGCCTTGCCGGCTGCCGCCTTGAGGGAAATCTCCACTCCCCGGGCGTTGATCTCGCCCGCGCGGTCTGCCGCAGACTGTTCGCTGAGACGGATGCGGTTGGCGCCGAAGGTGTTGGTGAGGATGACCTGGCTGCCAGCGGCGACGTAAGCCGACGCAACCTCACCGACGCGGTCGGCATGCGTGAGGTTCCAGATATCCGGGAAGTCACCCACGCCGAGTCCGCGCGCCTGCAACTCGGTGCCCCATGCGCCGTCGGTAATCACCGGCCCGCGGGAGACGAGTTCCTGGATGAGCGGGTGCATCGCCGGTAAGGCGGCTAGGCCGCGCGCTTTATGCCGGCGCCACAACCTTCTTGGCCAGGGCCACGGCACCGACGGCGTTTTCGCTGTAGCCGTCCGCGCCGATTTCCTCGGCGTATTTCTGGGTGATGGGGGCGCCGCCGATGAGGACTTTGACCTTGTCGCGCACGCCTGCCTGTTTGAGGGCGTCAATGGTGGTCTTCATGGACGGCATGGTGGTGGTAAGCAGGGCGGACATGGCGATGATATTGGCCTGCTTCTCGTTGACCGTCTCAATGAACCTCTCCGGAGGCACGTTGACGCCCAAGTCAATCACCTCGAAGCCGCCGCCTTCGAGCAGCGAGGCGACAAGGTTCTTGCCGATGTCGTGCAGATCGCCTTTGACGGTGCCGATGGCGACGCGGCCGACCGGTTTGTCGCCGCGGGCGATGAGAAGCGGGCGGATGAGTTCGAGGGAGGCCTTCATCGCGCGGGCGGAGATGAGTAATTCGGGGACGAAATACTCATTGGCCTCGAAGCGGCGGCCCACTTCGTCCATGGCGGGAACCATGTGTTCGTTGACCAGCGTGAGCGGGTCAACCCCTGCGTCCAGGGCTTCTTTGGTGATTGCCTGGGTGGCCTTGGCGTCGCCGCTCACCACCGAGTCATAAAGTTTTTTCAGGTCCGGCATAGCAGTCCTTTCGATACGATTTGCAGACGTTGGCAGGCAGACTAAACGGGGGCGGCAATTCGAGTCAACGGCGAATTGCGGATTTGGCGGCCCAGCTTCGCTCGATTTCCTCCAGGGAGCGGCCTTTGGTTTCGGGCACCAGGCGCCAGAGGACGACAATGAGCGCCACGCAGAAGAGGGCATAGACGTAGAACGGGAAGGCGTGGTTGAAGCGCTGCACGAACCAGGAGTCTTTGGCGTCCATCATCGGGAAGGTCTGCGTGACGGCGTAGTCGGCCATCCACAGGAAGAAGGTGGCCAGGCCCAAGGCGCGTCCGCGGATGGCCGTGGGGTAAATCTCCGATAGGATCACCCATGTCACCGGGCCGACCGAGAGCCCGAAGCAGACGACGTAGATGATGATGAAGAAGAGCATCCAGCCGCTGACAGTGGACGGGTCGGCGATATTCTGGGCCATCAGGCCCATCGCCAGCAGGCTGGTGCCCATGCCCGTCGCGCCGAGGAACATGAGCGGTTTGCGCCCCCATTTGTCCACAGTGGCGATGGCCACCACGGTGGATAGCGCGCTGGCGCCGCCAATAACGATTTGCTGGAGCATCCCGGCATCTACGCCGGTCGAGGCGCTCATGTTCTTGAAGATAGTGGTGCCGAAGTAAAGGAAGACATTGATGCCCGTGACTTGCTGCAGGATGGCCAGGAGAATGCCCACGATCAACGGCAGCCGCAGGGCGCGCGAGAAGAGCTCGGCCCAATTGCCCCTTGCGGTGGACAGTGCCTCGCGGATGCTCGCGAGTTCGGTCCGGGCAAAGTCCGCACCGGCGATTTTGGTGAGGATTGTCTCGGCTTCCGGGGCGCGGCCCATCTCAACGAGCCAGCGCGGGCTTTCGGGAATGCCCAGCAGCAATAGGCCGAAGGCAACCGAGGGGAGGATCCCGCTGGCGAACATCCAGCGCCAGCCGACCGCCTCGTTCCAGGCCTGGTTGCCGGAGCGGGCGATGAAGTAGTTGACGAAATAGACGACAAGAATGCCCCCGACGATGGCGATCTGATTCACGGACACGAGGCGTCCGCGCAAGTGCGCCGGGGCGATCTCGGCGATATACATGGGCGTGGACATGGAGGCGATGCCGATGCCGATGCCGCCCAGCCAACGGAACAGGATGAAGGTCCAGATGTCGCGCGGCAGCGCGGTTCCGACGGCGGAAGCCAGGAAGAGCGCCGCCGCGAGCAGCAGGGCTTTCTTGCGCCCGAAACGATCTGAAATGGGCCCGACGATGAGCACGCCCGTCGCGCAGCCGATCAGCACGCAGCCGGAGGCCCAACCCTTCATCACCACGTCGAGCGCGAAACGCGCCGTCAGGAATTCAATGGCTCCGGAGATAACGCCGGTGTCGTAGCCAAAGAGCAGCCCGCCAAGCGTGGCGACCAGGCAGATGGGGATCAGGTAGGAAAGGTTGGTGCGAACCGTCGGCGACGGCCGGGCAGCAGGCGCGGCATCAACTGGCATGGGCGCCACTCTCTCAGCCAAGAGCGCGGGCGTCAATGGGTTTGCGCCCCGAATGCCAAACGCAACAGGTGGTCGGAATCTGGCGGGCAAGGTAGTTTGCGAGGCCTTTGTTCTTTGCTCCACTACGTGCCATATTGGCACACAACCACATTGGTGACGCCGGCAGGTCGGTTGTTCGATTTGCCTCGCTTGGACTGGATGGGCGCTTGTTGATGATGCAAGGCCGAGTGGAGCCTATTTTCCAGAACTATCATATTTTTAGGCACTTACGGAAGATTTGGGCTCCAGAACGATCTTTAGCCGCTTCATGCGCGTAAGTGAGGCAAAGACAGTGTTTTACGCTGATTCTCCACGACGATGTCAAGGCTGTATCCACGGTGTGGATACGGTGTGGATACGGTGTGCATACGGTGAGGCTCCCTTGTGGGCCTCAACCGGTTGTCCGGTATGGTGGGGTCGAATCGCTTCGTTCTCTGCCTGGTTCCTGAGCGTGGCGCCGATGGCCGGCGGATGTGTCGAATTGCCTCTGGGGACTGGGTAGTCATGTTCTGCCTGCGAATCCAGGCAGGATTGCTTCAAGTGACCAACGTCCTCGGCCAGCTACTCGTTAGAGAGGATGAGCGTTCTGGCGAAAGGGACGGTAGGTTTCGGATTTCCGCTACCGTCCGTAGACGCCGTAGTCGCGGACCGTTTCCCACATCGCCACGATGTTCTCGGGGGGGACGTCGGCCTGGATGTTGTGGACGGTGTTGAAGATGAAGCCACCGCCGGGGGCCAGGTCGTCTACGCGGCGCTTGACCTCGTCGCGGACTTGCTGTGGCGTGCCGTGCGGCAGCACGTGCTGCGTGTCCACGCCGCCGCCATAGAAGGTGAGGTCCTTGCCGAACTTCCTTTTTAGCTCCCGGGTGTCCATGCCCGCGGCGCTCACCTGCACCGGGTTGAGGATGTCAATGCCCGACTCAATCAGGTCGGGGAGCAGCTCGGTGATGGCGCCGCAGGAGTGGTAGAAAATCTGCACGGGCACCTGGGCTTGCTTCTTGATGAAGGCGAAGAGCTTGGTATGCCGCGGCTTGATGAGCTTGCGGTACAGCTCCGGGCTGACCAGGCAACGGTTCTGGCTGGCCAGGTCGTCGGCCTCGGAGATCATCATGACGTTCGGGCCCAGTAATTCGAGCGCGCGGGCCCAATACTTCATTTTGATTTCCATGATGATGTCCAGCAGCGCCTCGGCGAAGGGCTGGTTGGCAACCATGTCGCAGTAGAAGTTCTCGAAGCCGCGCATCCAAAGAGCAATCTCAAAGACGCCGGGGGCGTTGCGGCCGAGGACGTAGGCGACCTGCTTCTTGTTCATCAGCTCGTTGGCGCGGGCGACCATGCCTTCGTAGCGGCCGGGGTCGAGCGGGTCGGGAAACTGGTACTTCGCGAGGCCCTCCAGCGTGTCAATCTCAGCCAACGGATGCCGCCGCATATCGTAGTAGAAGCCGCCTTCCTGCGGCTTCCACCACTCGATGCCCCATTCATCCACCAGCTTGTCGTAGCCGTCCTCGCTCCAGGGCAGCGCGCCGATGCCGCGCGGTTTGGAAGGGTTGACGCCCCACACGTCCACCTGCAGCTTCTTCTTCACATCCTCGTGCACCCGGGCGAGCTGCTGGATCGGGTCCTCGATTTCGATGGCGGCTTCCGGCAGGCCGAGATGCTGCCGCAGCCGCCGATAGGCCCGATGATGTATGCCGGTGAGAATCGTGCCTCCCAGGTCGTAGGGCACACGGTCAGGTTCCTTGTGGTTTAACGCCGCCGTCACGCGCTGGCGGCTGGTCCAGGTTTGAGCAATCATGGCTTTCTGTGTTTTGGAACACGGCGCGCATTCTGCGGATTCCGCTGGCGGAGCCGTGTCCCGCAACTGACCGCGAGACTATTAGAGTGTTTCCCGCCTGCCAAGCCGTAAGGCAATCTCTTCAGGCGCGAAAATTCTTGAGTGCCCGTGGGGGCGCGCCATGCTACGGCCATGACAATTTCCAGGAATGTGCTTGGCATCTGCATAGCGTTGCTGGCTTCAGTTGCCCTGGCACCCGGACAAGATCCGACGCCGAGCCCCGATTTCCACGCGCTGGTGTTCTCGAAGACGCTGATGTTCCGCCATGCCTCGATCACCAATGGCATCGCCGCCATCAGACAGCTCGGGGACAAGCACGGTTTCCGCGTGGACGCGACCGAGGATGCTGGCGCATTCACCGGCACGAATCTCGCCCGGTATAAAGTGGTTATATTCCTCAGCACATCCGGCGATATCCTGAACGAGGAGCAGCAGGCGGCATTCAAGGACTTTATCGAACGGGGCGGCGGGCTGGCCGCGGTCCACGCCGCCGTGGCCGGGGATGCGGCGACGGAAGGCACTTGGCCATGGTACGGCGAGGCACTTTGCGCCCGGTTCACCAACCACTCGGCGATTGTCCAGGCGACTGTCGACGTCGAGGACCGGAAGCATCTTTCGACCGCGCCGTTGCCCAAGCATTGGGTTCGCACCGATGAATGGTACAACTTCATCACCAGCCCGCGTGGCAAGGCTCGCGTGCTGGCAACCTTGGATGAAACCACCTATCAAGGCGGCACAATGGGCGAGGACCATCCGATTGCCTGGTGCAAGCAGGCCGGCAAAGGCCACATTTGGTACACTGCGCTGGGGCACACTGAAGCCAGCTTTACCGAACCGATGTTCCTCAAACACCTGCTGGGAGGTATCCAGGAGGCGGCGGGATTCCCGCAGGCGGGTCTCCGACCGGATTGACCAATTTTCTCGCTAGCGGCCGCGAATGGTGCGTCCGGCTTGGAAGAGTCGTAATTGCGCCGCCAGCTCCCCCGCCAGGTCTCGGTTACCCGCAGCGACCGCCAGGTTCAGCGCCTTCTGCGCGGCCTGGACGGCGGCGGGGAAATCACCCGCCTCGGCACTGGCAATCGCCAGGGTTTCCAGAAGGCGCGGATCCTGTTCGCCCGCCAAAGCGACAGCGCTCCGGGCCAGACGCACGGCTTCGGCTCCATTGCGGACGCTGCTGTTCTCATGCGTAGCCAGAATCAAGGCCAACGAGTCCAGCGCCGACACCATATCCGGTTGCAGTTGGATGGCCCGCCGAAAGTGCGGAATGGCTTCGTCCGTCCTGTTGAGCAAACTGAGGATGTGGCCCGCCCCGTGCTCGGCTGCCGCGTGGTCCGGCTTCCACGCAATCGCCGCCATTTCATGGAACAGCGCTTCATCCAACTTTTCGACCAGGGCGGGGCTTGGGCCATAAAAGCCAGGCGCGCCGACACTGTCGGACAACTCCTGCTGACCCCGGGCAACGAGCAAACCGGCCAGGTTATGATGGGCCATCCAGCACTTCGGATTGCGCTTGAGTGTAGCGCGCCAAAGGGTCTCCTCATCCTGGTAGATCGCACATTGCGCCCAAGTTAAATGGGCCAAGACCGCCACTGCCGCAACGGCCGCCAGCACACCAATTGCGTTTGCCATCCGCGTCCTGGGAGCGGTAGCTGGAAGCGCTGTCCCTGGGGCACCGCGTTTTCGCGCAGAGGCCCCGGAGTGAGTCCGCCCTCGCGCGCTCGGGAAAGCGCGTGACACCGTTGAGAGCCTTTGCACCGCCCACGCGCCGCTACCGACAATAAGTGCGATAATCCCAATCATCGACGGATAGAGCCAGTGGTCAGCCACAAAGGAGTACTTCTGGAAGTAAATCTTGAAGAATCCGAGCACCGGAAAGAGCATCACGAGGAAGTAGCTCAACGCGAAGAAGAACGGCCGACCCCAACGGTTTCGGTACCACCAGCAGCTCCCCCATAGCCCCAGCAGCACCACTCCGGGGAGGTAGTTCACCGCGACATCAGGTGAGAAGTTCCAACGCGGATAGACGAACGTCGGATGAATGGGAAACACAATTCTCGCGAGGTAGAACCACGCCGCCATGCCCGCGCTCACCAACCGCGCGCGGAAGTCGCTGGTCGTGACCACGTCGGTACTGATGCTGCGTTGGTACTGAAACCAGATCGTCACCAGCGCCAGCCCCAGCGCTACGGCAAAGAACGGGACCGTGCGCCACACGTCCCGCATCGCGAGCGACTTGCCGTCCAGCCGGCGAAGCCACCAGACAGATAACAGCAGAACCACGGGCAGCCCGACCACCGAAGTCTTGCTCAGGAGCGCCAGTACAAACGCGCCGAACGAAAGCCCATACCAGAGACGCTGGGAGTTCTGGATTGAGGGCTGAGGACTTTTGGCGTCGGACTTCGAACCGCGGACATCGGCAGCCCGAACCTCCGCGCGCAGGTAAGCCAGCAATGCCAGACCAAAGAAGAACAGCGACAGAGTGTTCTTGCGCTCGGTAATCCAGGCGACCGACTGCACATTGATGGGATGGATGGCGAAGACCAGCATCGCCAGCCAAGCAGCGGGAATTCGCAAATGCCTGAGCACGCGCCAGAGGAGGATCGCCGCCCCTGCATGCAGCAGGATATTTGTAACGTGATATCCCGTGGCATGGAGGCCCCACAGCCGCCACTCGCACCAAAAGGAAGTGAGCGTCATGGGCCAATAGTCGTAAAAATTGCTGCCGCCCCAAATGAGGCGCAGCCCATCCGGCGAGCTGATCAGCGGATTCGCCGTCAGTATATCATCATCATCCCAGATGAAACCCGCCCGAACCGCCGGCCAATACACAGCTACCGTCGCCAGCAGAAGAACGGCCGCGCCTATTAACAGCTCTGCGTTGATCTTGGTCTTGGCAGTAATCGTAATGCTCTCACCTCAAGTCGTTTTGCGCACGGCGCGCTTAGGTCGGGAACGTAATCCCCGCACTTCGAGCGGAGCGCCTTTTCTAATGGTGCTTGCGCAATTGCCACCACGAGTCCGCAACCCCTGAACTTACCCAACAGCCCGGTGCGTCGGGATTTCTCACTGGGCAGCGCTGGGAGGAGCTGCCCGGTAATACAGGCGGCTGGTGCCGGCATCAATGCGATTCGTCAATTGCACCACGCCGTTCGTGTACACCACTTCCGAAACCTCTTCCCAGGCACTGAAGTCAGGCGCCCGCTGGATAAGATATGTCCCGGGCAGGTTCGCTGAGAAGGTCAGTCTGAAACCCACATTTTCAATTTCAGCAGCCGTCTGCGTGGGAGCGTCCAGAGTCAGAACTACCACTTCCACTATCCCCAGGCCCACTTCCTGGCTGACTTGCTCACTGACGGCATCGGTCACGACCACTGGAATGACAAACTGTCCGGCCGTGGAGGGCACGCCCGAAAGCACTCCATTGGTAGCGAGCGTCAAACCGGCCGGCGTGGAGACATTTGTGGCCAGGCCCCACAGATATGGCGCAATTCCTCCGATGGCATTCAGAGTAAACGAGTAGTTCTCCCCCACCTTCGCTGAAGGCAGGTTGGTGGTTGTCACCACCACCGGCGACGGCTTGGAATAGGTCAGTGTGAACACGCAATTGGCAGGGATGGTGGCGCTAAACGTGCCGTTGGTGACCGGCACACGACTGCCCCAGGCGAGATTCGTCGTGGCCGAGGTGTAGTAAAGATCAAGGTGCGGCACAACGAGCAATGAAGCATTCGTGCCTTTCAACGTGGCACCGCTACCCGAGGTGTTGATGCCCACAATGGTCAGCTGATCCAAAGCCGTATGCTTGAACGCCAGCAATGGTGAAAAGGGCGAAGTCGCCCCGGTCACGTTAATTCGTTGGGCGCCGGGGCGCACCCACCTGCTTACCTGGGCGTGGGTGTAAAACTGCTTGCGCGGAGTATAGGTCTTTGGCGTATTAGTGGGATTATCCACTGCAATGAGCCCCCAATAACTCCACTTGTTGGTTCCGCTAACACCATTATATGCCGGGCCATGCGCGTATCTGCTATCGTAACCCTCCCACACTTGGCTCCCAGATGCCCCATTCAAGAGGTGAGCGAGCAGATACTCCACCGTCCCACGAGCATAGCTCCAATCGTTGTTACCCCTTATTCCATCTTCACACGGTTGGCACATCACGCCAAATTCCGTAAGCCAAAACGTGCGATCGGCGTAAGCCGAGTTTGCAATGTAGGAACGCACACCGGACGAGCCTTGGCCGCCCGAATTGTAGCTGTGCACCCCAAAATGCTTCAGCTTTGCCATGATCACCGGATCGGCCATCATCTCCGGCATGTAGGTTGTGCCGCCCGCCGAGACGTCCGGGCCGACAAATCCCACGTCACCAATACCGGCGGAATTCAACCTGATCGCAAGTTTGTGCAGCGCGTTGGCGTATTGGCTCGCCGTTGGTATATGGATGCCCTCCGGGTATGTTAGTAAATCCGGCTCATTATCCGGAGCGACCAGGCTGAATTGCAGCCCCATCGTGTTACGGGCATAGACAAGCATCGAGGCGATCATCTCGGCCCACTCTGACTCCATCCCCGGTTTCAGCGAACCCGAGGTCGTATCGGGTTTCGTCATCCAGCCAGGCCCCCAGCCCATGAAGTTGAAGAAGGCGCCATTGGTGATGCCACGGGAGTTTAGGTAAGCAAATAGATTCCACAGCCGCATGAACTCAGTCGAGCTGTAAATCCCGTTGTAATAGGACCAATTAAAGACATTCGGGTCCGCATCATCGTTGGCAGCCTCCCAGTCGGTGGGCTCGTAAACAACACGGAAGTGCGTCATTCCGGCCTGGTCAATAAGCGCGTCGACTACCGGCTGAAGCTCATTGCCGTTCCAACTTCGGTAGTTGATGTTGACCCCAAATCCGTCAATCACCTGATTGGTCTGCGCGCCTTGAAATGTAACGGCGACGCTGCGCCAGTGCAGGCTAGAGACCAGCACAGTCAGGCAGACCGCGCATTTCAATGTGAATTTACTCATCCGCAATACACCCTAATGAGCTTAACTCCACTTTAACCAGCTAAGCATCCCCTAGTAAAGCCTGTTCTTTCAGCCAATCTCCAGCGCCCCCCTGGACATTTCTGCATGGTGCTCATTCCAAATGGTCCTGCAGGTTGCACGCCGACCGGAGTCCAGCTTTGCGAAATGGCAACTGGTGCTGCCATCGGAAACGCACCCCGCTCCTGAGGTTCACGCGGGCTTATGCTAGCCGCGATAACGAATTCTCAAGAGAGCCAACAAATCAGGGCGCGCGAAGGGAGGCCCGCTACTTGAATTGTTCAATTCCTGGCTAGGCTGCCGCCTCGCCAATCTGGAACCGGACGAACCGGCGAATGGTGATCTCGTCACCCAATTGCTTGGCGACGGAACCCACGTGCTCCTTGACGGAGATTTCGGAGTTCTTCTTCACAAATCCCTGATCCACCAAGCAGTAGGATTGATAAAACTTCTCCAGCTTGCCGTCGACGATCTTGGCAATGGCCTGTGGCGGCTTGTTCTTAAACTGTTCCGCCGCGATCTCTTTCTCCTTCGCGAGCACATCTGCCGGCACCTGTTCGCGTGACACCGTATAGGGATGCCCGGCCGCAATCTGAAGCGTGATGTCCTTTACAAGCTGCTTGAAATCGTCCTTGGCCACAGTCTCCTCTTTGCCCGCGCCGACTTCTACCAGCACACCGACCTTGGCACCGGTATGAATGTAGGCGGCGACCATGCCGTTGCCGGCCACTTCCATTCGCGCGTGGCGTGGGATCTTGATGTTCTCGCGGATCTTCGCCACTGTCGCCTCGCGTTCAGCTTCCAGGTTTGCGTTCGCATCGGCTGCGAGCCGTTTGGCCACTTCGTCGGCAAAACCGCGAAATATCTCGTTGCGCGCGACGAAATCCGTCTGGCAGTTCACTTCCACCAGCAAACCGACTCGGCCGCCCGGGGCTATGTACTGCGTAATGACGCCCTCCCGGGCCTCGCGCGCGGCAATCTTGCCGGCGGTCACCGTTCCCGCCTTCCGCAGAATATCCACCGCCTTGCTGAGGTCGCCATTCGCCTCGGTCAGGGCCTTCTTACATTCCATCATCCCCGCGCCGGTCATCCCGCGCAGCTTGGCCACCAGGGCCGCATTGATTTCAGCCATAGAAATAGCTTTCTGTCTTAAGTAAACTGTTGAAGACTGCTCTCGCTTACAAAGGGAGAACACGGACCCGGCCGCCACGACCGGACCGCGTTCCCAACACGGACTAGGCAGGCGGAACCGTGGTGGCCGTCGGAGCGTTCGGCGCTGCCACAACGGGACTGGCTGGCGCCCCTTCTGCTCCCGCTTCCGGAACCGCTTCCGCGACCTTCTCGACCGTCTTGCGCCGTGCGTACCTGGTTTCGTATTCCGCTTGCGCTTGCGTGACCGTCTGGGAGACCATTGCCAGAATCAAGCGCACCGCGCGGATGGCATCATCGTTGCCGGCAACGGGATAATCCACCAGGTCCGGGTCGCAGTTGGTATCCACCACCGCCACGACGGGAATCTTAAGGCGCCGCGCCTCCGCCACCGCATTGCGCTCACGCTTGATATCCACCACGAACATCGCCCCCGGCAGCTTGTCCATGGCTTGAATCCCCTCAAAGAACTTGACCAGCCGCGCTGCCTCCCGGCGGATCACCGATTGTTCCTGTTTGACGTATTGGTTAATGGTGCCGTCGGCCTCCATCTTCTCAATCTCCTTGAGTCGCGCGATTGAGCGCTTGATGGTGGCAAAATTCGTCAGCGTGCCTCCCAGCCAGCGTTCGGTCACATAGTACTGCCCGCTTTCCTTGGCCGTCAACTTGATCGCCTGTTGCGCCTGCTTCTTCGTGCCCACAAAGAGCACCTTGCCGCCCTTGGCCACCGTGGAACCGAGGAAGTTGCACGCCTCTTCCAGTTGGTTGATCGTTTTGCTGAGATCAATAATGTGAATCCCGTTGCGTGCATCAAAGATGAACGGCTTCATCTTGGGATTCCACCGCCGCGTCTGATGTCCGAAATGGACCCCAGCATCCAACAATTCCTTAACTCCAATACTAATCACAGGTTTCCTTTGGTTAAAAGTCCGCCCACCGGGCGAACCATCCCGCGGAACACGGGATTAATCACAATGTTGTTGTGGCCCCCCGCGCCGACCGGCGCAGGCAATTAAGGCCGTTCACCCCTTCCCGTTCGGCCGGGTGCTTCTCCACCCAACCTTGGAGAAGGGGCTGCGTAAGATACCAACCCCGTGATATGTGGCAATAGCTATTTTTCTGTGAATTCATCTCTTTTTCTCGCATGCCCCATCCAAACTGCTAAAGAACCACAGTCCACTACTCCTGGATCGAATAGCCGCCCCGGTGCGGCAACGCTGCGACACCTGTTATGCCCCGGTGTGGTTCCCATGGGGGCCGACCCCCATGGGAACCACACCGTATACCAGCAGGATTGGCACCGTCCCATCGCCGTATTCGGCTTTGGAGTGGGGGGACCTGCATGCTGTTGCCTTCTTCGGCCGCTGCGAGCCCCTTGCCAAGCCCTGCCGGGCTGCTTGCTTGTCAACGCCGCCCTGCCTGAGTAATTTCTGGTTATGTTACGACCGCGCCAGTTTGTGTCAGCCCTTGTCGCGTGCGGTCTGTCCTGCGCCCTTGCGGACACCATCCAGTTGAAAGACAAAGCCGCGATCACCGGAAAGGTACTGGCGGAGAAGTCCGATCATATCGCCGTGGACATCGGTTATACCGTGTTGGTCATCCCGCGCAATCAAGTGATCAAGATATTGAGGAGCGACAGCCCGGCGCCTGTGCCCCGCTCCAAACGCGGGTCCAAGTCTGCCGTCGCCACCGCCGCCACGGATACTGCCGATCCCAAAGCCGGATTCTACTCCACCCCCGCCAAGCCTACTCCCGCCCGCACCGTGCTCGAACTAGTGAATCAAATCGGCGAAGCCGTGGTCCAGGTGCGCACGCCAGGCGGTCTCGGCTCCGGTTTCTTCCTCAACGAGGATGGCTTCCTGATCACCAACTTCCATGTTATCGAAGGCGAGACCCAGATTACCGTCGAGGTGTACCATCAGAAGGAGGGCCAACTCGATCGGAAGACTTATAAACAAGTGCGTATTATCGCCTTGAACAAATTCGCCGACCTGGCGTTGCTGCGGGTGGAGGACAAGGACGCGCCAAAGTTTCGCTACGTCCCCCTGGGCAGCTCCGATGGACTTTCGGTGGGCGAGCGGGTGTTCGCCATCGGCAGTCCATTGGGGTTGGAGCGCACCGTCACCGAGGGCATCCTCAGCACCAAGACCCGTGAAGTGGGCGGGCTGCTCTACCTGCAAACCACCGCGCAAATCAATCCCGGCAACAGTGGCGGGCCGCTGTTTAACTTGAGCGGGGAGGTAATGGGCGTGACGAACATGAAAGTCACTGCCGGCGAGGGGCTTGGCTTCGCCATCCCGGTCGAGACTGTCAGGTACTTTCTCGACCATCGCGACGCGTTCGCCTATGCCAACGACAATCCCAGCAATCCCTATCGCTATCTCGAACCACCCAGCCGCACCAGGCAAACGCGGGTGGAGGAGTAGGCCCAACCTACGTGGTGCGCGTGCTTCCTGATTTGCCCAAATCGCTGCAGTGCGGCGCTTTGGCCGCCTGCCTGGTCACTTTAACCCCGCCCGCCGGCGCTGCTGTTCCTGCCCCGGAACAACTGCTGCCCGACGACACACTCATCGTGTTGACGGCGCCGGATTTCTCCAGGTTCCGGCAGGTCTGCCAACGATCGCCCAAAAGCCGGCTCTGGAATGACCCCGCCCTGAAGCCGCTCAGGGATAAGTTCCTCTTGCGCTGGCGTGAGGAAGTTGCCAAGCCCCTTGAACGCGACCTCAACTTGAGCCTGGACTCTTGCGCCAGCCTGCCGCAGGGTCAGGTGACATTCGCCGTGACCAGGAACGCCTGGCAAGGAGGCGACGACCAGCCGCTCGGCTTCCTGCTCTTGCTCGATGCCCGGGACAAGGCCGACCTGCTCAGGACCAACCTCGCCGGGTTTCGCAAGCATTGGCTGACCACCGGCAAATCCCCCAGGACCGAGAAGATTCGCGATCTGGAGTTCTCCGTCTTTCCCATTACGAGCAACGATGTCCCCAAAACGCTGGCCAAGTTCCTCTGGCGGCCACCTGTGTTCGCGCCTGTCACCTCAGGACCGCAAATCACTCAGGCCCCGGTCAAATCATCCGGCAACGAGGATATGTTGCTGGACATGCTCACAGTCCTACTGACCGCCAGCAAAGAGCTGGTCATCGGCCAGGTGGGCACGCTGCTGGTAGCGGGCAACTCAACCAAAGGCGTCGAGAAAGTAGTCATTCGGCTTACCGGCGGTTCAGTTCCCACCTTGAGTGAAATACCCGCCTACCAAGCCAGCGGGCAAACTCTGTTCCGTGATGCACCTTTCTACGGCTGGGTGAACCTGAAAGTCTTTGTGGATGCTCTCGGACGCCCGCCCTCGGAATCCAAACCCTCCGAGCCTGCGGACCCGCTGGAACCCATCAAGCGCGAGAAGTTCATTCATGCTACCGGATTGGCGGGCTGCAAGACTCTCGCGTTCAGCCTGCAGGACTCCAACGAGGGTTCCCTCTTGCAGGTCGTCCTCGGTGTGCCGGAAGCCGACCGCCAGGGCATCTTTCAAGTCCTCGCCAGCGCAGCCAAAGAAGCCGGTCCGCCGCCGTTCGTCCCGGCGGATGTCGCGCAGTTCTTCCGGTGGCGCCTGGACGGCTCAAAGGCTTGGGCGACCCTCGAGAAGATGATTAGCGACCTTTCCTCGCAAGCCCTCAGCGCGCTCAGCCTGATCCTCGACACCGCCAGCGCCCGCGCCAAACTCGACGACCCCGGCTTTGACCTGAAGAAGACCCTGCTCGCCAACCTAGGCAACGACATCATCAGCTATGAACGTGCCCCGCGCGGCAATACACCGGCCGAGTTGCAGGCCACCTCCTCCGTGCTTCTTATGAATTCGCCGAACCCCGACCAACTGGCCGTCGCCCTCAGACGCCTGTTTGTAATCTTCCCCCAGGGCGACATGCTCACGGAACGGGAGTTCCTCGGCCGGAAGATCTACTCACTCCCGACGCCCCCACTGCCCTTCTTCGCCCCCAACCGCACCCACGCGACGCCGCCGCGCACCTTAAGCTGGGCTGCCAGTGGCGGTTACGTTGCGCTATCCACTGACACGCCGCTCCTTGAGGAGTACCTGCGCAGCGGCCAAGCCCAGACCAAAGCTCTGCGCGAAACCCCCGGCCTGATCGACGCCGCCCAGAAGGTTGGCGGCTTGGGCACCGGTCTTTTCGGCTACGACAACCTGGCAGACGCCATGCGCGTCGCTTTCGAAACCGCCAGGAATGCCCCGGGGGCTTCCACCAACGGCATTGGCCCCAGCCTCTTCCCCGGATTGCCAGGCATAACCGGCCCGGAAGAGACTCTCAACGGTTGGATGGACTTCTCCCTCCTGCCCGCGTTCAACAAAGTTGCGCATTACTTTTCATTCACTCTTTATGCCGCCAGTGCGAACGTTGATGGTTTCACGTTGAAGGTGTTTGCCCCCCAGCCCCCTGCTCTTCGCAGTCCCCTGCCTCCGCCGACACAGTAACGGAAACGCGTTGCAGGACGGCGACAAGATATTTCAGGACCGCCGGTTCCGCATATTCTCTCTCCCGCAGTTCCCCCGCGCAGGTTCGGGACTGCGCGCGGAAATTGGTCAAGCATCTGCCGATCGCCGGGCGCCCTCAGGTTCACGAACGCTCTGGTTTGGCTCGGCCTTGATCAGCAGCACGATAACGACGGAAAGCAGGGCAACACCGGCAAAGACGCCGAATATGAGGTTGAGCGGGACGTGCCGATCGCGCAACGCGCCGAAAGCCCAGTCCCCGAAACCGCCGCAACTGATGCTGACGAGGTTCATGATGCCGTAACCGGTGGCCCGCCACTCGGAGCGAGCCACCTGGCACAGGATGGGCATGTTGTTGCAGTCAAAGAACCCCCAACCCAGCCCAAAGATGCTGAGGCCGAGGATGGCAACGGCAAGCGTGCCAGCGTAACCGACGCTGAAAAGCGCGGGGAGCAACAGTAGTGTGCCGATGGCGCTCGTGAAGATTCGCCCGCGCGGCGAGGTGCGCATCCAACGATCGGCCAGCGTGCCGCCGAGCAGCGCGCCGACGAGCGCGCCGAATTGCACAACGAGAATCGCGCTCACGCCTGCGCGGCCCTGACCGAGACCAAATTTCTCTTTCAGGATGTCGGGCATCCAATCGCGCACTACCCAACCCGCGATTGCAGGCAGGGTGAAGTAGAGCACGAGCAGAATGAAATTGCGGTTCGTGAGCAGCCCGCGAAAGACGTTGCCGCTCACCACTTGAGTCACGGCATCAGGGGCGGGGCGCACGGGATTGCGCAGAATCGCGAACAGGGGCATCGCATAAACGACACCCACCAGGCCGCACGTCGTGAACGCCCAGCGCCAGCCATGCTCCGGCGAATCTGCAACGTAACCCGCAAACCCGCCGAGAATTTGCCCCACGTAGATGCCGGTCTGATGCACCCCCACCGCCCGTGACCGGGTGAGTCCCGGGTGATAATCTGCGATCAACGCGAGCGCGGCCGGGATGTAGAAGGCTTCGCTAACGCCCATAAGCGCACGGGCAGCCATGAGTTCATGGAACGTGGCGACGTGTCCTGTCCACCAAGTCACCGCCGACCAAACGAGCAGGCTGGCCCCAATGACATGCCGCCGGCTGACCCGGTCAGCGATGAAGCCGCCGAACGGGCTCAGGACCGCATAGGTCCATTTGAAGCAAGCCAGCACCATGCCCCAGTCCGCCTTGTTTGCGATGCTCGGGATGTCCTCGACCATCGAAACCCTCATTGTCGCGAGCATCTGCCGGTCGAGGTAGTTGAGGAGCGCCACCGGAAACAGCAACACGACCACGAACCACGCGTAGCGGAGGGGATGAGACGCTGGAATATCGTCGTTCACGCGCCGGGCTTCCTGCCCGGTTCAAAGTTGCTCCCTCGCTCGCTCGCAGCGCGAGGATTGCGGAGGTAATAGAAACGTCCATCTTCCGCACCGCCGAGGAAGTCCGGAACGGCATCGCCATTGAAGTCCACTACGGTAGGGCTGACGTCGTGGCCTTCGAGGTTCCGCCGCGCGAGCAGCCCCATGTCCTGGAAGAACCACTTGCCATCGCGGGCATCCGCCTGGCGGAGAAACGTCGCATTGGCGGAACTTAAGAGGATGTCGAGGTTGCCATCGCCATCCCAATCCACGATGCAGAGCTTGCGGCGGCCACTCTTGCCCGCGGAGCCTTTGCTAAGCGACAGCGGTTCCCCCCTCTCGTCGCAAAACACGCGCCTGGGCGGGAGCAGCACGAGTTGGCCGACGCGTTTAGCACGCTCGAATAGCGCAAGGTAGCCCTGCTGGTCGAGCATGATGAGGTCGGTCAGGCCATCACGATTCCAATCAACGGCAAATGGCGTCGTGCGCCACTGAGTGAGGAGCGCCTTGCCCTCGGGGCGAAGCCACCCGTAAGCGAGCGAAGGCTGCGGGCCGTTCCATTCGACTTCGATCGGTTGCGCGGCGGCAAGTTTGGGCGCCTTGCGCGTGCCGACGTTCTTGAACCAGACCACTTTTCCCCAAATAGAATTCATGAGGATGTCGGGCAAGGTATTGCCATCCCAATCCGCCACGCTCAACGTCGTGTAGCCCCACTTCGCTTCGGCGGGCCCCTGGATGCTGCCGTTCGGACCCGCCATTACGCGGATTACTTTGCCACCTGCCCGGAGATACTCCGGCCTGGCCCAACCAGGCTTCTCGACCCCGGGCCCGCTGAGGTTCTCGAAGAAGAGGATATAGCCCGCCGTGTTGCCGCTAACGATGTCAATATCGCCATCTCCGTCCCAATCAACGCCTGTTGGCGTCGCCAGCGCGCCACACTTCAACTCGTCTGCCTCCTGTTGGAAGTAAACAGGCGGCAGAAATTGCGGCGTATGGTCAGTCGTGAATTTGCCAGTATTCTCGAGAAAAGCAACGCGTCCATCCTCGTCGCCAACGATGAGATCAAGGTCGCCGTCCTTGTCCCAGTCTATCGCTGTCGGCGTGACCATTTCCAGGTCCATCGCAAGCGGTCTCGGCGAACCAGGAAGGCCAGCGCTCTCCTTCTCCGCCAACCAGGCGAACGGAGGGGCAGACTTATGCGCACCGGGGGGCAAGGTCAGTCGGCAGCTTGGCGCATATTTCGGCGCGGTGCGCGCGCCGATGTTCTCGAAGTAAGTGAAGCCATCGAGGAATTCACCGCACAAAAGGTCCAGATCGCCGTCGCCGTCGAAGTCCGCGAAGTTCGGCGAGGGCCAGCCAAATGTCTCGACCGGTTTGTCGCCCGCTCTGATCTTCACTGGTTTGTCGTAAACAGGCTTCGCCGTCGTGCCATGGTTGCGGATGCAATAAACAAAACCGCGCAGGGGACCGTTGGTCCATTGGCCCTCGGGCGTGTAGGCGTTGTCCCAACCATAATCCGTCCAATCCCCAATCCCCACCACGAGATCGAGCGCGTTGTCGCCGTCGTAATCCACGTAGCGCCACATGTTCGCGCGGACTTTGTTGGGATGGATATTTGCAGAGATCGGGAGTCGCTTCCCGGTCGCAAGGCCGGTCTTGAGAAAGTCGGGATACTCGTGGCCTGGCGAAAGAACGCATGGGCTGCCGTTCAAGTAACTGACCTGGACATTCTGCAACCCCCTGCTGATGCGGCGGCTGGGTTTGAAGACGGGCAGCTTGTTCAATCTGCCGCCGCTGGCAGCGTTCTCGAAGAAATACACACCGTTGTAAGGTACGTCCGGGCAGTTGACGACAAGATCAAAGTCGCCGTCCCCATCAAAGTCCATTGGCAACGGCCACGCCCATAATCCGACCCCCAAGTCCACCACCAGACCGGGATTGTGGTATTTCAGCCGTTCTAATCCTGCCGCCTGGGTATTAACCACTGTGATCGCTAACAGCCAAGTGATGCTAAGAGCGAGATACAGGCATTGCATAGGAATTTCAGTCCACGCGCAGCAAACGTGGAACAATGCGCCGGGCTTGGACGAACACTTCGAAAAGAAAGGTCTCCAGTCTCTCTGTCCAAGCCAGAAGCCATACACGCATGTGTGCTTAGTGTGCCAGCGGCAACCAGGATGGGCAAGTGAATGCCCGAGCGCCTTTTTGAGTGCGCGGCGCGGCGCGTAAAACTACGTGCCCTGCCGATGCCGACTCTGGTATAGTCCCGGTCAGAGGCAAAATATGACAACCAGTCAATCAGGCACAACGGCTGCCCCAGGCGCCCTCGGACGCGTGACGTTTCTCGACGGCCAAGGCGAGCTGCCCATGCTCGAAATCAGCACACCCTGGAGCTCAGCCGCAATCTACCTCCAGGGCGCGCATGTCACCCAATTCAAGAAGAAGGATGAGCCGCCCATGCTTTTCCTCAGCCAATGCAGCCGCTTTGTCGAGGGCCAACCTATTCGGGGTGGCATCCCTGTGGTCTTCCCCTGGTTTGGACAGCGGGAGGGCTTAGGCCAGCACGGCTTCGCCCGCGTCAAGACCTGGGACCTCAAAGAAGTCGCCCCAGCCCCGGATGGCAGCGTCAGTGTGCGGTTCCGTTTGCCTGCCTGCCCTGAGGCTTCGGACTTTACGCCATTCACCGCCGACTACCTTGTCACGGTGAGCCAGTCCCTGACGCTGCAACTCGTTATTACCAACCAGTCCAACGACGCTGAATTCACTTTTGAGAACTGTCTGCATTCCTATTTTGAAGTGAGTGACATCACCGCCATTTCGGTCAGCGGTCTCAATGGCCTTAACTACCTGGATAAGGTCGCCCATTTTGTGGAGCAGACCGAGACCAACGAGACCCTTCGCATCGCCTCCGAAGTGGACCGTGTTTACCAGAACGCCACCGGCACCGTGGAAATTCTTGACCCGCGCTTCGGCCGCATAATCCGTATCGAGAAACATGGTTCCGCCTCCACCGTGGTCTGGAACCCGTGGACTGCCAAGTCACGACAAATGCCTGACTTCGGTGACGAGGAGTTCGAGCGCATGATCTGCGTCGAAGCAGGCAATGTTGCTTCGAACAGCATCAGCCTGCCCCCGGGGGCGACTTCAACTCTCACCGTCAAGCTGGCTACCGAAACGCTCACATAGCAACCGCCGGAGCCCAGCCCCCCCTCCGCTCAAAAGACTTTCCGCTTGAATCGCAGTCGCAGACATTCAAGCCTTAACCCGTTCATTCATGGAAAGCATGACCATTGCTAACGTAGCGCTCGCCTTCGCCCTAGCGGTCGGCGGTGGCGCGCTTGGCGCTTCGCTCGGCACATCGCACCATCGGCTTTGCGCCTTGATCAGCCTCGGCGCCGGCACCCTTCTGGGTGTGACCCTTTTTGCGATTCTCCCAGAGAGCCTCGTGGTGTTGCGCTGGTGGGGCACTCTGATCGCCGCCGGGTCCGGCTACGTCCTTTTCGCCATTATCAGCAAATACGTTTACCATGTCTGCCCAGCCTGCGCGGCCAGCCACTTTGACGAAACCGCCACCCACCATTTCAGCGAGATTGCCACCGCCATGACCTTGGCTCTGACTGTTCACTGCGTGGCCGACGGTGTCGCCCTCGCTGCCGGTCACGAGGCCGAAACCTCCCACGCTCATGGCGGGCGCGTGCTCGATCTCTCCCTCATCCTGGCCATCTGTGTTCATAAAGTCCCGGAGGGCCTGGCTCTGGCCAGCCTTCTGCTGGGCGCTGGCTTCAACCGCGCTCAAACCCTGCTCCGCGTCGCCGCCGTTGAATCCACCACGCTCCTCGGTGGCATCCTCGGGTGGCTCTTCCTCCGACACGCCTCGACCTTCTGGCTCGACGCTGCCGTCGCCCACGTCGGCGGCGGGTTCTTCTTCCTCGCCGTGCACGCGGTCTTCGGCGAGATCCTTAAACACCACAAGGCTCTCGTCCTGACCAATTTCGCCATCGGCTTGAGCGCCATGGCGATTTTCACCTTCCTGTTACGCATGCTTTGAAGCCCCCCTCGGGCCTCAAGGCGTCAAGTCGGGTCACATTTTGCTCCCGCAGGCAGGGGCAGTCCCTGTGCGAATCGCCCCCGCTACTTGAGGGCTCACGGCATGCCCTGTAAATGGCCCCGCCTATTTGCCAATGCAAAACTGGCTGAAGATTGTATCCAAGATGTCGTCGGTAGTAGTCTGGCCGACAATTTCACCAATTGCATTGACTGCGATACGCAGGTCCAGGGCGGGGAGCTCAAGGGGCTGGGCGGCGCATAGGTCTTCTACCGCGCGCAGGGTGGCAGCCCGCGCGCGGTTGAGCGCATCTTGGTGGCGCGAGTTGATCATTACCTGCAACATCTCGGCTCTGATTTCGCCGGACCACACCAACTTCTTCATCTCGTCCTTGAGCGGCTCAATTCCCTGCCCGGTCAGGCAGCAAACGTCCACTACTGGGGCACTTAGGCCTGGTGGCAATTGCAGCCGGACCGGCAGGTCAATCTTGTTCCGAACCAAGACACATTTCTTACCCGAGCACTCCGCCAAACAACTCTCGTCAGCGCGTGTCAGCAACTCGGACGCGTCCAACACGTGCAAGACAAACTCCGCCTGTTGCAGGGCCTCGCGGCTGCGACGAACGCCCTCGGCTTCGATCTCGTCGTCGACCTCGCGCAACCCCGCGGTGTCCACGAGCATGACCGGCAGCCCGCGGATATTCGTAGTTTCTTCGATGGTGTCGCGGGTAGTTCCAGGAATGGCGGAAACGATGGCGCGGTCGCTGCCAAGGAGCTGATTGAGAAGACTGGACTTGCCGGCGTTTGGCCGACCGATAATAGCACCTCGGACGCCACGGCGGAGGATTCGCCCCTCGCCGGCAGTGCGCAGCAGCTCGTCCATGAAGGCAACGCCGCGTTCAAGCCGCGCAACGAGCCGGCTGCGGGTATCCGGCGCGATGTCCTCTTCGGGGAAGTCAATGTGCGCCTCGACGTGGGCAAGCGTTTCGAGCATCTGGTCGCGCAGTTCGCCGATTCGCCGGGAGAGACTGCCAGCGAGTTGCTCGTTGGCGGCACGCAACGCCAACTCGGTGCGCGAATGGATCAGGTCGGAGACAGCCTCGGCCTGCGCCAGGTCAATTCTCCCGTTAAGAAAGGCGCGGCGTGTGAATTCACCGGGTTCAGCCAGCCGGGCGCCGCCCGCAAGCACCGCATCCAGCACCAGCTTCGTGGCCAGGATGCCGCCGTGGCAGGTGATTTCGACCACATGTTCGCGCGTGAAGGTGCGCGGGGCGCGCATCACCGCCAGCATCGCCTCGTCCACCTTCTGCCCGTCGCTCACAATATGACCAAGATGAATGGTGTGGGTCGCCGCGACTGACGGCTTCACGGCATTTTCACGCGCCGGGAGGAAGCAGCGATCGGCCACTGCGAGCGCCTGCGGGCCGGAAATGCGGATCACGGCCAGACCGCCTTCGCCGAGCGGCGTCGCAATTGCAGCTATGGTGTCGTCCAGCATTTGGTTTCCGCTTTTGCACTTCAGGCTTTGAAAAGCCGCAGGCTTGATCAATAGTGGCACCGATGATGGGCGATCCAAAGACGTCAGACGAGAGATATTTGGGCAACAAGGAACTCGTGCGGTCGGCAAAACCATCCCCAACCGAACAGCGCCACCGCCGGTCTATGAACCTGGACAAACTCTCCCTCAGAAAGGCGATCGCGCTGATGCTCTCCGAGGAAGCCCGCGTACCAAGAAAGTTGCTGAACGAACATCGCCGCATAGAGTTGGTCATCCGGGCGATTGTGCGTGCGTTTCGGAGCGGTGGCCGGTTGTTCTATGTCGGCGCGGGCACCAGCGGACGGCTGGGGGTGCTGGACGCCAGCGAATGCCCACCCACATTCCGCACCTCACCAGACTTGGTTCAAGGCATCGTGGCAGGCGGACAGAAGGCGCTGTGGCAGTCGGTTGAAGGCGCGGAGGATAACGTGAGGGCCGGCGTCCGGACCATCAAGGCACGCGGCATCAACCGCCAGGACGTGGTAGTAGGCATCGCGGCGAGCGGCACCACGCCATTTGTCTGGGGCGCGCTACGAGAGGCGAAACGGCGTGGGGCAACCACCGCTTTGGTGTGCTTCAACCCTTTTCTGGAGATACCGCGTGCGTTGCGGCCCAACATCGTCATTGCTCCCAGCCTCGGGCCTGAGTTGTTGACTGGCTCGACCCGCCTGAAGGCGGGCACGGCGACGAAGCTGCTCTTGAATCTACTCACCACACTCTCGATGGTGCGCCTGGGCAAAGTGCGGAGCAATTTGATGATCGATTTGAACCCCTCGAACGTAAAGCTGCGGGGCCGTGCGGTGCGCATCGTGCAAGAACTGACGGGGCAGGATTACGAGGCGGCGCTGGCGATACTGAAGCGCCGCAGTTGGATCGTCAGAAAGGCAATTGCGCGGCCAAGTCGGAAACAATGACCTGAACCTTGGTGAACTTCCCCTGCAAGTAGGCAGCGGTGGCAAACCGCACCAAGCCGGTGACCAGCACCAAGAGCAGGGCGCTCATGAAGAACTGCCCAAAAGCGTGCGCCGGGTCAGTCTCCATCATCCGCGGCAACCCATGATACAGCACCCCGATAGACAGCAGAATTCCAATCGCCCAGCTCACCCAAGGTGAAATCCCGCGAAATGCATCCAGCAGGCGCAGCAGAAAAAGCGGACTCAGGCTGTAAGCGACCGTAGCGAAAGCTTGCGCGTACGAATGCCGGCCGCAGAACGTCTCACCCACCAACTTGAGGAAGTAGGCGCCCATAAGCACAACAACCAGCGAAAGCACGATCTGAGCAGTTTGGACCACTAAGGCTTCGGCCGCCGAGAATTTCTTCAGGCGGCCAAAATCCTGCCACTTTCCCCAGTTGACCAGCCCGTAGCCCTCCCCAACCGACGCGAGCAACAATAGTGGCAACAGAAACGCGACCAGGACAAAAGGCACGCTGCGCCGGGCACGGGAGATGCCCTCCCAAGTCGTGGCCGGCTCAATAATTAGCAGCAGCGTTTTGATCATCCTGAGTCTAGTCTTACCGGGCGGCTCGCCGCCTGACAAGCGAATAGAGAGCCCACGTCGTGGTTCGTTCCTAACCAGCGCGCTGTGACGTGCTGTCGCGCGCGCATTTATTCGCTTCCGTTCGCGCGTGACGCGTGTTTAACTCAGCGCGATGAAAGTGAACCTTAGTATCTGGGACAGGCTGACCCCAGTGGTGATCTTTCTCGTCTTTGTGGCTGGCGTTCTACTGGTCGGATTTTGGTATCTGCCCCTTATCAAGCAGAATCAACGGATGCGGAAGGAAGTCTACCGGCTCCAGAAAATGATACGGGAGCATGAGGAAACCGCCAGGCAATTGCACACCTCCATTGACGCCTTGCGCTTCGATCCGAAGGCCGTGGAACGGCTGGCCCGAGAGACATTGGGTTACGCCAAACCAGGAGAAACCGTCGTTCGCTTCGAAGAACCCCGGACCAACAGCGCTTCGAAACGCTGAGTCGTCCGATAGGGCCGCACATGCCGGCACTGCCCGCCGCCCCATTGTCCCGGCAATCCCCCGCCCTATACGGTCATGATTTCTTTTTCCTTGTGCGCCACGTGGAGGTCAATCTTGCCGATGTACTCGTCCGTCAGCTTCTGCACTTCCTTCTCGGCATGCCTGACGTCGTCCTCGGTTACACCGCTATCGTGGGTGTGTTTCTTCAGTTGGTCCAAGGTGTCGCGCCGCACATGGCGGATGGCCACGCGCCCGTCCTCGGCCATTTTGCGGACGATCTTCACGAATTCCTGGCGCCGTTCCTCGCTGAGTTCGGGGAAGAACAGCCTAATGGCCTTGCCCTGAATGGACGGCGTGAGCCCCAGGTTGCTCTTGAGAATGGCCTTCTCGATCGGATGCAGCGAGTTGGCGTCCCAGGGCTGGATTGTCAGGGTGCGCGGTTCGGGGGTAGTGATACCAGCAAGTTCGCGAATGCGCATTTGCGAGCCATAAGCCTCCACAAGGATGTTCTCGACCAACGCGGGCGAGGCTTTGCCGGTGCGCACACCGGCAAACTCCTTCACGACCACCTGCTCGGTCTTGCTCATCTTGTCTTCCGCATCAAGTAGAAAGTCGTCGAGTGTCATAGGTGCCCCGAAGCGTAGTAAGATCCGGCGAACGTGTATAGCCCAACTTACAGCTCCGCCATCAGTCGCTTCTCGGCTTCCTCGTTGCTGAGCTTATGTCGGACCCGCATCACGGACACGCCGACTACCGGCGGATAAGCCTGGTCGGCTTTCATTCGCGGCTCGACATATTCGACGACCTCAAACAGTAATTGGTTGGCTGCCTGGTAGTCGAGGCCCGTAAGTCGCTGGATGTAGCGAGTCGAGCGGTCAATGAGTTTCAGGTTGCTGGGCACGACCCAGATCATGTAATTACCCATCACCCGCCCCAATCGCACCATGGTGCAGGTCGAGAGGGCGTTGAGCATCATTTTGAGGCCCACGCGTGTCACGCCGTCCAACAGGAAGTCCGCGGCCGGCACCGGCACCAGCACTTTAACGCACTGAGGGTTCCACTTGGAGACGAAGTCGTTGATCTCCCGGAAGGACTCATTGCGCCCAATGAAGATTAACCCGATCTGTGCGCCAACCTGCTGCGCGGCTTCGAGCTGCCGACGATGAAAACCGTCCGGGGCAAGTAACGAGGCCTTCTCGGTCTCGGAAACGATGCCCACCGCACTGTCGCCCTCGCCCAGCGGCCGATATTTCAAGCCGTCCAGGCCAACCTTGAACCTCATCAACTCTGCGGCGCTGATCTTACGCACGATTTCGTAGGTGCGCGCCACTTTGTCCTCACTCACCAGCGCCCGGACCTCCTGCTCGGTCCATTCCACGCACTTGGGCTGACGCTTGATGATCCGCTCCCAGGCCTTCGGCGTATCCGCGTAAGGCATGAACAGGAACGACCACGACTCGGTTGCCGTCGTATCATCGAATTTGCGGAATGGTGGCGAGCAATAAGTCGGCGAGCGCTCGGTGGTGTCCGTCAGCACATCAATACCGAAACGGTCGGCGTAGTAATTGTTCTTGTGCTTGGACCGGTAAACGGACTCTTCGAGCGACACGGCCTTGGCAAGCTGCGACCGGAATTCGGGTGCGATCAGGTTGCCATGCATCTCGGTCAGTTTGCGCAGGAACTCGGCCGGCACGGAATTCGAGTCCAGCGCGCATGGGCCGTTGGGCTCCAGTTCCTTCATCAGATCGCGCAGCACCATTTCCAGCACGGTCAGCATCACGCAGAGCTCAATGGTCGTCGCCTGCATGCGAGTCGAGCCGGTGATGGACATCGGGCCGGTAGTCAGGTTGATCTTCTCGATGCGCGGCTCCTGGATGACTTCGCGGCTGCGCTTGACGTGCTTGCAGAGAATGTCGTCGGGATTGTTATAGACGAAATAGACCTTGGCGCCGACCTCAAAGCCCTTCCAGGCGGTGCCGATCACAAACGACGTCTCGCCGCCCTCCGTGATAGCGAAGACCACGTCTTTGGCCGACACCCCGAGGTCGCCGATCTGCTTCTTGCCGAACTCCGTGAAGTCCTCGAAACCCTCCACCGATTTGATGAGGGCGAAATCCCCACCGGCCATAACACTGAACGCACGGTTCTCAAACTCCTCCGCCGACGGCGAGCACTTCAGACCGCGCGCAGCCTGCTTCTGCCAGAAGTCGCGCCAGATGGACACCAGTTGGATGCTCAGCCGCCCGGTGGAACCGCAGCCGGTACAAAACACCTTCCCGCCGCCCTTTACCACGCGCAGCACCGTGTCTGCAATACCCCGCGCCCGGCCTGACTCCACAAACTCCTGGTACTTGCGGACATTGTCCCTGTCCGCCTCGAACAACAGCCCCAGCCCCGCACTCACGTCACCTTTGGCAGTTTCGCTTAAATTCGCCGTGACGGGGTGGGAGGATTCGGTTGTCAGAACGCCGAGCTGGAATTGGTCGCTGATCTTGAGGAATTCTTCGGATCGCCGGTTGGATGTATCACTCATAGGGTATGGTCGTTGTAATCGTTTAGTTCACTCGCAGCAAAACGACAGCTTGCCCACCGTCGGAAATGAATCAAGCCAAATCAGGCCAAATTAGCGGGCGATTAGCGCGTATGCCTGAAGGCGCGCGGGCATCTGGCCCGCTGGTCTGGTCCGCCATCCGCAAAGCGGTCAAGATGCTCGCGCTCCCCCGGCAGCTTCATGCATACGCGCTGGCGGGCGATTCGGTCAGCGCAATCGTCGCCAGCGGAGTGTGCCGGGCGCCCTGCGGTAAGAGTTCGCTCCGCATTAGCTCGATCTTATACGCTGTCCAATGGCCAAAAAGGCGGTCCTTCATGCCTGCCACCACCCCGCTCAACGCCTCTGCCTCAGCGCGTTTAATGCCCTTAATGCGCGCCAGCGTCACGTGGCCAGTGAAGCGTTCTTCCTTGGCTTCGGTCGTGAAACCCCGGCTTGCGAGTTCCACCGCCGCGTGCAGCCGTGGCAACTGCTCCTCTTCATCGCGCACGCCGGTCCAGAGGACGCGTGGATACCCGTGTTCCGGGAAGCACCCAACGCCCTCGCCGCGCAGCCGCAAAGGCTCAAAGCCGTGGCATGCCCTGCGCATCGCTTCCCCCAGCGAGTCCACCCGCGCCGCCTCCACATCCCCCAGGAACCTAAGCGTAAGGTGGAACTGTTCACGCCGGGTCCAACGGACATTGCGCGCCGGCAACACACGGCGCAACTCCGCCTGAGCAGCCTCGATCTTTGATTTGATTCCGTCTGGAATCCCCACCGCGATGAACAACCGGAATCGTTCGCTGTCGGCCATGGGATTTCTCAAGGCATCGGCTCGCCACGCGCCGCGATGAGCAGGCGGTACCATTCTTCGCGTGTCAACTCCAACCCGTCGGCCGTGGCGGCGGCGCGAATCCGCTCCGGGTTGGTGGTGCCAACGATGGGCTGGATTCTGGCCGGGTGCTTGAGCAACCACGCAAGCGATACCGCAACGCGACTGACGCCCCGCGCCTGGGCGATGGCGTCCAACTCGGGCAGGAACCGTTTGGCGCAGTAGGTTTGCTGGGATGGCAAACGGCGGTTGGCGCCGTCGCCCATCAAGCCAGCGGCGAGCGGGCTCCAGGCCATGGGAGTAATCCGCTCAATCATGCACTGATCCAGCGTGCCGTCGGTGAGAGCGTCCAGCTTCGCCAGGCTGATCTCGACCTGATGCGCCACCAGCGGCATCGGGCAAGCGGCCTGGAGGGCGGTGACCAGCAGCGGGCGGAAGTTGCTGACGCCGAAGTAGCGCACCTTGCCCGCGGCCTTCAGCTTCCTAAACGCCTGGGCCACTTCCTCCGGATCAGCCAGGAAGTCCGGCCGGTGCAGCAGGTAAAGGTCAATCATCTCTATCCCCAACCGCCGCAGCGACTGCTCGCAAGCGTTGATGAGGTGAGGAGCGGAGAAGTCGTAGCGTGCGGGTGCGTCAGGATCAGGGTCCCCGGCCGGGCGTATGCCTCCCTTGGTCACAATCACAACACGGTCGCGCATGCCCGCCACCTCCCTGAGCGCCTCGCCCAGAATGCGCTCCGTTTCCCCGTGGCAGTATATGTCCGCGTTATCGAATAGTGTGTAGCCGGCTTCATATGCGGCGATAATCGCGCGCCGCCCCGCCGCCCGGCTTGCGGGGGTAACCTCGGCCGGGTTCCAGGTTCCCGCCACCCGCCAGCAACCATAGGCCAACCGACTGCTCCTCAGTAAACTGACTCCCAGTGGAATGGATTGCATATGCCCAAGAATGCTGAACCTAGAATAGCCCCCGCTCTTCGCCAAGTGAAAACCGACGGCATGAACAAGGCAGATTCACATCGTAGCCGCCAGCGTGAAGGCACATAACCCAACTCGCTGAGACGGGAATAGGCGGCTGTGATCTCCGCTGCGTGTTGTTGGCAGGGTCCGCTCGCCGAGGTGACCTTCGTGCGGTCGTCTCGGAGCGACCACCCCACCATGTCACGTGCGCGCGGTGCGCGCGTTAGTCGATCAGGCTCAGAACGGTGGTTGTGCCCGCGCCGGACAGCGAGACACTTTCCTTGTCTATCGCCATCACACGAAGGTCACGGATTCGGTCACCGACAAAGACAGTCTTGCCGCTGATCATGGCCGAAGGACGCTTGGGATTGAACAAAATCCCCTGCAGTCGCAGCGGAGCGGGCTTGGGGGGGGTAGGCACCACTACCGGCGTGGCGTTGGTAGGCTCGATTACCGGGGCATCGGCGACCACAGAATTAGCTGGTTCGACAACGATGCTTGCCGGCGTGACGGGCGAAACTGGCTCGGGAGCCTCATCGGGAGGAAGCGCCGCAGCGGGCGCGGGAAGTTCGGCGTTTATCGCAGTCGGGACCGCTGGTGCCGCGGTTGTGACACCCGGGGCGGGCGCGGTGCGCGCGGCCACTTCGTTTGGCTTTGACGCCTGAATACTCTGCGCCCATTGCCAGACAAACGCCAGCCCAAGCAGGGCGACAACGGCCAATGCGACCGGCAGCAGCAGGCCGAGGCTGTGCCGGGCGCGCTGTTGCCCGGGTTCAACCGGACGCAGCGGCAGATCAGGCGGAGGCAGGGGGACTTGTTGTTGCGTTTCTTTGGCCCGCTTCAGGGCATCGTTGATTAGACTCATGCGTTGACGTTTCCTTCGAGTTCGCGGATGGCTTGGCCGACCATTCGAAAATCAATCTGCTCGCGCTGATGAACAAAGCCCGCCAGCAGGGCTTTGTCGCAAACCGCGTTCACCAACCGCGGAATGCCCTGGCTGTAATGATGGATCCGCCACAACGCCGCGCGGGTGAAACAGGGTGTGCCGTTGCCGCCGGAAACATGGATTCGGTGCCGAACGTATTGGGTAACTTCGCAGCGGCTGAGCGGCGGCAGATGGTAGCGCACGGTGATGCGCTGGCGGAGTTGACGGAGCCGGGGGTTGTTCAGCCGGTCGCGCAGTTCCGGCTGGCCGAACAGAATAATTTGCAGCAGCTTGCGGTCGTCCGTCTCCAGGTTGGAGAGCAAGCGAACCTGCTCGAGCAGTTCATCGGTCAGGTCCTGCGCTTCGTCAATGATCAACAGTGTTTCCTTCCCAAGTTCGACCTGATGCAGCAGAAAGTTGTTGATGACCGCAAGGGTGTCCAACCGGTCCAGGCCATTGACGGGGAGGCAGAATTCCTGCGCAACCAACTTGACCAGTTCGTCGGCGCTCAGGATCGGGTTGAGGATGAGGCAAGTGGAGTAGTGTTTGTCCAGTTGCTCGAGCATCGCGCGGCACAGCGTGGTCTTGCCGGCGCCGACTTCGCCCGTCATCTGAACGAAGCCCTTGCGCTCACGGATGCCAAAGAGCAAGTGGTTGTAAGCCTCCCGGTGCTTGGCGCTGTAGAAGAGGAACCGCGGATTCGGCGTAATGTCGAACGGCGGCTCGGTCAGGCCATAGTAGTCCAAGTACACGCCGTTTTTGCAGCACAAACGGTGCCTGAAGCCCCAAATGGACGCATCCTGCGGGGCCTGGCGGGCAGGTGTCTCAAAGGAGGACGGTTATCTCCGTGTAATACAAAGGCCGCTAGTGCCGGGGAGTTTCATTTGGTCGCAATCGGCCAAAACCTTAGAAAGGAGCTAACCGATACCCCAGTGATCCAGAACGCGCCCACACAGAACATACCAGCGGCCGTTCCGACGCTCTCAGCCTCAATTGCCCAGCCTTTCCAATTCCGCTATGGCAGCCACCTGCCGATTGCGTGTAACCTCCGCCAACGAATTCCTCAGGAAACCGGCAGTATGAATACTGAGCCAGTGCCAAATCGCTGCCCCAAATGTCAGGCGCCGCTGCGGGCTGACGCGCCTCAGGGCCTTTGCCCGAAGTGTCTCCTGGCGGCTGTTTCCACTCCGACCGAGGCCGGCCAAGCCGCCACGCAAAGCTCCCCGCCGCCCATTGAGGAAGTCGCCGCCGCATTCCCGCAGCTACAGATCCTCGAACTCATCGGCCAGGGCGGCATGGGGGTGGTCTATAAGGCGCGCCAGCCACGACTGGATCGCCTGGTCGCGCTCAAGCTCCTGCCGCAATCGCTCGCCGCCGACCCGGCCTTTGCTGAACGCTTCAACCGCGAAGCCCGTGTGCTGGCGCGGCTCAGCCACCCGAGCATCGTCACGGTCTACGACTTTGGCCAGTCGGGCGGCTTCTTCTTCCTGCTCATGGAGTTCGTGGATGGCGTCAATTTGCGTCAGGCCATGCAAGCCGGCCGCTTCACGCCGCAGCAAGCGATGATGCTTGTGCCGAAGATATGCGAGGCCCTGCAGTTCGCCCACGACGAGGGAATCCTCCACCGCGACATCAAGCCGGAGAATATCCTGCTGGATACGCGGGGGCGGGTGAAGATCGCCGACTTCGGCATCGCCAAGCTGCTCGGAGAGACCAAGGAGAAGATTACGCTCACAGCAAGCGGCCATGCCATCGGCACGCCGCATTACATGGCGCCGGAACAACTGGAGCATCCTCAAGACGTGGATCAGCGCGCGGATATCTATTCGCTGGGCGTAGTTTTCTATGAGATGCTCACGGGCGAGCTGCCCATCGGCCGCTTCGCGCCGCCCTCGACCAAGAGCACTGCGGACCCGCGTGTCGATGAGGTTGTGCTTCACGCGCTGGAGAAGGAACGGGAGAAGCGCTTCCGCACTGCCGGCGAAGTCAAAACCAGCGTGGAAGCGATTGCCTCGTCTCCGGCGGTACTGCCCGGGCAGGCCGCAACAGCGAAGCCCAGCCCCAGTCCGGCTACCTCCGAGCGTCGTATCCCCTGCTACATTTCCACACCGGAGCACCTGGGCACATTCACCGGCCAGTTTCTTTATATCTACACGGGCAAGGGCGAACTCAGGCTCGACGGGGAGTATCTGACCTTTGACAAAGGCTGGCAATCCACCGTCATCCCGCTGCGGGACATCCGCGAACTCGGCATCGGCCACTACTCGCGGCTGGCAAAGCCGCTCCGGCTCGACTTCCTGGCGGTGAGATTTGAGCAAGCCGGCCAGCCCCGGACACTGCTCTTCACGCCCTGCATTCGAAGCGGGATATCATTGCCATGGGAAACAAATCCACTCGTCGCCGACTGCTTGCAGGCGGTGCGTGAAGCGGTAATTGCCCGGACCGGTCAAGCGCCGCGCGGGCCAGCTCCAGCGGAATTGCCAGGCTCGTATCCCCCTGATGCCCTGTGGCGCGCTATTAAGATCGGGCTGCCAATCGCTGTTGCAGCCGGGGCAGTAGCCGTAGTGACGATCCTGGTGCGACGGCACACGCTGCCGGCAACTGACGATACCACGGGCGGCTGGTTTATCTTCTGGGTGGTGTGCGGTCAGGCGCTGGTGGCCTTCATAGTCATAAGAATCCGTCTTTGGCGGCTGCGCCAAAACCTGGACCTCCGCCAGAGGACATGCCCCAGCGAGCCACCCGCGAGTCTACTGCCCCGGCACGGCCATTCCCACAGCACGGGAATGCCGCCGGCGGGCCCAAGTAGTCAAAGCGCAAGCGCGTCAGCCACCGCCGTATGCGAAGCCCGAGCGACCTGTTACTTCAACACCCCGGCCAGGATGCGCGACTGCTTTCCCAGCGCCGCCGCGCGCGTCTTCACCTGCCGGGGCGAGCTGGCGCTGGACGCCGAGGCCCTCACGTTCACCAGCACCTGGCGCAGCGCCATCACCATCCCGCTCAAGGACATCCACGATCTCAGCATCGGCCAGTTCCAGATGTGGACCACGCCCTGGGTGATGAAATACGCCCGCATCAACTTCCTCTCCGTGACCTTTCGCCGCGAAGGTCAGTTGCAGACCGTGCACCTGACGCCGGTGGAACCCAGCGCAGACAACCCGGCGCGCATCAACGACTGCGTGGGCCGCTGGTTCGAGCTCGTGAAGAAGGCCGTCGTCGCGGCCACCGGCTCGGCGCCGCACTTCACCGAACCGGAGCGGCTGACCGTGCAGGCACAGAGGGCATGGGGGAGGAAAGGCTGGCCGGTGTTCTTCCTTTTCATGGCGGCCTGGTTCATTGCCTGGTTCGTGATGCCCGGCATGACTGGCTGGCATCCGCCTCGATTCGTATGGCCGATTATGGCCATCACCACGGGTGTCCTCCTGGCGGCGACGCTCTTCTCCGGCGCGGGCTTCATCAGGGCCGACCGTGCCTTGAAGCGCGGCGATTTGGACGCGGTCACCAGCGATGATCCTCCGGCACCCGAGCCGGCGGCTGCCGATGGCGGAGGAGGGCGCGGAAGCCGCCGCGTGGTCCTGCTCTACCCGATATTGGTGGTTGCCGTGCTTCTGGTTTGCATAGCCGGATGGTGGAGTTCCAGCCAACGGGCCTCCTCGCGCGACACCAGCCGCAGCAGGCCCTCCACAGCCGGCAGAGAGTGGCCAGTCGAGCGACCCGACCCAGGCACCAACGTGGTGCTCCTGACGACGCCGTTTCCTCGCGCACCGGAGAATGCTTTCATGGCCTCCCGATTTCGGTGCCTCCTCCCGGCGCACTATCTGGCCCGCGTGCTCTTTGTCCGCTGGACCAATGGCGTGCCAGAAGTCTGGCCCGGCCTGTGTGGCTACTTCAAAGTGGGCGTCGCTTCTATCAATGCAGACTTCGCCTTAATCTGCACCAGCCTCACCGGAGCCCCCGCTACCAATGCAGCCAATGAGGTGCAGTGGACGGTGAATTTCTTCGGCGAAGAGGATTGCAGTTCGCGCTTCCCCGGCGAACCGCGTTACCGCGCTGTGGAATTACCCACGCAACTGGTCGTTGGTCCCGGCCGCCAGGGCATCGTGCGCCTGGCGGATCATCTGGGACCCGGCGGCAAGCCCGCTCCTGACCGCTCAGGAATTGAACTGCGCATCTTTCTCGAGCCACTAGAACATACTCCGCTGCGGATCAACCCTTCAGAGCTGGGGAGCCCCAACTATGTCGCCGAGGTCGGGCCCGGCTGGACAACGGCAGAGGCGGTCAAGGCCATCAGGGAGTGGCCCATCGACAAATGAGCGAGGAGACCTCATCAGCCGACTCGACGCCGCGCCCGGCGGGATTCGCGCCCACCCGCTGGACGCTCGTGCTGCGGGCGCGCGGCGAATCGGCCGCGGCGCAGGCGGCGCTGAGCGAGTTGTGCGAGTCGTATTACGCGCCGGTGCTGGCATTCGTTCGTTGCACGGTGCGCGATGAAGAAGCGGCGCGCGACCTCACACACGAGTTCTTCGCCCGCCTGCTGGCGCAGCACGGGCTGGACACCGTGGAGCCGGGTCGCGGCCGGTTCCGCTCCTTCCTGCTCGGCGCGGTCAAACACTTCCTCGCCAACCAGCTCGACCGAATGCAGGCACAGAAGCGTGGCGGCGGCCAGGCGCCCATCTCCATCGACGCGGGTGACGCCGCACACACTACCACCACAACTCTGCAAATTCCTGACCCCGCCGGCCCGGCACCCGACGCGCTCTTTGACCGCCAATGGGCGCTGACAATTACGGGGCGCGCGCTGGACACGCTGGCGGCGGAGTTCAACGCGGCGGACAAGGCGCAGCAGTTCGAGACGCTCAAACCCTGGCTGCTGGGCGACGTTGAATCGGTGTCGCAAGCCGAGGCCGCTGCACGCCTTGGCCTGTCCGAAGGCGCGGTCAAGGTCGCGGTGCATCGCCTGCGTCGACGCTTCCGCGAACTGGTGAGGACGGAAATTGCGCAAACCGTCGCCGACCCGAACCACGTGCAGGAGGAACTGCGTTACCTGGTGGAAGTGCTGGCACAACCGGACACCTGACCAATCCTCAAGGGCTTCTTCCTCACTCACACCGGCCGCCAGCATCTCTGGCACATCGTTCACCCGCAGCCGACAGGGTCGAATAAAAGGGCACTCGGCGCGCTGCTCCGCGTCGAACGTAGTCCGATCTGCGTGTTTCATGCCCGCTCTCCGTGAGCCGGCGAATCCATTGCGGAAAAGTGCTTGTTCCGCCACCGTGACCGCGAGACTCTGGCGCGCGCAATGACAACTCTCTACGGTCTTTCTGCAATGGCTGTGCTGGCTGCATGCTTATCCGGTGTGACTCCAGCCTCCGTGAGCCTGGCCCAGAGCACCGAAACCCCAGCTCAACGCGACGCCCGCATGGCATGGTGGCGCGAGGCGCGCTTTGGCATGTTCGTGCATTGGGGCCTCTATTCGGGCCTGGCGGGTACCTGGCAGGGTAAAGCGGTCGGCACCAGCGGGGGCATGGAGTGGCTCCAGCAGCGGGTCAAAGCCGATACGGAAACTTACGCCAAAGCCTCCCTGCCATTGTTTCAACCCCGGGCTGATTTTGCCCGCGACTGGGCGCGCCTGGCCAAGCAAGCGGGGTGCCGTTATCTTGTGTTTACCACTAAACACCACGAAGGCTTTGCCCTGCACCATTCCAAAGCCGGCGACTTCAATGCCGGGGCCGTGCTCCATCGCGATTTGGTCAAGGAGATCGTCAAGGCGGCTCGCGCTGACGGGCTGCGAGTTGGCTTTTACCATTCCGTGATTGATTGGCACCACGACCAATACGCTTACGCCAAATCGCAACAACTCCCCCATCCACTCAGGGGCCAGCCGTATCCCAACGGCCAGCGGGACCATGCCCAGTACCTGGCCTACCTGCATCAGCAGGTCAATGAACTGGCTTCAAACTACCCGGTGGACATCCTCTGGTGGGACTACAGCTCCCAAGATTTTCAAGGCGACGAGGCCTGGCGCGCCAGCGAACTGATGCAATTGGTGCGGGCCAAACGGCCCAACATTATCATGAACAACCGGCTCTACCGCAGCCGCGAAGCTGGGTGGGCCGGTATGGGGACCCAGGGTTACCTGCCACAGCTCGATCCCAAATACGGCGACTTCATCACCCCCGAACAGCATATCCCCGATACCGGCATGCCGGGCGTGGACTGGGAAACCTGCATGACTCTCAACACCACCTGGGGTTACAGCGAACACGACCATGCCTGGAAATCCGACCAGACCCTCATCCGCAACCTCGTAGATATCGCCAGCAAGGGCGGCAACTACCTGCTCAACATCGGTCCCAAAGCCGACGGCACCGTGCCCGAGCAAAGCGTGAAATCGCTGCGCGCGATCGGCAACTGGATGCAGGTAAACGGCGAGTCTATTTATGGCACTACAGCCAGTCCATTCGAGAAGCTGCCTTGGGGGCGCTGCACGCAGAAGAGGGTCTCCGGCAATAGAACCCGGCTCTACCTGCACGTCTTCGACTGGCCACGGGATGGCCGGCTCACGGTGCCTGGCCTGCGGGCCAAGCCGCTGAAGGCCACGCTCCTTGCCGGGGGCAAGAGGCTCTCAATGGCGGGCGACGAGACTGGCTTGACCATCAATCTGCCGGTGGCAGCCCCAGACCCCATCGCCAGTGTAGTCGTGTTGGAGGTACGGGGGAGCATCAGCCGCTGAATCCAGGGCAGGCAGCCGTCGAATCCCTCTTCCTCAATCCTCCGTGTAACCCCCTATCGCGGAAAGAGGCGCAGGCTATGGACCTGCGCCGCAAGCCTGAGGCACCCCACGCCCCGGCCAAGTCTGGCGATGGAACGGTGCCTATCCAGCGGAACTACGGTGTGTATCCCATGGGGAGCGATCCCCATGGGATACACACAGGGATAACACGGGCTTCACCTCGTATTCGCCCCGGCATTTCCGGCTGTCGGGGCTGTGCTCGGGAAGCATCACTGTCTCAAAATTGGACACAACTCCAGTTTCCACCGGGATGGCCATTCGGTTCATGGAAATAGGACTGTCTTGGTGGGTTGCGGCACCTTGGACTGAATGGAGGCCTATCTAACCGCCATGCGGGGCTGACCCCTTCTACGAAGGACGGTGAAATGTGACTTCGCAGTCAGGGGCAGCAGGAACCTTCAGGACGTTTCCAGCAGATGTTCTCGGGCAGTAGCAGCCGGGCAAACCGGCTTGCATTGGTCAGTTGTAAGGCTTGGTGGTCCGGCCTGAATCCTCTGAGAACTCGTAGCGGTAGTTCCACTTAGCTTTGCCGATCCACTCCGAATGCCCATCGGCAAAAGCCACGTTGCCCCCATCCTTGCCATGGTTGTCGTACGGGTTGGGCCAGTTCTCGTGATCCCAGGGATCCGCATGAGGTTCCATCATGTCTATCAGGATAAAGGTCTGGCTGGGACCTGCGACCATGCCCTTGAAGGCGCCTTTTTGATGGGCATACGTCACCACGGAGTTCTGGGTCTTTCTCGGGTAACTCGGGCTGTTGTGCCAGCAACCAAACACTTCGTAGCTGTGGCCTGTGGTGTCATCCTTGTTGGAGGCATTATTGTCCAAGTCTCTTAACTTCTCCAGCACCTGCCCGTTCACCAGGACTGTGTACTTGTTGGTGACCTCCACCTGATTCCTGGTGGTTGGACAGACGAAGGTTCTCGCGTTCCGGATGTAGCTCTGGGAGCTGCCGCCAAACCCGTACAGCCAATTCAGGTCGTCATCGCCTTGCTGGTCAATGGGAGCGTACTTGAGCGTTCCTGTCAGCCGGCGTTTCGAGTCATCCTCCGCGTAGAGTTGACTGCCGATGGCGATTTGCTTGGTGTTGTTGAGACAACTGATCCGCAACGCCTTCTCCTTGGCCCGGGCCAGCGCCGGGAGCAGCAGGGCAGCGAGGATGGCAATAATGGCGATGACGACCAGCAGTTCGATCAGGGTGAACGCCCGAGGCGGCTCCCCCGGCCGCAGAGGCTGGCGCTTAAAACAGAATGCTCTTCTCATGGGACGAGGTTCACTGCGACCGGACGCTTGGGAGCTCACCGGGCGATCCCTATCACGGCGCGGGGATGACCACCTGATAAAACCGGCGCGGGTGGTTGGTTGCCTCAAGGTCCGTCCAGTTGAACACCCCTCCCGTGAAGGTATTGGTGGTCAAGGGCATCCAATTGCTCAGGGGCTCGGCAACATCTGATGTGGCCAGTATCCAGTATGTCTGATCCGCGGGGCCAGTGCCGCTCAACTGGAAGTTGTTGTCGGGCAGTATGGTCGCAGTCGCGATCTGTGGCCTGTTCGAACCCGCCACGCGCAGCGTGCCATCCACCGGCACCGAGGTGGTATCCCAGGAAAGCGGACTGTTCAGCGCGGGCAGTTCGTAGCTGGCGAAGTCGCCGCTGTACGAGGCGGCTTCAAACAGCCGGAAGGCCTCGCCGCCCACCAGTGTGTTTGTCACGGTAACGCGGAGCGTGCCGCCCAGCGCCACGCTGCTCAAGCCGGTCACCCGGTCATGCGCCGATTGGGACACCTGCACGGCGGCAACGGCATTATTGCTGAGGGTCAACGAGTTGTTGATGGTCAGCGTGCCAATCGAGTCTCCGGCGGGGGACAGCGTGCCGCCGACGTTAACCGGGGCGTCCACCAGTCCGGAGCCAGCGAGCGTGCCGGCATTGACGGAGATGCCGGTGCTGCCCGACAAAATGCCGTTGACCACGAGCCGGCCGTTATTGATGTTCACCTTGCCGCTCAGGCTGTTGTTCCCGGAGAGCGTCCAGGTGCCGGCGCCGGACTTTAGCAGCCAAGTGGTGCCGGGATAGCCGGCAGGAGTAATGATATCGCCTTGCCAATCGCAATCACCATTGCCAATCACGCGAAGGATCGTCTGGCCGGAGCCGGCATCCGCAGTGAACGACCCTGTAACCACCAGCACGCCGGCATCACTCTGAAACGTCCAATAGGTGCCTCCGCCAACGCCAGTGATGGGGCCTGCCAGGATGTTGGTGCCGTCCAGATTGATAATTGCCGGCACCTCACCAGCCGCGGACGGCTTCTGCGATACGCTTAGCGGCTTGGAGAGCGTGATGCCACCCGGAAGCTCCAGCGCCGTCGTGGCGCCATTAGCGATGGCAACCACCCCGGTGGTCCCGAGGGCGCCCGAATCGGTGAGATGCAGGATCCCACCATTGATATAGGTCGGACCGGAGTAGTTGTTCGGGGTTGAGGCTGTCAGCTTGTTGACGTTGTACTTGGCGAAACCGCCGGAACCGGTCATGAGCGTCGTCCAGGTCAGGTCGTCGCTGCGATCCAGCCCGACTAAACCGTCGTTGACGATCGTGCTCGCGGCGATGCTGCCGTTCGCGCCACCGTCGCCGATGCGCAATGACCCGTTGGTTCCCACGACCACACTGCCCGGGCCGACCCCACTGCCGTCCGGGTTGGCGAGGACCAGCATCCCTCCGCTAACGATGGTTCCGCCGGCGTAGGTGTTGGCCGCGGTGAATTTCTGTGTGCCGGAGCCGCTCTTAACCACTGCCCCGTCGCCGCTGATGACACCGCCATAAACCCCTCCATTCCCGCTGATGTCCAATGTCCCGGTTCCCAATGAGACACTGCCGCCGCTGGCGCCACCACCCGAGAGGGAACCAATCATCTGGTTCTGGCCGTTCAAATCCAGCGCGGCGCCACCAACGTCGGCCAGCGTGACCGCTGCGGTGGTGGGCAGCCGGTCGGCGCTGCCGGAGAGCAGGACCTTGCCGCCGTTGATCGCCACCGGGCCGGTGAAGTCATTTGTGCCCGTGTTGGAAATGGTCAGCATCGCAGCGCCGATCTTGTTCAAAGCGCCCGGGCCGCTGAGCCGGCCGCTCCCAGTGAAGGTGTAGTTCTTCGACGGGTTGTTGACGGTGACGCTCGAGGGAGAGAGCGTCGTGGTCAGGTTCACGGTGGTCGTGCCGGTGGCGGAGTCATCGAAAAGCGCTTTGTCGCCGGGGACCTCCGGTTCCGAGTAGGTGATCGGCGCGCCGCCGGTAACGGGCACCCAATTGGCGGTGGCGTTGATGTCCCAATCGCCGCCCGCGACGTTCCCGTTCCATTTCGGCGAGGAGTCAGTGGTGATGACGAGATCAACGGTGGAGCTGGCAATATTATTCGAAAGGTAGCCGCCCAGGCGCCCCGGCAGGCTGCCCAACTGCAACGCGTTGAAGCCGTCCCCGAAGATGCCAAACGGGCAACTGATGAGCGGGAACTGCCCCAGCGTCAGCCCGGCGCCCTCGACATTGTTGGTGACTGTGCCGGTGACGCTGAAGTTGGCTACATGCCAAAGGGGCGCGGTTGGGTTGGCTGCCCCGCCGCGGTCAAAAGTGATGCTGGCGTTGTTGATGGCCATGTTCTGCAAGGGCTTGTCAGCCTGGCCGAGGGTGCCGCCCACTTTCAGGCTCCCGCCAGTCAGCCAGATGTAATCACCCGTGCCTCCCCCTTCCACCACGTTACCCTTGACCCACACCGAACCGCCCGGGACCGTCTGGCCGATGTTCAGAACGCCCGTACTGGGGGCGCCGGCATCTATCGTGAGACCCAGGGTAAGGTCCCCGTTAACGGTCAACTGGGCGCCGTTGTCCACGTTCACGGTGCCTTGGCCGGGAGCAAAGGCCGACCGCTGGAAGCCGACATAAAGGGTGTTCACGTCAATGAGGCCATTGGTAAAGGACAGAGTGCCTCTGCCCGCCGCCGACCCGCCTTCGGTCTGGCCACGGCCAACATACATGACATCAACCAGGGCATCCACGGTGCCGTAGGAAAAATCCACTGTGCCTCGGTTGCCGGTTGTCGTTGAGCCGGTGGCATGTTCGCCGATGAGCCATTGGGCCTGGCGGCCGGTGCCGGCATTGTCGCGAAACAGGGCGACAGGATTCTCCATGACGATGTTAGTATTAAATCCGAGCCAGGCGGTGCACTTCTGCCGGCCCACTGTCAGGCCAGCGTCAGAGAAGATTGCGTTGGTCTGGCCCAGGTAAAGCGTGCCATTGCCCGCCTGGGATTGGCCCTGGCCAATAATCAGGTCCGTGGCCGTCGCGCCCCTGAAACAGGAGATGAAGTTGGTCTTCGCCAGCATCACGGTCGCCACCGGCCTTGTGTTCTTGCCGGATCCGGTAGTGTCCCCGATCGAGACGCGGTTGACCGAGGCGTTGAAGGTATCCAGGCCGGACATATCCAGGGTGGCGCGGTGCGTCCCGGAGTTGGCGGAGGTCTGGCGCACGATGAAGTCGCCACCAGGATTCACGACCGACAACGAACCGTTGCCGTAAATGGTCGTGTCGTTGATAGCATCCTTGCCCCAATCTATGACGATGCCGGCACCGACCCAAAACACCTCTGTGAGGCTGCCGGTGATGACCAGGCTGACCCCGGGGTTGATCAGCGTGGTGTGCCCTGGGCCGGCTGGGGCATTCGTGTGCAGCGCGAAAAAGCCCTAGATCGTTTGGTTCTGATCCACAATATTGTCGGGCGTCCCGCCATTGCCAATCCCGCCTGCGACAGCGATGTTTGTGAACACAATGACGTCCTGGCCCGTGAGCGCGCCGCCGTCCCAATTGGCGGCGGTGGACCATTTGTAGTCGCTGCCTCCGTGGATCCAGTTATTGGTTACAGTAGCTGCTCTGGCCACTACGGCCATCAGGCCGACGGTCGCGAGGATGGCGACGATTTTCCTGTTGGAAGCGATGCGTTGCATGATGTTTTTGATCTGTTTTAGGTTGCGGTTGTATCTAACTAAGGGACTACACAAGAATGCACGGGCCACTCATGGGTTGAACTGAACTGACAGGGATATGCTTTTCGCAGCGCTGGCTTCTACGGAGCGCTAGGCGGGTGAGGGAGCATTGGTTTCTACGCTCACCAAGCATGTGCCGATCTTATCGGGAGCCGGCTTGGGCGTCAACACCTGCCTTGCGGGAATCTTGCCGCCCCACTCTTGAGCGAAGGCAGGGCGGTTTCGCCGTAAACCGCCGTCCCCCGGCGCTTTCGGCGAAAGCGTCCTGCCAGACTGAGGGATTACACGGGCGGGGACAATTCACTTGCACGCCGAGGAACGCCTGGAAGCAAGGCGTTACAGAATGGCCCTGATGGCCTTGACCAGGGCGGCGGCTTGTTCCGGGGTGCCAATGGTGAGGCGGAGGTAGTCGCGGACGGAAGGATCGCTGAACCAGCGGACAAGGACCTTGCGATCGCGCAGTTTCTGGAGCCACGCGCGGGCGGCGAACTTCGGCGGGCGGACGAGGATGAAGTTGGTCTGGCTTGGGAAGACTCGGAAGCCGAGCGCCTCCAACTCCCGACTGAGCTGGCTGCGCGTGGCGATGATCTCCCGGAAGTTGGCCCGGTAGTAAGGCAATTGGCCAAGCGTGGCAAGCGCGGCAACCTGGCCCAAACCATTGACGTTGTAGCTGTCCCTGATCTTGTGAAGGGCGGCGATGAGCTCCGCGTGACCAACGAAGTACCCAATGCGCTGGAAGCACAGTGAGTAGGCCTTCGAGAACGTGCGCGCGACCAACACGTTGGGGTATTTGAGAGCGAGCGCCAGGGCGTGCTCGCGCGCAAAGTCCACGTAGGCTTCGTCCAGGACGACGACCCCGAGCTGAGCGCGGCACAGCTCCTCCAACTGCGCGGTGCGGTAGCCGCGGCCGCTCGGCGCGTTCGGGGTGGTGACAAAGCTGAGGGCAGCGCAGAAATCCCATTGGCCGGCGCGCTTCAGGCTGGCAAGGGAGGGAAGCTCGAAATCAGGCCCCAGCGGTGCGGCATTGGATTTCGCACCGTGGATGTCCGCCAGCACCGGATACAGGGAGTAGCTGGGATGGAAGAACTGGACCACCGCCTTGCTGGAGCGGGTCCCCTGCCCCGCTCGCGGTTCGACAAACGCCCGCACGGCCAGGGCCAGCAGTTCATCGGAGCCGTTGCCGACAATGATATTCTCCGGACGACAGCGGTGCAGCCGGGCCAGTTTCTCGCGAAGCGGTTGGGCCGTGGGATTGGGATAGAGCCGCAGCCGCCCGTCCACGGCTGCCCGGGTCGCCGCCAGGACCCCGGGCGAAGGCGGGTACGGATTCTCGTTGGTGTTGAGTTTGATCAGGCCCTTGATCCGGGGCTGTTCGCCGGGCACGTAGGGGTGAAGCTTGCGCACGAGCGGACGAATGAGCGTCTGCGCGCCGCGGCTACCGGATGGGGGTTGGTTCATGTCAGGTGGGAAGCAAATTGCCGGCCGGCTAGAGCCGAACCTCCGCGCTCTTGCCATGCGCGCTTAAGCCCTCCAGTTCGGCAAACTTCCTCACCGCAGGCAATGCTTTGCGAAGGGCGGCACGACTGTATTCCACGAGGCTGGTGCGCCGCTGGAACTGATCAATCGTGAGGCCGGCAAACGAGACCCCTGCGCCGCCCGTGGGCAAGGTGTGGTTGGGGCCGGCGACATAATCGCCCAGCACTGTGGGCGAGTATGGTCCGAGGAAGATTGCTCCCGCGGTGGTCATGCGACGCGAGATCTTCTTCGGGTTGCGCAGCATGAGTTCACAGTGTTCCGGCGCCAGTTGATTCGCCAGAGCTACCGCCTCGTCGAGGGTCTTGACCTGAATAAGCCAGCCGTTGCGGTCGAGCACCTCCGAAACAAGCTGTTGCCGGGCCAGCCTGCCGCCCTGGCGCGTAATCTCCTTTTCGACCGACTTGAGCAGCCTGCCCGAAGTGGTCACCAGCCAGACCCGTTCGTGCCCTGTCCCGTGTTCCGCTTGCGCCAGCATATCCGCGGCAACGAACCTGGGATTGGCGGTGTCGTCAGCGAGGACGAGCAGTTCGCTGGGGCCAGGCAGCAAGTCAATGGCGACGTGACCGAAGACCAGCCGCTTGGCGGCCACCACGTAAGCGTTGCCGGGGCCGAATATCTTCTGCACGCGCCGGATCGTGCTGGTGCCGTAAGCCATTGCCGCAATGGCCTGGGCGCCACCGACCCGATAAATCTCAGTCGCCCCCGCCGCGCGCGCCGCGAACAGGAGCGCAGGGTTGATGTTCCCATCTCTGCCGCAGGGGGTGCACACGACGATCTCGGGGCAGCCGGCCACCTTGGCCAGCGTGACCGTCATCAGGGCGGTCGAGACCAGCGGAGCAGTGCCGCCGGGAATGTAGATGCCCACGCGCTGGAAAGGGTCGAACTTCTCGCCGACGGCCGCGCCGTGCGAGTTTCGGGTCTGCCAATCCCTGCGCCGGGATCTCCGGGCGAAGGCGGCAATGTTTCCCCCCGCCTCGTCCACCGCCGCCCGCAGGGATGCATCCGCTTTGAGTGAAGCCGCCACCAGTTCGGCCCGCGTAACAGGCAGTTGTTCCACGCCCAGGTTGGCGCCATCGTATCGCGCGGTGAGTTCCAGCAACGCCTCATCGCCGCGCACCCGGACCTCGTCAAGAATGGCGCGCGTCCGCTGCTCGATCCCGGCGTCAAACAAGCTGGAGGCGGCGGTCAAGGCGCGCACCTGGTCAGCGAAGTCGGCGTCGGTGTAGCGAGTGATCTTCATGTGCGCCGAAGCTAGAGTATGAGCCGGACATTGTCAAAAATGCACTCTCAACTTGTTGCGTCGGCCCACTTCCTGTACAGTGCGCTCATGAGGAACCCAATTATCGTGGCGCTGGATGTTGCGACGGCTGAAGCGGCGCTGAAATTGGCGGAGCAGCTCGTGCCGGTTTCCGGCGGGTTCAAGGTCGGCAACGAACTGTTCACTATCGCGGGACCCGAGATCGTGCGGCGACTCCGCGGCATGGGCGCGCCGGTGTTCCTCGACCTCAAGTATCACGACATCCCCAACACCGTAGGCCGGGCGGTAGCCGCCGCGGTCCAGTTGGACGTGCAGATGCTCACGGTGCACACCAGTGGCGGAATCGAGATGCTCAAAGCCGCGGAGAAGGCCGCCCAGGAGAGCGCGTGGCAACTGGGCCACACGCCTCCGCTCGTGCTCGGGGTCACGGTCCTGACCAGTTTGGATAGCGGCGCTTTAAGCCAGATCGGTCTTGATCCCAACGTCAACCGCCAGGTGCGGCGCCTGGCCAACATGGCCAACCAGGCCGGACTGCGGGGCCTGGTGTGCTCGCCGCGGGAGGTGGCCGATCTGCGGCAAATGCTGCCGGCCAGCACGCAACTGGTCATCCCCGGCATCCGATCCCACGCCGTCACCGCCGACGACCAGAGGCGAACGCTCAGCCCGCGAGACGCGCTCGCCCAGGGCGCGAACTGGCTGGTGATTGGCCGGCCGATTTACGCCGCCGAGGATCCGCGCGCCGCGGCGGAGAAAATCCTCAAAGAGATTACCGAATAGGCCGGGAACTATTAACGTCAACCCCAATACAATCAAATCGGCAGTCTTGAGCCCAGTTATGAAGAATCCTTACCTGCAACTTTCCCGCCGGGAGATGCTTAGGCGGTTGGTTCAAACCACAACCGGCGTGGCAGTGGCAGGGAACTGCGCCCCGCTGTTTGCGGCCCCGGCGAAGCGGCGATTCAAGATCGGCGCTTGTGATTGGTCCATCGGCAAGATGGCCGACCCGGCGGCTTTTGAGGTCGCGAAGGAGATCGGCCTCGACGGGGTGCAAGTCAGCCTCGGCACCGCGGCGAACGACATGCACCTGCGAAAGGCGGAGGTGCAGCAGCAGTACAAGGAAGCGGCGAAGCGGACCGCTGTGGAAGTCGCCTCCCTGGCCATCGGCGAGTTGAACAACACTCCCTACAAGAGCGATCCGCGCACCGTCCAGTGGGTGAGCGACAGTATTGATGTCTGCAAGGCACTCGGGGTGCGCGTGGTGCTGCTGGCCTTCTTCAGCAAAGGCGATTTGCGCGACGACGCGGCGGGGGTTGATGAAGTGGTGCGGCGGCTCAAGGCAGTCGCCCCCAAGGCGGAGAGAGCGCGCGTCATTCTGGGCATCGAAAGCTGGCTCAGCGCCGAGCAGCACCTCGATATCCTGGACCGTGTGGGGTCGAAGGCGGTGCAGGTCTATTACGACGTGTGCAACTCGACCGACCGCGGCTACGACATCTACCAGGAGATTCGCAAGCTGGGCAAACGCATCTGCGAGCTGCACGCGAAGGAGAACGGCTCCTTGCTGGGCCAGGGCAAGGTGGATTTTCAGAAGGTGCGAGCCGCGCTGGACGACATCGGCTACCGCGGGTGGGTGCAAATCGAAGGGGCGGTTCCCGCCGGCAAGCCGATGCTTGAAAGCTACCAGGCCAACTGCAAGTTCCTGCGCGGCGTCCTGGCGTAGAGGCACACTCGGCCCCACTCAGTTGCGCAAGAGTTCGTCCCGGTCCTCCTGGCTGACAAACACCAGTTCCGCACAATGCGGGCCGCATCGCACCAACGCGGCGGGTTTCGGCACCAAGGCCAAAAGCTCATCATCGTTGATCTCACGCGCCCGCGCACCCGCGTGGGCAGTGAGCACGACGCTGTCAGTCGGCACAGATGCAACAAGCCTGGCGGGGGAAAGCGGCATCGTCACTACCCAGGCCGCCGGCGGCAGGGGTCGTGTGCGAACGATTGAGTAGGGCTTGGCCTGCAAAGTTGTCGGCCTTTGACCGAAAGGGGCTTGATGCCAAACCAGGAATCCTAACGCGAGCAGCACTGCCAGTGCGGGGAGGGCTGCCCGGACCAGGCGAACGCGCCGGCGGCGCCGAGCCAGACACAAGGTCTCGTTGAGCAAGCCGTCGCGGAAGTCCGCAGCGACGCCCTCACCGAGAACGTCGGCCAGCAATCGCTCGTTGTGCCCGGGATTATTCATGCTTCAGCCCATCCAGCAGGACGACCTTGAGTCTCTGGCGGATGCGAACCAACCGAGACTCGACGGCCTTCTCGGAGAGGTTGAGATCCGCGGCGATCTCGCGGACGGAGCGGCGCTCGAAGTACTTCGCTTCAACCAGCTTCCGCTCATCGAAAGGCAGTGCGCCCAAGCTGTCTTCGAGCAGGTCGTCCAGTCTGGCCTCGGCCTCCGGATCACCCGGCGCCGACTGCTGCACGCGGGCGTGCCAGGTGAACCGGTCCAGGAAGGCGAGGTAGCGCCGTCGCTTGCGGGCCTGGTCGCTGAGGGCGCTTCGGGCCAGGACCGTGAGCCAACTCCAGAAGACGGCGTCGCTGGGAAAGACCTTGATGTGTCGAACAATGCGAACCAGGGTGGATTGCAGCGCCTCCCGCGTGGCGTCCTCGTCACCGGCGGTGACGACCAGGAGGTAGCGCCACAAGCGATTGAAGTAGGCGTCATAGAAAGCGCGATATGCCGGTTCGTCCCCGGCAGCCATGCGGCGCGTCAAGTTGGCGACGTTCAACGGCGTCGGCGGGTCTTCGGCCGGCGAAATGGCGCAGGCGCTGGTTTGATGCGCTTGAAGGCTCAAGTTGGTCCATCGCGCGCTGGCTCGGTGCGGTCACTGTCCGGACTTCGGCCTCTCCGGTAATTTGGCCGGAGTCCCAATCGGAGGCGTCGTCCTCGGCCGTGGCGGTTGGAATCCGCCTCCTCCGAATCCCCCGCCGCCCATACCATCCATCGGCGACTCTAACGCCCTGAGCACAGCGTCAATGATTTCCAGCTTGCTCGGTTCGCCGACGGCGATCAACAGCTTTGTGTCCTTGTGAAAGTTAATCGTGGGCCGGGATTTTTCCCCTAGCATCTCCCAGCCGGTTTCAATCGCCGTGGTGAGGTCATCCACGGTGGTGCCACGGTCCAAGTACGGCGTTAGCGAGTAAAAGCGGCAGACTTTGGCCGAGGAGTAGGCTGGCGGCGGGACCGGCTTTTCGGCGTAGAAATACCAAATCGTTTCGTCAGAGAGCGTCCCTTCGGACCCCTGCCGGAAGCCGCTCCTGGTATTCATTGTTTGGTAGCTGGTCGGGGCACCTGCATAGCCGCCGCTGGTGACTACCGCTTCGCTCTTGCGGGAAGCGGACTCCAGAGCGGCGAACAACTGGGAGACATCCACGCTGTTCATCTTGAGCGCGGGCAGTTTGGTGTCGGCAAGCTCGTCGGGAATGATCGCATTCAACGGTCGCCCCATCGCTTTCTGTATGGCGGCGACCAGCGCTTTGGGCGTGCCGCCGGGAAAATCGAGGTCGAACTTGGTCAGGCTCGGTTCGGCCGCCGGTGTGGCACTGGCGCGCTCAATAATGTTCTGAAGGCGCGCGCTGAACCCGGACGCGGCGGGTGCCGGCGCTGGCGCCGCGGGGGGCGATGGCGGCGCCGGCACTGCGGGTGCGGATGGTTGGGCACGGGCTGATGTCAGGGCAAGCGCCGTGAGACAGATTATGGAGCAACAGGTAGTTTTCATATCAGTGATGGTTACGTTAATCGTCTTTACCCAGAGACACGACGCTCCCCGCCAAATCCTTCGCCGGCAGTAGCGAAATCCGCCGGACGGTTACATGACTTCTGCGATAAGCGGCTGGGCGGCAGGCGGCGGCTCGGTGATGTCGAATGCCTTCTCCAGCAGGGCGCTAGCCGCCTCCGCCTGTGCCTGGTCGGCGGCATGGATGCGCGCCAGCACGCCGCCAGCCTGGATGGCCTCCCCGGGTTTGACAATAGCGTCCACCCCCACGTCGTAGTTAATGGACGACTCTTTGGTGAAGCGCCCTCCACCCAGGTCACGCACCGCCTCGCCAATGATGCGAGCGTCGCAACGTGAGACAAAGCCTGAGGCCGGCGCCTTCAATTCCATCACCACCGGCGCGGTGTGATCCAGGGGCAGCTTCCGGTGGAAGGCGGCGAGATCCGCGCCTTGAGCGACGATCATCTCGTTCCATTTCTCGAGTGGTTTGCCCGAGGCAAGGCAGTCCGCCGCCTGCTTCAGGGCGGCATCGGGGGTTTTGGCTTTGCCGGTTTGGACCAGCAGATGCGCAGCGCAAGCGAGCACCAGTTCACGGAGGTCGTCAGGTCCCCGGCCCTCCAGACATTGGACGGATTCTTTCACCTCCAGCCAGTTGCCGGCGGAGCGGCCGATCGGGGTATGCATGTTCGTAAGCAGCGCGCGGGTGACGACCCCGGCTTCGTTGGCCAGGGCCACCAACGCTCGCGCCAGCTCACGCGCCTTTTCCAGGGTGGGCATGAAGGCCGCCACGCCGCACATCACGGTCAGCACCAGGGCTTCCAGGCTCTCGGCCAGCTTCTTCGAAAGGATGGAGGCGACGATGAGCGGGATAGAGGGAACGGTGGCGGTCGCGTCGCGCAGGGCGTAGAGGGCTTTGTCGGCCGGAACCATGCGGGCGGTCTGGCCGCAGATAACGCAGCCGACGGTTTGGACGATATCAACAATGCGCTCGGTCGGAGGCAGGCTGCGGAAGCCGGGAATGGAGTCGAGCTTGTCGAGCGTGCCGCCGGTGATGCCGAGCCCCCGGCCGGAGATCATGGGCACACGAAAGCCCAGGCACGCGAGCAGCGGGGCGAGCGGCAGCGAGACCTTGTCCCCTACCCCGCCGGTGGAATGTTTGTCCACCAACGGGCGCGGATCCTTGGGGAAACGCAGCACGTCGCCGGAGTCCCGCATGGCCAGGGTGAGGGCCTTGGTCTCGGTGGTGCTCAAGCCGCGAAAGTAAACAGCCATGAGGAACGCCGCTACCTGGTAATCCGGAATCTCGCCGGCCGTGTAGTCGGCGATGAATGCATTGATCTGGGCGGGCTCCAGGCTATGCCCTTCTCGTTTCGCTTCGATGAGGGGAAGGAAGTTCACCCGCTGAACGTGACAAACACGCGCCGGAAGGCAATCCCTAATTCAGGGAAATGAGACGCCAGTTCTCTCCCTATCGGGGGAGGCGATCCCATTTGATTCCCGCGTGGGCTGCGGCTTGCGGATCAAGTTCCTTCAGATCGTTGGTTGCACCCATCCGGACATGTTCGTCCGGATCGTTCAGCAATCTAGCCACGTAGGGAATTGCTTGCTTGCGCTGCTCCGGAAACTGTGCGCCCCATTCGGTCAGGAAATGGGCGGCTTCGCCGCGCACATCCGCGAATCGGTTGGTCAGTCCCTTCATTAAACAAGGTATAGCATCCGCGCCCGCACCCAGCGTAGCGATCATCGCCCGCAGAGCCACATCTCGATTCTCGCGGTCTATCAGAGCGGCCAGGGTGGGCAAGGCGGGTTTGGCTTGGTCGCCCAGCACCATCAAAGCCGTGGCGGCCTCCATGCTGACTTCGTAGTCATCGAGATTGAATACCGGGTCCTTGTAGGTGAGGCGCGCCAGTAGCGCAGGAACCACGTTCGTCCCCATTTGCCGCAGTGCGGTGAGTGCGTTTGTGGAAAGCTCCCAGCCCTCCTTTCGCATGGCTAACCACTCTCCCAAAGTTTTGCCCTGATAGACTGGCTCGTTGGGGATTCGCACATTCAGACCGGCCTTCTCTCTTTGCTTCTGCAGCATCTGCCGCATTGTCCTAAGCGCCTGGCGGGCGATTTCAGGATCGGGGTCCGTGGCGGCGAATTTGAGAGCTTCGGCGATTCCCGGAGTCTCGACCGCGTAGGTCCCGGCCACATTGAGCGCTATCGGCCGCCTGCCGGCATCGGCTGAGCGCAATTCGGCCAGCGTCATCTTCAAGGCCAGCTCCGGGGCGATGGATTTCAACTCCTTTAAGGCTGTGCCCATGGTGGGCGGCCTTCCGTTCACCACCGCATTGCTTAGAATTGGGAGTGCCCTGACGGGGCTAATCACCGCCAGCGCTTTCAACGCCGCCCTGCACTGGCCATCCCTGCCCGCTATCACCAGGTTGGTAAGCGTGGAGAAGGCGCTCAAAGCGTTGGTGCCGAAGCCGGACAGACCGCCTGCCGCCCTGGAGGCAACACCATCGTCAGAATCGTGCAGCACAGATGTCAGAAGCGGAACAGCCAACTCCGGAGCCTCAGTTTGATACCCGATGGCCTCAACGGTGGCGAACCGCACACCCGGCTCGACATCATTCAACAGGGGCCTTATCCGGTTAACGTAAACCTCGACGTCATCGGTCGCTGAGGCCAACGCCGCCACGCTCCGCTGCCTGACTTGCCAATTCTTGTTCGTGAGACATTGAAGCAAGGCGCCTTCCGCGGCTTTGCCGATAGAGTCCAGGCATCGGACGGCAACAAAGTCCAGTTCCTTGTCGTCAAGCAGTTTGGTCAGTTCTCCAACCGCGGCGGCACAATTTGTGCCCAGCACTTCGAATCCGGCAATGCCCTGCAACTGGCAGTCTAGTGCTGAACGCAAGCCTGGGAACCCTAGCCGGTACCTTTCGGCCTTCTCGATTGTCCAGGCACGGATCGGAGTGTCCCTGGTCTTGACCAGGCTTACCAGCGTCGGCAAAGCCTTTCGTGCTCCAATGGCGCGGACGGCTGCTTCGGCCTCGGCGAGCCGTTGGGTTTCCATTAGCGGAGTGTCGGAACATTGCTGCAACCAACTGCTCAGCGTCCTCCCCCGGTATCTGGGTTCCGCCGTCAACGAGGCTAGCAATGCAGTCAAACCCAGTGCCAGGACGACCGCAGCCACACCAATAAATGTGCCGCGCTTGCTCATCCAACCATGCCACGATGCCGCAAGCAGCCTGGAGAGTGAAGCAACTTCGCTCGGATCGCCGCCCCACGACAAACCCTTTGCTGCGCAGTAAAATGGCCCCAGAATTGCTGCCCACTGACGTTGGCAAGATGATGCGAAGCGATTCTCGGGAGCCGGAAGGAGCCGGCAACCTCCAATTTGAAGTAAGTCCTGCGAATACAGCGCCTTACGCCAAAATCGGCCCGCCGGGATGTCAAGGTTGTATCCACGGTGTGGATACGGTGTGGATACGGTGCGTATACGGTGCGGCTCCCATAGGAATGGCTCTCGGCTTCCCACCGACACCCCTGCGGGAGCAGCTCCACCCCGGTGCTCGAGCAACGGCTATGGATTCTGGCGCCCGAACCAGCAGCAGCGCCGATCCCACGAGTGCGGCATCGAGCGGTTTGGTCGTGACAAGCATGGAGTCCGGTTTAACATAATTGGCAGTGCCATGCTTTGGTTCACCCATTGCCGGCTGAAGTTACAAATCGCCGCATCCCGCCGCAAAGCGGTCGCCAAGCTCTCCGAAGCGCCTCCTCCAGGCTCGCTCGGAGTGCTGACGAGTGCGCTGAAAGACCGGGATCCGGAAGTCCGGCGGTTAGCCGCCGCCGGGCTGGGCAAATTGCAGGGGAAGCGGCGCATCGAGCCCTTGCTGCGGGCCTTAAAGGACCCGAACGCGGAGGTGCTCAACGCGGCCATCCTCGCGCTCAAACGAATTCCGGATCGGCGAGTTGATCCGGCGCTGGTGCCGCTGCTGCGTCACGCGGATGCGGTTGTGCGCAGTTGCACGGCGCAGGTGCTCGGTCTCAGGGGGTGGCAGCCCGCCAAGGGCGAGGATGAAATGTGGTACCTGATCGCCAAGGGACAGTGCCTGCGGGCCGCGTCTTTTGGCGTCACCGCCCTGGCGCCCCTGGAAACGGTGCTCAACTCGGGCACTTACAGCTTGCGTGTGGCCGCGGCGCAGGCGCTGGCCGAAATTGGGGATCAGCGCGCCATTCCCCCGCTGCTCAGAGCGCTCCAATCAGAAGATGCAATGGTCTGCGCGGCAGCGGTGGATGCGCTGGCGCGGGTCGGAGGCCCGGAGGTCGGCGGACCGATCATGGCCATGCTGCACCACAAGAACAGCCATGTGCGCGCGGTCGCCGCGGAAGCCCTGGGCACTTTGGGGATCGCATCGGCAGCGGAGCCCCTGCGCGCGCTGCTGGCCGATCCCGCGTGGGATGTGCGCCTTGCCGCAGTCCAGACGCTGGGCCGGCGCAAAGACAGCGAGACCGTGGAAGCCCTCACACGGTCGCTTAACGACAAGGACGATGACGTGCGGGAGGCCACAACGATGGCGCTGGGGAGCATCGGCGACCGGCGCGCGATCGGGCCGCTGGTACTGGCGCTTACGGATTCGACCAGCGGTGTCCGGCGCATGGCTGCCGCGGCGCTGTCGCGCATTGACGAGAATTGGAACGCCTCGACCGAGGCGCAGGCTATGGTGGACGTGCTCAAGCCCGGCTTGAACAATCGGGACTCGGATGTGCGCCGCCTGGTCAGGCAGTTGCTGGTCAGCCTGGGGGCGGAGGAGCCAGAGGCTGTTCCCAGCGACCCGGTCTGGGAAATGTCCATCTCGACGGCGGAGAAGCGCCGCAAGCTGGCGGTCAACCTGTTCCTGGCGATCCTGGGCGACGCGGACCGCGACTTGCGGCAGGCCGCGGCCGACGCGCTGGGACGGTTGGGCGAGCACCGGGCCGAGGGAGCGCTGGCGCGCGCCTTGCGCGATCCCGATGCCGCGGTACGGTCGGCGGCGGCGCGCGCACTGCAGGCCATCACGGAGGCGCAGGCCACTGCGGAGGGTCGGTTCTAACGGCGACCAGGACCCGCTATGCCAGACTCAACCGCCAAACGAAAAACGCTGTTGTTCGTGGACGATGAGCAGGCGTTTCTCGCCAGTATTCAGGAGATTTTCTCCCGGATGGCGCACGGCAACTGGGACATCCATACCGCCCAAAACCACGCCCAGGCGCTGGCGCTCTTGGACAAACAGCAGGTGGATGTGGTGGTGCTGGACATCGGCATGCCGGGGATGGACGGCATACAATTCCTCCAGTTGCTGGGGCGCACGCATCCGGGCCAGCAGGTAGCGATGTTGACCGGGCGGATGACCGAGGAGAACCGCAAGGAAAGCCAGGAGAGCGGTGCCTTGTTGTTCCTCGAGAAGCCGATCACACCAGACGGGTTTGCGAGTGTCTTCGCCGCGCTGGATGCGCTGGCCGGGGCTCAACCACAGACGGGCTTCCGCGGCATGATGCGGCGGGTGGGCTTGCACGAGGTGCTTCAGGTGGAATGCCTGGGCCGCAAGTCCTCTGTGCTGGAGATCTTCACCGGCAAGGTGAGGGGGCGAATCTTCATCAGTGACGGCGCGATTGTTCATGCGGAGTCGGGCACACTAGGGGGGGAAATGGCGCTCTACGGTCTGCTGGCATTGCGCGGGGGAGAGTTTAACCTGCTGCCGTACGCGGAGCCGCCGCATCGCACAATCGAAGGCCAATGGGAATCCCTGCTGATGGAAGCGGCGCGATTGTCGGACGAAGGCCAGCAGGCCCAGGAACCGGAAGCCATCGCCCCTCCCCGGATTGAGCCTGGTGAAGAATCGGTGGCGGCAGACATAGAGTCATCGGTCTGCGAGACTTACATCCAAGAAATAGTCCTGTGCTCTGGGACAGGCGAGGTGCTTTATGAATGGCAAAGCAAGTCATTGGAGCAGCAACTGTATTTGCTGGAGCAACTCGAGCAGCACGCGGCGCAGGTGGGCGCCCTGGCCCCGGTAGGCCGTTTTGACCGCCTGGAAATCCTGGCTCAAGACGAGCGCATCGTCTGCCAGGTGCTCCCCGACCGGCGGGTGTGGGTGCGGAGCGTCAGAGCGAAGGAGGACCTCGCATGAGCGAAGCGATCGAGGCGTTTCTGGATGGCCACCTGCCGTTGCCGGGCGTGGCGGCTTGCAGCGTGCGGCTACCCGACCGCACGTGCGTGACCCGCTGTTATGATGCGGGATTTAATTCCGCGCAGGTGGAACAGGCGCTGGACCGGCTGTCAGCAACCGCTGATAGCCTGCGCCAGCAGGGTGTTCAGCCAGGGCGGTTGTGCTGGGTCTTCGATCGCTGCCGTGTTTATCTCGCCTTGCATCGGGACGGCGGCTTCCTGGCTTGCTTTGCCGAAAACCGTCCCGGGGCGACCAATACGACGCTGGAGAATCTTCTGGAATCCTTCATCGCCTTGCCGACCCTGGCAACCGCCACTGCGGGGTCTACCACCCGGCAGCCGAAAACCCGGCATTAATGATATAGCGCCTGAGCAAGGCGAGCAGGCCGGACCGCTATCGGTGGCTTTGGATAGACGACTGCGCCCTCAAAACCAAGCGCGCATTTGCCCGCTCACAATGTGGTTCTCGCCAAGCGACAGCGTTCAGCGCAAGCCCTTGCTGTTGATCACCCTTCCAGCCCAATGAAAGGACGGCCGGCGAATAGCGGCAGTCTGTGGCGCGGAGCTCCCCGATGCAACCTGGGGACGTCCTCAAAAGCCATGCGGCAATGTCGGCTTGGCCCGAAGGGCGGCACCACGCACTGCTACCGGCCTATGTGCTCCAACGCGTTTCGCATTGGGGCACTGGATACCTTGATGGCTCCGGCCATCGGGCGATTCATCTCCACGATCAGGAACAGCGCCGTCGCCACCGCCAGGGCGCCCAGGAACATTATGGTAAGCACCGTGGCATTGCGCGGCGCCAGCAGCCCGAAGCTGGTGTAGAGCAGCGTCAGCCAAAAAAGCAGGATGACCACGAAAGGCAGCGGCAGTGGAACATAGGCCTGTTCAATCTGCAGCCAGCGGGTGAGCAGTATTTCGTTGCCCAGTGCCAATGCCTGCGCCTGCAAGGCTTGCTGAGCCCCGGTTTGCGGCTTCAGCCCCCGCATCTGCTGCAACAGCTTCTCCATTGCAGCGGCGCGCTCAAAGCTCATCACGCCCAGCTCCGTGGGACTCTCTTCCGGCCATAGCATCTCGATGCCCGCGGTGACCATCCGGCGCAACGTCTCGCGGACTTCTTTGGTTTCCGGGCCATAGTTCGCCAGCAGGCGGTCCATCAGAATGACCTTTGCGCCGACTTGCGTGATGGCTGCATTGGTCGAGTCGAAGGTGCTCTTGGCGGAACTGACCAGCAAACCCAGGACCAGCGCGGCCATCATCGTGATCATGCCCGCTCCCATCTTGACGGCATCCTTTGAATCGGCGGTCAGATGATGTGCCGGCAGGAGTTTGCTAAGCGCCAGGCCGATCAACGTGCCACTAAAAACGCACCCGGCGGTAATCAAGGCGATCAACGTCCCACTCATGGTCTGCGGGCGCAAGACTAGCCCCGGATCAGCCCCGGTGTCGAGCGCGAACGGGGGCGGGAGTCCCGGTGAATCCAACTGACCTGGAATCCCAGTTGACCGGTCGGGCGGCAGACCCGCATAATCGCGCCTCGACAACGAGCCTGAGACCTTTGTAGTGGCTCCAGATTCGACCCGGCGGGTGAATTGCGTATGCAAAATGAATGTGAGCTAACGATCCTCATGCCGTGCCTGAATGAAGCGGAGACGCTGGCCCGGTGCATTGAGAAGGCGCGGGCGGGCCTGGCGCGGACCGGCGCGCGCGGCGAGGTGCTGGTCGCTGACAATGGCAGCACCGACGGTTCGGTGGCCATCGCCGAGAAAGCAGGGGCGCGGGTTGTCCACGTGAAGGAGAAAGGCTACGGGAGCGCCTTGCGCGGCGGGATCGAGGCGGCGCGCGGGAATTGGATCATCATGGGCGACGCGGACGATAGCTATGACTTCTCGGCCATCGAAGGGTTCGTGGCGAAGTTCCGCGAGGGCTATGACCTGGTCATGGGCTGCCGACTCCCGGGCGGAGGCGGGGTGATCGCGCCCGGAGCGATGCCTTGGAAGAATCGTTGGATTGGCAATCCGAGCCTATCGTTCATTGGTCGGCTGTTCTTCAAATGCCCGGCGCGGGACTTCCACTGCGGCCTGCGCGGATTGACCAAAGAGGCCTACCGAAAGCTGGAACTCAAGACCACCGGGATGGAGTTCGCTTCGGAGATGGTGATCAAGGCGACCCTGAAGTCGCTGCGAATTGCCGAGGTGCCGATTACGCTGCACCGGGACGGGCGATCACGGCGGCCGCATTTGAAGCCTTGGCGGGACGGGTGGCGGCACCTGCGGTTCATGCTGATCTACTCGCCGCGGTGGTTGTTCCTGGTGCCGGGCCTAGTGCTGGGGGTGCTGGGGACTGGGGCCGGGGCGGTGCTGACGATGGCACCGGTGCACATCGGCGGCGTGGAGTTCAGCACCGGCACGCTGGCGGTGGCGAGCATGTCCGTAATCATCGGCATGCAACTGGTTGCGTTTGCCTTCTTTACCAAGGTCTTCGCCGTCGGGGAGGGGTTGCTACCGCAGGACCCGAAGTTCTCGCGAGTGTTCAAGACCTTCACGCTGGAAAAGGGGATATGTGTTGGGCTGGCCGTGCTGGTCCTGGGACTAGCGCTGTTGCTGCACGCCCTGTGGGTCTGGAAACGAGCGGGCTATGGGATGCTGTCCTACGGCGACAATATGCGGCGGCTGCTTCCAGCGGTGACGCTAATAGTGGTGGCCATGCAAATTTGCTTTTCGAGTTTCTTCCTCAGCGTGCTGGGGTTGAAGACCGATTCACGACGTCCGCCCAACACTTGAACGACAGCGCCAGTTAGTCGTGCATGGGGGCTTCGAGGAGGCGGGGCTTGCGCTCGTGCAAGGGAAGCCAGATGCGGAAGGTGGTGCCGCGGCCAACCTGGCTCTCCAGTTCAATACGCCCGCCGTGGGCGCGGACAATCCGCTGGACAATCTTCAGTCCCAGACCGGTGCCCTTCTTCTTGGTGGTGTAAAACGGCTCGAAGATGCGGTTGATCTGCTCCTGCGGGATGCCGCCACCGGTGTCGGCGACGCTCACCCAGACACCGTCTGACCCTTCACCGGTTTGCAGGGTGAGGGTGCCGCCTTTGGTCATAGCCTGGAGGGCATTCTTGATCAGATTCACCAACACCTGCTGGATTTGGGTCGGATCAATCGGGGTGACAGGTATTGGGACGGCAAGCCGGGTCCGGACATTCAAGCCGCGGTTGTCGAGTTCGGGCCGGAGGAGCTCAAGGGTTTTGTGGACCACATCGTTCAGGGAGACAAGCTTGAGCTGCGGCAGGGTCGGCCGAATGGCGTGCAGGAACTGGGTGATGATGTAATCGAGGCGGTCTATTTCGCCGCGGGCGACGGAGAGGTATTGCTCGAGCTTGGGGACGATATCACGGGCATCGCTGTCACCGGCGCCAGCAGCCGCGCGGGCGCGCAGATGGCGTCCGGAGCCAGACTTGCCGCGCGGCTCGACCGAGGTGCCGGCTCTGAGCTTCTTCAACTCGCGTTCCATGAGCTGCAAGTGGATGTGCAGGGCGTTGAGCGGATTGCCCAGTTCATGGGCCACGCTGGCGGCAAGCTGGGTCAGCGCCTGCGTGCGCTCGCTCTCAATGGCCTCGATGGTCTTCTGCCGCGCCTCAGTGGCGTCGTGCAGGATAAGCGCGACCCCGGCACTGCCGGCGGTTTGCCCGTCGAGCGGCGCGGCGTAGAGCCGCAGGAACCGCGGGCGCGGATACTGCACTTCGAATTCATGGCGGACCACGCCCGAGCCTCCGGCGCTGTCGAAGCGACGAATCTTGTCCCACTCCAGTTCGGGGATGAAATTGGTGATGGGCTGGCCTTCGACGCTGGGCTGCAAACCCAGGAATCGTGTGACCGCCTGGTTGAAATAGAGAATGCGGCCAGTCTCGTCCACCACAAGCACGCCATCTTCGATTGTGTTGAAGAGGGTTTCCAGAAAGCTGCGCTCGCGCGCCAGGCGCTGCACAACGGTTTGCAGGCCGGCTTCGTCCAGCCGCCCAATGCGGGACAGCACCTTGTCAAGGAAGCTGGATTTGTTGCCCATGTTAAGAAGCGTGAAATGCAAACGGCAATGCGGGATGAGTGAACCAGGGAACGGGCGGACCGGTTCGCCCGCTGCGGCCGCGCGTCCGATGCCAAGGGTCGCGGGTGGCCTTGGTTAGAACCATTTCTTCCTCTTGAAATACCAATACGTGGCAGCCGTGGACACCATGGTCACGCCCAGGGCGACGGAGTAGCCGTATTTCCAATCCACCTCGGGCATGTGCCTGAAATTCATGCCATACCAGGTGCCCACCATCATCAGCGGAGTGGTGATGACCGTGATCATGGTCAGCAGCTTGACCACTTCGCTCGTGCGGTTGCTGGACATGTTCAGATAAACCTGAAGGATGTTCGTGAGCGTATCAGTGTATCCTTGCGCCAACTCGGAAATATGGAACAGCGCATCGTAAACGTCGCGGTAATAAGGAACCAGATGGGCACGGATAAGCTTGAACTCGCCACGCGCAAACCGGGCCAGGACCTCGCGCTGCGGCCCGATGATCTGGCGGAGGTGGAGCACCTCCTTCTTCACCTGCAGAATCTTGTTAAGTACTTGCTGGGTCGGATGCTGCAGGGCCTGCTGTTCGAGTTCCGCAATCTCAAGTGAGAGTTCGTCCAGGGCCGGCTTATAGTTGTCAACGATTGAATCCAGCAAGGTGTGCGCCACACGATCGGGGGCCCGGGCGATGTTCTTGGTAGCCTTGACGGCGCACTCTTCGGTATGCGACACGCTGCGCAGGGGGCCATCGTGATAGGTGACAAGAAAGTTCTTCCCGAGGAAGAAATTCAGCTCGCTGGTGGCAAAGACACCATCCTTCCGGCTGTAGTCCACGGCATGAATCACCATGAACAGGTACGGCGTAAACCAATCGCCCTCTTTGGGAGTGTACTCCTCCACCTTCGGCGAAGGGCTCGCCGCGATGCAATCCTCGATGGACAGCGGGTGAAAATGGAAGACGTCCTCCAGCACGTACTTGATCTCCTCGGGCGTGGCCTTCTCCAGGTCCACCCAAAGGAACAGGTTGGTATCGCTCAGCAAGGTTGGCATCAAGAACATCTCAATGTCCTTGCTGTGCAACCGGCCTTGCGTCGTAAATACCAGTGAGCGAATCATGCTACCGCCCTTGCCCGATCGAACGGGTCAGGCAGCAAGGAATGGTAGGCTCCCTTGCCCCGAAAGCAAGCCCCTTCAGGCCCGGCACGAAAGCGGCGTCCGAGATTCGCCCCGCCGGCGACTGTCTGAAGATCGAGCCGGGCTAGCGTTTAACGCCGTAGCGCTGCTGGAAATTGGCGGGCTCGGCACTGGGCGGCGGAGCAGGTGCAGGCTCCGTACCCGGTGACGGAGCCGGGTTGGCCGCGGTGGCGCCCGTCGCGTCAGCGAGGCTGGTGGTGGCTTTGAATACGCCCGCCACGACGCTTTGCTCGTTCTCCGGCGGCACGGCGAGGTAGATCTTGCCGGTAATCGTGCCATTAGTGATCTGGCCGAGTTCGAGCTTCATTGCGTAGCCCGAGGATATGGTCTTCCTCTGGGCCTGATAACGGGGGTTGGTCTTCCAGACTTTCACCAGTTGTGGAACTGCCCGGCCCCTCATGTCCTGCGAAACGGTAAACGTGCGTCCCGTGACGCCTTCCCCGGCGTTCGGGCGCAGGTAGATCAAAAAGGCCCGATCGGGCGCAGCGGCCGCACCCTGAACCAACTGCAGCAGGCAAGTGGGACCGACCTGATCCAGGCGGGCGGTTTCGACGACGAAATTGGTGCCGCAAATCATGCCATTGGCGCGGGCTTCCGGAATGGCTGCCTTATCCACATCCAGGGTCCAGAGGGGCGGGATCAGGGGTAATTCCTTTTCGGGCGCCGGGGCCGGAGGCTCTGCCGGGGCGGGTTCGGCGGCGCTGGCGCTGGCGTCCTGCTGCGCGGCAGCTCCGCTGGCCTGGTTGGCCGCTTCACTCCGTTTGGCCAGCCAAGCCTGGGCGTAAGGATAGCCCAGGTAGCCACCCGCTCCCAGCACGACCACCACCGCTCCCGTGGTCACCCACTTCTTCACGTTGCCTTTTCGGCCGGACTTTACCTCGGCAAGCGATTGTTCCAGCGCCGCAGCTTGAGGGGCCAGAGACCGCGTCGGGTTGGGGCGGCCAGACTTGGACAACCGCGCCTGCCCCGGCTTGGCGGCGGCGAAGGCCGCATGGGGTGGAGTGTCGGGCTTGGGGGGCACGGGAATCTCCTTCTGGCACGTGGGACATTGAATGTCGCGCCCGCACCATAGTTCGTCACATTCAATCTCTTGCCCGCAATGAGAACAGGTGAATCTTAGATCAGCCATAGCTATTATCTGGTTCCGTCGGGGCCGGAGTCCGCCACCGCCAGGTGGCCTCACTGCGCCGGCGCCAATCGAGGAGCATATACAACACGCCCGACGGGCCGCGTCAAGAAAATGCCGACACAGAAGCCTTGACCCGGGGACAAAAAATGAATTTCATCCGGTGCAAACGAGTCTCAGAGAGCACGGGCTCATGAGTGTTTGCGCGGAAAAGTATATGAGAACATTAGAGTATGGTTGGATGCGCTGGTCACTATTGGCTGGAGTATTGCTCGGCGGCATTGTTGGGCTGGCTGCCCCGGCGCAGGCTGCGCTCAAGAAGGTGTTGGTAGTGACGGTGACTACCGGATTCCGCCACAGCTCGATTCCCACGGCGGAAAAGGTGCTCGCCGAACTCAGCAAGGAAAGCAACGCCTTCACCGTGGACTACGCGCGCGTCGAGCCTGCTGACCCGCAATTCAAAGGCCCGGACGGCAAACCCGACAAGGACAAGGTCAACGCGGCCATCGAAAAGGTGCTCGCGGAGAAGATGAACCCCGCCGCGCTCAAGAAATACGACGCAGTGATCTTTGCCAATACCACCGGCGAACTGCCGCTGCCGGACAAACAGGCATTCCTGGATTGGATTAAATCCGGCAAAGGCTTTGTGGGGATGCATTCGGCCACCGACACCTTTCACAAGTTCGCCCCGTACATCGAGATGATCGGCGCCCAGTTCAAAACGCACGGCGCGCAGGTGGAAGTGGACGCCATCAATCAGGATAGCGAATGCCCGATTTGCCGCCATCTGCCCGGTAGCTGGAAGGTGTTCGACGAGATCTACCAGTTCAAGAACTTCGACCGCTCCAAAGTCCACGGCCTGCTGACCCTGGACGAACACCCCAACGATAAGACGCCTGGCGATTACCCGATCGCCTGGTGCAAAGATTACGGCAAGGGCCGCGTCTTCTACACCTCATTGGGCCATCGCGAGGATGTGTGGGACCCGGACTGGCCGGATCGCAAGAATCCCAAGGAAGTGGCGGAGGCCTACCAGAAACATATTCTGGGCGGGATCAAGTGGGCGTTAGGCCTGGAGAAGATGAACGCCAAGCCGCAGAAATTGGCGGTGGAATAAGCACAACCCCGACATCTTAAGCCCTCAGTCCAAAGTCCAATATGAACGAGAACGACAGCAATGCCCTGGAATACAACCGACGCGAGTTCCTCAAAGGCGGCTCGGTGGCCACGCTGATGACCATGCTCGGCGGCGTGGAGCTTTTCGCCCAAACCAACGCCGCGCCCGCCGGCGAGACCAAGACCCCAGCCGTCAAGATCAACGTGGCGGTCATTGGCCTGGGTGCGTGGGGCCGCGAGATCGTTAACACCCTCGCGCGGATGCCGCAGGCGACGCCCCCGATTGACGCCAAAATCGTCTCCGTTTGCGACACCTACCAGCCCTTCGTTACGCGCACCGCCAAACTCGCGCCTGGAGCGGCCCAGACGACAGATTATAAGTCGATCCTGGATAACAAGGACATCAAGGCCGTCATCGTTGCCACGCCGACGCACCAGCACAAAGAGATCGTGCTGGCGGCGTTGAAAGCGGGGAAGCACGTGTATTGCGAGGCGCCCCTGGCCGGCAGCATCGAGGACGCGCGAGAGATCGCTCTCGCGGCGAAAGCAGCCAGGCAACTGGTCTTTCAGTCGGGCCTGCAGATGCGCTCCGACCCGCAGCGCCATTTCCTGCTGCCGTTCATCCGCTCCGGCGCCCTGGGCAAGACCGTCCTCGCCCGCGCCCAATCGCACAAGAAGACAAACTGGCGGACTGCTTCGTCCAACCCGGCGCAGGAAAAGGCGCTCAATTGGCGGCTGAGCCGGGCCACCTCGCTCGGCCTCGTTGGCGAGATCGGGAGCCACCAGATTGACCAGGCGGGCTGGTTCCTCAACGCGCTGCCGACCGCGGTCACCGGCTTCGGCTCCCTCGCCTTCTGGAAGGAAGACCGCGATGTGCCAGACACTGTCCAGGCGGTGTTGGAATTCCCCGGGGACGTCCGAATGATCTATGATGCCACGCTGGTCAACTCGTTTGACGGCGAATACGAGATGCTCTACGGGAGCGATGCGGCGGTTCTGATGCGCGATGGCAAGGCGTGGATGTTCAAGGAAGTGGACTCGCCGCTGCTGGGCTGGGAGGTCTACGCCGACAAGCTCACCTTCTACAAAGAGACCGGCATCGCACTGGTCGCCGGCAAGAGCAAAGCCCCCCCTGCCAACGAGCAGCCCAAGCCGGCACAGGATGAACCCTTTACCAATACCCCGCTTTCGTTCGCACTGGGCAACTTTCTCCGCAATTCGGTGGACCTCGACACCGCGGCGGAGGATTACAAGGCCAGCTACGGCGAGGACGATCTGGAGGGCATGATGGAGCACCTGTCAGCCGTGCCGCGACGCGCAGCCGCCAGTTACCTGGAGGGCTTCCACGCCGTCGTCACCGCCGTGAAGGCCAACGAGGCCATTCTGGGCAACAAGCGGATCGAACTGAAACCCGAATGGTATCAACTGGCTTGAACAAGCCAGCCCCCCCCTCAAAGGCAGTATAACCAGATTAACCTGATGCGTTAAACCAATAAAAATGAATACAAAGAGACACACACTATTCGCAGGAACTATCACTTGTTTATTGCTGGCAGCGGCGTCCTTGCAGGCGGCCAGCCAGATGACCACCTACGCTGCGCGTTCAGGCAGCAAAATGAGAATCGAAGGCACCTCCAACATCCATGACTGGCAAGTGGAAAGCCCCTTCATCGGCGGCCTGATGGAGGTCGGCCCCGGCTTTCCGCTCGAACCCGGCCAGGCCGTGACTCCCGGCAAGGTGGAGGCCAAAGCCGAAGTCTTCATTCAGGTGCGCTCGCTCAAGAGCATCGAGAAAGACGGCAAACCCTACAGTGACAAGATGGACGAGATCATGTGGGAGCACCTCAAGGAGCCAGTCCACAAGCGGATCGTTTACCACCTGACTGAAATGACGCTCAAAGAGGCGCCCAAAGCCAAGGATGCCCCTTATGTGTTCGACGCCAAGGGTGACCTGGCCGTGGCCGGAGTGACTAACAAGATCGCAATGGTGGTCAACGTTCTGCCGTTGGCAGACAAGAAGCTGGAGATCACTGGCACGGTCGCGCTCAAGATGACCGATTTCAAAGTGAACCCGCCCGCCCCGAAGATCGCGCTGGGCCTCATCAAGACCGGCGACGATGTGAAGCTCATCTTCAAGTGGATCGTCGGGCAGCGGAAGCTCCCGGCGGCCTAGAGCAAATAGGGTAAAGCGCGGCCGGACGGGGTGCGCCCCAACCGCGGTAACGCAGCGGCGACGAGCGGGACGGTGAGCTTTTCGTAGCGGGCAAAGAGATATTCCACCCGGTGCCGGTCGCTGGGGAACGGTTCGGGCCGATAACAGCGGTCCACCGCCCGGTCCAGGTCCTGGTGCGCCTGGAGCAGCGCCGCGGGCATCGTCAACGGATCGCAGAGATCAGCCAGCGTCGAGGTCGGGCATTTGTCCCGGAGGGACAAGGCGAACATAGCCCAACGTTTCAACGTTGGGTAAGGGCCAGGTGGGGAGCAAGTCCCGAAGGGACGGTTGAAGGGTGATGACCAGGATCGCCGTGCAGCCGCCCCTTCGGGGCTCGGCCCGGTTCGTCGCCTGACACCCAACGTTGAAACGTTGGGCTATGGTCAATCATCCCGCCGGGATTGGCCGGCGAGGGCGGCCAAAGCTGTGGGTAATGCTCAGTCCAAAGGAGGAGAGGAGGAACGCCCCCGGTGCTTCGCGTCGGACAGATGCCTGTAGGGTCCCGTCGTCGTCGGGCGCAGCAAGCTCCGCCCCGTCCAGGACGTTGCGAAATCCCCAGCCACCAGTGCTTCAGAAAGTCACTGCGCCCGTGGCTGCCACTACTCGAAACGAATAGTCCCAAAGCAACTTGGCCGGTGGAAGTTGAGTTCATCCACCGGCGACCAGCAGCCCCAGTGCGGGTGGGAAGATTCGTCGGCGCACTTGAAGAAGTTGCCCCGCCATTCCTGGCCGGATGCCGCGCCCAGCGCCCCGAGGTATTGCCCGAACAGGCTGAATGGGATGAAGAACCGCAACGTCCACAGCACCGGCGCCGTAATCTCCGGGTCTATCCGCTGCGGCAGCGATGACCGGGCCTGAATCCTCTGGCCTATTTCGGCCGGCACCCGGGTGAACTCCTTAAAACCCTCCGGCGTGCGCTCTGGATTGGTGATGTAACTGCACAGGAACGCGCCACCGCAGTTGAATTCGAAGTTGAAGTAGCCCCGGTCCAGCCTGGGCTGCGCGAAAAACTCGACGCAACTGTCCTTCCAAACCTCCTGCATGTACTGGGTTCGCACGCACCGCACATAGCGATCCTGCACGCGGAAGATGCCGTAAATGCCCGTAACGACATAAAGCAGCCTGACAGAGGTCTGCGGGTGATGGCTGCTGCTCTCGGGGCGGAAATGGCGAATCTCCAGTGTCTCAGCACGCCCCCAGGCCGGATCTGTCCACTCGGCATCAAGGGCGGGCGCAACGGCGGCAGCTCGCACGGTGTAGTTCATGCAGCCCCATTCATAGCTGCCCCAACTCGGACTTCAACGGAATTGTGAGTGAAGGAAGACATCGAGCTGATGCTGCCATCCGCGAAATGACTTCGTCGACAGCCCAACTTGGCACCCCCAGCCGATCCTTCACACCACCGTGCTCCTTCAAAAGGAAGACCCGGCCAGAGGCCGGGTCTTACACTCCTACGCTCTTTGGCGGTTTAAACTACTTCCTCCTGCGGAGAGCCAACAGGCCCAGACCGACGGCCAAGAGCCCTAGCGTACCAGGCTCAGGAACAACGCCCAGGTCATAACGGGTTGTCACGCCGCTGACAGTGAATTCGAACCAGTCAACTTCGCCGGAGACAGCGCTGTCGAGGGCTCGCTGCTCGTCGTACAGCGGGTAGATGCCGATATTCACGCCCTGCTGAGAAGCATAGCCCCAGCTAAGAGGCAGCTGGCTCTGGTTCGCGATCGCGGCAGTCCCAAGAGCGCTCTTCACGGCAGCCCAAGTCGCGTACTTCGCGCCAGTATCCACAACTATCCAAGTGCCCTCTGTTGTCGCGTCAAACTCAAACCATTGCCCAGAAGCACGCGGATGGGCCGCTGGAGCTCCCCAACTGCTTGACTGGGTGCTCCACGGGACATACACGAGGTTGCGGTCAGAGGTGGCGCCACCCCTCGAAAGGGACAAGGTGATGCTGGGCGGCTGCCAACTGTTGGCGTTGTCACCAGTGATCCCGAGCGCACGGATCTTGATGCTGGAGATATTGTTCACAAGCGTCCCTGCCAGGTTGGCGGTGCCAATCAGGGCAGAATCAAAGGTCCACGCCGTGTTCATGGCGGGGACGGTAAATTTGAAGGCGCCAACACCGCCGACGTCCGCCACCTGGGTAACCGTTCCCGCCCCGGGGGTATAGACGTAGGTGGGGGTGGAATGCTTGATGGTTGTGCTCCAGCCGTTAGCCGCTAGGTTGTTGGGGTCCAATAGCAGGTTCACATCCGCCGCGCTGGCTAATGATGCCGCCATCGCAGCGATAACAAATAAACATTTAGTTTTCATGGGATCTTAGTAGGTATTCGGCCAGGTCTTAGATTTTGTAGCCATTTTGTGTTAGGTTCGGCCCTCAGTTCGCCCGATTGCCACCTCCGAGCGTACGTTGACCAAACATATAGCGCAATTATTCTACATAACGGCGCGAAGTCAATGATTTTCCTCTCTGTCTAACTAATAGACAAGCTTCCGCGTGGCACGCCACCGTGGCCTTACGCTGCGCCGGACCCTTGGGCGATGCCGGGCGACGCGATAGCGCATGGAAAGACGCCAGCCTGCCGCGCGCACAACACAGGATGGCCCGGCCAGTGCGGAAACACTCCAGCCGGGGAACGCCACCTTACGCTATCGGCGGACCGCGCGCCATCTCGGTTCACGGCCCGCTCCCTCGCGTGCCACGTGGATTTGGCGGCAACGTCAGACCGCACACCCCTCGCCCGGTGCCCGTCAAACCTCCCCCGAGCACCTGTTTGCCTAATAGACAAGCTGATTTGTCTTGCAGTCCGCCACCTAGTTGGGGGAAACTGTGAGCATGTAGCCAGCGGTCTTGTACTTGAGTCCCGGCAAATCGGGCCGCCGGCATGGCTATGCTAGTAGAGTAGTAATGCGCAACCAAACATAGAATGAAAAGAATCCTCTCCATGAATCGCCTATTCTCTCAACGCCGAACGCGCCCCAACCCGGGGATGAGGCTTAGGAAACTCACGCTTCCGCTTGTCGTGCTGGCCGTCGCAGCGGCGGCTGCGAGCGCGCTGGCCTCAACGCTAACGGTCATACCCATACCGACCTGGGCGACGAATAGCCAAAGTTCGGGTCCCGACGCAACCAATTACACGGGCATTCTGCACCAAAACGAAGGGCGTGCTATCACCCCGGACGGAAAGTACGTGGTAGGTCTCTGTTACGACCGCACCAATCTCATAACCGCTTGGTCCTCAGATTCTCATACGACTTACCTCCAGAACGCCCGCGACCAGGCAAGAGGTTATTTCTTCAACGTAACTGCCAACACTATTGGCCAGCAGCCGAGCACCGCGGGGTCTATCTGGCTCGCCGTCACTGGAGTGGGGTACCGCACAAACAATCTGGGCACCATAGAGGCAGTCTGCAACGGCTGGGGCGGCGGGGGGCCCTATCCATGTTGGAACATGACCACTGATGGCGGCACGAACTTGAACGTCGGCATCAAATGCCGGGACGCAACCGTTGACTTTACGAAAAGCGGCGGCCCAGTCATCCCGCTTGCCAATACCCTGGCAGCGACCACGAACTCCGACGCCTACTACTCCATCGCGTGGGGCTTTCAACCGTTCGAAAACAGCCTCAAATTCTGCTACACCTATCGTGGAAGTAATAGCTTTGGGAACGCTCATCTCACGATCAAAAACTACTTCCAATGCTACGACGGTGACGGGCAAAACGGGCACCCCGTTCAGACCGGTAACTACGTGCGCATTAACGGAATCGCCGCCACTGGCCGGTCGGTTGGCCAGTATGTTGATGGCGGCGCAGATTGGGGGGGGGCGCCCTACGAAGGATTTTTCGGCACTGCCGGAGGTATCCTCAACTTCGTCCTTGAATACCCACCGACAATAATGCCCGGGGCCGGAGCACCCCCCTACCAAAGCTATCAAAATATCTGGGTGTTTCCGGGCCTTGACGGCACTTGGACGGGTTCAGCCTGGGCGATCACGCCCGACGGCAACACGATATTTGGCCATTCGCCCACATATGCGACCGGCCCGTGGTATGGCTACAAAGCAATTGTGGGCGCGGTGACGAACACGTTTGAAAGCATTGCCCGGCTGCCCGATTTCGTTGACGCGGCACCCAAGCCGGGGGCGACCTGGGCGGTGACGCCCTTCGGTTGCAGCACCGACGGGCGCTACGCGGTGGGTACGTGCTATCGCGGAGCGACGCTGGGCGAACGAGCTGTGCTCTGGGATACCGGGGATGCGGACACGAACAACTGGACTGCGCTGGACTTGACCGACTACGCCACGTCGGAGGGCATCATGGGCAGCTTCACGAAGCTGGAGCGAGCGTATAGCGTTGGGGTCAACGCGGATGGGTATCCCGTCGTCACGGGATACGGGAAGTATACCGACGGTGCTGAGACGCGCAACCGCGCCTTTGTGCTGGTGGTGACCCCGGCGGTGGCACCCGCGGTTCGCCCGCAGATCACCTCCATCACGCCAGTGGGCGCAGGCAACCTTGCTATCAACTACACCAATACGGTAATCGGCAAGACCTATCTGCTGGAGTACAACACGAATCTTAATAATCTGGCGGATTGGTATTCGGCGGGCAGCAAAGAAGCGAGCGGCACTTCAGATTCGCAGACGGAAAGTTCCGTGACCTCCGCCGTGCGCTTTTATCGTGTGTCCTATACGCCGTGAGGCGCTGCCTCCCGGGGGCATTTGCCTTTCAGAAAGAGCCGGCCCAGCTTGCGTTGGTAACGCAGGCTGGGCCGTTCTGTTGTTTCCCGGCCTTGCGTTACAGCATCAGTTGGGAGTGCTCGCCGCCTTTCAACGGCAAGAAGCGCTTGGGTGGCGGACAGCCCCGTTGGGAGCTGTCGCTCTGGCTGAATGGGGCTTAGATTTCAACCGCGCCGTCGCGCGATCTGTACTTGGGAAGCGCCGAACACGGCGTCGCGCTCACGGATCGTTGAAAACAAACGTCCAGTTCGCCCCGCGTTTCCAATCCGGCTGGTCCCGGGTCACGCGCACGTAGGCCGCGCGTGCGTCCACAAAGGCGGCTCCACCACACCCCAGCCGCTTCTGGTCGTGCCAATAAGAGATCTCGAAGGGGTTAAGATTCTGCGAATACGCGCAAAGGGTGTTATCCACCACCAGAAGGCACTTTGAGGGGTTCTTGACCTGATCGAAGGTCTTGCCCACCAAACCCAGCCGGCCATCGCCGTCGTTGGCGTCGCTATTGTAAGTATAGCTCGTGCCGAAACGATCGAAGATTGTCGGCCGGCGCGCGGGCCAAAAGGCTCCCGGCAATGTCCCGGTGTCGCTCGGGCAACGAAACACCAGCGCCGCGCCGCCGGTATTGGTCCGGACTGGTCCGGTCAGGCAGACATACTCGTTCATGGCGCGCAATTGCGCGGGGAATTCCTTCCCCTGCTTGCCGCCGTAGTTCGCGTAGGCCCAAATGTAATCCCCGGGATTCGTGGGGCAGGAGAAGAACTTATTGTTGTTGTCGTTGCCGTACATCGTGTTGGCCACGCCCTGCTGTTTCAGGTTCGATAGGCACTCCGTCCTTCTGGCCTTCTCCTTGGCCGTCGCCAGGGCCGGCAGCATCAGGGCCGCCAGGATTGCAATGATGGCAATAACCACGAGCAGCTCAATGAGCGTAAAACCCTCTCTCGAAGGTTGCCCGGCGCGTCGGCCCTTCACCCAGATTCGTCGAGTTCCAGACATAAATGCGTGGCGCAAGTTCACCTGTAATGTATAACACCGCCGAATGCGCTCAAGGCCATTTAGCTTGTCTATTCGCAAGACAGGTAATACCCCGCCGGCACCCGCTCACGCCAAATGCCGGCGGCGGGTCGAGTCTGAGGACGCGATGCCATGGGCCTCACTGGAGAGCCCACCGCTTGCGTGAGGGGGAAAGGTGCGGCGGGACCAGCGCCCTCAGGCCCTCCCCGTGGCGGCAGGCGTCCCCGCCTGCCAGTCAGGGCGGCAGCTTGCCGCCCGAGTCCGCGCGCCCGCCGGCAACCATTCCGCCGGGCAGGAGGCCCGCCGCCGCTTGGTGGTCATAACAAGCAACGCCCGAAGCAATGCGTTTGGTCTGCCAGGATCGGAGAAGGCACCACTGACCTTACTTTTCGCTGGCGCGGTATCGCGGACCGGAATTCAATACTGGCATGATTCAATCCATCCCTGATGGTCCCGACTCGGCCTCCCGCTCATCCCGGCGCGAGTTCATTCGGCAAGCCGGTTCCGCGCTGGCGCTCGGCACGGTGATGTCCTCATTCACCGGCTGTCGCACAGGCCCCGACCCGCGCGCCGCCGACCGGAAAACGCTGGTAGGCTCCAACATTTTCGGCTGGGGCCAATACGCCCAGCGCGACAACAGGAAGCTGGAGGTGGAGGAGGTCATTTCGGCGCTGCGCGACACCGGTTACGATTACCTCGAGGGCTTCATGGATGTGGCCCACCCCGAGGAGAACGCCAGGCTCGCCGAGCAGCTTAGAAACAAAGGGCTGCAGCCGGTGAGCATCTACGTCGGCGCACGCCTCCACGAACCGGCCAGGGCCGGGGAGACGGTAGCGCGTATGCTGGCCGCGGCCAGGGTCTGCCAGCAGTCCGGGTTCCAGGTCATTAGCTGCAACGCCGCCCCTATCGGGCGCGAGAAGACCGACGCCGAGTTGAAGACGCAAGCGGCGGCGCTGAGCGAACTGGGCCAGGGCCTTAACGCGCTGGGCCTTAAGCTCGGAATACATCATCATCTGCCAGAGATGGCCAACCACGCGCGCGAATTCCACTACACCTTCGAGCACACCCAACCCGGCATGGTCGGCTTCTGCTACGACGTCCATTGGGTCTGGAAAGGAGGCGTCATGCCGCTGGATGCGCTCAAGCAATACGGCAACCGAGTGGTGACCTGGCACCTCCGCCAGAGCCGCGACGGAATCTGGTGGGAAGACCTGGACACCGGGGACGTGGACTACGCAGCCGTGGCCGCGTATGCGCGGGCGCACAAGTTGCCGCGGCGGTTCACCGTGGAACTGGCCCTCGAACCCGGGACAAAAATCACCCGCTCCGTGGTGGAAAACCACCGTCGCAGCCGCGAGTATGTGAGAAGGGTCTTCGAGACCGCATAAGCCGCCCTCGGTGTTGCCCACTTAACTGACAACCGGAATCTGCTTTCGGGCGCCGCGCATTTGCTCCAACTGGCAGCTCCACGGGTGGAACCTGGGCTGTAGCAGACAAAGCGTAGTGTGACCCCTCGGAAGCGCGTGAGTTAGCATCGTGCCCGTGCCCCTGCCCCGGGTGCATCCCGGCATCCTGTAACGAAACGACAACATTTCTGCTTGTTCCAGGGTCGCTTGCCGCATGCTGCGCCGAAGATAACGCGCCGATGCCCGGCTGTCCCCTTCCCCCAACAGCCTCATAAGTTCAAGATTCGGCACGTTTGGACGGTTTGTCCCCGGCTGGACCACGGACTGACCCCGGTGTGTATCCCATGGGGAGCGCTCCCCATGGGATACACACCGGGGTCTCGCAAGATTCCCATAGGTATCTCTCCGGCTTTTGCGGCGGAATCCAGCCGATTGCCATCAAACGGAAGGAAATCCTGTTCAGAAGTCCCAGCTACCCAGGGAGGGTGGGCATCCAGCATTTGCCCTTCCAATGCGCACTAATCCGACCAGGCGGCCATCCGTTGACCAGGTGCTGGCCGTCTCCTGCCCATCTTCCTGGCCGTCCACTGGCCATCCAGAAGCCGTTCAGGAACCGGTTCGGGGTGAACTCCGCAGCAGCGAAGCTCTGGCGGGGTTGCCCGCCGGGCTGAACCCCTGAGACGGTGGCCAAAGAAATCGCGTGTCCGCGGGAGCATTCCAGCGCGGAATCCCGTCATATCTGTCGTGAACACGATGAATTACGCCCTTTCCTGCGTCGCAGTCCTGATCGCATCCAGCCTGGGCACAACCATGGCTGGAGCAAGGTGCGCCGCCAAGCTGGCAGTCAATCGCCCCTACGTGGCGTGTATTCAAGGCGGCACGTATTACGCCCGCTGCGTGCCTTCCGGCAAATCCGACTCCGCCGGCTCCACTGATATCTACCGCGTCGGGCGGGAGAAAGACGAGCGCGTGACCCACTTCGACTGGTATAGCCGGGATGGCCTGGTGTTGGGATGGAGCCCGATCGCAGGCGAAGTGGCGGTCGTGGCCAGGCCCGGCGAACCCGCAGACACACCGGATAAGCAAATCGAGTTGAGCTTCTATCTCGGCGGCAAGCACCTCCGCTCCTGGACCACGGCCGATCTCCAGGAACTGGGCGCAACGGTCGGCGGGGCCATGGAGGCGGAACCAGTGACGCGCCGAGCCGAATTTCAACTGGGCGGTTGGGAGCAAATTGACAATAGCAACGAGTATGTGTTTTCCATCCAGTTCGCCGGCGGCAAGAAAGTGTCTTTCGACATCCTGACCGGCGGGGTGTACCGGCCGCACAAGCTGAGCCCGGAGCAAGCGAAAGCGCTCGCGGATGAAGCAGCCCGAAGCAAAGGCATCAAGCTGGAAAACTACGTCCTGAGCACGGCGCAATTCGACTCGCGCAAGGATGGCTGGCAGTTGTTCTACAACCACAAGCCCCCCGGCTATCCCGGCGGCCACTTCGCCGTCTACGTGAACGATGAGACCAAGGCCACGCGGTTCATCGGCGGGAGATGAATGGACATGAAAGCGGCAAACTCACCGGCACGAGAGGGTGAGAATGCTTGCGAGTGCCGAGTTCCGAAAGCCGCCCTGTTGCCTGCGGTAGCGCACCCGTGCCGTCGCCCTGGATCAGCTTACGGAGTCAGGAGCAAACGGTAGAAGCGCTGGGGGGTGTTGGCGGCGGAGGGATCCACCCACCAGAACAAACCGTTGGTGCCGGACAGGGTGCAGAGGTTGGACCAGCCGCCCCAGTCGCCGGTCCACTGGAGAACATAGTTTACGTTGGGACTGCCTCCCATGCCCAATTGCACTGAATTGTCCGGGAGCTGGCTTATGGAATTGAACCAGCCCGGCTGAGCCGGCAGGACTCGCAGCGCCACGAGGCCATTGTTGGCGCCCAGGGCATAAACGCGGTCGCCGCCGAAGTCCACCGAACCAGTGCCGCTGCCGGTATTGTCGTTATCGGTAGCGAAGTTGGTCGAGGTGATGAACACGGGCGTGCCGCTGGCAGGCGTGAGGTTGTAGAGACGAAGATTGTTGCCGGAAACGCCGACGTTAATGCCCGCCAGCAGGTTCAACTGCGGGCTCACGCCAATGGGTGCCACGCTGCCCGGAAAATCCGGATTGGCATGGCTGCGCATGGTGGTCCCGCTGCCCGCCGCCAGATCAAAGGAGACCTGGCGCAGGTTCTGCGAGGTCGCTTTGCCCCAGAACGTGTTGCCGGCGCCAAAAGCCAGGCCCAAGCCAAAGGCGCCCGTGGGGGCGTCTGCCACAGTGACGAGCTTCGAGGTGAAGGTTGTCCCGTTCGCCGTGCTGAGCACCGCCACGACGTTACCGTTGCGCGAGGCGACAATGACCTGGGTGTTGGTTCCCGCGCCGCGCACGTCCATGGTGTCACCCCAGCGCTGGTTGTTGCCCGCGCCGGGGTCGCCCGAGTAGGCCACCGTCGGCACAGTATTCGAGTTGTCATTGGCCCAGCGATAGAGCTTGAAGGCGGTGCTGGTGCCGCCCGTGGTCAGGTTGCCGGCATAAACCGCGCCATCGTCCGCCGCCCCGACCATGAGCAAATAGTAGGATGAGGAGTAGCCGCCGGTGACCCCGGTGGTGTTCAGGGTCCACAAGTCGGCGCCGGTGTCAGCGTCGAGCACATGGACCGCCGTGGAGGTGCGCTTGACCAGCAACAAGTGCCGCGTCAGGGGGTTGTAGGCCATCCCGCGCTCATCGGGCAATGCAGTTGTGGTGAGGTAGGGCCGTTCCCCGGGGGCCAGACTCCACAGGCGCGACCAACCGCCGGCGGGAAAGGGCGGATTGACCGTAAGCGTGGCCACTTCGCTGGTCACGGCGCCGTAGCTGTTTGCCACCACCACGGTGTACGAACCGGTCTGGTTGGTCGTCACACCGCTCCACACCAGGCTGGCGCTGGTAGCTCCGGGCAGGTTCGTGCCGTGACATCGCCACTGGTAACTCAACGGAGACGGCCCCACCGCGCCCACCGTCAGCGCCACACTCTCCCCGGCGATGATTGTTCGTCCCTGCGGTTGGACCGTGATCACCGGCACGGTAACAGGCACCTCGACCCGCACATTGTCCAACACGCCGAAGCTCAGGTTGGTGTTGTCCGTCAGCGACGTGAACATATCCCAGTAGCCCACAAACACATTGCTGGCTGCGAACACCGCGTTGGTGAAAGCTGCCAGCCGGATCCCGTCTATTGCCCATTCGACCACGTTGCCCCGCCGTGCCACGATCACCTCCCGCCAGCCGAACCCAATGGCCCCATCGGCCAGCGTGCCGCTCTGCTGCGGGTAGTTGCTCTGCTGCCACGCGGGCGCCACCGTCCCGCCGGGAAACGCCTCCACATGATAAGGATGGCTGCTGCCCTTCGCGTTCGATTCCGTCCCCGCCGTATAAACGCCCGTGGTGGCGCCCTGCATCGAAGTCCCGGCGTAGGCGCAGAAGTCCCCGGAGTTGTCAGAGCTGTCACCCGCCTGGCCCTCGCCGTCCACCGCAAACCAGTAGCCGTCGGCCGTGCTGCCGCTGCCGGTCCAATGCACGCGGTTGCCCACGGTGCCAATCCCGGCGGTGGCGTGCTGCGAAGAGCCGCTGCCCCCAGCGGGGAAAGGCCCGTTGGCATTCATCCACAGGTCAAAGCGAAGCCGATAGTCGCCCGCGAAGGTTCGGTTGATGGGGGAAAGGGACAACGCGGCCGTTGCTCCCGCCGTCATGTTTGCCTCCAGACGCAGCCCGCGGGTTGTCCCGCCCGTCGAATGCGGCGCGGCGGGGATGCCGATGGCGGAGTAGTCGTAGTTGAACGTGACCCGCGTGTCGGTCGAACTCTTGCTGAGCTGCCAGAGGGCTGAGCTGTTGGTGTCGAACGTGTCCAGGAACGCAATCGTCTGCGCGGGATAGACCGTGAGTGACATGACCCGACTGGTGACGCTGCCGCTGGCATTGGTGACTACGCAGAGGTAGTTGCCGGCGTTGGTCAGTTGCGCGGCAGCGAAGCTCAATTGGCTCGTCGTCGCGCCCGCGACGTAGTTCCCGTTAAACTTCCACCGGTAGGTGAGCGGTGTCGTGCCGCTGGCCGAAACGCTCAGGGACACCGGGCTGCCCTCATCCACCACCCGGCTCAGCCCGGCCATGGAAAGTGTCGGCGCCGGGCTGGCGGGGTACTCATCCGCCACATGGGCCACGAGGTCGTCGTCCAGATAGACCAGTTTGGTGCTGATGCCCTGGGCATTAACCTTGACCAGCACACAGCCGATGGTTTTGACCGATGTGCCGCCGGAAATGGTATGACTGGAATAGGTGTAGGCGATCTTATCGGTGTTACTGGTGAGCGTGCCGGCCTCGACGCCGCGTTCGCCGTCCGAGGAGGGCGCCTCCATGTACACCGTGCCCTGCCCGTTGGGCACGACCACGTCGTTGTACAGCGGATAGCTCCGCATATAGATGTGGTTGTTGCCCGAGAGAGCCAGGTCCACTCCATACTGATCGCAGAAGCCCTTCCAGTTGGCATACCAACTCGTCCGGCCGTCCTGCGCGTAGAACCACTGATAATGTTCCGCCAGGAAGATATACTCATACTGCCCCGCCAGGCTTTGGATGACCCCGCCCGCCCAGGCCTTGGCCGCGGCCTCGGCAGCACTGTTGCCGCTCATTACCTCGTTGTTGAATGTGATGAACAAGACGTTGTTGTAGATGAACCAGTAGCAGACGCCCTCCTGGCCGGCGTAACCGTTGAGCGGCAAATGGTTCACCACTTTGAAGTAATCCGAGCTGTAGGTCGAACTCCGCGTCATGTAATCATGGTTGCCCAGCAGGTTGGCGAACATGTAGTTCTTGATGAAGTCCTGCGCATACATGTTCGTCCAGAACGAGTAACTGCCGCCCCAGGCAATGGTGTCGCCGGTCGAGAAGATGAAATCCACGCCGGGGTCAATGGCCGCCGCGGCATTGATCGCCCGGATGGCGTCGCTCAGACGGCCGGGAATGGGCGTGTAAGCGTGGAAATCGCTGATCCAAATGAAGCTGAACTCGCCGGGTCCGGCGGTCTTGAAGTAACGGATCGTGCTGCAGGCGCCGCCGCCCGTGCAGACTTTGTACATGTAGTTCGTGCCCGGTTCCAGGCCGGTCAGATTCACGCCATAATCCAGGAAAATTGCGCTCTCATAGAAGTCCTGGTTGCTCGCGGTCTTGGAATAGACGCCGTCGAAGATGTCGCAATACTGGTAGGTGCCCGGCACATTCACCGCGTGCGCCCAGGCGGTATCGGACGTCTTGGTGTAAGTGAGGTAACAGCTGGTCTGGGCGATGTCGGCGTGCCAACCGACGTTCATCTGCGTAGAGCAATCCTGACCCGGATTGGTGACAATCCCATACACCGCCGAAGTGGTTGCCCCCTGTGCGGCAAACCCGAAACCAAGAACCGCAGCGACCAAGGGCAGACAAACCGCAGCCCTCAAGACCACCCTGCGCCACCCGCTGTCACTTTGCCTCCGATCCGCCGCGGCTCCTTGAAACATGTGGACACTCATTGATTCCATCATTTTACCTGTTTAGCAAACTACCTGGTGCAAGTCAATCTCGAAAAGCGCCAAACCACACCTCGCGCCAGGGCCAGTGACAAAGTGTAGGGCCGGCGTCCTCGCCTGCCAGTTCGCCGGGCGGCCCGCCCGGAGATTCCAGAGATTTGGCGGCGGGACGCCGCCAACACTGGCAGGCGAGGACGCCTGCCCTACTTTGTCCACCGCCCTGCACCTGCCACCCACACGCCCCAAGCAAGCGGCAGCCGACAACCTCTGCGTGCAAGTTCCTACGGCGCCAGCCGCAGGCGGTAGAAGCGGTGGCCGGGGTTGCCGGCGCAGGGATCCACCCACCAGAACAGGCCATTGGTGCCAGACAACGTGCACAGATTCGACCACGTCCGCCAGTCCCCGGTCCATTCAAGGATGTAGTTGGTGTGCGCCGTGCCGCACATGTCCAGCCGCACGGTGCCGTCAGGGGAGCGCCCGATGGCCTCGAAACGGCCCGGTTCAGCCGGGGGCGCGGCCACTGGCAGGATTTGCAGCGCCACCAAGCCGTTGTTGCCGCCCAGCGCATAGACGCGGTCGGCGCCGAAGTCCACCGCGCCGGTCCCGCTGCCGGTATTGTCATTGTCGGACGCGAAGTTGGTCGCGGTCAGGAACACGGGTGTGCCGCCGGTGAACGTGAGGTTGTAGAGGCGCAGGTTGTTGCCGGTCGTGCCCACATTGATGCCCGCAAGCAGGTTCAGCGCGGAGCTCACCCCAATGGGCGCCACAGTCCCCGGAAAGCCAGGACTGCCGTGATTGCGGATGGTTGTCCCGGTTCCCGCCGCCAAATTGAAGGAGACCTGCCGCAAGTTCTGCGAGGTGGCTTTGCCCCAGAAGGTGTTGCCCGCCCCGAAAGCCAGCCCCAGGCCAAACGCGCCCGCCGGCGCGTCCGCCACCGAGATGAGCCTGGAAGTGAAATCCAGGCCGTTCGCCGTGGTCAGAACCGCAACCGCATTGCCGCTGCGCGAAGCAAGTATGACCTGCGTGTTGGCGCCCGCGCCGCGCACATCGAGCGTGTCCCCCCATCGCTGGTTGTTGCCGGCGCCGGGATCACCCGAGTAAGCCACCGTCGGCACCGTGCCGGGTGTGTCACTGGCCCAGCGGTAGAGTGTGAAAGGCGTGGTGGTGCCCGCGGTGGTCAGGTTGGCCGCATAGACCACCCCATCGTCCGCCACGCCAACCAGCAGCAGCGTGTAGGTGCCGCCGGCAACTCCGCTCACGCTCAGTTCACCCACATCTGCCCCCGTGTCTCCATCCAGCACATACACATGGGGCCCGCTGCGGCTGACCAGCGATAGCCGGCGTGTCACCGGGTTATAGGCCATGCCGCGCTCATACGGAAGGGCGTTGACCGTCAAGTAGGGTCGCGTGCCGGGCGCCAGGCTCCATGCCCGTGACCAACCGCCCGCCGCAAAGGCCGGTTGGACCATCAGCATTGCCGGTTGGCTGGTCACGGCGCCATAGCCGTTCATCACCTCCACGGTGTAGGGGCCGGACTGGTTAGTGGTCACGCTGCTCCAAGCCAGACTCGAGCTGGTGGCGCCGGGCAGATTCGTGCCGTGGCACCGCCACTGGTAACTCAACGGAGCCGGTCCCGCTGCGCCAACCGTCAGCGCCACACTCTCCCCGGCAAGTACCGTCCGGCCCTGCGGTTGGGCCGTGATCACCGGCACGGTGATAGGCACCTCCACCCGCACATTGTCCACCACCGCAAAGCTCAGGTTGGTATTATCCGTCAGCGACGTGAACATATCCCAGTAGCCCACAAACACGTTGCTCGCCGTAAGGGTCGCGTTGATGATGGTAGCCAGCCGAATCCCGTCAATGGACCAATCCACCGCGTTGCCCCGCCTTGCCACGATTACTTCGCGCCACGCAAAGCCAATGGTGCCGTCGGCCAGCGCACCGGTCTGCTGCGTATAGTTGCTCCGCTGCCAGGCCGGCGCGGTTGCCCCGCCTGGAAATGCCGCGACGTGGTAGGGGTGGACCTCGTCCTTCGCAGCCGGATCGGTGCCCGCCGCATAAACTCCGGTGTTTGTGCCTTGGAGGGAGGTGCCGGCGAAGGCGCAGAAATCACCCCCCGTGCTGGAGGTATTGCCCGCCTGGCCCTCGCCGTCCACCGCAAACCAGTATCCGTCGGCCGTGGCGCCGGCGCCGGCCCATTGCACGCGGTTGCCCGCCGTGCCAAGGCCGGCCGTGGCGTGTTGTGTCGAGCCGGCTCCGCCCTCGGGAAACGGCCCATTCGCATTCATCCACACATCAAAGCGCAGCCGGTAGTCGCCCGCAAAACTCCGGTTCAATGGGGACAGCGACACGGCTGCCTTCGCCCCCGCCGTCAGGTTCGCTTCCAGGCGCAAGCCGCGCGTGGTGCCGCCAGTGGACCGCGGCGCCGACGGCAGGCCCATCGCCGAGTAGTCGTAGTTGAACACCGCCCGCGTGTCGGTGGAACTCCTGTTGACCCGCCACAGCACGGCGCTGTTGGTGTCGAACGTATCCAGAAACACTGTCGTCTGCGCCGGATAGACCGTCAGGGACATCGTCCGGCTGGTGACGCTGCCGAAGATGTTGGTGACCACGCACACGTAGTTGCCGGCGTTGGTGAGCTGGGCGGCGCTCAGGGTCAGTTGGTTGGTCGTCGCGCCCGCGACATAGTTCCCGTTGAACTTCCACCGGTACGTGAGCGGTGCGGTGCCGCTGGCCGTGACGCGGAACGTCACCGTGTTGCCCATGTCCGCCACCCGGCTCAGGCCGTCAGTCGCCAGGAGCGGGGCCTCGGTGATCTGGAGCCGGCGAATCGGGCGGTAGCTATCGAGGAAGCTGTAGGAGCGCACCTTCCGCTGGGCATTGTTTGGCGTCTGTTCCATGGTGCGGACACCGCTGGTTTCGCGGTTCAGGAACAGGACGATGTGGTCGGACTTGGAGTTGAGGGCGTCGCCCATCACCAGGGGAGCCGTCGCGGCGGTGTTAGTCTCGCCGAGACTGATCCAATAGGTCCCAAGCTCTTTCTCGAAATAGTAGGTGGTTTTACGCCCCGGCAACTTCCAGCAGATGCTCACAAAACCCGAACAGTCGTTGCCATAGTTGACGCTACCGCCAGCGGTGGTGGTGACAAAGTTATAGAAGTCCGACCAGTTGTCCTGAGGGTTGGCCTGGGTGTAGGCGACGCCGGTGTAAGTAACGCCCTTGGTGTAAGTGTGGGAGGTGGAGCCGTATTGCCAGTTGGCGAGAGTGTTGTTGGGCGTCCAGGTCGAGTCAATCATCTGGTCCGCGATGGCCTTAATGGTGTCGCGGCTGATGGGCGCCCAGGTGTCGCCGGACCATGCGAAGGCGGCGCCGGGAAGCAGCAGTGCGGTCGCGACAGTGAATAGTGTGGTTTTCATTGTATTCATGGACGTGTCGGATCAATTCGTGAACAGGTTAAGCTTGGCCTGTCCGCGCTGGGGCAGAAACTGGACGATCGTGCCGTCGGCCCGCACGTCCACGAGCTTGGCAGTCCAGAGGGCGTAATCATTCTCGGGCATCCGGGTAGCGGCGAGCAGTTCACCCCCGGGCTCGAAGCTCAGCACCTCCAGCACGATGCGCGTATCTTCCAGCCGCTCGGTCTGGACGTAGAACCGCCCGGCGTTGTCTTCACCTACGTATCGCGCGGACACGATTCCCGCCCAGGGAACCTCCAACGTCAATGCGTCTGACATGGCCATAGGGGCCTCTACGACCCGCAGATGCAGCGCCCTTCCCCGGTCCAGCGACAGGAAGTAGACTCGCTCGCTCGGGGCGTGGATGCCGTCCACCTTGCGCTGTGTGTTTGGGTCGGGCGCCACCAGCACGCCATCCCGCACGACCGCCACCAGCACGTCGCGCGCGGCGGCGTCGGCGAAAAAGACAGCGTTGCCGGTAAGATGAAAATAGCCGCGGGTATCAATGTCTTTGGGGGTGAGTTCCAGCGTGCTGCGCGGGGTGCCGTCGGGGTCGTATTGGTGCAAAGCACGCCGTACCTGGTCATAGACATAAACGCGACCCTGGTCGTCGGCCATGACATCCCCAAGGGCGATACCCGGAAGGCTGAGGCTGCGGAGGTAGCTGCCGTTGCTGGAGTAAACCACCACGCGCTGATTCACCACGTCCGCCACCAGAATGCTACCGTCCTTGCCGACCGCAAAGGACTCCGGCCCAACCGGCGGTTGCCCCGGCTCGCGAACCATGCCCAGTTCCCCCTCGCCACCGCCATAGTTCAGAACGTGTTGCTGGCCGGGAAGAACGGGGCTGGCGCGGTCTGGGAAGGCCCGGGGGGTCGAGCGCAGGTGACTTTCCGGTTGACGGAAGTCGTCGCCAACACTGTAAACCGGCGGCGGAGGCGGCGAGTTTCGGGCCGAACGCGCCTGCTGGAATATGGTCCAGCCGACGAATATAGCCGGAACCGTAAACACGAGCCCCACCAGCAGGAGCCGTCTGACCTGACGGCGCTTGCCGGGGTCGGTTGCCGGCGCCGACCACATCGCACGTTGATTGTGTGACACGATTCCGAATGTGGCGAAACTGGAGCCTCGTTGCCCGCGCTCGGCAGGGCCCGGTCCCGACCGGTTGCAGCATGGCAGAATCTGCCGCCGAATGCAACGTGAATCGCCTTGTCTGAATCGCCTTGTCCCCTTCGTCCCCTTCTCGTTGACGGGCTAACGGGGAACGCGGTAAAGTGCCACCAACAAAATCAATCATGCGTTCGACTTCAACCAAACGAAAGGACTCTGTCATGAATCGTGTTTCAACTTCCACTGTGACCCGGCGCGAGTTTCTGGGCGCTCTGGGCGCTGCTGGGGTAGCGCTTGGCGTCGCGCCGCTGGCCCACGCGGCTGCGCGCAAGAAGATCCCGGTCGGCCTCCAGCTTTACTCGGTGCGCGAGCAGTGCAAGGCCGACCTCCCCGGCACGCTGGCGGCGGTCGCCAAGATCGGCTACCCGGGTGTTGAGTTCGCCGGCTACCACGGACGCAGCGCGAAGGAATTGCGCAAGCTGCTCGACGACAACGGCCTCGTCTGCTGCGGCACCCATACTCCTTACGACTCCATTCAGGGCGACAAGCTCAAGGAGACCATCGAGTTCAACCGCACCATTGGGAATAAATTCCTCATCGTCCCCTGGATGGCGGAGGCCAAGTCCAAACAGGAATGGCTTGATCGGGCGCAGCTCTACAACGAAGTCGCCGTCAAGGTGAAGCCCGAAGGCATGTGGGTGGGCTACCATGCGCACCAGCACGATTTCAAGAAGGTCGAAGGCGTGTCGGCTTGGGACTTGTTCTTCGGCAACACCAAGCCAGCCGTGGTCATGCAGCTCGATACCAGTAATTGCCTCACCGGCGGCGCCGACCCGGTGGCCGTGTTAAAGAGATATCCCGGCCGTGCGCGCACCATTCACCTCAAGGCCCATGGCGGCGGCCCCGAGGCGGCCATCGGCGAGGACCAAGTCCAGTGGAAGGAGGTCTTCGCGTTCTGCGAGAGCAAGGGCAGGACCCAGTGGTATATCGTCGAGCACGAGAGCGGCAAAGACCCGCTCCAGGCCGTGAAGCGCTGCTTCGAGGCCCTCCGGGGAATGGGCAAGGTGTAGCAGGAGGTCCGCCCGGCGCATTTCAGCGCCACAGGGTCTTGCGACCCGGCAACTTCCTGGCGTAGACACCGAGGTGATTGGCCACCCGCCGCTCCATGCCCAGCGGCGGGCCGCAGGGACGGTTTAGCGCGATCGGCGAGCCGTCAGGCCCTTCGATAACCAGGGCCGTGCTGCCCCCGCCATCAAGGTTCAGTGCGTTGTAGGCGCCGAGCTTGCGCATCCACTCCGCCGTCTCCGCCGTGCTGGTGCCCTCACTGTAGCCCGGTTGGCGCCCGTCAATGGTCATCAGGATCAGGTAACGCCCGTTGCGGCTGACACCCACCGCCGATCGCGGATGGCGATTGGTGCTGGTGCCATTGTTCCGGCCATTGACCAGCAACGCGTAAAACCCGCTCAGCCCGTTATAGGCCCCGACCGCATTTCTCGGAGCGCGGGCGATCCAGGCCTGCCGGTTCGTGCCGATCAACAAAGCGTCCCAACGGTGATTAGACTGGTAGAAGTCGCCCCGCGAGAGTGACAGGCCCTCGACACGCATCGGATCACCCCGCCTTCTGGCAAACACGTCGAAGATAGACCCGTTGAGCGCCACCTGGCACTTGAACTCCTCCAGGAACTCCGACGTGGTGCGAGCCCCCCAGGCGTTTGTCCCCTGGCCAATGCGCGGGGTGACCAGGAAACCAATCGTCGGCTCGCGCAGGTCAACCTTGACGGCGCGGACCTGGAGCCGCCGCGGCACTTGGGTTGATCCCTCGCACATCTCGACCCCGCGAAAGATGGACTTCCAGCGGGAGATCTTGGCGTGGGCAACCGCATCCACCGGCCTGGAGGCCAAAGCGTTGGTAACGGCCGCCGCCCGCGCGCCCGACACCGACTGTCCAACCGCCGCCATCGGGCCCAGCACAAGCAGCAACGCGGGAATAACGGCCCAGAACCTCTGCGTGAATCCGCGATCTAATCTTGCTGTCATCAAACTCAACCTAGCATTCGGCATGTTTGAAAAGCAACGCCGATGCCCCTGCCCCGCCCCGGTCCATGCACCCCCCATCCGAAATCCTCCCCACAAAGCAGTCCGTATTATCCGGTGTTGCCGCGAGTGTTAGCGCCACTTACCGTTTCAACAGCTATGTTGCTGGTGGAGAACCTGGGCCAGCCAGTCGGTCTGGTGGCCAGCGGCAACGCGGATGTGCGTGCAGCCCATTTGCCGGGGCAGACCTTGCGCGGCCCCCGGCGTCGGAGACGACTGTGGGCTTGAATCGTTGGCCGGAATCACTGTGTCATCTATGAATAGCAATTGCTTCAGCCAATGGGTTGTCTGCTTGCTGCTCCTCGCGGCGAGCGCTTGCCTCCTGCCCGCCGTAGAAAGCGAGGCTTCCTCCGAAACGGCACCCGCGCCGGCAACCGGCGGCAATACCTCCCTGTCCGTCACGCCCCTCTCCAAACGCGCTGCCTGGCAGCAGCGGCTGACGCTCGGCCCGGGTGATGTGCTCAATCTCACCCTGTTCGACATGGTGGATTCGACGCGGAACGATGTCCCTATCGGCCCAGATGGCCGGATCACCTTCCGGGAAGCGCGGGATGTCATGGCGGCAGGGCTGACGATTGATGAATTGCGGGCAAAACTGGACGAGGCACTTTCCAAGTACTACCAGAACCCGCGCACCATCATCACGCCGGTAGCCTTCCATAGTAAGAAATACATCGTGCTGGGTGCGGTGGGAAACCGGGGGGTCTTCAACTTCGACCGGCCCCTGAGTGTGATCGAGGCTCTGGCGCGCGCTGGAGGCCTGCAAACCGGGTTGTATGGCCGGGACACTGTGGAACTGGCCGACTTGGGTCACAGTTTCCTGGTGCGTAACGGCCAGCGCGTTCCGGTGGACTTCGAGCGGCTCTTTGAGCAGGGCGATCTCTCTCAGAATGTGCCTCTCGAACCAGATGACTTTCTCTACTTCGCCCCGGCCAGCGCCAACGAGATATATGTCCTGGGCCAAGTGCTTAGCCCGGGTGTAGCCGCGTTCCTGCCCAGAACGAGCACCATGAGCGTCATTGCCGCCCGCGGCGGATTCACGCCCCAAGCCTGGCGCAGCCGTGTGCTGGTCGTGCGTGGCTCGCTAAACCGCCCGGAAACCTTCGTCGTGGATACGGCCGCCATTCTGTCAGCCAAGGCGCCTGACTTCAAACTGCAGGCCAAGGACATCGTCTATGTGAGCAATAGTCCCTGGGTGAAGGCCGAGGAACTGCTCGACACTATCGCTACCGCCTTCATCCAAGGCTTCACGGTCCCAACCATTAACCGGAAATTGCCGCCGTTGACCACAAGCCCTTGGATCAAATAGCATGAAGAGAATCCTCCTTCTTTGTTCGTCAGGCCTGTTGCTGGCCGCTATGGCGGGATGTTCCAGTCCCAAAGCCAATACGGCGCCATTAAGCCAGTCCGCCAAGCCGACCGGCACTTCTGCCACCCTGAATTTCACGAACCAGTTGAATCCCGAGCTGCTGCGGCCAAGCGATGCCCCTTTCACGCTCGGGCCGGGCGACCGGGTGGAGATTGAGCTACTGGGCACCCCTACCTCGCGTGCGGTCACAACCGTTGGACCGGACGGCAAGCTCTACTTCTACCTGCTGCCCGGGCTGGACGTTTGGGGGCTGACACTGAAGGAGATGCGGGAGCTGCTGCAATCAGGACTGGCAAAGTATGTGAGCGAGCCGCAAGTTGCCGTCACGTTGCGCGAGGTGGCCAGCAAACACGTCTGGTTGCTGGGCCGACTCAACCAGCCCGGGGTGTACGCCATGCCCGCGCCCATGTCGTTGCTGGAGGCCATCGCCCTGGCCGGCGGCACCGCCATTTCCAGCGGTCAGGTCAATCTCCAGGAGCTGGCTGACTTGAGGCATAGCTTCGTCATGCGCCAGGGCCAGTTCGTGCCGGTAGATTTCCACCGTTTGCTGCGCGAAGGTGACACTTCCCAAAACATCTATCTCCAGCCAGACGACTTTGTCTATGTGCCGTCGGCTCTGTCCCAGCAAATCTATGTGCTCGGCGCCGTGCGCTATCCCCGGAGCGTGCCTTACTCCGACGGTATGACGCTTGTGTCGGCACTCGCCAACGCCTCTGGCGCTACGACCTTGGATTGGTTTACGGTCGGCTCTTACGGCGTACAGCCGGACGCTTACCTGTCACACGTCGCCATTGTGCGGGGGTCGCTATCGGAGCCTAAGATGATTGTGGCCGACTACGGAGCAATTATCAAAGGGCGCGCGCAGGATGTGACCCTGGAGCCGGGCGATATCATCTACGTCCCCAACACACCCTACAGCACGCTCAAGCGATACCTCAATACCATCGTGAATACGTTTGTTACGACGCTCGCCGCCAATGAGGGCAGCGCCGCCGGTGGCGGAGATACCGTAGGGGTAGCGGTTCCGCTCGGAAGATAGGCTGGCTTACCGTGTCTCACGCGCCAAAGTCGCCTCTGCCAATGACCCGTGCGATTGCCCGCAGTGGATGGTCTCCGCAGGCGAAATTGCGGGTAGCGTCACCCCCCGGCAGGGTCAATCCGTTCGCATAACCCGCCGCGCAATGCAGATGCCGGCTTGACCCGCTGCTCTGAGCCTTCCATATTAGAAGCTCAGTTTCTGTCGCCGGATGACTTGAGTTTGAAGTAACATGGCTGTGCCGACGGTCAACACGAAATCGTCCAACCCTCGCCCCAAACGAAAACCGCCTGGCAGAGCCACTGGCCATCCGGCACGTCGAACGTTATCCGACAAGAAGGTTGAGAAGGTGGTCCAGACTACGGAGCTGCCGCGCGCGGATCACAACGCCAACCACCAACCGGCCATCGCACCCGATGCACCTGCGGTCGCCGACAGCGAATCCAGCACCAAGATAGCGGAGAAGGTCAGAGAACTGCTCCGCCTGGCCCACGAGCAAGGCTACCTCACATACGGCGACATTACCGACGCCTTGCCGGAAGATCTCGCCGGGCCGGAGGAACTCGACCAGGTATACGTCAAACTCCGTAATCTGGACGTTGAGATCGTGGACCAGGCGGAGGTTGATCGCGTCAAGCAGCCCGAACCGGAAGAGGATGACGAAAAGGCGCGGCTCGACATCCTGGACGACCCGGTCCGCATGTACCTCAAACAAATGGGCCAGGTCCCCCTCCTGACGCGCGAGCAGGAAGTCGAGATTTCCAAACGCATCGAAGCGGCTGAGAACGAGGTCAAACGCATCATCTATGGCTTCGGTTTCGCCGCCAAAGAACATATTGCGCTGGCCGAGAAGCTCGTTTCCGAGCCGCCCAAAGAAAGGTTCGACCGTGTCATTCTCGACAAAGAGGTTGATAGCCGCGAGAAGCACCTCAAGGCCCTTCGCAAGTTGATCGGCGTGGTGCGGACGGCGGATCAGAAAGTGGATGAGGCCTACGCCCGGTGGCAAGCCAGTCCGGCCCGCGGCAAACACGAGCAACTCCATGCCTCTTTGTTACAGCTTGACCGCCGTCTGCAAAGCAACTTCTCCCGGTTCTCTTACAAGCATGCATTCATCGAAGACCTGGTACTGGTCGCGGAGAACATCCACGACAAGATTCAGTCCAGCCTGCGCCTGATCCAGGACCAGGAAGCCCCAGGCAAATCCCCTGATTCCCGGGCGATCATTGAATCCGAGCAGCGGAAGATCAGGGCTCTGGAACGTTTCGCGCGGGCCCCCTGGCCGGACTGCCTCAAGGCCTTCGAGCAATTGGAACGGTTCTCCGCCCAAGCGCAAAAGGCCAAGGCCGAAATGGTCGAAGCTAATCTGCGCCTCGTCATCTCCATTGCCAAGAAGTACATTAACCGCGGTCTGTCCTTCCTCGACCTGATTCAGGAGGGCAACATGGGGCTGATGAAGGCCGTCGAACGCTTCGAATACCGCCGCGGCTACAAGTTCTCCACCTACGCCACCTGGTGGATTCGCCAGGCAATTACCCGCTCGATCGCCGATCAGGGCCGCACTATTCGGATCCCCGTGCACATGGTTGACGCAATCAGCAAACTCATGCGCACCCAAAAGCGCCTCCTCCAGGATTTTGGACGCGAACCAACGTCGGAGGAGCTTGGTGATGAGATGGACCTCCCCGTCGAACGGGTCCGCGCCGTATTGAAGATGGCCCAGCAACCGGTGTCACTCCAGTCGCCGGTCGGCGACAGCGATGAGACCAGCTTCGGTGATTTCATTGAAGATAAGGCCACAGAAAGTCCGGTTGAGACGACCAGTTTCAGCTTGCTCAAGGACAAATTGAGTGGCGTGCTTGCGAGCCTGTCACAGCGGGAGCAGAAGGTCCTGGAACTGCGCTTCGGGCTCGGGGACGGCTCCTCGCGCACGCTGGAGGAAGTGGGCCGTGAGTTCCGCGTCACGCGTGAGCGGATCCGCCAGATCGAGGCCAAGGCCCTCCGCAAAATGCGGCACCCCACCCGAATCCGCCAGCTCCACGGTTTTCTTGAAGTCCGGCGAACGGCGTGAATCTCCACCAGCGCAATCCGCCGCTTCAGTTTCCCGGCAGTACGCAACCCAATCCGCACCCTATCGGCCCCCCCCTCAAACCCGTTCTTTCACTTCAGTTATTGTCTTCATTTCAGGCTTGCAATTGGAAACGGTAGTCGCCAAAATGAGCTCAGTTGAAGTAGATTATGCGTATGTTAAGAGATGCCACAAAAGTCCGCGCCAGGATTCGCGCGTTCACCCTTATTGAATTGCTGGTAGTGATCGCGATCATTGCAATTCTGGCGGCGCTGCTGCTGCCCGCGCTGGCCAAAGCCAAAGAGAAGGCGATGCGGGCGAACTGCGTCAGCAATCTCAAGCAGGTGGGGTATGCGATTGCGATGTACTCCTCCGACAACAATGACTACCTGCCGGGTCCCTGCTGGACTGGAATGTTCTTCACCTACGCCAAGAGCACAGTCGCAACTGATCCCTATAACGGCTCCCTGGCGGGGTTCTTGACCCCGTATTTGGCGTACAAACCCCCGCAGACTCTCTTGCAGACCGCAAAAGTGGCCATTTGTCCGGCCTCCTTCAGGGTGCTGCCGCCGCTTGCGCCGTCACCGCCGCTCAAAGTGCCGATTAGCTACTTCTCACTGAGCACGATCACCAACGATCCTCCTTACGGGAACGAAACTCTGCTTTACCCGTTCGGCCGGCCCAACACGCCTTTCGCGGCGCCCAAGAAACAGACGGCGATCAAGAAGCCCTCCGATACCTGGGCCATGACGGATTGCGACAAGCAACTGATGACCGCCCTCGGCATCACGAGCTCCACCTATATTGACTATATCGCGCTTGAACCTGTGCACGGGCCCAAGAAGCCTGCGCTGCGGAATTACCTCTATTTCGACTGGCACGTGGGGTCGCAAAGAACACCTTACTAGCATTCCCGAGGTGCCAGAACACGGGCCCTTCGCGGATGCGGGCAAGCGGAACGTTCCGTTGGCAGCAACTTTCTCAGGCTGGCTGCCCAATCCAGAACGTAGCATTCGGGAAGTCTGTTGATCCGCGGGCCGATGTTCCGGGCAAGGGAAGCTAGTTTCATTGACAGTGCGTTCCGCTCCGCTTTGCTCCGCGCTTTAAATCAAGGATCGGCTGGGCCAGTTCTTTTTGGCACGAATTCCTTGGCCCGGCGCTTGGCTTCCACAATCTGCTCCTGCGTCATCCTTTGTTCCAGGTTACCCAGGGAAATACTGCCGCTGCTTGCGCCGAGCACGCTTCTTGCCAGCATCGCCCACTTGTAAGCTTCCACAACGTCCTGCGGCACGCCGTCGCCGTTGGCGCAGCGCAGGGCCAGAGACGCCTGCGCCTCGGGAACCCCTTGCTCAGCCGCGAGTTGGAACCAGTGAGCAGCCTCCTTCGGGTCTTTCACGACACTCTCCCCCAGCAGGTAGCGCATCCCCAGGCTGTATTGGGATTCCGCCTGTCCCTGCTCGGCGGCCTTGCGGAACCAGCGCGTGGCCTCCGCCGCGTCCTGCGCAACCCCCTGCCCCATGAAGTACATCACGCCGACCCGGTGCTGCGCTACGGGGTGGCCGTTCATCGCAGCGGGCAGCAACTGCCCCAAGGCCCGGCTGTAGTCGCCGCTTTGGTAGGCTTCTTTGCCGAGCCGGACTGTCTTCTCGAGAACTTGGGGATCTGTGCCGGGCGCGGCTTTCCCGGCTGCGCCTGACTCTTCCGCCGTTGCTGCCCCGCCCGGCTCGTCCGGTCCGCTATCCTTCGCCGGCTGCAACCGGAAATCCATGTAATCCATGTGCGTCCCTGGCCGCGGCGGCGAGCCATTGGCAGTGAAGACCTGAAGCTTGGTTTCGTAACCCGGCGCCGAGGCCGCCAGGGTGTGCGCCTCCCGCCAGGTGCAGAGTTTGTAATTCCCCATGTTATCCGTCCACGCCTGCTGCGGCGGCCGGTTGGGACGAGCGCCGTCGAAGTTGTCATCCACCCGCGCGCCTGCAATCGGCCGGCCCGTGACGGCATCAACCACCGTCCCGTGCACCACGAGCGTCGGCAGTTGCGCCCTAGTCACATTGGCACGGTGTTGGGCCCTGAAATAGACGGGCAGTCCGATGGACAGGATGATCGCCCCAACCGGGATTGCCAGCACGAGCAGCACCGTCGCCGCAATCACAGCCGCAGTCTTCCAGCCACCACCCCCATTGCTGGCAGGTGTTGCTTGAAGCCCGGTTGCGCCTTGCCCCTGCCGGAACGCCTCGCGCACGTGCCTTTGGCTCAGCACGACAAGGGCCCAGATACCAATCGGCAGGCCGATCAGATTCCCGGGAGTGACCAGAATCGCGAGGATACTGCCCGCGACCGCCAGCCAATAAGCCTGGAGCCGCTTCATCTTAAGGCCGGCAACGAGCATGATGCCGCTCAGCACTAGAGCCAACAGAGGCAGCAGCAGCATGGGGGCCTTGCTGATTGCGTGGCGACTCGCCACGAACATCGTGATAAGGAAGATTAAGGGGATCCCGGCCCAGTTCAGAATGGCAGTGATCACCAGCCCGATCGCCGGCCCTCGGACTTGCCGCAGGGCATCCCCGACACCGGAGGCGGCCGGGGCGGGCATCGCAGCGGATGACCTGGGCGGCACAGGCTGCGAGCCCCGGACCTCGGACTTTGCGATGGTCTCCACATCGGTCTTCACCTGGCTGGCCTGTTGGTAGCGGCGTTCGGGCTCCTTCTCCAAAGCGTGCAGGACCACCTGGTCCAAGCGCACATCCACATGCACCTTCTGGCTGGGCGGAGCGAACTTGCCCAGCGGCAGTTCGCCCGTGAGCATCTCGTAGAAGACGACGCCCAGCGAGTAGATGTCCGCGCGGTGATCCACCACCGCCGGCGTCTCGACCTGCTCGGGCGCCATGTAATGGGGGGTGCCCACCACCTGCTGCTCGCCGGTGAGCGAGACGGCCGCACCGCCACCGCCGAGAAGCTTGGCGATGCCAAAGTCGGCGATCTTCACCCGGCCCTGCTTATCCATCAGGATGTTCTCCGGCTTGATGTCGCGGTGGACGATGCCCTCCTGGTGGGCGTATTGCAGGGCTTCGCAAATGGACGGCACGATGGTCAGGGCCTCCTCGGGCGCCAGCTTCCGGGTCTGGAGCAGTTGCCGCAGGTTCATGCCGTCCACGTATTCCATCAGCAAGTAGTAAAGGCCGTCGGCCTCGCCGAAGTCATAGACGGTGACGATGTTGGGGTGGTTGAGCCGGGCGAGGGCCTGCGCCTCGCGCGTGAACCGATCGGCGAACCGCTGGTCCTTTTCCTTCTCGCGGGCCAGGATCTTGAGGGCGACCAGGCGATTGAGGCGCGGCTGGCGCGCCTTATAGACCACGCCCATGCCGCCACGGCCCATGCATTCCAGAATTTCCAAGTGAGGGAAGTGCGGGGCGATCTCCTCCAGGGGCGGAGGTGGTTCGGGCTTCGGACGAACCACCTGGGTGCCGTCCGGCCCGATCTCACCCTCGGGCGCCTCGGTTTGCGTCGCCAGGTTCAGCCCCATCAGGCAGCGTGGGCAGAGCCCCTCGGGCGCGTCGGCCGCCAGCAGGGCGCCGCATTTCTCACACTTCCGGTCCATGTTCGCATTCTCATTCATCACTCTTTAGTTAAGCAAGCAACGGGGGATGTTACACCAGGCGGCGCGGGGGCAATGGGGAAATGGCCCGTGGCGGCGACGGGCGATTGGCGAGGCACCCTATTCCGCATGCACACGCAACAGGCATCAGGCCTCAACCCGCCAGCGCGCTCATGAGATAGCGCATTTCGTCTTCAATCTCCTCTGGGCGCGTTACGGTATGGGCTATCTCTTCCCGGAAGACCTCGCGGAACCGCCGGCGCAACCGGTGCACCGCGACGCGCGCGGCCCCGTCGCTCATCTCCAGCGCGGCGCCAATTTCGCGGTAGGAAATCTCGCCCCGCTCGGCCGTCAGGCAGACCTTCAACCCGTCGAACTCCCTCGCTCTGCCTGTCGCAGCGAATTCTTCCCGCAGCCGCGCCAGGGTGCGGTCCAGCAGCGTCAGCGCCCATCGCCGTTCGAAGACTCTGTCCGCGCTGGTTTCCGCGACCGGCTCGATCTGATACCGCTGCTCAGCCAGCTCCGTGTCCAGCGACAGCGGGGGCTGGCCCCCGCCGCGCTTCTGCGCGCGGAGCCGGTCCCATTCATTTGCCAGGAACCGCTTCAGCGCCACGATGAGGAAGGTGCGGAACCGGCCCTTCTCCCGCGCCGCCGCTTTCAGGTAGTCCTTTTGCAGCAGTCGGGCGAAGAACTCCTGCGTCAGGTCCTGCGCATCGGGCGGGCTGTGGCCCTGCCGACGCACGTAGGCATAAAGCGGATACCAGTAAGTGCGGCAGAGCGTTTCCAGCGCCGCAGCCGATTGGGGCGAGCCCTTCTCGCGTGCCGACAGCACCACCGACCAATGCGTAGTCACGAAAACCGCAGGGCGCCCACCGCCCACCGATGAAGGGGTGGCAGGGGCATGAGCCGATGTCGTCTCCGTTGCGCTCACCAGCCTGAGCTTAACGGTTCAGAGCCAAACAGCAAGGACCTACGACCGTTGTGGGGAGCTTCTTTGAACCGCCGCCTGGTCGGAGGGATCTGTCCTGAAGGTGGACAGCGCGGGGAAGCCCGGGGATCGGCGACATGGTTGAAAGCACGTTATGTGGCTCGAGCTACACGCCGATGCGCAGAAAGAGGCAGGTTCTGAGCGTTCCGGCACCGCCCATGCTGCCAGCAGCAGCGCAGGAACCAACGCAGCGGGACCGATATGGAAACGAAAGAACTGAGAGCGAAGCTGAACAGCATTCTTGACGCGATTGCTGCCGGGCGCACTTGCGAGCAGATCCTCGCGGCGGACCAGACGCTTTCGTACCATGACATCTTCCACGCGGTGGCCGAGGCGCCCACCAGCTACTGGGAAAAGGCCAGCACCAAGCAGGCGCGAGCGGGTTTGGAAGAAGGGCTCCAAGCGATCCCAAGGCTCGTCCGGCACCGGACCGATTAAGGCGGTGCTTGAAGCCGGCCAGGGTGTCTCTGGCGGCAATCTTAGAGGACCAGCCGCAGGCCCCAGACGGCCGCAGCGGCGGCAAAGGCGGAGACCAGCACAATTGCCAGGACGAGGGAGCCACCGCGGGTGCGAACTTCGTCCCGCACGAGGAAGACATACACCAACAGGCAGACGGCAGATCCGATCATCATAGCCGCGGCGCCAAAGCCCGGAAGGATCAGAAGCACCAGGATTGCCAACAGCGCTCGGCAGACCGCTACTGTCGGCGATTTCTTCGTGCCCGGAACTGGCGTATGCTGACTGCTCACTGTTTGTGGATCGCTAATCACTGGCCGCAGCCACTGGGCGCACGGAGCATCACTGCGCGGACGCACCTGCCGCGCTGTTCTCCGGGGTGAACATCTTTTTGGCCATCGTCATGCCCATACGCATCATCTGGGCCTGGTGCGACTGGAACTTGGCCAGGGTCTGCAACTGCTCCGCCGAGAGAATAGTGCGGGCGCGATCATAGACACGCTGGTTGACGGTTTGCTGGGCGTCGAGGTACTGGGACAGCTTGTCCCCCGACAGCATGGCTTGCAGCTTGGCCTTATCTTCGCCGAAGTCGCCCAGCGGCAGCCCGGTGGTGGCGGCGACGCTTTTCTTCTCCTCCTTCATGAAGGTGAGCATGGCCTCGGTCTGCGGGTCGGTGAGATTGTAGTCGCTGCCGAGCTGGGTCTTGAACTGGTTGAGCATGGTGCGTTCGCCGATGGTCTCCTGGTAATCTTTGTACAGGGCGTACCGGTCATCACCCAGAAAGTCCTTCACCGAGTTTTCGAAGGCCTTCTGCTCTGCGTTGAGCGAGCTGAGCATCTCGGTACGGTTGGACGACGCCGCGCCACCCATAACCGCGTAGGCTTTGTCCGCCGCCTTCATCATGTTATCGGCCAGAAGGTCCTTGAATTGGCCAGCCTCCTCGGGGGAAAGACCCATCTGCCTGATCAGCGGGGCGTAAAGCTGGTCCATTGTCATGCGCTGTTGGTCGCGGATGAACTTCCGGGCCTCGGGATCTCGCATCATCTGGCTGATCATCTTGCCGAAGCCGCCTTTCTCCGCGTCGGTCCCGCTGCGTTTGGGCGAAGGAGGCTCCTCAACCGGGGCGGGGACCGGTGCGCTGGGGGTCGCGGCGGCGAGTTGGCCGGCGCGAATCCGGGCGGCAAGTTCCTCGGTCTGCGCGGCGAGTTCTTCGCGCTCCCGGTCGGCGCGCTGTTGGGCCTTCAGCGCGTCTTCGTTCTGGATAGAGCTGGCCTCAAGCTCGGTGCGCAGTGCGGTAATTTGAGTTTCCTGCGTCACGGACTTGCGCGATTGGACCAAGCACACCACGGCGAGGGTGACGGTGGTGGCGGCGAACAACAGGGTGATAGCTGATTTCATAAAGTGATTTACCGCGGCACCGGCCAGGTGCCAGCGAGGCGGTCCTGCAGACCGCGAGTTGGCAGGGCCACGGAGACCGCGGCCAGCAGGCCGAGGAGCACCAAGGCCAGCCACGGCGCCCAGACCGAGTGCTTGGCGAAGCTCAGCACCGCAAGCACGAACACGGGGAAGACAGGACTCCAGGTGACAATCGCCCGCCAGAACAGGCGGAGGCGCGAGGCGCGCTGGCCATCGCGGCGAACATAGGTGACACCGGCGATTAGCAACGCCAGACCGCCCCGGAACAGCACGGCCGCTACGACAGCCGGGAAAGCCACATAGATCAACAGCGTCGCAGAGATCAGCAGGGTCGGCGTGGAGGCCGGCAGATCGCGGCTGAAGGGGATCTCCCTGGGCACATGCTTGCCGACGGCGGCGTCGGCCGCTTTGATTTCGGCCTCGGTGAGGGTGGGATGATCCGCCACACTTTGTTCGGCAAACTCCCGGCCTCCGCTCTTAATCAATGCGAGCACCATGGGATTTGACCAGGTGGCGGAGTTGGTGATGAGGCCGCGGTAATGATGAGCAATGTAAAGGGCAAGCTGGCGATCGGTCGGCAGGTTTGCATGCTTGGGGGCAAAGATCCGTGCCGTGGATCGGAGTTGCAGCAGGGTGTGAAGCTCCATCAGGCCCGGATTCTTCCGGGTAAGCTCCTGGACGAACTTCATCCCGAAGTACCCGCCAAAGCACCCCATCAACGGGAAGGCCATACAGGCACCGACCAGGGCGGCCCGGCGCAGCCGGGACACCGCCGCCGGCCGGTTTAAAAGGGGCTTGAGCGCGGTGACAATGGCATCCGCGCCGGCCGCGTGGCTCAGAGTCTTAAGGAAGGTCCGCGCGTGGAGTGGCAGAACCACGTTGACTTCGCCGGCCTTGTGGGCTGAGGCATCCGGTCTGCCGGCCAACGCGGCAGCGGCGACGGCATTCAGGAACGAACTAGCAGGCTGAGGAGGCACATTGTCGCGCGGAGGCAGGCCAGGTGCAGGGAAGTCGAGGAGCTTCGCGCGGCCATCGGCGGTGATCCAGAGGCGGTCGAGGGCGAGATCAGGCAGGGTGCCGTCCTTCTCGGCAGCGCTGATCTCAACAGCGAGGTCGTGAAGCCAATAGCGGACCTCCCGCCAAGGCTGGGGCTGGCGGATGACTTCGAGGAAAGGCCGACCGGTGAGGGCCTCGAAGGCGTCCCAGTTCTCGCCGAGTGTGCGTTTGCCAGTCAGCCAGCGCAGGCGGCCGACCCGGCCCAGAGCGCGCCACTGGGCGGGGACGGGTGGAGTGTCCGGGGGCACCACGCGGACCCAGACCTTGCGGAGGAGCTTGAGGTCGTAGGCGAGAAACCACTTCTCCGCCGCGGTGTCGGCGAGCGCCTGCAGGACATGGTAGGGGCCGATGGTGATCGCCGACTCGACGGCGGGCGGCGGCGCTTCGGCAGCCGAGAGGACGGGCCGCGAGACCAGGGCGGCGTGGGAGACGACCCGGCTCCGGCTCACCAGGTCCTGGAGGGCGGCAAAGCCGTTCCGGCGGCGGGCGGTGACGAATAGCAGAGCCATGACCACGTAGCAGGAAAGGCCCATGAGCGTCTGGATCCACTGAGAGCTGGCCAGGTAGTCCTTTGGATTGGCGCCAAACGCCAGCCAGTAGGGCAGGAAGGGCGGCACGAGCCAGACCATCGCCCGCAGCAGGGCTGGCCCGAAGCCGGGCGGATTGCGGTCCGGTCCGACGACGCGCAGCCCGCACAGCGCTTTGCCAGCCGCGGCACCCCATAGCCCCTCGAAAACCGCATAGTAAAGGACCGCGACGCAAAACCAGCCGAACACCCAGGCAAGGAGCTTGGGCGAAAACTGCATGGACATCTGCATGAAGTCCATGGGCGAACCGAACGCCAGGAGGTTGATCACCATGCCGGATAGCCCCAGGATGGTCAGGTCCGCCACGCCGGCCAGGAAACGCAGGCCGAGGGTCGCCGGCGTCGGCGCGGCGGAGCCGTAGGGCGTCAGCGCGCGGGCCAGGTCGGTGTAGCTCTTGAAGCGTTCGCCCGGCTGCTTCTCCAGGCAGCGCAGTATGGCCCTGGCCAGGCCCTTGGGAATGTCAGGCCGGAACTGGCGCGGCGAGGGCGCGCGTTGTTCCAGCACGGTCGCCAGGAGCTGCACCATGTTCTTCGCCTCGAAAGGTGTGCGCCCGGTGAGCAGGTAATAAAGCGTGGCGCCAACCGAATACATGTCCGAGCGGGTGTTGAGCTCCTCGCCGCGCAACTGCTCGGGCGAGCAGAAGGCAGGGGTGCCGAGAAACGCGCCGGTGGCCGTCAGCGCCGGCTCGGTGCGGACGGCGGTCGAGATGGACAGGCCGAAGTCGCCGATCTTCACGGTGCCGTCCTCGCTGACGTAGCAGTTGGAGGGTTTGATGTCGCGATGCAGAATGCCGACGCGCTGGGCAGCGTCCAGCCCCTCGATGAGTTGCAGCACGGCGTCCACCGCTTCGCCGACTGGGAGCGGCCCCCGGGCGCGCACACGGTCCTGCAAGGTGCCTCCGGCAACCAGCTCCATGGTGATTACCGGCGTTCCGCCGATCTCCTCGGTGCCAAAGATATAAACGCTGTTGGGGTGGTTGATGGATGCGGCGAGGCGGCCCTCGCGGAAGAAACGTTCGCGGGCCTCGGGCGAATCGAGGGTGTGACTCAGGACCTTGAGGGCCACCCGACGGCCGCTCTCCTGGTCCTGGGCCTCATAGACCGCCCCCATGCCGCCTGCGCCCAGCGCCCGGACGATGGCGTAGCTGCCCAACTGCTCGCCCGCGTGGGGCAAACCGCGCGACTTCGCTCCCTCATCCGGCAGCACGATGGTACCGCCGGGGCCCGGCCCGGGCCGGGTCTCCATGGCCAGCTTGAGGAGGCATTTCGGGCACAGGTCCGGGGAGACGCTGCCCACCAATTCGGCGCCGCAACCCACGCATTTGCGCTTTCCAGAAGGTTCGTGTTCAGGATTCGCCATATCGTTCTGCCCCGTTCATAAGCAGATTACGGCAAAGGTAACGCCGACGTCACGCAATAGCGGGCCCCTTGGCGGCGGAGAAAGCAACTCGGCCCCATGTCGGGGCTGGCATAAGTGCGGCGTGCACATCATCGCCGCACTCGATAGTCGCGCCATTTCTTTCGATTATTCCGCCGGGGCGGCGCGGCTTAAGGTTCAGGGGTGAAGATGAATTTTTGCACGAGACGTATGGGGCGACACCCGGGCGCCCGGGCGGCGCTGGTCCTGGGAGCGATGATCCCGCTCTGCTTCGTGGGCTGCGCGGCGCTTTTCCGGGGCCCAATTCTGCCGCCCGAACCGCTTCCGGCCGCCCCATTCGTGGACCTGCACTGCCACGTGGCCGGCCTGGGCGCGGATGGCAGCGGGTGCTCTGTGTCGGAGCGGTTGCGGAAGAGTTGGAAGGCGGGATTCTATTTCCGCAGTTTTGGCGTCTCCCGTCAGCAGCTCGAACAACGGGGGGACGCTCTGTGCGCGGAACGGCTTTCGGCGACGCTTGGCCAGAGCCGGCACGTCGGTCGCGCCGTGGTGCTGGCACTGGACGGTGTGGTGGATGAGCAGGGCAACCTCGACCCGGCCCGCACCGAGTTCTACGTGCCGAACGAGTTCGTCGCCGCGCAGGCCGCTCGCCACACAAACCTCTTGTTCGGCGCCAGCATCAATCCCTACCGCCCTGACGCTCTGGCCCGCCTGGACCGTGCGTCGGCCGACCACGCGGTGCTCGTCAAATGGCTGCCATCTATCCAGCTCATTGACCCGGCGGACGAACGCCTTGTGCCATTCTACCAACGAATGGTCGAACTACGCCTGCCCTTGCTCGTCCACACCGGCGACGAACATGCTTTCACCTGGTCCAAAGCCGAGCTGGCGGACCCGGCCCGGCTGCGCCTGCCCCTGAGCCTCGGAGTGACGGTCATTGCGGCGCATGCCGCCTGGCCCGGGCGGCATGACGGCCAACGCGACGTGGATTGCCTGGCCTCCCTGATGCGTGAATTTCCAAACCTCTATGCGGACATCTCCTCGCTCACCCAGATCAATAAGCTCGGGGCACTCCGCGAGGTGCTGCGCCGGCCCGAGTTTCGGGGGCGCCTCGTTTATGGCACCGACTTCCCCCTGATTAACATGCCAATTTGCTCTCCGTGGTTCTTCCCGCTGGATCTGTCCCTGCGACAGCGGTGGCAGATCAGCCGAATCATCAATCCTTGGGACCGCGACGTCGTCCTCAAGCACAGCCTTGGCGTGCCTGCGGATGTCTTTACTCGAGCGCAGGAGCTACTGCGTATGTGAGCTTAGCCGAACAAGCTCGTCCGCATCCCCGGAGCGTCGGCCTTACCGCCTGGCTGACAGATTCGCGCCTGAAGCGATTAGCCTCGCCGCCGGGTCATACTGTCCGACCCCGAACTCGGCGCGACACCCTACGACGCGGCCATCGCCCAACCGCACCACGTCTCCCGACTCCGCTCCTTCGCCGGTCCTCCTGTAGGTCGGTTCAAGGTCAACCGTGGTTGTCAGCCCTGACTCGACCACCAAAGGAACCACTGCGGTCACGGTTGTCCCGCCACCCTTCTCGGCCTGCGCCTCAACGGTGTAATGCCCGGGGGAAAGCCCCACCAGCGCTGGCTGCTCGTCATTCAGGTCTCGATCATTGCGCACACGCTTGATAACCGTGCCGTCCTGAGAAAGTATCGTGTAGGGCGTACGAGCCTGCCCGTACAGGAACTCATTCCTCCCAAAGTCGTTGTTCCAGAAGAACGTCTCGATATTGTGGTCAATCGGCACTCGCTCGCGGGCGGAGAAGACCTGCACGAATCCGTCGCCCGCGTTTTGCGCCGACGCCCTATGACAAGGGCCGACAGCTTCGTTGAGGACCACCTTGGGGGCCGAGGCGCACCCAACCAACCCAATGACCACGCCGCTCATTGCGATCGCACTTATATACCTCATAATTTTGTTCCTTTCGTTTGCCTTGCTGGGCTCGTTGTTGAACGAGTAATTAAGCTCTTATGTTACTATGTATTATATCATTGCATGATTGTCAAATGGCATCGCCCCTTGCGCGGGGCGCATCTCAGTTCATTGCAGGAACGCCGACATTCCTGTCGGCCCGGCCCAGGGTTGACCAGGGGGCCGACAGGAATGTCGGCGCTCCACCCCGCCCATGGCGTAAGTGAACCAGCCACAATGGGTTAGGCGAATGAACCTACGGTGTGGATACGGTGTGGATACGGTGTGGATACGGTGTGGATACGGTGCGTATACGGAGCGGGTCCCTATGGATCACGGCTTCCGCGACCGCCGCTGATCAGAAACACCCGGTGCCGTGGTGGAACTGAGATTTAACCGAATGGCCGGGGATTCATTATGCCCCAAAAAGGGCTACTTACGGGCCGAAAGCCGAGAACAAGTGGCGGACTTCCTCTTCGACTTCCTCCCGGGAGGAGACGGTATGGGCGACCTCGTCGCGCAGGATTTCGCGGTAGCGGGCGCGCAGCCGATGGATGGCCATCTTTACGGCGGACTCGGTGAGATTCAAACGGGCCGCTATCTCCCCGTATGGCAGCGCCGACTCGTCGCGGACAAGGCAGCTCTGCAGATACTCGAAGAGCTTCGCCCGGCCGGAAGCAACATACTCCTCCCGCAGTTGTGACATGGCCCTCTCCAGCAAGGTCATGGCCCACTGGCGGTCATACAGCACGTCGGGCTGGACGTTGAGGGAGGGGTCCGCGGCGAAGCGGGACTCGGCGAATTCCTGGTCAATAGGAACCACCGGCGCGAAGCCGCCTCGCTTCTGCGCGTGCTCACGGTCCCATTCGTTGGCGACGAAGCGCTTGAGAGCCATCAGCAGAAATGTGCGGAACTTGCCTTTCTCCCGGGCCGCCGCCTGGAGGTAGTCTTTCTGCAACAGCCGGGCGAAGAACCCTTGGGTCAGGTCTTGCGCGTCGTGCGGCCGCCGGCCCTGCCGCCGCAGATACGCATAAAGTGGATACCAGTAGGTCCGGCAAAGCGTTTCGAGGGCGGCCACCGATTGCGGCGAATCCTTCTCGCGCGCCGAAAGCACCACCGACCAGTGGGTGGTAACGAACCAGGCGTCCGAGGCGGGAGTTGGCGTTGGGGTGGCGAGGCTCATGCCGGCAGGGGGAAGCGGTGCCTGAATCAGTTGTCTTTGGGCGAGTAAAGCGGGAGTGCGTTGGTGCGGCTGGAGCCCAGGTCCTCCGGCAGAAGTCCCCTCAAGGTGCGGAGGGGATGAAACGGGAACTGGAAGGGCAAAAGCACAACTTTGGGAAGGAGATAGACCGGCTCGCCCTTAGGCTCGCCCAATGTGCCCGTAACCTTGTATTCGAACAGCTTGGCTACCGGCCATAGCATGGTACTGAAGGCCGGGCCGACGAGCCACGTGTCACGCAGGAGGTCGGCTTCGGCGCGGGCGCTGATTTGACCCTCGAAGTCCAACGTGCCGCGATATTGCAGGCGCATCCCGGTCGAACGGATTTCCAGGTCGTTGGAGCGGATGATTCCGTTCGTGATGGTGAAAGTGCAGGTGCCCGCGCTGGCCCGGCTGCTGCCCAGGCCCGGGGTTATGCCATTAAGCACGCTCGAAAAGATGCCGAAGAGCGGGACGTCCCAGATCAGGCCGTCCCGCAATGCCAAGTTACCGTGACCATCCCAGGTGCGCAGGGTGGATGTATCGGCGTGTGAGACCGTCAGCCTGCCATTGAGGGTGCCGTCCAGGTGGTTAGTCGTGAGGAACAGATCTGTCACCAGCGGTTGCAGGGAGGTATCTGTCGTGGCGATGTCGAACCGATAGTCCGTTTCATGCCGGGGGTGAAAATCAAAGTGGGCAAAGCCATTAGCGCTGCCGCCGTAGAGCGCCAGGTGGACGTTGGTTAAGGTCAAGTGCTGTCCCAGCCAATGGACGTGCCCCTCGATCTGCGGCACACGGAACCGCCACCACTCAAACTGGTTGCCTTTCAGATTAAAATGCAGATCGGCATCATCCTCTCCGTGCATCGGAATGGTGCCCTGGACATGGGCAAGCGGGGGATCCCGGAACCTGTACGGCTCGATCGCGCGGGCGACGTGAGGACCGATGGCGCGTGCGATGACCATTGGCTCGACCGTGCTGACGCCGTTGGTCAGATACACTTTCTGGGCCACAAAGTCCGCCGCGACACCGTCGGCACTGAGGCGCTGCGCTCCGCGCTGGAGGCGCGCGTCTGCGAATAGCAGGAGGCGATTGGTATATTGGAGGGCGGCCTGGAATCCGTCAGCAGCTTCGCCGCGGAAGGTGAAGTTAGTAAGCGCAACCCGGCCCCGAATGCCCGTCCGTTCAGGTTCGCGCCATCGTCCCCGAATCTCCGCATCAATCACGGGCGGTTGTTCTGAGGCAAAGTAATCGAGGGCGCGCTGCTGGCGCGGCTGCAACAGCGGACGCAGATCGAGCACGTTAATGGTGCTGTGGAGGCGGAAGTAGTAATCCCTGGTGCGATCATCGGCCTCGTGCTCAAGCTCCAGCCGGCCTTCGGGCCGGGTGAGGGTCAAATCTGGCAGCCGCCAGACCATGTTGGAATACAAGAGGTGCGATTGGGCAGTGGAGACTGGGACGTTGCGGTAGGCGCCACCGTGCTTGACTGTGAATTCGCCCTGCAACCATAGTGTGGGCTGCACTTCGCCGCGCCAGTCAGGTGCGCGGTTCGTCCATGCGGGGACGACCAGCGACACCTCCCCTTTCAGCTCGGGCGGACTCTTCCAGTAATAGGGCGCCAGCCAGCGGCGGGCGCCTTCAGTGAGCACTGGAGACAACTTGTGCGGATCAATGTCCGAGGAAAGGTCTAGGTGCAACTTGCGCGTTGCGACATCCAGTTTGGCGCGGGCATCCAATTGTCGCCCAGCTAATGCCGTGTGCAAATTGGTTATGGTCAGTGTGGGCGCGCGCCACTGCCCGCCGCAGGCCACCTCGTCCACTTCAACTCCGGACGCCTCGAGCCCGGCAAGATGCCAACGCCAATCCAGCGCGTAGGGCTGGAGGTTTGCCCACCAGGCCCAGGAATCATCGGCGCGAGGTGGCACGTCGTACACGGGCTCAGCGAGGCGGGCTTCGATCCGCAAATCCCGCGCGGAGCCCCACTTGCTGCTCGGCTGGGCACACTTCAGCGTTCCTGCACCCGAAAGCGGTATGGGATTGGTCAGAGAGTGAATCCACGTCGCGTGGAGCTGTGCGTTGGTAGCGCTGCCCCAGCGAGTTTGGGTGTGGCTTGTCGAGAGCGTCAGGTCAGCGTTCACCAGGTTCGTCTGCCCCTCCATGGAAGCCATCTGAACAGCGAGCTGCACGTTGACGGCGCTCCCCCACTGGCTGCCAACTTGCTCGGCGCAGAGGCTCAGTTCCGCATTCCCCAGGTTGGTCAAGGCTTCGAACGAAGCGAGGTGCGCCGTAAGCTGCAGGTTCGTTGCCGCCCCCCAGCGTGTTTGAGCCTCCCCAGCCGCCAGGTTCAGCTCCGCGGCAGACAGGCCGTTGGTGTTGGCAGGGAAGAGCCGCGCATTGAGCTGGCCCCGGTTAAGGGAGCACCAAGGCGTTTCAGCACTGGTGCTGCTCAGCACCACGTGGACGGCAAAACTGGTCAGGTCACGCGCGTCCCCCTGGACATTGAGCCTTAAGTCCGGTGGGGTGGAAAAGTGGATTTGCTCCAAGGCATCCGCGACCTGTCGCAAACGGTCCCGCCACATCGTAACGGGCGCCGCCTGCTTCGCTTCGAACAACTTCCATTCGCCAACCGCCGAAGCGTTGGAAACCGTGCCTGACAACTGAATATGAGCACCGGCAAAGGTCGCCGTGAAATGGTCGAGTGCCCATTCATCGCCAGGAAGAAGACGCAGGCCGGACTGGATATTGTCCACGGTCAAGTGTCGAGGCGACTGATTGGTGTCCGCGATGGGCCACACTAACCGGCCCCGATGCAGCATGAGTGAATCAACCTGCAATTGAAGCCGCATGAGGGCCATGTAACTAAGGCGCACCTGCACCTCCGCGAGCATGAGTTGGGGACTTAAGGACTCGCCCGTTTGCCCGAAGCGGACATTCTCCGCAACAATGCCCTGATACCAACGCAGACGCAGTCGGGAGAACTGGAGATCAACACCACGCCCGCGCAGTTCCTCGAGCAGCGGGCGCTTGGCAAATTCAGGCAGCCCCACCTGGTTCAGGTAAACCAAGACGCTGAGCAGGGCGAGGACGATCAGCCAAACAGTGATGCGGAAGCGTCGAAAACAAACTCGACACGTCCGCCAAAAGCGGCCTTTCTGGCGGGTCGCCATACTTATGGATTGGGCGGCACCGACAGGTAACGCTGCACGTAAGCGTAAAGCCACGCGGGAAGTTCAAATATCCAAAGTTCGCCATCCAGCGTGGTGGCAGCGCAGGGCGCGTTAGCATTAGCCTCGTTGCCGAATGTAACGAGGGCCTTCTGGCCGTTCTTGAGTTCGAGCGTGATCTGGTGGCTCTTGTCTGCAAGGCCGAAGCGGACCCGGTCCTGCTCCCCTCGGGCCAGCCAAGCCGCCGCGGTCAACTGGCATAGCCCGCTCACGGTTTCCTCTACCGCCAGGTCGTTGATGGTTCCCTGGGAATTGCTGGCCAGCGACCAGCTATGCGGGCCGTTCCTGACGAGTTGGCGGGTCCGGCCTTGCTGTGTAATGAGAAGGCCGCTCACGTCGTTCGTGGAGAAGCTCCAAATCCGGCGTTCGCGCATCTGCCATCCGGCCGCAGGCAAGCGCTGGAAGTCGGAGAGCTTTACGGCATAAACGAAGCTCTCATCCGCGCGGCGCGCGAAGACTTTGTCGGCCTGGTTGGTCCCGAAACCCAACTCGGCCAGCAACGCGTTGGCTGGACCATCCGGTGTGTTGGTCGCCGCCGCCCTCAAGAAGTACTGCCGCGCCGGTGACGCCAGCCCGTAGGCAGGCAAGTCCGGAGCAATCACCACATCCTTGGTGAATTCCACGATTCGCATCGCACCCAAGCCCGAGAGCAACTCCTTCACCAAGCCGGCATCGGCGGGAAGGCCTTGGGGCAGCACCTGCCACTGGCCGTTGGTCTGCTGCCGCAAGGAAAAAGCTTCCTGCCCGCGCACATCAACGGCCGCCACCGGCACAGTCAGCGTGATCAGGAACGGATCGCGAAAGTCGTTGACCGACGCGTACCACGGTGCCAGCAGGTCTTTGGGGACGGCGACTATGGCATTAAGGCCAAACCGGCGCCCATAAACCAGTCGGGTATCGTTGGTGGGGCTCTTGCCGAACTGAAGCCGGGCAACAGTGTGGGTGCCCTGCCCAAGCGCCACCTCAAGTCCGGGCGGTTGCAGCCCATACGTCTCTGGATCAGTCTTGGGATCGTCGGAAATGAACTGGCGCACCCGGACGCTCTCGATCATCTGCAGGGCCTCCTCGACTTTGGCGTTGTTGGCACGCGCCTGGAGGGGATACGTCATGCGCCATACCCCGTTCGTAGTATCACGCCGCATTTCCAAAACCTTCAATCCGTTGGTTACCGCCAGCCAATCCAACGCAAGACCATGCAATTCAACCAACGCGGTATTCCGCCAGTCGTCGGCGGTGCGGGGCAGGTTCTTGAGGAATGTAGCGTCCACCACGTAAATCCCTTCCACTCCGAGAACCTGCAGGAACACCTGATCACCCGGAGCTGTCTTCGCCCCCACTCGCAGCCGGTAGGTGTAACCGGGCTGTTCAATAACGACGAAGGCCTGCGGAGCGGCGAAGCCATACTCCTCGTCAGTGTTGGGTCGGCCTTGAAGTTCGCGCGCGGTGATGTAGGCGACCGGTGCCAATCGCCCAAGCTCCATCAGAAGCTGTTCGATGCTGACTCCCTGAGCTGGATATACCAAAGGGGCGGTGAGCTGCCAGGTCCCGTTGGTGCGCTCGGCCCGAAGTTCCAGGCTGGCAGCGGGCCGCACCTGCACGCTGCGGACCGCTGCGACTTGCAGCCTTGGCAGGACTTTTTCGGGCCCGCCACCCGCCTCTTGCAGAAACTTCTGGTGGACGAGGATGAAAGCAAACAGCGCCACCGCCACGAGAATCCATCGCCAAGTGTTTCGGGGATTCATGCGCGGTGATTATCTGCGGCGCCGCAGCCAGACCAAACCGCCCAGCGCGAGCGCTGAGCCCGGCAATACACCGAGCAGCACCCACTGGGCCTGACGCAATTGCGCCTTGGTCATGACAATCTTATACTGCGTGATAGGACGCGGCCCCAGACCCGCGAGCAACTGCGTGCGCTCCAGCAGCCAGTTGACAGCGTTGCCGGCGAAATCGCGATTGGCCGCCGATTCGATTTGCAGGTTTCCCAGGAACACGGAATCGCCAACGATGACCATGCGGGTTGAGCCATGCTCGGTGATGACGTCCCTGAGCGTCTCCTTCTCAACGGCAACCAGCAACGGAAAAGGAGCTTTGTGGATCGAGTCGCCGGATGCCAGAGCCCGGGGACCCGTAAAAGCAACCTCGTCCACGCGCGGCGCATCGGCAGCGTCGGCCTGCAGCTTCAACCGGCCTACGGCACGGGGCCAGCTCAGATGCAGCCGTGAGTGCTGGAGGGAATTCACGAGGGGATGCTCGCCAAACCGGCTGACGATGACATCTGTTCCCCTAATGGTGTTATCCGGATCAGTAACGACATTGTGGCCCACATCCACACCCCACTTCGCCAGGACCTGTTCAAGACCAGTGTCCTTGCGGACCGCGCCGAAATTGAACAGGGCCAGCAATCGGCCTCCCTGATTGAGGTAGCGCTCAATTTTCACCAACTCAGCATCGGGAATCCCATCTCTTGGACCGGCGATCACCAGCAGATTGCAGTCCCCCGGCACGGCGTTGGTTCCGAGCAACGATAGCGCCACAGGCTTGATGCAGTTCTGCTCCAGGATAGACGCGAATTTCAGATATCCGCTCACTTCATCACCGCTGTCCATTTGATGTTCGCCATGGCCCTGGAGGAAATAGGCCTTGAGCGGCTTGGGACTCGTCACATCGAGCAGGGCGGCAGTGAAAGCAACCTCGCCCATGAAGGCCGCTGGTTTGCGGCGAAACTTCAGCTCCTTTGCACGGGACTCCTGATCCTCCACTCGCTCGATCACATAACGGGCCAATCCATTGCCGTCCACCACTTTCACCTTCCCCCCGCAATCGAAGATGACAAGGTTCTTGTCCGTCGGCGCCGCCAGGCTGTAATTCAACTTGGTCTTCTGCGCCAGGCCCGGGTCACGCACATAATCCACCGTTTGGACGGTGAGCTTCGGATTCACCAGCCGATATTCGGCGAGCAGTTCAGCCACCGTGCTGTAAAGCGCGTCGTCGTCCTCAGTGTCGTAATAGAGGGTCACCTTTACCTGGTTGGTGAGCGAGCGCAGCAGGCTGACTGTGCGCGGGGAGAGCTCGATTTTCGTGCGGGTGCTCAAGTGGAAACGGAGAAAATATTCCTGGCTGATATAGTTTATCATTACCACCACCGCGAGGACGACCAGCGCCAGGACGAGAACGTGGAGGCCGATGCCCCACTTCAGATAGGGCGAGAAGCTGGGCCGTGGATGAAGGTCGGTCGCCATGCTATTTCCAGCGACGGCTTTCAACGACCCGCAACGTCAGGAAAAGGAAGAAGACTGTCAGGCTCGCCAGCAGCATTACCGGCCGGGTATCCACGATGCCCCGCGCAAAGTCATGCATCTGTTCAAACAGCGCGAAGCACCCCAGTACCTGCCCCTGCCAACTCTCCGACGCCGGGAGCTGGCTGGCCAGGTAGCCCAGCAGAAACAGGCTCGCGCCGAATACCAGACTGAGCATCGCCGCGATGCCCTGGCTACGGGTTAGCGCCGAGGCAAAGCAGCCCAGCGAGATGAACACCCCTCCAAGCAACAGCAAGCCCAGGAACATCCCCGAGGCCACCCCAGCATCCAGCGCTGCCGCATCGCTGGTATAATGCCGCACCAGCAGCAGGCAGCCCAGCAACGGCAACCACATCACCGCGTAGAAAAGCAACGCCGCGGTGAATTTGGCCATCACCACCTGGAAATCGCTGACCGGCGCGGTCATTAGCGTTTCGTAAGTGCCGGAGAACTTCTCCAGCGCAAACAGCCGCATGGTGATGACCGGCGTCGTCAGCAGCAGGATCAGCCAGAAAAACGGAGTGATGTAGAACAGCTCGGTCACCGGCATCGGCGACGGCTTCTGCAGCTTGGCGAAGATAACAATAAAGCTATAGCCCATCATGAACAGCGCCGCGGCGATGATGACATAGCCCCCCAGGGACAGAAAGAAGCCTGCCAGCTCCCGCCGGACGAGGGTTCCATAGGCCCGCATTAGACCTCCTCCTCTTCGGGCCGCGTCACGCTCACATAGATGTCTTCCAGGGAGTGCCGGTTGCGAGTCAGCTCGCGCAACGGCCAGCCGCGACCGCGCACCAGCGCGAAGATCTGCGGGCGCAAGTCCATGCCGTCCCGCGGCGTCAACGCACAGCGAAAATACTCGCCTTCGGCCGGTGAGACGTCGAACTGCTCCACCTCGGCCATTTGCGCCCAACACTCCCGCAACTCGGCCGGCGGCGCGGCGATCTCCGCGATCACCTGGCTGCGGCTGCTCATAAGTTTCTGCAGATTCTCCGGCGTGTCGGCCGCCAGGATTCTCCCGTCGTACATAATCACCACCCGATGGCAGGTCATTTCCACCTCAGGCAGGATATGGGTGGAAATCAGCACTGTGTGGGTGCCCCCCAGCCCCTTGATGAGCTGGCGCACGGTACGAATTTGGTTTGGGTCCAGGCCCAGCGTGGGCTCGTCGAGGATAATCAACTCCGGTTCGTGCACCAGGGCATCCGCCAGGCCGACGCGCTGACGGAATCCCTTGGAGAGCTGGCCGATGATCCGGCGGCTCACTTCGGCGAGGCCGCATTGCTCCATGACCTCATCCACGCGCTCACGCGATCTTCTGCGGCTAAGGCCTTTCAGCCGGGCCCGAAATTTCAGGTATTCCCGCACGCGCATGTCCTGGTGCAGCGGGTTATTCTCCGGCATGTAACCGATCCTGCGGCGCACTTCGTCCGATTGCTCGAAGACATCCAGCCCCGCCACCCGCACGGTGCCCGAGGTCGCCGGCAGATAGCAGGAGAGTATGCGCATGGTCGTGCTCTTCCCTGCCCCGTTCGGACCCAACAACCCGACAATCTCGCCCCGGCTGACCGTGAAAGATATATCCGATACTGCGGTATTGCCCGCGTAGCGTTTGGTCAGGTTGGCAACTTCGATCATCAGATCATCGCTCATTCTATTCAGCGCGCCAAAAAGTCTAGTTGAAGGGCGCCTGCCGGGGCCAATAAATTCTCAGCCTAGCGCCTTGCCAATTCCACCGCCCCCTGGCGCAGGATGTTGAAATTGCCCATGCGCTGCGGCACCGCGATTTCGACCTGGACCCGATCGCCTTTCTTCTTGGCGTAAAGCAGCTTCGCGGCGGCGCAAAGATCTGCCGGCGATTGCCCGTCCAAGGCCGTCACCAGAATGCCCCGCTGCAGTCCGGCCGCCGCGGCCGGGCTGTCCTCCTGCACCCCCGCGATGAAGTACGCATCAGATGCTCCCACGCCGTAGCGGGCCTCCTGCTGCGGGGTCAATTCCACGAGATCCAGCCCTGTCAGGTCGCGGATCAGCTCTGCGTTGAACACGGACTTCTCCGTCACCAACTGCACCGCAATCTCCTTGGGCGCCCCACCACGACGAATGGCCAGGGTTACCTTGGACCCCGGCCCGGCAGCCAGCAGGTCGGCGAAATCAATGAAGCTCTTGGGCGTCTTGCCGTTTACCTGCAAGATGGCATCACCCACTCTCAAGCCGGCCTTGCCGGCCGGGCTCTGCGACTGCACGCTGGTGATCACCAATGGCGTCGTTCCCACCTTCACCCGAGCGCCAAACCAATACGCCTTCACGAACTCGGTCGGAAAGATGTCGGACAGCGCCTCCAGCACGCGCCGGATGGGAATGGCAAAACCGATTCCCTGCGCCCGCTGGCCATGGACTTCGCCCAGGACGGCAACGTTGATGCCAATCAATTCGCCGCGCAGATTGACGAGCGGCCCGCCGCTGTTGCCTACATTGATCGGGGCGTCAGTCTGCAGCCAGTTCGGGATGTCTAACGGCTGGCCCTCCTTGGGCAGCACGCGGCTCTTCGAGCTGAGTATGCCCCGGCTGACCGAACCGCCGAGCCCGAAGGGGTTGCCCAGCGCCAGCACTGTTTCCCCCAGCAGTAAGTCATCCTCGCGTGCGAACTGGATCGCTCTGAACTTCTCTCCCGCCTGGCCGTTTAACCGGAGCAATGCCACGTCGGTCTTCGGATCGCTCGCGACCACCGTGGCGGTGTAGGCGTTGGTGCCGGTGCAGAACTTCACGGTGATCTTGTCCGCTCGCCGCACGACGTGATCATTGGTCAGCAAATAGCCCTCCTCATCAATGATGACCCCCGAGCCAAGACTGTACATGGAATTGGGCGGCTGGCGCCGGTGATACGGGTCCCAGAACTGGCGGAAGAACTCCTCGAATGGGTCGCGGACATGGATGATCGTCTCCGTGGCGATGTTCACCACGCTAGGCAACACCTTCTCGACCGCGGCCACGACGGCATCGCGACGGACATCCGTCAGCGCTGTTTGCCCCTGGGCGCCCGTCGCCCATCCCAACAGGCACCCTGCCAGCAACCACATCGGCATCTGGCTTCGTCGTTCGTGTCTATCCACTATCATCATCATAACAACAGTCAAACCCGGCTTTGGATGCATTCAATCTTCTTTCCGGACGCGGCACGCGCCGTATCCGAGGCTTGACTTTGCATCCGCAACGGCGCAAAAGCAATGCCAAGGTGCCTCCGGTTCAGGCCAGCTTTTACGCCCAGTGGCGCGTGCGATGCGGGGTGATCCCCGTTCTGCGCGACAACCGCGACTCGCCGCCCGAACGCCTCCTGCAAACCATCTGGCAGCACCAGCGCCTGGTCCGCGAGCAACTCAAAACACTAGACGACGAACCTGTTCAAATCCTTCATCCCGGCTTCCGCAGCGTCGAAGGCGGGCCGGATTTCCGCGGCGCGCTCGTGCAGATAGGCGCCGCGCCGCCGCAAACCGGCGACGTGGAGGTCGACCTCCGCTCCAGCGGCTGGCGCGCTCACGGGCATGACCGCAACCCTGCCTTTCGGAATGTGATCCTGCATGTGGTTTGGGAAAGCGAACAGTCAGCCGCCGGCGCACCCCCCACGCTGGCCCTGCGGCAGGCCCTCGACGCGCCGCTCGGTGAGCTGAGCTTGTGGCTCGGCGGCGAAGCGGCGCAGGAACTGCCGGAGGAGTTGCGCGGTGAATGTTGCGCCCCGTTGCGCACCCTGCAGCAGCCACAATTGCTGGACCTGCTCCACCAGGCGGCACACGTCCGCTTGCAGAGCAAGGCCGCCCAGTTCCAGGCCCGCGCCCGGTGCGCCGGTTGGGAGCAAGCGCTCTGGGAAGGACTTTTCCGCGGCCTGGGTTACAAACACAACGTCTGGGCGATGCAGCGCCTGGCCGAACTCCGCCCGCGCTGGCATACGCCGGGCATTCAACTGCCTGCCTTGCAGGCGCGCCTGCTCGGCATCAGCGGACTGTTGCCCACCGAACTGACCCGCTCGCAAACGGGCACCGACCACTTCATCCGTGGGGTCTGGGACCAGTGGTGGCGCGAGCGCGACGAATTTGCCGACTGCATCCTGCCGCGCTCGCTCTGGCGCTTGTACGGCTCGCGCCCCACCAATCATCCGCAACGCCGCGTCGCCCTGGCCGCGCGCTGGTCAATGGACGCCAATCTCGCGGCGAAGCTGGAAAGCTGGTGCGCACGCGAGGTGCCGGATTCGGCCCTGGCCGGCTCGCTGCTCGACACTTTGCAGGTCGAGCCGAACGACTTCTGGTCCTGGCATTACACACTCCGTTCACCCAGGCTCAAGAAGGCTCAGCCGCTGCTGGGCGCTGCGCGCGTAACGGATTTGGCGGTCAACGTCGTCCTGCCCTGGCTTTGGATTCGCGCCGCTGAGGGGAAGAATACCGTGGTACAGCGCACGCTCGAACACCGCTATCTCGCCTGGCCGCCGGCCGAGGACAACTCCACCCTTCGCCTCGCCCGCCAACGCCTGCTCGGCACCACCTCCCCGCGCGCCCTGCCCGGCGCCGCCGCGCAGCAGGGCCTGATCCAAATGGTGCGCGACTTCTGCGATCACTCCAACGCCATCTGCGATCGCTGCAAGCTCCCCGACCTGGTGCGCGATTGGACCATCCAGCTCGGCCCAGGCCCCACACCCATGCTTTGAGCGTGCCTTGCCCGCGGGCGTCCAGTATCGTCCGCGACCTCGTATGCAACAAGTCCAGGCTGTTATCTTCGACATGGACGGCGTAATCGTGGACAGCGAGCCGCTCCACGAACGCGCGTTCCTCGACGTGGCGCGGGAAATCGGCTACGGCGACAAGCTCGCTATCAACTTTGCCGACTACATCGGGCGGTCCGACCAGGAGTTTTGGGTGGACTTCGTCGCCCGGCAAAAGGCACCGCAGTCGCCGGAAGACCTGCTCGTTCGGAAACGGCAAGTCATGATCGAGATTATCCGCCGCGAGCAGCCGGTGTTTGACGGCGTAACGAAGCTGCTCGAACAACTCGCCGCCCGGTACACGCTGGCGTTGGCATCTGGCTCCGAAGGGCCGGTAGTTGAGGAGGTCCTGAAACTCAAGCAACTGGGCCGCTTCTTCTCCGCGGTTGTTACCTGCCTGGATGTCCTGGTCGGCAAACCGGCTCCGGACATTTTCCTCCGCGCAGCCGAGCTACTCAAAATGCCGCCACAAGCCTGCTGCGTCATCGAGGACTCCAAGCCCGGGATTGCCGCAGGCCTCGCCGCGGGCATGACGGTGATTGCCATCGCCAATACCCACCCAGCCGGCGAATTACGCCACGCTACCCACGTCGTTAACACTTATGCGGAAATCGAGCGCCTGTTGCTCAATTCCCAGTGAACTGAGACGAAGTCAGCGGTTTCACAAGACCGGGGCCCCCCAACCCACACATTCGCGGTGGTTCCGCGCCGCCAGGCTGAATATGAGCGGAACACAAGCGGGTGTTTCCCTGTTTATACACGCTTCCTCCGCGCCGGCCGCGGGCCCAACGGAAGCCCGGGTTGCCGGAGCTGCGAATGCTGCCCAAGACGCCCGGCGGCATTGACAGCGCCAACCTCATGCCTAACTTACGGGCAGGATGAAGAAGCAAGTGCTCGCGGTCGCCGGCTGCCTGGTCCTGAACCTCGGGATCGCGGCCCAGGCCACCAACGGCGGTCCCGCGGCAAACGGCTTGAACAGCCAGATGCTTCGCGAGCAGAAGCACTTTGTGGAGTGCCTTGCCTCGGTTTACAGTCCAGCCTGGTGGTTCAGCTATAATGGCGCGCTCTACTTCCAGCCCAGGAATGAGACCCAAGCCCAGCACTTGGAAGCCATGAAAGCAGCCAGGTCACAGTATGTGGCCCTGACCAATCAGGAAACAAGGCATGCCCTCGCTGCCAGGCTCATCGCCGCGTGCGGCATTGGCGAGACCTGGCAGAAAAAGCTGCTCCTGCCTTTCTCCACCACGAACCAGAATTTCACCCCGACTCTGAACAGGCCCCTGCGCGTCGTCCCCGCTTACAAGGTGCTACGGTGCGACACCAACGGCGACGCGCTAATCCAGGACAATCAATCCACCATGTTCGTGATGAACTTCGGCCGCGGGGCATCCGATGGCTCGGGCACGAATGCCCTCTTGGTCAGGGAAGGCCTCAAAACCTTCTCGTCGGGCGGCGTGTTTGAGACCGTCAACGCTTACGAAAACGTGTCTCTCAACAAGGAGGAAACGACCGTGCTGGAGCGCGTCGCGGCGGCCTGTCGGAACCTGGTCACGTCGCTAAGTCAGCCACCGGCGGACTCCGCAGCCAAAGCCGAATTCGAGGCGCGCAAAGCCCGGGCCACTGACAGCAACCCGTACATGCAATATCTCCTGGCCAAGGCGTATTTGGAGGGCAAAGGCACCGGCAAGGACGAAAAGCTGGGCATGGAATGGATGCGCCGCGCGGCCAGCAGCGGCTCAGGCGATGCGATCGCCTTCCTAAAGGCGCTCGAACACCGGGCGCCGTAGACTTCGCCTCCCTTTCGACCTGCGGGAAACAACCCGACACCCGCGTCCGCACTACTGCGGATTGACGGTCCCAGCGGATGGTTCGACACTGTAAGAGCGCGGGTTGGGCACGGTTAATCGCGGCCTTTCGGTGCGCGACTGGCCCCCAAAGGCAGACATGAAGATACCGAAATCGAACCAAGCAGTCATCTCGAGGCGGCGAGGAGCCGCTAAACTCAATATGAGCCGAGACATTCCCCTGGCCCTGGCGGCTTTTTGCAGTCCTATGGTGTGCACATTTCTGCTCTGCAGCCCGCCAGCTGCCCGAGCAGCCGAGGCTCTCCCTACTGACCAATCGAATGGCGAACCGGCACAAGTCCGGACACACTCCAATGAGCCTCAAGGCCACCAGATGCGGCGTTACCAGGCATTTGCCCGCCAGGCACAACTGGCCCCCATCACCGTGACGAGCGAAACCACACTTGAGGTAGGCGGCACCGTTAAGACTGACATCACTCGTTTCCCTCAGCTCTCCGCCCGGGAAACAGAGATCCTGGCCGGCAAGTTCGAAGTGCCCGCAGGTGTCATTGCCGAGGTGGCGCGGAGTCTTTCCGACAACCCACAGCCACGCGCAGCGCAACTCGCGCACGAGCTTCGCACCGCTGTAGTGGACTACAGGTTCCTGCAAAGCGAGTGGGGCCGATACCGCCCGCCGCTCGAGGGACAGCAGGTCAAAACCGCGGCGCTCGACGCTCTGGAAAGCGGCGACATCGCCAAAGCCTGGACCCTGTATGACGCGCTTGACAAACCGCAAGCGCCCGCCGTCTCCCGACCGGCGCCACCGGGCAATCTCCGCATCGTCACCGGCCCATAAACAAGCCCGGACCCTCTCAACCGACCGCGGTCAACGCGTCACCACCGCAGTGCGAGCGAACATTTGCTTCTGTTTCCGCACTGGCCGACGTAATATTGGCCGCTTATGACAAGTCCCAATTCGGTCGTCCTTAGCAATTTGCTGTCGCCGGCCACCATTAACCTGGACCTGCAAAGTCCGGACCGTGACTCCGTGCTCAGCGAGTTGGTGGACCAGATTCCGCAGCTCGCCAAACGGCCCGAGGCCCGCCAGACACTGTTGCGCGCCCTCCGCGAGCGCGAGCAACTGCACAGTACCGGCATAGGCGATGGTATCGCCCTCCCCCACGCGCGCAACGCGCTGGTAGGCCTGACGGATCAGCCGATGGTGGCCTTTGGCCGGCACCCGCGGGGTATCCCCTACGACGCCATTGACAGCGTTCCCGCGCGGCTGTTCTTCTTGCTGGTCGCCCCCACGGTCACCCAGCACCTGACAATCCTAGCCCGCCTTACCCGCCTGCTTCGCGATGCCAGACTGCGGCAAGCCCTGTTAGCTGCCGACCAGCCAGAACAAGTGATGGCGCTGATCCGGGATGCTGAAGCGAAGCTCTGAGGAGGCAGCCTGAGCCCCAGTCAGACCTCACCCTTGAATCCCTGCTGGCGCAAGGCCTCAAACAACACCAGCGCCACGCAATTGGAGAGGTTCAGCGACCGGGCCTGGGTGTGAAACATGGGAATGCGCAACCAGCCGCTGAGGTTTTCCTGCAGGAGTCTCTTCGGCAGACCGGCGGTCTCCCGACCGAAGACGAGGTAGTCATCCGACGCGAAGCTGGCTTCCGTGTAGAGCCGCGGCCCGTCTGACTCAATAAACCACAGCCGCGCCCCCTGTGGTAGTGTCTGTTGAAAGGCCGCCCAGCTCTGCCATCGCCGCCACTGGACTTGCCGCCAGTAATCCATGCCGGCGCGCCGAAGTTGCGCGTCGTCCAGCTTGAATCCGAACGGCTCGATCAGATGCAGCGCGCTTCTGGTGGCCGCGCACAGCCGCGCCACATTGCCCGTGTTAGGCGGGATTTCCGGTTCGAGCAGAACGATCTGCATGGATCAAGTGGCAGCCGACCCAACGAGGCTCTGGCCACCTGCTTGTTCGGAGCCCGGTGCCCTGGACTTGCCGGCCGCCCCTCTCCCCTGTCCTTTCCGATACAACACCTTCCAAAGCACCAGCCCATGCGCCGGTGCGGTCATGCCCGCCACCCGCCGATCCCGCCTGGCAAGCATCCGGCGCACCTCATCCGCCGCGAATTTGCCCAATCCCGCTTGCACCAGCGTTCCGACGATGCCGCGGCACATTTTGTAAAGAAATCCGTCGCCCTCGATGACAATGGTCAGGCGCTGCCCCTGCCGTTTGAGTTCGCACCGCGTCAGGGTGCGGACGGTGGAGGCCTTCTTGTAACCAGGATTTGCGGCGAAAGACTGAAAGTCGTGGCGGCCCACAAACACCGCCGCCGCGGCTCGGATCGCCCGCAAGTTGAGGGGACGGGGCACGTGCCAAGCCGTATGTCGCAGGAGGGGATTCATCGCCGGGTGGTTCCACACAAAGTAGCGATACTGCTTGCCCGACGCGTCGAAGCGCGCGTGAAAGCCGCGCCGCGAGCGGGCCGCGACAACCACGCGAATATCTTCGGGCAGCCAGGCATTGAGCGCCAACGCCAGCTTGCGCGGGGACATCCGGCACTCCGCGCGCGGAGCCTCGAAATGCGCCACCATGCCCAGTGCATGCACTCCCGTATCGGTGCGGCTGGAACTGTGCACGCGCGGGCGGCTTGGAAACAGCCGGGCCAGCGCCGCCTCAATCTTCTCCTGCACCCCCGTGCCGATCTTCTGCACCTGCCAACCTGCGTAGGCGGTGCCGTCGTAGGCAATGGTCAGCTTGAACTTCAGCGTATCCACAAACGGTCAGGCGGCCCGGCCATCCAGGTAACTTTGCAGCAGGATCGCCGCGGCCATCTTGTCCACCTTCTCCTTGCGCTTGTCGCGCCGCACGTTGCCCTGGATCAGGATGCGGTTAGCCTGGACCGAAGTCAGCCGCTCATCCCACGTCTTGATCGGCACAGTGACGCTGCCCTTTAGAGCGGCGACAAACTCTTGCACCTTCTGCGCGGCCGGCCCGAAGCTGCCGTCCATGTTGCGCGGCAGGCCGACGAGGATCAGCTCCACCTCCTTTTCCCGCAGCAACTCCTGGAGCCGCCCCAGAAAACCGGCAAACGGCTCCGCGGGGATAAACTCCAGCGGCTGGGCAATCATCTTCAGCTCGTCGCTGACGGCGATGCCGATACGCCGGCTGCCGTGGTCAATCGCAAGGATGCGCATGTGTTCAATGTAGTCTGAGCCGATACGTAAGCTAAAGCGTCTTCATCACCCGGGCCGCCGCGGCCACCGTTCGCTCGATGTCCGCCGCGGTGTGCGCCGTCGAGAGGAAGCCCGCCTCGAACTGCGACGGCGCCAGGTAGATTCCCTCCGCCAGCATTCCGTGAAAGTACTTCGCGAAGCGCGCCCGGTCGCTCTTCATTGCTTCGGCGACGTTATGTACCGGCTCGCTCGCGAAGTAGCCGCAGAACATGGAGCCGCAGCGGCTGAAATGCACTGGCACGCCGGCGGATTTCGCAGCTTCGCCCATTCCGGCTTCGAGCGCGGAGCCGAGCTGTTCCAGCTTTGTGTAGGCGTCGCTCGCGGCCAGCTCTTCCAGCGCCGCGATGCCCGCCGCCATTGCCAGCGGGTTCCCGCTCAACGTTCCCGCCTGATACACCGGCCCCATCGGCGCGAGGCAGTCCATGATCTCAGCGCGCCCGCCGAACGCCCCCACCGGCAGGCCGCCCCCGATCACCTTCCCGAAGCAGCTTAGGTCCGGCGTGATGCCGAAGCGCTCTTGCGCGCCACCCCTGGCCAGCCGAAAGCCTGTCATCACCTCGTCGAAAATTAGCAGCGCGCTGTTCGCTGCCGTGACGTCGCGTAGAAACTCCAAATAGCCCGGCTTCGGCAGATATAATCCGGCGTTGCCCGGCACGGGCTCCACGATGATCCCCGCCACCTGCCCTTTATTAGCCGCAAACGCCGCCTTGACCGCCTCAGGGTCATTAAACGGCAGCACAATCGTGTGCTGCGTGAAGGACGCTGGCACCCCGGCGCTGTCGGGATTGCCGAATGTGAGCGCGCCCGACCCGGCCTTCACCAATAGCGAATCCGCGTGCCCATGATAGCACCCGTCAAACTTGATGATCTTATCCCGTTGGGTAAACCCACGAGCCAGGCGGATGGCTGACATGCAAGCTTCGGTTCCGGAATTGCACATCCGCACCTTCCGCACGCTCGGCACCCACGCGCAGATCATCTTTGCCAACTGCACCTCGAATGGGTTCGGTATCCCGAAGCTCGTCCCGTCCAGCGCCGCCGCCCGCACCGCAACGATAATCCTGGGATGCGAGTGTCCGAGGATCGCCGGCCCCCAGGTGCCGACGTAATCCAAGTATTCGTTACCGTCCACGTCCCACACTCGCGCCCTCTTGGCCCGGTTGACGAAGAACGGCTGGCCGCTCACCGCCCGAAACGCCCGCACTGGCGAGTTCACCCCACCGGGCATATACTTCAGCGCCTCGGCAAACAGCTGCTCGGACCTGACTCGCGAGATCATGCTTGGATTGTCAGGAGAAATCCTCTTACGGTCTAGGGCAATTAAATGGTAATACTGCTCCCCAGCCGGAATTGGATGGGCCCTCCCAATTCCTGGCCCGTGCACTGTCCATTTTTTGGACAGTGATGCTGCCGACCTGCCTTTTCCAGTCCCCGCTGACCCCGGCACCCTGGGCTTGGGGTTACGGTGGCGGCACGCTGCTGCTACGGTGTGTATCCCATGGGGAGCGCTCCCCATGGGATACACACCGTAGCACCACGGCACTAACAAACCATCCACAAGCCAACGCCTGGGTGCGCAGCCGCCGCAACGGCGTTGTCGCCTGTCCGGCGGGGGTACCGGAGGTAAGATTGGGATTGCGAAGCGACGAATCGCCATCGGGATCCTCCGGAAGTCCGCGAAGAGCCAAAAGAAGCCGTTGATTCCTGGCTTTCCACATTCCCCCGCGCCGCATAGCTTTCGCGTCCTAAAGAAATTTATACAGATTTTGGATTCTTATTGTCTATTGGGGTGAACTTGTGAGCGTCGCTGAACCAGCCGGGTGGTGCGAAACGTTATATCGCGCGAAAGCGTCCGAGCTTATTCTGTACGGACGGGCGCTGGGCCTTTCACATGGAGAGGCCGAGGATGTCCTGCAGGAGACCTTCGTCGCCTTGATGCAACGCTCGCAGGCGCCTGAGTTGCCGGAGCGCTATTGCGTGCGGAGTTTCCGCAACCGGGCCATGAACTACCGGCGCGGACTATGGCGGCGGCTGACACGCGAGCTGGAGTCGCGCCGCTGGTTCGAGCGGTCACCTGGGGATAGCCTGGCCGAACGGGCAGCGATGCGAGGGCTGTCCATGCTGCCACAGGAACAGCGGGAAGTCATCGTCCTGAAGGTTTGGCACGCGCACACCTTTGAAGAGATCGGCGAGCTGCTGGAGATCTCGCCCAATACAGCGGCAGGCCGCTACCGCTATGGCCTGCAGAAGTTGAGACAGCATTTGAAAGGAGCACTTGATGAACGAGATGGACGAATTGGAGACACGATTGTTCTCGTGGACGCCGCGCCCCCCCTCAGCGGGGCTTGAGCGGCGGCTGTTTGCGGCCGGCCCCGCGGCTGATGAGGCGCTGCTTCCATTCCGGTTCAGCTGGCTGGCGCCGGCAACGGCGGGACTGATGCTGTTGTGCGTGGTGTTCAACCAGCGCTACGGGCCGACTCTATCTGGTTCGGCCAGCCCCGGGCCCATGGTTGCGATGATCCTAAGCAACCAAAGCGCCGCGGCCTACCTGCCCGGCGGCGTCCAGGCCGAACGGAACAACCTGCCCGCCAACGCCTTCTCACGAAGCAAGAAAGCCGGTGCCTGGCTGCGGAATGTTGACTGCCGACCTTGAGCGCCTCCACATCACTATCTGCGGCCTCCGGGAGTCCAGCCACCCCACCGCCACTCTTCCGCCGCATTGATTGGCTAACTTGCCTGATCACTTTTGCCGGGGTCTGGATTGGATATTACCTGACGCTGGCTCCCGAGTTGACGCTCGAGGATTCGGGCGAACTGGCCACGGGGTCGTATTACGCCGGGATTCCCCACCCCCCCGGCTATCCTTTCTGGACGCTCTACACCTGGCTGTGGACGGTGTTATTACCGTTCAAGAATATCGCCTGGCGCGTGGCGCTGGCCGAAGCCACCGGCGGCGCTCTCGCTGCGGGGCTGCTCGGCCTGCTGGTGTCGCGGGGCGGCAGTCTCCTGGTGGAAGGCATCGAGGAACTCAAGGCGATGGCGGGGCGTTGGGAGAACGCGATCTGCATGGTCTCGGGCTTCGTGGCCGGCATGCTGATCGGCTACAACGGCTTCATGTGGAGCCAGTCGGTAATCGTGGAAGTCTATGCCTTCAGCGTCGCGTCGCTGATGGTCGTCCTGGTCTGTCTGCTGCGCTGGATCTACGCGCCCCACCAACGGCGTTACCTGTACTACGCCCTCTTCTTCCACGGCCTTTGTTTTACCAACCATCAGACCTTGATCGTCGCCGCTATTGGCATCGAGATCACCGTAGCGGCTGCCGACTTCCGCTTGGGCCGAAGTTTCTTCCTGGGCAACAGCATTGTCTATTTGTGCGGTCTGCTTTTGACCAAGCGACACATTCTGACTGGCCTCGAGCACAACCCCGCGGTGTTCACCATCTTCAATGCCGTCGGGATCTGCTCCATCCTGGCCTATTTGTGGTTTACTTACCTCACCAGCGCCGGCGCCGGCACAACGGCGCGCGAGCGCAGGCTTGAGCTCGGCCGCGACCTGCTGCTTGCGGGGTGTTTGATGGCGGCCGCGGGCGCGCTGGGCGGTCAGGCAATAGGAGTAGCCCTCGCCTTGGCGCTGCTGGCGGTGTTCTTGTGGCTGGCCTGGCTGACGCGCAAGCTGGGACGGGAGTGGTGGGTGGTCATTCTCTGCGGCGTCGCCTGGCTGCTCGGAGCCGCGTTCTACTTCTACATGCCGCTGGCAGGCATGACCAACCCGCCCATGCAATGGGGTTACCCGCGAACAGTGGAGGGCTTCATCCACGCCTTCTCGCGAGGCCAGTACGAAAGAGCCAATCCAAGCGACGTTTTCCATCAGCCCCTGGTCTTCGCCGCGCAGTTGGCCAGCATGGGTCAGGGCATCGTGGACGAATTCAACTGGGTCTATGTATTCCTGGCGCTGGTGCCCTTTTTGTTCTTCCCCAAGATGAGGCGCCGGGAGCGCGCCTGGCTGATCGGCCTGGCCTCCATCTACCTCTGCCTGGGGGTGCTACTGCTTATTCTGCTCAATCCGTCTCCCGACCGCGCCGCCCGCGAGCTTAACCGCACTTTCTTCACTGCTTCACACACGCTGGTGGCCCTGTTCGTCGGCTACGGTCTTACCCTGGTGGCCGCTTTCATGGCGACGCATTACCAGCAATTCCGCCGCTGGGCGCTGACGGGAGGGGGAGTAGCCGTCGCGTTGGCGATCTACTCGCTCGCTGAACTGACAGAGAACACCTACTTCGGCGAAGGATCAAGCATTGGGCTGGCGGCTCTGTTGTCCCTTGTCGGCAGCACATTCACGAACAAGGACCAGTACGGGCTGCCGGTTTACGCGGGTCTAATCCTGATCGGCCTGGCGTTGGCGTATCTGGTTGCGGTTCTATTATATCGCCAGCGGGCGCCGTTGGGCATCACTCTCGCAGTCTTCGCGCTAATGCCCCTCTACCCCATCCTCACCCACTGGTCCGATAACGAACAACGCAATCACTGGTTCGGTTACTGGTTCGGCCACGACATGTTTACCCCGCCGTTTAAAAGCGCCGAAGGCAAGCCGCTTTACCCGGAAATGACCAGGGATGCCGTGCTGTTTGGCGGCACGGATCCCGGCCGTTTCTGCCCCACCTACATGATTTTCTGCGAGAGCTTCATTCCACACGCGTGCCAGCCCAAACAGGACCAGAACTTCGACCGCCGCGATGTCTACATCATCACCCAGAACGCCCTGGCTGACAGCACTTACCAGTGTTACATCCGCGCCCAGTACAACCGCAGCACCCAGATTGATCCCCCCTTCTTCCAGGAACTTCTCCGGCCGGCCGAGGAGCGTAAGCAGAACTACCGGACGAATTGGCTCGCCCGGACAGTGGCACCGCTGGATCGTTTCTTCTCCGACCTGGGCGCCCGGGTGGAGAAGCATCGGCGCGTTTACACTTCTTGGTTCGGGGACAAGGACTTCATTAACCTATCCACTTTGGCGTCGAAGCTGCGCCCCAAACCGCAACAGGACCCGCTATCCAAGTACCTTTACGACAACCTCAGCCCCAAAACCCAGCGCCTGCTGGCAACCCCGGGCGGCGAGGCAAGTTTGCGCTCGAGCCTGGCCCAAGACCTAAACCGTTTGCTGGAGCGGGAATTGAATGTCAGGGAGGTCCTGGATGCCCAACAGCGGGAGAAGACCTCCGTGGAGCAGCAGATCGCGGACGGCAGCAAGTCCGAAAACCTGCACCGGCGGCTGGACCAACTCCGAGCTGCGATCGCCGAGTTGTCCAGGAGCGGCCCGCTCTTCGAGCCGGACCGGTTCAAAGACGTGGCGCTGTCGAAATACCTGACCGACTTCATCAAGGAGAATCCGCAGAGCTGGACGCGAATCCGGCTCAATCGGCTGCTGCTGGAGGCGGCTTACCCCAAAGAGATCGCCCGCAGTATGGGCGGGATCTACCCCGACCGCGAAATCTACATTCCCACACCTGAGGATTCGGATCGCTGTTACACTGACTACCTCTCGGACGCCGCGCGTCGGCTGGAGCTTGATCAGCTCGAACCCGGTGAGGGCGTGAAACGCGTCGGAGACAAGGTGCAGGTTTCCGGCCAGGTCTCAATCATGAGCATCAACGCCCTCCTGGCAAAGGTGATCTTCGACCGGAATCCGAAGCATGAGTTCTTCGTCGAGGAGAGCCTGCCGCTTAAATGGATGTATCGGCACCTGATGCCTTACGGCATCATTATGAAGATCAACCGCCAGCCGCTGCGAGAATTGTCTGAGGAGATAGTCCGGCGAGACCACGAGTTCTGGGCGCAGTATTCGCAGCGCCTGATCGGCAACTGGATCACCTACGACACCAGCGTCGAGGAGATCGCGGCGTTTGTGGAGAAGGTGTATCTGCGCCGCAACTTGCGAGGCTTCAAAGGAGACCGGAAATTCCTCCGCGACGACCAGGCGCAGAAGTCCTTTTCCAAATTGCGCAGCGCAATTGCCGGCGTTTACGCCTGGCGCATTAACGACCCGGAGAATCAGGACCCAACCGTCCGGCAACGAATGATCAAGGAAGCGGATTTCGCCTTTCGGCAGGCGGTCGCCTTCTGTCCGTACAGCCCGGAAGCAGTGTTCCATTACGTGAACCTGCTGCTCGGCCAGCAGCGGGTGGACGACGCGCTGCTGATCGCCATGACCTGCCAGAAGCTCGATCCCTACAACCAGCAGGTTGCTGACGTGGTGAAAAACCTAAAAGAGATCAGCAAGCGGCAGGCGGTGGTCAACCCCAAGCAACTAACCCTGGAGCAGTTGGAGCAGGCAGCGAACGAGAACCCGACCAACTTCCAGGCGGCTTTTAACTTGGCGGCGGCCTACCTCCAGGCGCATCAGCCTGACCGGACGGCTGAGGTGCTGGACCGGGTGCTGAACCATCCCCATGCCGAAACGGACGCGTTCCGCGCCCTGCTCCAGGCCTACGCAAGCTTCGGAAATACCAACGGACTGCGCCGGACAGTCACGCGGCTTGAAGCACAAGTGCGCGCGTCCCCGACTGATTTCGCCGCGGCCATTGGCCTTGCCGAAGGGTATCAGCGCCTGGAGATGCCCGATGCAGCGGTGCAGGCTCTGGACCGAGTGCTCGAGCACCCCAAGGCAACTGCCAACGCCGTGCTGGAGGCAGCCCAGCATTACGCGACCCTCACCAACTACCCAAAGCTGGAAACCGCCCTCGACCGGTTGACAGTATTGTCGCCAGACAAACCGGAGGTGTGGTACGACTCAGCCGCCTTCAAGGCGATTATGGGCAAGCCCCAGCAGGCTATTCCGGCGCTTCGCCATGCCCTGGAACTGAGCGACCGCAGGCTGAAACAGGACCCCAAGGCGCTTGATTTGCGCACCAAAGTCATGGAAGACCCGCGGCTGGCATCGCTCCGCCAACTGCCCGAATTCAAGCGAGTGATCGAGCCCAGATAGCACCGCGATTGGGGCCTCATCCGGAACCCCTTTTCAGCCCGGCCAACCCCCAATCGAGCACCGGTTGACGGGGCGCAAGGCACGCCGGCATAAGCAAGTTGCCCGACGGCACCCTTTCGTCTATTCTGACACCATTGAATTTGGCAATTGAGTAGCCAACTTCTATGAAACGAACCAACATGCACACTGAGAAACAGCCTGGAGCGGACGATCCGCTCCCGGCAACGGAGCCACTCGTGCCGGTTGAGCCGGCCACGGTGACCCCGGAGCAATTGAGCGAACTGAAGGAACGCGCGGCCAAGGCGGATGAGCACTGGGATCGCCTTCTGCGCACCAGTGCGGATTTTGAGAATTTCAAGAAGCGCGCCGCCCGCGACAAGCAGGAGGCGATCAAATATGCCAACGAAGCATTGCTTCAGAAGCTGCTGCCGGTGTTGGAGAATTTCGACATTGCCCTGGCGGCAGCCCAAACGGCCGCACCTGAGGCCGGCCAATCTCTCTACGAGGGGGTCAGCATGATTAACCAACAGTTCAAGACGGTGCTGGCTGAGGCCGGTTTGGAAGAGGTGGACGCATTGGGCAAAGCGTTCGACCCGCATCTGCACGAGGCAATCTCACAAAAGGAAACGTCCGAGGCGCCCGAAGGCCAGGTCGTGCAGCAGCTTCGCAAAGGTTACAGATACCGCGGCCGGCTTTTGCGCCCCGCCAGCGTGGTGGTGTCCAAGCAACCCACCGCCTGAGCCATGGCCAAACGCGATTGCTACGAGGTTCTCGGCGTCGAGCGAACCGCGGACGCCGATGAAATCAAGAAGGCGTACCGCAGGTCCGCAGTTAAGTACCATCCGGACAAGAACCCGGGTGACAAAACAGCCGAGGAGAGGTTTAAGGAACTCGGCGAAGCTTATGAAATCCTGAGTGATCCGCAGAAACGCGCGCTGTACGATCAGCATGGCCACGCAGCGTTCGATCGCCGCGCCGGCGCTTACGGCGGAGGGGGATTCCACGATCCCTTTGAGATCTTCCGCGAGGTGTTTGGCGGCGGCGGGATCTTCGAGGACCTATTTGGCGGCGGACGCCCGGATCCGACACAGCCTCAGCGGGGCAATGACCTCCGCTACGACATGGAGATTGCGTTCGAAGAGGCGGCCCGAGGCTGTGAGAAGGAGATTTCGATCAGCAAGGCCGAGGCTTGCGACGCCTGCCAGGGCTCGGGCGCTGAGGCGGGATCGCGCATCCGGGCGTGCCAGAGTTGCGGCGGTCGCGGCCAGGTCGTCAACGCCCGCGGGTTCCTCAGCATCGCCCAGACCTGCCCGCGTTGCCAGGGCGCCGGCCGGGTTCTGGAGAAGCCCTGCAAAGTTTGCCGCGGCGAGGGACGGCACGAACGCTCTTCCAAGATCAAACTGCGCATTCCGGCCGGTGTGGACACCGGTTCGCGGCTGCGGTCTGCCGGCAACGGCGAGGCCGGCTTTCGCGGGGGACCGCCGGGAGATTTATATGTCGTGCTCCACGTCCAGCCTCACTCCATATTCCAGAGGGACGGCGACGATTTGCTGTGTGAAGTGCCGGTAAGCTTTGTGCAGGCGGCACTTGGGGCGGAGATTGAGGTCCCCACGCTCGACAGCGCGGCTACCATCAGGATTCCACCGGGCACCCAGCCGGGGGCGTTGTTTCGTGTAAAGGGCAGAGGCGTCAAGAATGTGCAGGGCTATGGTTCCGGCGACCTGCACGTCCGGATAACCGTTGAAGTGCCAACTCATTTGTCATCCGCCCAAAAGGCCAAACTCCAGGAATTCGGCGATCTGTGCACCGGCAAAGAAAATCCTCTAAGCCAGAGCTTCTTCGAAAAGGCCAAGAAGATGTTCCGATGAACGCGCCTGGGTGACAGAGCGCTGGAACGCCGACACGCTCGGAGACAGCGCGCCACCAATTCCAATGCATCGTTTTTACCTTCCGCCAGATCAATGCCAGGGCAGGAGCGTTCTGCTGACCGGTGCCGAGGCCCACCACGCGCTTCACGTGTTGCGTGTCCGCCGTGCAGACCAGGTCACGGTGTTGGATGGCGAGGGCCATGAGTTGCTGTGCGAAGTGGAGGCTACTGACCACGACAGAACCCGGCTGACCGTCGTTGAAACACTTGACCATCCCGCTCCGGCCAGCCGGATCACTCTGCTTCAAGCGGTACCTAAAGGCAGAGCTATGGAAACAATCATCCAGAAAGCAACGGAGTTGGGAGTATCGCGTATCGTTCCGTTGCTCTCCGAAAGAGTCGTGGCGCAAATCGGCGAGCAAGACGGGGCACTCAAGGTGGGGAAGTGGCGCCTGATCGCCCGGGAAGCCATCAAGCAATGCGGATTTGCCTGGCTGCCAGAGATCGAGCTGCCGATGACCCCAGACCAGTTCCTCGCTCGGAAAGAGAACATCGAGCTGCCTCTAATTGCCTCTCTGGAAAGCGGAAGTCGCCTGGCGCGAGCGTACTTCCAAGCCTTTCACACTAGGCACAGACGAATGCCCGGGTCAGTTTGTGTCTGGATCGGCCCGGAGGGCGATTTCACCCCCGCCGAATCGCGGACAATCAAGTCTCAGGGCGCCTTGGCGATCACACTTGGCCCGCGGGTTTTGCGCACTGAAACCGCGGCTCTTTGCTGCCTTACTATTGTCAATTACGAGCTGCAGACACTTTTCGCGTGAAATCACATGGTTCAACAGCCGGAAGAAACCCCAATCCGCGACTGCCCGCAACCACTACATCCGTGATTGCACCAACACTCGAAACGACCTGCCCAGATGCTCCGGATGCGTCAGGGTTTGAAATTGACGGGACCTCTCCGAAGACCACTCCTCGGGAGCGTCCCCGGCCTTCCAGACCCGAGCCGCAATGCCAGTCAGGAATTGCGCCTGAGTGAGAAAAGCGTCTGTCTTCAAACCAGCTGCTTCTCCGGCGGCCTGAATGGCCGTGAAGTTAACGTGGGCCGTGATGTCCTGCGCGCCCGGACAGGCAAGCACATCGCTGTTCAGCCCATGGCGATGATACGCCCGCAACGTCCCATCCTTCCTCGCTGGCACAAAGAACTCCTCCGCGGTCAGACCGTAATCAATCGCGAGCAATTTGCCGCATCCCAGAGCATTCGCTGCCTCGCGCCACCAATGCTCCGCTGCCGGGCACACTTCGACGGTAAATCCGTCGGACAGCGTCTTCAATAGTTCATTCTCAATTGCTGATCCCAACCGCGCTGTGAGAGAGGTGGCATGGGATGCCGGATTCTCGCTTCGCACATCCTCACCCAGCATTCGTGTCCAAACGAACCCCCCCGACTGGAGCTTCACACCCCATTCAAACCACATCCGCGTTTTCGCATCCCACGACAGCCGGTGTATGGGCATGGCATCCAGCAGCTCATTGGAGAAGATCACTCCACGGATCCCCTCGGGAGTCCGAAGTCCTTTCGGCCGATTCACCACACCTGCTAACTCAGCGAAATTGGTTGCCCAACGCACTCGGTCACCGAATGCAGCCAGATTTTGCCGTTGCCAGGCACGCCGCCGGTCGGAAGGCTCCAGGATCCAGTACTGTAATTGCCCGCTCAATGCCGGCCTGTTTTGCATTATCCAGGTGAGAATGTCGCCGGCCAGCCTCCCACCGTGCGCGCCTGCCTCTACAATCCGAATGACCTCCCGTGCCATTCCCCAGCCACCACGCCTTGGCCTTGATGGCTGGCAGCCTTCGAGCCAATCGGCAAACTGGTATGCCAGCAATTCACCAAACAGGCTGGCCACACTCACGCTGGTGTAGTAATCGCCTCGGCCTCCAATTATGTCCTCTTCCTTCTCATAATATCCACAATTTGGACAATAGAGAGCGAGTTCCATGAAGCGGGCGAAGGTTATCGCACCCTGCTCCCTTATCTCTTCTGCAATCTTTTTAGCAGCGTTGCTCAATCTTCAGAATATGGTGCGGATTTAGCTAACAGAGGTCCTGACCATACGGACTATTATGGCGAAAATCGATGCATTCTTTAATTTGATGTTCGAGCAAAAAGCTTCGGACCTCCACCTTTCGTCGGGCAACAATCCCATGCTCCGCGTTAATGGCGAGTTGCATCGCGTGGACCATCCGCCGCTCGAGAACGACGAGCTGAAGAAGCTGCTCTATGAAATCGCGCCGGAGTACAAGATCAAAGTATTCGAGGAGACCGGTGACGTAGACTTCGGTTACGAGATTCCCCACATCTCCCGTTTCCGTGCCAATTTCTACAACCAGAAGTACGGCATCGGAGCGGTATTCCGCCAGATTCCGACCAAAGTTCTCTCCTTTGAGGACTTTGAGAAGTTCGACGCGCCACTACCCAGCGTGCTGAAGAAATTCTGCATGCTGCACCGGGGGCTGATCGTGGTTACCGGGCCTACTGGCTCCGGCAAATCCACGACCCTCGCAGCCATGGTTGACTATGCCAACAAAAACCGCCGCGACCACGTCATCACGGTCGAGGATCCGATCGAATTCGTTCACGAGAGCAAGAACTGCCTGGTTAACCACCGCGAGGTTGGTGTCCACACGAGGTCATTCGCGTCTGCCCTCCGTGGTGCGTTACGCGAGGACCCGGACATCATCCTGGTCGGCGAATTGCGCGATCTGGAGACGATCGAGTTGGCGCTGGTGGCAGCCAGCACTGGTCACCTGGTCTTCGGCACCCTCCATACGCCCAGTGCGGCCAAGACAGTAGATCGCATGATCGACGTCTTTCCTGCCGAGCAACAAAACAAGATTCGAGCAACGCTTTCAGAAGCGCTCAAAGGGGTGGTCGCACAGAATCTCTTCAAGCGTATTGACAAGAAGGGCCGGGTGGCGGCGCTCGAGATTCTGGTCTTCACCACGGCCATTGCCAACTTGGTGCGCGAAGGCAAGACCCACCAGATTCCCGGCATGATCCAGGTTGGAAAGAAGATTGGCAACCAGCCACTGGACGATGCGATCATGGAGCACCTCCGGATGAAACGCATTTCGCCTGAGGAGGCCTACGACAAGTCAGTTGACAAGAAGAAGTTCCGGATGTTCTTACCCCATCCGCCCGACGAAGACGAAATTTGATTTATGCGCCGCCCCGAGCTTGACCAAATAATGTCCACGATGCTGGACTCCCAGCCGGAAGTGTCCGACTTGCTCTTCACGGTTGACAAGCCCCTGCAGGTCGAGTCGTTTGGCGAGTTGAAGCCAGTAACTTGCGACCCGCCAATTCAAGGACTCACCCCCTTCCAAACCGAGACGGTCGCGCTGAATTTGATCGGCGACAATATGTGGCACCTCAGCGACTTGCTGCACCGAGGGTCATGCGACACCGCCTATACGCTTACCGACAAAGCGCGGTTCCGTATCAGCATATTCTCCCAGCGCGGCAATTACTCCATCGTGTTGCGCAAGCTCAACACTACCATTCCAACCCTTGAATGGCTCAATTTCCCGGAGATTATCCGGCAGATTCCTCGCGAAAAGACCGGACTCGTGCTGGTGACCGGAGCAACCGGATCCGGCAAATCCACTACGCTGGCCGCAGTGCTTAACGAAATCAGTCACACCCGGCCCGTTCACATCATTACCCTCGAAGACCCGATTGAATTCGTCCACCCCCAAAACGTTGCCACGTTCAATCAGCGCGAGTTGGGGAGCGACTTCGAGAGCTTCTCGCACGGCCTGCGCGCCGCCCTGCGCCAAGCGCCCAAGGTCATCCTGGTTGGGGAAATGCGCGACCGGGAGACCATCAAAATCGCCTTGAGCGCCGCCGAGACAGGCCATCTCGTGTTAAGCACTTTGCACACGGTAGATGCCGGCCAAACCATCAATCGTATTCTTGGCATGTTCGAAACGGAGGAGCAAGAACAACTCCGCGCGCGACTGGCGGACACGTTGCGCTGGGTCGTCAGCCAGCGACTGGTTCCCAAAGTGGGCGGCGGCCGATATGCCCTGCTGGAGATCATGGCCTCCAATCTACGCACGCAAGAAAGCATCCGTCTCGGAGAGAGCGAAGGCAAGAGCTTCTACGAGATCATCGAAGCCAGCCAGCCTTTCGGTTGGCGCACGTTCGATTACTCGGCCCTCGAAGCCTATGAGCAGGGCAAGATCACCGAGGAGACAGCGCTTCTCTACTGCACAAAGCGCGGACCGGTCACGCGCGGAATTGACAACATCAAAAAGAGTCGGGGCGAGGCGACACACAATATGCATTCATTGCGCATGAAGGCGTTTCAGGACGGAGCCAAGTCGGGCGGGTCGCCACTCCCGGCAGCACTCAAACTCAAGTAATTTATGTCCAGCAAATTCGATTTCATTGGCACAAGCGACAAGCCCGCCCTCTTGGCTTTCTCGACCCCGGAATGGCTGGAAGCCGCCAAGACGGCCCTGACCGAACTTGGTTACAAGGTCCACACAGCCGCCACCCATAGCGACTTCCTCATTCGTTTCAACCAGATCCGCTATCAAGTTGTCATCCTTGAGGAACTATTCGCGGCCAACAATCCCTCCGAGAATCTGACCCTGCAGGCGCTGCAGAACATGCCGATGAGCCAGCGCCGCCACGCCACTGTCATTCTATTCGGCGACTCCTTTCAGACATTCACGCCGCTGCAAGCGTTCCAGCACAGCGTTCACGCCGTCATTAACACATCGGAATCGTTCCTGCTCAAGCAGCTGATTGAAAAGGCCGTCGCCGATAATACCCTTTTCCTGCACAGCTTCCGCGAAGCTCAAAGCAAGGCCTACTCCAGCGCTGCTAAGGAAGAATAGTCAATCAAGTATCCCCCTCTCCTAGCGAAGCCCTGCCCTGCCCCCGAGGTTCCAGCAGGAACCAAGACCCCTCTTCGTGACCCAGGATCCTCACGCCCCAGCCATCGCTCATCTGCTGCGGCTTTAATCTCGCTTCCCGAGGGTCTGCTTTAGCATACTCCAGCAATGGATCGTCTGGATCAGGCGCTGGTCGAACGCGGGCTGTGTGAGAGCCGCGAGCGAGCCAAGCGCGCGGTAATGGCGGGCCACGTGAGGATTAACGATCGTGTGGCGCGCAAAGCCAGCGATCCAGTCAAAGCCGGAGACAAGCTCATCGTGCTGGCAGCAGAGAGGTTCGTAAGCCGAGGTGGTTTCAAGCTTGAGCATGCTCTGAATCACTTTGCACTCGATGTTTGCGGCGTGACCGCCGTAGACCTCGGGGCCTCGACCGGAGGCTTCACCGACTGCCTGCTGCAGCGAAGGGCTGCAAAGGTGTACGCAGTGGACGTGGGCCAGGGCCAGCTTGCCTGGAAATTGCGCAACGATGCCCGCGTGGTGGTGATGGAGAAAGTCAACGCGCGCCAGCTCACGCCCAAGAGCTTCCCCGCCCCTTTTGGGGGGGCAGATCTAGTAGTGATAGATTGTTCCTTCATTTCGCTGCAAAAGATTCTGCCGGCCAGCGTTGCATTGCTCCGTTCGGGCGGTAGAATCCTCGCGTTAATCAAACCGCAGTTCGAAGCCGGCAAGGCCGAGACGGGAAGGGGCCGGGGTGTGATTCGGGATCCGGCCATCCACCGGCGCGTGCTGCGCGAGTTGGAGTTGTTCGTAGTCGGCCGGTTGGGCTTACGATGGGCAGGCGTGACGGAATCACCACTGCTAGGGCCAGCCGGCAATAAGGAATTCCTGGCGTTGATTGAAGACGTTGGCTGAAAAGATCAAACGGGTGGGACTCATAGGAAACTCTGAGAAGGCTTCTGCCGGCGAGGCGGTAAGGCGGGCGGCCCGTCTGATTGCCGCCGCCGGCCGGCAAGTGTACAGCAACGCCGCCACCAACCAATTTGCCCGCATGAAGGCTGTGGTGTGCGCCGACACCGCCACACTCACACGCCAAGTGGACCTCCTGATCGTGTTTGGTGGGGATGGGACAATGCTGCGAGTAGCCCATGAAATCGCCGGCTCGCGCACCCCCATTCTCGGTGTCAACCTGGGTGGATTGGGCTTCCTAACGGCTGTCCCCTCCGCGAACCTGCCGGAAGCACTCAAGTGCATTTGGAGCGGCAAGTTCAAGTTCGAGGCCCGCGCCCTGATCCACGCGACTGGGCGCTGCAGCGGAGGCCGAGTGGACCGAACGGCTTTGAACGACATCGTCATCGGTCGCGGTGTTGCCTCCCGCTTGATCGAACTCGATGTGAGCGTAGACGGCGATCCGTTAACGCGGTACCGGTGCGACGGGCTAATTATCAGTTCACCCACGGGTTCCACCGCATATTCGCTAGCCGCCGGCGGGGCGGTGGTGTTTCCCACGGCGGACGTTTTTGCCCTCACCCCGATTTGCCCTCACACCTTGTCGAATCGTTCGCTGATCCTGCCACTAAATGCGGCGATTTCGGTGACAGCCATCAGCCCCAGGCCGGCTACAATTCTGAGCGCGGATGGCGAGGTGATTCAGGAGCTGGCTGCCGGGGACCGGATCATGATTCACCGCAGTCAACGAACCGTGCGCCTGATGCACCTGGCGGGGAGTTCATTTTGTGAGACCTTGCGGTGCAAACTGCATTGGCGAGGAGCCAATCTGTGATACGGCTTAGCGACATCGCCAATCAAGCCGGCGTCGCGGTGATCACCGTGTCCAAGGCCCTGCGGGACAAGCCCGATGTTTCGGCCGCGACTAAAACTCGCATCAAATTGCTGGCCCAGCAAATGGGCTATTTGCCCGACTCGACCGCCCAGGGGCTGCGCACACGGCGAACAAAGTTGTTTGGGCTGATTGTCTCCTCAATGACTAACCCGATATATTCGCGCGTAGTGCTGGCTATCGAGGAGGGAGCCCACGCGCTGGGTTACGATGTCTTGCTCGCACACACACTGAACATCCCGGAACGTGAAGAGGCGTGCATTCGCCGATTTCTGTCCCGGCGGGTGGATGGCCTTTTCATCTCTCCAGTGTATCGGATAGCAACTGAGGCGCGGATTTATCAGGAGTTGTTGATCCGTCAGGTTCCTACCGTGTTACTTGGGCACACCGCGCCTTTCTGCAACCGGTTCGTCAACATCGAGACGGACGACCTGTTGGCCAGCTACGCCGTTACACAGCATTTGCTCAAGCTCGGACACACGCGAATCGCATTTCTCGCCGGCCCCCATACCACGCCGTGGACCCGAGAACGCCTGGAAGGTTATCGTCGTGCCTTGCACGAAGCTGGCATCGACCTGGATGATAGGCTGGTCTTTCAAGCGGGGCGCACGATCGAGGACGGCGCGAAAGCGGCCACGCAAATGATGAGTGAATCCGCCGACGCCACAGCCGTTCAGGCGGTGAACGACGTGGTTGCGGTTGGCTGTGCGGAGGCGCTGTTGAGCCACGGTCTCAGGATTCCCGAGGATATATCGGTCGCCGGCTTCGGGAATATCCTGCTGGGTGCGCATTTTCGCGTGCCATTGACAACGACGCGCCAGCCCAAGTTCCGCCTTGGCCGGGCCGCGGTGAACGCCATGCACGAAATGCTGCAAGGCCGTCGCAGCGAATCGAAGCGGCTGCCCGCCGAGCTTATCGTGCGCGCCAGTACCGGCACTCCTCCTGCTACACCTCACCTCAGCCAGCCTGAATAGTAGGCTGACGACTGAGATTCTATGAAAAAGGCAATTGTTATCGCTCTAGTAGTGCTGGGTGTCGGGGGTGTCTTGTGGGTGGCTAAAGCCTGGACATCGAGACAGGTTGATCCAAAGACTGCCAAGTTCAATTCCGACGCGGATAACCTGATTCTGGGCATTCAGCAATACCGGGAGTTTGTGGGCAGTTACCCTTCGGGCAACAATCCGTCCATTGCCAAGGCGTTACTCGGTCGAAGTGACAGGAAGGTGCTCATCCTGGCCGTGCGCAAGAGCGACATGAACGACAAAGGTGAGATACTCGATCCGTGGGGCACGCCCTTTCGGTTCTACTTCTCCGACAATGAAGTCATGATCCGCTCTGCCGGGCCGAACAAGGTCTGGGAAGACAGCAACGCCGCAACTGAGGACGACCTCTACCGAACCGCACCCGCGCCGAGGTAACCTGCCCGGACGGCGGGCACGATGGGAGACGCGTGGGGGCGCAGAGCGGTTCACGCCAGGAGACCGACTGCCCGGTCACACCCTCAGGGAGACTGCCCCGGCCCCCCAACCAACCGCCGCAGGATGTAGGGCAGAATCCCACCATGCCGATAGTAGTCAACTTCAATTGGCGTTTCAATGCGGCAGGTCACCGGCACTGTCTCGGCCTGGCCGTTCTCTCTCGTCAGACGCAAGTCTAACTGCTGTTGGGGCTCGAGGTTCTCCCCCAGACCCAGCACTGCGAAGGTCTCTGTGCCCTCGAGCTTTAAGGTTTTAGGATTCACACCCTCCTTGAACTGCAAGGGAAGCACCCCCATGCCGACCAGGTTCGAGCGGTGAATGCGCTCAAAACTCTGCGCGACCACAGCTCTGACCCCCAGCAGCGCGGTTCCCTTGGCCGCCCAGTCGCGCGAACTGCCCGTGCCGTATTCCTGTCCGGCCAGCACGATCAGGGGGGTGCCCTGCTCCGCGTACCTCTCCGCAGCTTCGAAGATGCTCAGGACGTCGCCGGTTGGTTGGTGTTTGGTCACCCCGCCTTCGGTCCCCGGCACCATCATGTTCTTCAGACGCAAGTTGGCAAACGTCCCGCGGGTCATCACACGATCATTGCCCCGCCGCGAGCCGTAGCTGTTGAAGTCCTCCACGGCAACGCCACGTTCCATCAGGTAGCGACCCGCCGGGGACCCTTTCTTGATGCTACCGGCAGGAGAAATATGGTCGGTCGTCACGCTATCGCCGAATATTGCCAGCGCGCGCGCAGCTTGAATTCCTCGGATTGGCCCCGGCTGCAACTTGAACTCCGCCAGGAACGGCGGTTCCTGGATATAGGTGCTGTCGCCATCCCATTGATACACCTTGCCGGTAGCCGCGGGAATCTCATTCCACTTGGGGTTCTGCTCGGCAAAGTCCCGGTACAGCCGGCGGAACACTTCAGGTTTGAGCGCCGCATGCATCAGGTCGCGCACCTCCTGTAATGTCGGCCAAACCTCCTTCAGATAGACCTCGCGACCGTCTCCGCCTATACCGAGTGGTTCCCGTGTAAGGTCAATATCCACTCGGCCCGCCACGGCGAACGCTACCACCAGCGGCGGCGACATCAGGAAATTGGCTTTGACGCTCTGATGGATGCGCGCCTCAAAGTTGCGATTGCCGGACAACACGGAGGCCGTAATCCAGTCGTGTTTCGCGATGGCTTCATCTACTGGCTCCGGCAGCGGACCGGAATTGCCAATGCAGGTCGTGCAACCGTAGCCAGCGAGGCCAAAACCCAATTGGTCGAAATACTTCTGCAGGCCGGTCTGGCTGAGATAGTCGCTCACCACTCGCGAGCCGGGTGCCAGTGATGTTTTCACCAAGGGGCTGACGCGCAAGCCGCGTTCCACGACCTTCTTGGCCAGAAGTCCGGCCGCCAGCATCACGGAGGGATTGCTGGTATTCGTGCAGCTCGTGATCGCCGCAATCACTACGCTGCCGTGCCCGATTTGGCCGTTGCCTTGGCCGCTGCTCGCCTCAGGCTCCTTGCCGAAGCCATTCTCCGTGGCCGGGCGGACGAGCGCTGCGGCAAACTCCCGCTTCAAATTCGGAAGCTCAATGCGGTCCTGCGGGCGCTTCGGCCCCGCCACGCTCGGCACCACTGTCCCCAAGTCCAGTTCGAGTTCGACTGAATACCAAATTTGTCCCCGCTTCGGCATGCCGAACATCCCCTGCGCGCGGTAGTAGTTTTCATACGCTCGGCAATGCTCTTCGCTCCGACCGGTAGCGCGCAGGTAATTCACGCACTCCTCATCTATGGGGAAGAACCCCATGGTCGCACCGTACTCGGGCGCCATGTTCGCGATGGTAGCCCGGTCCACCACCGGTAGCGCCGCCGCGCCGGTTCCGAAGTATTCCACAAATTTGCCCACGACTTTGGCTTTCCGCAGCATTTCGGTCACGGTCAAAGCCAGGTCGGTTGCCGTCACGCCTTCGCGCAGTTCGCCTATCAAATGCACGCCCACCACGTCCGGCGTAAGGAAACAGACCGGCTGTCCGAGCATGCCCGCTTCGGCCTCAATTCCGCCGACGCCCCAGCCCACAATGCCGAGGCCATTGATCATGGTAGTGTGGGAGTCGGTGCCCACCAGCGTATCAGGATAGTAGAGTTGGGCTGACTGGCGTTCGATGTTGCACGGACCGGAAAGAACACCCTTGGCGAGGTATTCCAGGTTGACCTGGTGCACGATCCCGATGCCCGGCGGCACCACTTTGAACGTGTCGAAGGCCTGCATGCCCCACTTCAAAAACTGGTAACGCTCGCGGTTCCGTTTGAACTCAAGTTCGAGGTTCCGGGCCAAGGCATCCGGCGTCCCGTAAACATCCACCTGCACCGAGTGATCCACCACCAGGTCCACCGGCACAAGCGGCTCGATCATCCTGGGATCGCGACCCAGCCGCGCCACTGCCGACCGCATAGCCGCCAGATCCACCAGCAACGGCACACCGGTAAAATCCTGCAGCACAATGCGGGCGACCACGAAGGGAATCTCCTCCGTGCGCGGGGCGTTAGGCTTCCAATTCGCCAGCGCTCGCACGTTCTGCGGTGTGACCCTGTTGCCATCGCAATTGCGCAGCACCGACTCCAGCACCATCCGGATGGACACTGGCAGCCGGGACACCGCACCGACACCCGCCCGCTCCAGTGCCGGCAGCGCGTGCAGCCAGCCCTGTTGTCCGTTGCCCATGTCGAAACTCTGCAGCGTGCCGAATGAATTCTGCGTTATACTCATAAGACTCAACTAATTAAGATATAACCACATCCGAACCGCGAACAGGCGAATTTAATCGCTGGAGCTTCCAGCACCCCCTCGCGCGACAGGCTCGAAGCCGGGGCCGGGGAAGGTCAACCGCGCCGCCGCGGATTCAGAACCGGTAGCTGAGTCCGAACACGTGCATATTTAAGCCCGGGTTGTGCTCGGAGAGATTGGCATTGGACATGTGCTCAAACCGGTAGCTCAGATGCCAGTGTGGCGCAAAATCCCAGTTTAACCCGACGTGGCTTGTGAACTGGGCATACGAGCCGAAGTCCTTCGAGCCGAATGCATGCTTGGTCAGAATAGTCGGACTGATCCCGCCATCCAGCGACAGCGGCAAGCGTTGCCGCCCCAGCATCAGGCTGGGTCCGACCGTTCCAATTGCGGCACTCTCTTCATCATCACCCAGCCAGCCAGCCGAAAGATCGAGCCGCGTCTGCAAATACCACTCTTTGCCCAGATCCCAATCCCACGGCAAATTCCAGCTCACAAATCCCTGGGCTTCGTTGAAACCCCAACCGCTCTCGTTTGCGGAGAAGCCGCCCCGCACACCTGCAGACTCCAACCGAAAATCCGCTCCGTAACTTGAATCGCCCCATGCCATAAGGAAGGCGACGACCCATGCCGCTACACCAATCCGCCAACGCGTCTTGCTTGGTACATCCATGCGCGCAAATCATGTCCGACATTCCTCAGCTGCACAAGGCACTATCAACGCCACGATGGATCCAGTCCCGGCGGGATTAGAGATCCACATCATCGCCCCCGGTCGGCGCGTTTGGCGCTAACGGCGCAGGAACTTGGCGACCGCCTCGGTTCGAGTGCGGACCTGGAGCTTCTCGTAGATGCGGCGGATGTAGGTGTGCACAGTCTCGTAGCTGATGCCAAGCTTATCCGCAATTTCCTTGTAGAGAAAGCCCTGGCTCAGGCAATCGAGCACCTCCTGTTCGCGCTGGGACAGGTTCTCGGCCGGCTGAGGGGACGGGCCCACTCTCTGAAACGACTGCGTGACTTTGCGCGCGATGTGCGTGGTCATGGGCGAGCCGCCCCGATGCACCTCGCGGATGGCCTCCAACAGTTCGGCGCTCTTGGTGCGCTTGAGCAGATAACCGGACGCCCCGGCCGCCAGTGCCGCGAAGATGTTATCCGTGTCCTCATAGACCGTCAGCATTACCGACTGGATGTTCGGCGCCAGTTGTTTCAACTGCCGGACGCACTCCACCCCGTTCATGCCTGGCAGATTGATGTCCATCAGCACCACCTCGGGGTTGTCTTTGGGCAAGCCCGCCAGCGCGGCCTCGGCGTTGGGGTATTGGCTGACGCACTTGAAGCCTTCGGCGCGGCCGATCACGCGCGCCAGTGTCCCACGCAACTGGTCGTTGTCTTCTACGATGGAAACTGTGATTGCCATAACATCAGTCGTTGCGATCTATCTCACCCGCGAACGCTCCCGAGCGGCGCGGTCAGCCGCACCAGCGTGCCGCCTTCGGGCGCGGGCCCGATCGAGAAGCTGCCGCCGACATCCTCCATGCGCTTGCGCATATTGCGCAACCCATTCCTGGCCTGCGCCGCCTTTTGATCCATGCCGGCCAGTCCCCGCCCGTTATCCTGGATCTCCAGGCTGAACCGGCTGTCGTCGAATTGCATGCGGATCACGACCGCCGTGGCCTGCGCATGCCGGACAACGTTGGTGATGCTTTCCTTGGAAGCGAGGAACACATTGTGCCGGACCTCCGGGGAAATCGGCGTCCCGGGCAACTGCGACGGCACCTCAAGCCGATAGTGCAAGCCAGCCACGGCCAGGTAATCTTGGGCGTACTTGCAGACGTAGGTGATCAATCCATCCAACGTGTCGTTCGAGGGATTGACCGTCCAGACGATTTCGTCGAGCGCGTGCGTGGTTTCCAGGGCGGCCTGCTCGATTTGGCGCGCATGCGCCTCGACCTCCGCCGGACGGTTCTTGTCGCTTTCCACCAACTCGCCCAGGAGGGAAATCTGTGTCAGGCTGGCGCCGAGCTGGTCGTGAATGTCCCGTGCGATGCGGGCCCGGTCCTTCTCCACGGCTTCCTTTTGCCGCAAGACGGCCAATTGGCGCTGCAACCGTTGGGTGGAAACGTAATGGACTGAGCCAACAATCAGCCCCAGCAGGCACAGCGTCGTCAAGCCGAGGAACCACCATGTCCGCCAAAACGGCGGCAGCACGGTCACCGCCAGCGTGGCGCCTTGCCGACTCCAAACGTCGTCCTCATTGCATGCCTTGACCTGGAAATAGTACTGGCCCGGAGGCAGCTTGGTATATCGCGCCTCGCGGACGCTGCCCGGCTGCTCCTTCCAGGTCGTCTCATAGCCTTCCAGCCGGCACTTGAACCGTCCCCTCTCCGGAGCAGCCAGGTTCAAGCTCGCATACCGGATTTCCAAGCGCTCCTTGCCAGCCGGAACGGTTACCGCGTGGGGCGGCGATGCCCGCAAGGTGTCGGGATTCTGCAGCCGGCCGTCAATGAGCACCGCTTGTATGATCACCGGAGGCGGATTCGTGTTCGGCAGGAGCTGCTTCGGGTTCAAGGACGCAAGGCCCCTGATCGTCGGGAACCAGAGTGTTCCGTCCGCGCCACGCAACGCGCCCGGCTGGGAGCCCGCGGTGCATTCGGTTGCCGGCAGCCCGTCCGCTTCCCCGTATAAGCGACAAGAGATCAGCGTGTTAGTGTCTATGGCAAAGCGGTTCAGCTCCGCTTTCTTCAGGCGCATGAGGCCCGCGTTGGAGCCGATCCACAGGCAGCCTTGTCCATCCTCCAACAGGTAGCCCAAGCTATTGCTGGCCAACCCTTCCTCCTTTGAATACCGGGTCCATTTACCCCCTTGGAATCGGGCCAGTCCGCCAAATGTAGCCACCCACAACACCCCCTCACGATCCACCTCCACGGCCGAGATGCGATTGCCCGGCAAGCCCTCGGCCTTCGTAAAACAAGTGAACTGTCCATCGCGCAATCGGTTCAGGCCACCGCCTTCGGTGCCGACCCACAGGCTCCCGTCGGGGTCCTCGGCGATCGCCCGCACGTCGTTGGCGGATAGGCCGTCGCGCGTGGTAAAGAGCTTCAGGTCGTCGAACCTCAGCAATCCGCCCTGGGTGCCCAGCCAGAGCCGTCCGGCCCGGTCCTGAAAGATGGCCGAGATTCTCGTGTCCAGCGCCGGCGGCAGGGCGAGCGGCACAAACCGGCCGTACTCCAATTGGAACAGGTGCGGTCCCAGCGCGCCCCAGGTGCCGCTTAGAATCCAATTGCCGCCCAGCGCCCCCTGGTTGCGGCCCACGAACACCGATTTCACGTCCAAGAGCGTGTCCGGATTGACATCCACCACCACAGAGCTGGGGATCAGGCGGAACTGCTGCGCGCCGTCCGGGCTCCAATGATCAATCCGGTTGCCGGTGTAGCCGATCCACACCGCGCCCTGGGCGTCTTCGCAGACCGACTGCACCACCGATTCGCGCGACCGTTCCAGCACCTCAAAGAGCTTGCGCTTCACCCGGTTCAGACCGCCGCCGTTGGTGCCGACCCAGAGACAACCCTCCCGATCCACCGTCACCGCCAGAACGGAATCGTGGGACAGCCCCTCTTGCTTGGAAATCCGGGTGGCCTTGCCGTCGGCGTCAAACCAGTAAACACCGTCACCATAAGTGCCCACGACCAGGTTGCCATTCTGGTCTTCACACGCCGCGAAGATGGACAGCGTGCTGGTCCATGGATACGCTCCCAAATCACGCTCCAGCCGGTCCCCCTTCCACTTCTGAATCCGGCCGTTGGCCAGGCGCCAGTATCCGCCCCCCTTGCTGGCGAGCAGGAAGTTCAGCCGGATTGACTTCACTTCATCTGTGACCACTGGAATTGGGTTCAGGGCGACCAGGCTCAAATCCGTGCCTACCCAAAGGCGGCCGGACTCCTCCGCTATCAGCGCCCGGCATGTGCTGCGCGTGCCCGCGCCAGTTTGCCAGACCTCAAATTTCCCGTCCCGATGCCGCGCCAGCGAGCCGCCATCCGTATAAAGCAGCACCGCGCCACTGGCGTCCTCGCAAATCGCCATCAACCGGTCGGCGCGACCGCCCTGCCCCACATTCACGCTGGCAACCTTGTCCGCTTTGACAATCGCAACGCTTCCGTTTTCCGCGCCAACCCAGAGATTCGTCTGCCGATCCTCATACAGCCGGATGATCTGGCTGCTGTTCAGTCCGGGGGTGTTGTTCTCGTCAAATACCGCGAACTGGACCCCGTCAAACCGCGCCAGGCCATTCAATGTCCCCACCCACAGGTAGCTGTCCCGCGTCTGCGCCACCGCCAGCACGACGCTCGACGGCAATCCCTGAGCGGTACCCAGAACGTCCACCGTAAAGCGAGAGTCGGTCGCCGCGCGCGCCGGCCCGCACCAGAACAACAGCAGCAACCCAGCGGCGGCAAACGGCCAACTTTGCTTCGGCATACGCGGTTCCTCCCCGGACCCGGCCCGGCCCATCAGATCTGCGAATACGGTGTCGGCACCAGAAAGCGGTTCGATATTTTCGACACCGTGTCCGCGTATTGCGGATCGTTCTTGAGTTTGTCCCAGATGGGGTGCACGCGGAAGGCGTCCCAATGCTGCTTGTGGGCCTCCTGGTCCTCCGCCGATAGCAGGTAGGCCAAGTGCGGAAGGTTGCTCCCGACGAGCGCCTGGCCGAAAAAGACCGGGCCCAGTCCGACATCGCGCATGAGCTGGGTCTCGCCGGAGTTGAACATCTCGACCTTCTTCAGCGCCTTCACCTCGCTGTGGCTTTCGTATGTGCGCAGCTCGAACATGCGCGGCTTGTGCGCGCGACAATACGCCGGCAGTTCCACCCTCGGCATCCCCGCAAACGCCAGCATCAGCCAACTCTCAATTCGCTCGAAGGCGGGATTGTCCTTGGGCGACTCGAGGTATTCCCCCCCCGCCGCCAGGTATGCCGTAAGCGTATTCAACCGCGCGTTCGACACGGCGTATGCCTCGATACTGGCGTAGGGAATAAGCACCAGCACCGCTAAAGGATCGGTAACCTCCGTGGCTCCGGGCGTGCCGGTTCGCTCCTGCTGGACGAACACCCCCACCGGCTTGCTGCCCAGGCGGTTCAAGCCGGGAATAAGCGTCTTGCTGAGGTAAGCATCCAACCGCCCGCGATCTGCGCCGCTCTTCAAACGATACATGCGCAGCTCGTAATACTCTTGCTGCGTACCTCGATTACCCCCCGAGGAGACCTTGCCTTGTCCGTGGGCGCAGTTCAAACCGGCCAGCGCCGTTACGGCCATGGATGCTGTCAGGAATTCACGTCGTTTCATTCTTGCGTATTGGTTGTGGACGGCCATCGCCGTCGCAGGCTGTTGCCTGTCCAAATTGAAGCCGTTTCCTCCAGTCCGCACCATAAAAATATTACGCTCTTCACTCGCGAACTCCATGGTTGCGAGGCAGAACGTCGCTGATATTCCGCACTTACTTCCTTTTTCCGACCCGTGCACTGTCGACCATTGCGGCTTTCGGATACGCAATATCTGACGACAGTCGGACCACAGAGCGGGCTTGGTCGCCAACTTTTCACCGCTCGCGGCAATTCTCCCGCCCAACCCTCCAACTGAACGCCTTGGTAACGCAACCCATCCATGCAATCCCCTATTCCGGGACTGGATAGCCGCCCCAGCGGAAATCTGCGCACTGTCCATTTTTGAGACAGTGATGGCTCCCAAGCACAGCATCCGCAGCCGGAAATCCCGGTGTGACTACGCTGTGACACGCGACATGCCCCAGTGTGTATCCCATGGGGCCCGACCCCCATGGGAACCACACCGTCTCCCCGCCGGATTGTCGCCGTCCCATGGCCGTATTTGGCTTTGGGGCGGGGTGCCTCAGGCGTGGGGCCTGGACGAAGCCAGTCGGTGAGCGTGGCTGGATATACCCGGCTTGCGAGGCAAGTCTTAAGTCCGTGTGCCCGGGGAAACGATGCTAACCGGTACTGGCCAGGTTGGATTCCGCGCTTTGAGCAGGCAATACGTCAGTGGACCTGCAAAATCACGCACTTGGCCCGCCACGCGACCTTGTCCACACGCAACACGCGTCAGCGTGCCTTTCTTTGCCTATCGCCGGCACTGGGAGCATTATCATGGTACGGTTTCCCGGCACGGTAGAGCTGCAGCAATTGCTGGCCGACGGCGGCCAGCCGGGCGTCGCCCACGGCGCTGGCGGCCGCGATTGACTTCTGGGCCGCCACGACCGCGTCGCTGAAGCGCCCCACCTCGGCATAAGCCGCGGCCAAGGCACTGAGCGGCCGGGCTTCCGTGTAGCTGCTGGCGCGGCACGCGCGCTCGGCAAAGCGCACCGCTTCGGCGCCATTCCGCACGGAGCCGTCGGAGCAGGTGGCCAGTATCCAGGCCACGTTGTTCAGTGATTCCAGGTGGTCCGACTGGACCGCGAGGACCTGCCGATACTCGGCCGCCGCATCCCGAAAGTTGCGTGTTTGATACAGCAGCGTCGCCAACTGCAACCGCGCGTCCACGTTTGGACGCAGCCGCAGCGTTTCCCGAAGCTGCTCCACCGCCTCCGCTATCCTCCCCTGCTCTGCCAACGCCGACGCGTAAGCCCTGCGAATGTCACTATCTGTCGGCTTGATTCGCAGCGCGGTCTGGAAGTGCGGTTCGGCCTGGGCGAAGTGTCCTTGCAGCGACAGAACCCGCCCGAGGTTGCTGTGCGCCTGCGCATTTTCCGGGCGCACGGCGAGCGACGCCTCCAGGTGCGCGCGCGCCTCGTCATACTTCTTTTGCTCGGCCATCATCCAGCCAAGATTTGCATGAGCGCACCACGCGGTGGGATTCTTCGCAAGGGTGTCCCGCCAGAGAGCCTCCTCGCTCACAAACACTCGCGCGCGCAGCATCCCCGTCACAGCCAGGGCCAACACCACCCCACCTCCGGCCAATCCCAATGCCAAGCTGTGGGCGCGGGACGCTGCGCGCCCGGTGGGGCTCATGGACGAGGCGCAGCCGCCGACGTTATTCGGTAACAGCCCCGGTTCGGGATCACTGCCCCGACTGATTTCCGCGGCTACGGGAGTATGAAAAATGCGGGTTGCTGCCCAATTCAGCCCTGCCGCCGCCAGAGCGGCCACTGCGGTCAACGGCAGGTAGGTCAAATGGTCGGACACCCGCGATAGCGCCAGAAAGAACATGTCAAGGAAGCCCAACACCGGAAACAGCATCACCGTGAAACAACCCAGGCCAAACAGCACGTGCCGGCCCCAAGTCCGCCGCAGGCCCCAGCAAACGGCCAAGACACCGCACCAGAGCAGCAGCGGCAGATATGACAATGCGGCACCGGCATCGATTTGCCACCGCGGGTAAATCATGCACTGGTTCAGCGGGAGCAGCGCTTTGCCCAGGTAGAACCAGAGCGCCATCCCGGCCCCCGCCAGCCTTCCCCAGAAGTTCTCGCTCTGCACCGTAGCGCCGCCGATGGCCTCGCGCGCTTGAAGCCCGATGGTCATCAGTCCGAACACCAGCGCCAGCACGAAGAACGGGCCGACAGGCAGCCAGTCCCGCCGCCCAATGCGGCCGCGTTGCCACCAGGCACAACCCAGCAGAACCACCGGCAGCATGACCGTCGAGGTCTTGCTGAGGAGCGCCAGCACGAAGGCCAGCAATGAAAGCCAGTAGCTTGGTGAAACGGCAGGCGCGAGCGGCGCGGAGCGAGCCTCGGAATCGAACCGCAGATACCAGAGGAGGCTTAGCAGGTAGAACGGCAGTGACAGGGTGTTTTTGAGCTCGGATATCCACGCCACGGAGGCCACACACACCGGGTGGACGGTGAAGATCATCGCGGCCAGCCAAGCCGCCGGGATTCTCAGCCGCGCGAGCACCCGCCACAGCAACAGGGCGCCCGCCGCGTGAAGCAGCACGTTCACCACGTGGTAACCCAGCGGGTGTTCTCCCCAAGCCAGCCACTCCAGCCACAACGCCACGTTCGCCAGCGGAAACTGCCTGCGGAACCAGATGGACGCCACTCCCAGTTCTCCCGTGACCAAGGGGTTCCGATGCACCCCCAGGAAGTCATCCCAAAGGAACTGGCCGCGCAGCGCCGGCCAATACACCGCGAACGCCGCCAGCACGAGCAATGCCCCCGCTGCCAGTTCGCGCCAACGCAGGGCGAGCTGCGCAGCCGGCCGCGTGGTTTCGGGACGTGCCGGCACGCGCGCTGAGTGCTCGCTGCTCATCCGTGCTCCGTCCTGATCGTGGGGGCAACCCCGGTCGAATGAGGATGGCCATAGCTACACTCCATCCTCGAAGACGCATGCTTAAAGCGCAGATCGCCAGGGGGATTCGCGCGCCACCGCCGGACCGCGAGCCGACTTTGACTTGCAGCCACTTGGTCCGTGCCGTCAACAGGAGAGTTCACCCATGCCCCCAGTCGTTCTGGAAGCCGCTTCAAGCCGAGGACGGCTCGCGCTCTTCCTCCTTTGTTTGCCTCAGATCAACGCGACGGGTCTTGCCACTGGTAGTCTTGGGCAGTTCCCGCACAAACTCAACCTCGCGTGGGTACTTGTAGGCGGCGACCAGTTTCCTGCAGTGCGTCTGCAGGTCGGTCTTAAGCTCATCGCTGGCCTCGATTCCCGGGCGCAGCACCACACAAGCCTTGACAATTTGCCCGCGGAGCAAGTCCGGCTTGCCAATCACCGCCACCTCCAGCACGGCCGGATGTTCCATCAGCGCGCTCTCCACCTCAAACGGCCCAATCCGGTAACCGGAGCTCTTGATCACGTCGTCCGTGCGGCCCATGAACCAGAAATAACCGTCGGCGTCGCGTGTCGCGCGATCCCCGGTCAGGTACCAGTCGCCTTTGAACTGGGCCGCCATGCCCTCCGGGTTGAGCCAGTATTCGCTGAACAGAGCCAGCGGGCGATCCGGCTTCACCCGCACTGCCACCTCACCTTCCCTGCCCGCGGGCACTTCGCGCAACTGCTCATCCAGGAGCGCGATGGTGAACCCCGGCGTGGGCTTGCCCATCGAACCAGGCCGCACCGGGTGGCCCAACGATCGGAAGTTGCCGATGAGCACCACCGTCTCTGTCTGGCCGTAGGCTTCGTAAATCGTCAGGCCAGTGGCCTCGCGCCAGAGATCCAGCACCTCCGGGTTGAGCGGCTCGCCCGCGCTGACGCAATGCCGCAGATGCGGAAAGCGCCAGGCCGACAAATCCTGCCGCACAATCAGCCGCAGGGCGGTCGGTGGCGCACACCATGTCGTAATCGGAAACGCCGCCAGCGTCTTCAGGGCCAGCACAGGGTCGAACTTGCCCGGCGAGTCCAGCGCGAACACGCACGCGCCCATGTGCCACGGACCGTAGAAACTGGACCACGCCGCTTTGCCCCAACCCAGGTCGGACAGGTTCCAGTGCACGTCATCGGGCCGCAAATCCAGCCAAAGTTCGCCCGTGAGGCGATGGCCAAGCCCATAGCTGGCCTGTGTGTGCACAACCATTTTGGGGTCGCCGGTTGTCGCGCTGGTGAAGTAGAGAATGCCCGGATCATTGCTGCGCGTGCGTTCGCCGCGAAAGCCGGCGCCGGCCTGACGAAGACCCTGATCGAAGTCACACCAGCCCGCTCGCGCGGCGCCAACGAGCAACCGCACGCCCTCGAAGCCGCCCACTTTTGCAGCGCCGTCCTGGTTGGTGATCACGGCGCGGATGCGCGCACTGCCCAGCCGATAAGCCACATCACGCGACGTCAGCAACAGCGTCGCCGGGACCGGCACCGCCCCAAGCCGGATCAGTCCAAGCATCGCAATCCACCACTGCGGAATGCGCGGCAGCATCAGCAGCACGCGGTCGCCGCGGCGAATACCGCTTGCCCGCAGGACTTCCGCCGCCCGGCAGCTCAGGACAACGAGTTCGCGGAAGCTGAACTTCTGCTCCGCCCCGGTCGCGGCGTTGACGCACCACAGTGCCGGAGCATCCGGGCGCTGGCCGGCCCAACAATCAATGACGTCGGTGGTGAAGTTAAAGTGAGACGGGGCCTTTATCGTCTCCTGATTTGCGCTGTGCATTGGGGTAAACAGATATCGAGGGGGATCGGCAATGTAAAGCCGAGGCCGTTGGCGGGAAGGCGGCGCCTGCCCTGGGCTCTACCGAATTTTCTGGCATTGACAGTCGCGCCGCATCCACAAGAAGATGTCGCCCATGAACGAAACGTCAAATTCTCTTACGACACGCCGCGAGTTTATCAAGACCACCAGCCGCATCGCCGCCGCTTCCGCCCTGGCAGGGGTGGCCTTGCCTCATGTCCACGCCGAGGGCAGCGGACTCATCCAGTTGGCTTTGGTCGGCTGCGGTGGACGCGGCACCGGCGCCGCCAACAACGCCCTGGCCAGCAAAGGCGGTCCGCTCAAGCTCGTGGCGATGGCAGACGTATTCGAGAACAAGCTCAAGGACAGCTTTGACGGCGTGACCAGGGAAAAGAAAGACCTGGTGGACGTGCCCCAGGACCGCAAATTCCTCGGATTCGACGGCTACAAGAAGGCGATGGATTGCCTCAAGCCGGGGGACATCGTGATTCTGACTACACCGCCAGCCTTTCGCTGGTTCCAGTTCGCCTATGCGATCGAAAAGGGGCTGAACGTGTTCATGGAGAAGCCGGTCACGGTGGACGGTCCGACGAGCCGCAAGATGCTCAAGCTCGCCGAGGACGCGAAGGCCAAGAACCTCAAGGTTGGGGTGGGCCTGATGTCGCGTCACAGCCGGGCGCTGCAGGAACTGCACCGGCGCATCGAGAACGGCGAAATCGGGGACGTTATCCTCATGCGCGGCTACCGCATGCACGGGCCGGTGGGCCACGCGTTTCAGACCAAGTGGCCGGGGAGCCCCAGTGAATTGCTCTGGCAGGTCAGGCATTTCCACGCTTTCCTGTGGGCCAGCGGCGGCTGCTTCAGCGACTTCTACATCCACCACATTGACCACCTGTGCTGGATGAAAAACGCCTGGCCCGTTAAGGCTCAGGCGCTGGGCGGTCGCCACTACAAGCTAAACCCCGAGGGCCTGCCCTACGTGGATCAGAACTTTGATTCGTATGCTGTGGAATACACCTTTGCGGACGGCAGTAAGTTTTACATGGACGGCAGGTGCGTCAACGGCTGCAACGACATTTACTCCAGCTATGTGCACGGCAGCAAGGGCTTGGCCATCGCCGCCAAGTCGAGCGACTGCGGCGGCCCCTCCAGCATTTTCAAGGGTCAGGCTATGCAGCGCCCGAATATGCTCTGGAGTTCCAAAGTCGCGCCTGAGGAGGCGGACCCTTACCAGAACGAGTGGAACGACCTGATGGACGCCATTCGCAACGACAAGCCTTATAGCGAAGTCGAGTACGGCGTTAAAGCCAGCCTTACCTCAAGCATGGGACGCATGGCCGCTCACACCGGCCAGGAGATCAGCTTCGAGGACATGCTCAACTGCGAACACGAGTTTGCCCCCGAAGTGGACAAGTTAACGATCGACTCCGCCGCCCCGTTGCAGGCCGACAAAGACGGCAAGTACCCGATGCCTATGCCGGGCATCACCAAGAAACGGGAATACTGATTCCCCGCGCACCCGTAATCCTGGCCTCGGCCCTTACGCAATCCAGCTTCACACCACCACGGTTTGGCCGGGCATAGCAACGGGGTAAAAGCCGTCGGCATCCGGCAGCACAGGCGGCGGGACATCCCAACCAAATGTCTTCGGCAGTAACTCGATTTTCGAGTTGAGCGCGGCATCCCATTCAATCTGCTGCCCGGAATAGGTGCACATGCGCCCCAGAATGGCCGTCATCGTGCTGATACCTGCCCACTCAGCTTCGTTAAAAGGCTTGTCGTTCCGAATGGCGTCGAACAGGTCCTCATGCTCCTGCTGGTAGGCGTCCTTGCGGGCATCCTTGGCGTTGTATCGCCACGATTCCGCCCCCTTGATGGCAAACAGGTTCCGGCCGGCAATCAGGTCTGCGCTGCCTTTGGTGCCCAGGACATGCTCGGAGACGCTGGTCCAGCAGCCGGGAATCTGGCGGCATTGGCTGAGCATGCGCACGCCATCGGCGTATTCAAATTCGACAAAGTGGTGGTCAAAGATCTGGCCATGCCTCCTGGCATTCCGCACCTGGCGTCCGCCCATGCCCTGGGCGCGAACCGGGTGGGCGCCTTTGATCCAATTACACACGTCAATGTTGTGGCAATGCTGCTCGACAATGTGGTCGCCTGAAAGCCAGGTGAAGTAATACCAGTTGCGAATCTGGTAATGCATTTCCGTCTCGCCCGGCAGCCGTTCAACGCCGTCCCGCGAGTCCCCGTCCCAATAACACCGCAGCGACATGATGTCACCCAACGCCCCATCGTGCAGGCGCTTGACCGTCTCCAGGTAGCCGCGCTGGTGATGGCGCTGGAACCCAACGCCAACCTTGAGATTCTTCTTCTTCGCCTCCTCGGCCGCGGCCAGCAGTTGCCGAATGCCCGGGGCATCCGTGGCCACGGGCTTCTCCATAAAGACGTGCTTGCTCTGCCGCACCGCCTCCTCAAAGTGGATGGGACGGAATCCGGGCGAAGTTGCCAGAATGACAACGTCGGCCAGTGCAATGGCCTTCTTGTAGCCATCGAAGTCAGTGAACTGTTGGTCAGGAGGGACATTCACTTTATCCGGATGCTGGCCTTGCAGGCTGGCCAGACTCTGCCCAAGTTTCTCCGGCAACAGATCGGCCAGGGCCACCAGCTTTGCGTTGCCGGCGGCCTTGAGGGCTTGGTTGGCTGCGCCACTGCCGCGGCCACCGCAGCCCACGAGGGCAATTTTGATTAAATCGTTGCCAGCAGGGTGAACGCTTGTCGCGGCTGGAAGCGAACCGAGAAGGGTAGCGCCCGCGAGAGCTGAGGAACCGGTTTGGAGAAACCGGCGCCGCGAGATGCTGGACTTGGGGTTCGGAAATGAGTTCATGAGTTAGGTGGATGTTCGCGAATACAAATACTATTCCCTGATAATATGTTCACAGTTGCTCCGCAAGGACGTTTTGGCCATTCCACGCGCTGGCGCTACAAATAGCAGACTGAACCACCCCTGTGAAAAGACCATCAAGCCTCCCGCGAGGCTTTTCGCTATGTGTGGAAAACAACCTGCTATGCCCGGCGGGTAAGATTGAACAGGATGGAACAAAGAACTACAAAGAGGAACACGATCGAGTGAATCTGAAAGGGGAAGTCGTAACGGGCGTGCACCAGGCATCCGGCCAAGGCCAGCCAGATCAGAACTGCGAAGCGCCTGCCGCCGTGAATGCCGCCGCGCGCGAACCAGCGCAACAACACTACCGTTAGGGCCAGGGCAATTAGACCTATGCCAAACCAGCCGAACGTGATCCGGGTTTCCAACCAGTCGTTGTGCAATTGGGCTGGCCAGTAGGTCTCTGTTGTGAACCGGTACAGTTGGAATACGGTTTCAAACGTGCCAGGGCCGGTGCCAAACAGCGGGTAATCCTGCGCCATCGGACGGGCCAAATCATACATTCGTTCGCGATGCTGGAAGCCTTCACCCAGCTGAGCCATGCGAGGTTTCAGCGCCTTCCATCCCAGCGCGAACCCCAGCGCCAGCGCGCCGGTGAAAAACAGCGAAAGGCACACCAGCGTGATCGTTCGAGTCTTTCGGTCCAGCCGCAGGCGGGCGGCCAGCAAGAACTGAATGGCGGTGAGGGAAAAGGCGGCTAGCACCGCGATGCCGATCGTGATCAACGCGCCCCCGCGGCTGGTGGATATGATCGGGCAAGCCGCCATGACGCAGCAGCAAAGGAGGATTGCATGGTGCGTTTTGCGTTTAGGGGCATACGATTGGTTGAGTGTCCACCAAAAGCCAAGGCAGACCGGCCAGAGGAGATTGAAGTATTGCGAAGCATTCGCTCGATAGGCATAGGGACCGAACTGAGTGTCCGCGCCCGGGTTGACGCGCGGTTTCACCAAGAAGAGCAGTCTCCCAGAGCCTTCCAGACGCTGTGCGATCCCCTCCACGGCAAGCAGTCCGCCGTTGACAGCCAATACCCACAGCAAGCGCCGTAAACGAGCTGGAAGCAGCGGAGCCGAGCCGTCGCCGCCGGTCTCCCCTCGGCGGCGTTCGGCCCGTTCTTCGACTGCAGACTTGCCGAGCAGCCAGTCCCAGACAGCCCAAAAGGAACAAGCCAGCCCAAGGTAACCCCAGAAGGCCGGCCAGCTTCGACCGCTGTCCAGGCTGTGGGGCAGCCACTTAAGATAGTCATCATGGTAGGCAAAGCTCAGTGCCTCGGCGTGAAAGGTGGAGCGGGCGTTGGCTGCGCTGATGAGGCAGTAGCCCAGGATGACAACCGTCAGGCCGAAAAGGAATGCGGTGAGGCGCGACACCGCCACTCCGCACCGCCCGCCAACCTCTAATGAACGTTCATCGTTCCAACGAGGCGGTTGATAACCCTTGAGTCGGCGAATAGCCAATTTGGCGGTGAGCAAAAAACCCAATAGATAGCCCGCTGCGTTCATGAGCCAAATGGACCACGATTCGGTCGTGCCGAACGCCCAAGGACTGAAAACTACCGTGGCATAGATCAGCAATTCTGTCAGGTCCTCGCAGACACGGTATAGCTGAACATCGCGGGCGCGCAAGGGATGGCGGCTTCTGGCGCGGGGGAGAAGACTACTGCTCTCAGCAGCGTTCCGCGTGCACTGAACAGGAGTGTCAGACTTCGCAGCGCGATCCATCCCCCGGGATTGAAGTGGAGCAAGCAGCGCTTAACAAGCCTTTAGTGGCTGAGGCAGAAACAGGCGGGCTACAGCGGTCAGAAATCAGCGGTTAGTGCCAAGTCAGACGGCATCAATCCATTGCACGACTGCAGTCCGCCACTGATGAATACGAGTCCTTACCTGCCGGTTTCTGGCGAGCCCCACCGTCAGGAAGACTCCCGCGAAAATACCCAGCGCCACGTTCACCGGCTCCGGCACCCCGTTGATGTTCAGATCCCAACTCACTAACGTGCTCTCCTCGCCCGACGACAAGTCCGCGAAGAAAATCGTCCATGTACCGTTGGGATTCAGGGACTCGAAATTGGCGAAGGTCACCGTCCCTGCGGCATCAAATTTGTCCGGCGTCGATAATGGACTAATCGTGCGCCCGTCAGGATCCCAAGTTCCTGTCAACTGCCCGCTCCCGTTGAAACTCGGGCTGTAGTTCCCATAAAAATGCACATTGTTTGCGCCGGAATCACTCAACGTCACGTTAAATCCGGTGTCACCGTACCCGAAAGCATCGCCGGTGTGGACCCCAACCCGGTTCAATAAGGGCAGTAGCACGCCCCCGTAGCTAAGGTAAGCATATAGGTCGCCGTTGTAGCCGCCTGAGATATTCAGGTTCACACTAATGCTGCCGGGTGTAATCGAGGTGCCGAGCCCGCTGACATCTACCGTGGCGGACCAACCTGCCGGGTTGCCATCGGGAATGGTGCCGTCCCTGTCACTGTAGATGAAGCCGGCATGGGTAGACAAGGTGCACAGCACCACCGCACCGAGGATCAACAATTGTGTTCTCATGGTCCCAGTTATTGCCCGATTATTCAGAGCCCTTACGACTTGTCAAGTCCGCGCGCAAACTATTTCGCAGGCCACCCCAAGGCCTTGCTGACATCGAGATATAAGAGAGGATTGCGCGCCCCTCCTCTCACACCCCACCCGGCGTGCCCGGACGGCACCCCATGTCCAGCGTAGAACAACAAAAGCCGCCCGGTGGGCGGCTATGCAGTCCTCTATGAGGAGGAGGTTAAGTCAGACCAAGTGCTATCAGGCTTTCCAAACGTGGTTGGGTAGTGTGAGCACGGCTGCCATCGCATTCCGCGTGTCCACGACGCATGAGGTCCAATTCGCCAATTCCTGGTAATTGACGCAGGCGTGGTTGGTGGCGATCAAGACCACGTCGAAGGTCGTAATGGTTTCCTTGTTCCAGGCCACCGACTTCGTCCCGACCCAATGGGCATGTTCGCGCGTAGGTTTAATCTGGGGGACGTAGGGGTCGTAATAGGCAACCTTGGCCCCCCGCTCCTTGAGCATATCCATCAAGACATAGCTGGGTGACTCCCGCTCATCGTCCACGTTTGGTTTGTAAGCAAGCCCGAGGACGAGGATGGAACTGCCGTTAATGGACTTCTGTTGATGGTTCAGCGCATCGGCGACCCGGTGCACCACATATAGAGGCATGGAGGTGTTGATCTCGCCGGCCAGTTCGATGAAACGGGTGTTCTGGCCAAACTCGCGCGCCTTCCACGTCAGGTAGAATGGGTCAATCGGGATGCAGTGACCACCCAAACCTGGCCCTGGATAGAACGGCATGAAGCCGAAAGGCTTGGTCTTGGCCGCGTTGATCACCTCCCACACATCTATGCCCATCGCGCTATAAACGATCTTGAGTTCGTTCACGAGAGCGATGTTTACACCGCGAAAGGTGTTTTCGAGCAGCTTCGTTGCCTCGGCGGCGCGGCAGGACGACACCGGCACGACTGTCTTGATGGCCTTGGAGTAGAGCGCTACTGCCTTCTCCAAGCAAGCCGGCGTGTAGCCCCCCACAACCTTCGGAATGAACGCCACTTTGCTGTCGGGATTGCCGGGATCTTCGCGTTCGGGCGAAAACGCCAGATGAAAATCCCGCCCCGCCTCGAGGCCGGAACCGACCTCCAGCACCTTGCGGAGGTCCTCGTCCGTCGTGCCGGGGTAGGTGGTGGATTCCAGCACCACGAGCGCCCCCCTTTTCAGATATCGCGCAATGCTTCTGCCGGTGTCGGTGATGAATGAGATGTCCGGCTCGCGGTTCTTGTTGAGCGGCGTGGGAACACAGATTATAACCGCGTCCACCTCCCGAATGCGGCTGAAGTCGGTGCTGGCCGAGAAGGTCCCCGACTTGACCACCGCGGCCACGTTCTCGGGAGGGATATGCTTTATGTAGCTCCTGCCCTGACTAAGTGCATCCACCTTGTTCGCATCCACATCCAATCCCAAAACCACCACGCCCGACCGGGCGAACTGGAGAGACAAAGGCAATCCGACATAGCCTAATCCAACCACTGCTGTTTTCATCAAATATAGAACGCTGCTATTCTTACGGGACCAAGGTTCGCGAGAAGGTCCCCCTCAATTTTCATCGCTCCCGAATGTAAATACTGCATGAGCCCTTTCGCGTCGGTGCTATTCGCCCGCAAATCCCCCCTGCGACAGACACGTTCTCACCACCGTCACCCAGGCCTGCCCAGGCAGACCTCAACCGCGCACCCCAGACTTTCCTGAAGTCAGAATCCCCAACTCTGTCAGCATCAGCGTCCGCGACATCATGGCGACCACAGTTCGATGCGGTAGAAGCGCTGCGCTGCCGCACCCGGATGGTCGGTAAACGACGCGGTGCCGCCGGTAGCGATCACGAACGGAGCGAGGTTGAGCCAGTTCGTGCTGGCCAGCGTGGTCTTGTATTGCGCTCGATACACGATGTTGCTGGTTGAGGTCCAAGTGATGGTTGTGCCCGTGCCTGCAGTGCGCACGACCGACAAGATTCTCGGCACAGGCGGGGCTGTAACAGTCAGTGTCCCGTTGTTCAAGGTGACGGCATACTTGGAGAGCTTGTTGTCAGGATCCGCCAATGTTGGCAAGATTGGATAAGCTCCGACAGGACTGCTAATCGTGGCAGTAGTGGAAAAAGTGGCTGTGATATTATCCCCAGCTTGCAGCCCGGTGATCGTACCGCTAAACACAGGATTCGCCGCCCCGTAAGGACGGGAAGCGTTGTTGGCCGACACCACTAGTGGCGTCAGGGGCGTCACGGTTGGCATCAACACGGCACGGTAGAAGCGCTGCGGCGAGGTGCCCAACTGATCGGTGAACGAGACGGTACTGCCAGTGGCCGTCACATCGGAGGCGAGGTTAAGCCAGTTCGTGCTCGTCAAGCCAGTCTTGTACTGCAGACGATATAAGAGGTTACTGACTGAAGTCGAGGTGATGGTGATGTTTGTATTGTCGGCAGAGCGAACGATGGACAGAATACTCGGGGCAGTTGGAGCCGTGACAGTCAATAAGCCGTTGTTTGAGGTTACGTTGTAGTTGGAGAGTTTATGATCCGGGTCCGCGAGCGAGGGTACGATCGGGTAAGTTCCTTCCGGGCTGCTGGGTGTGGCGGGACTGGTAAAGGCGGCGGTGATGTTATCGCCGTTGAGCAAGCCGACGACGGTTCCGGTGAACGCCGGGTTGGCTGCGCCGTAGGGCCGGGAGCTATTGTTGGCCGTAACCATCAACGGAGCAGGTGTCACCGTCAGAACGCCGTTGGTGATGCTGACCGTATAGTTGCTCAATCTACCACTCGGATCAGCCAGGGCTGGGATAATCGGATATGTTCCCGGCGGGCTGGTTACAGTGGCGGTCGTGGTGTAGCTAGCAGTAACTTCGTCGTCGTTCCTAAGGCCGGTGAGGGTGCCGGAGAGGACTGGATTCGTGACCCCGTAGATTCGCGAATAGTTGTTGGCGGTGGCGGCCAGCGGAGCGGGCGTTACCGTCAGGGTGCCGTTGCTTAGGTTCACCAGGTAGTTATCCAACTTACCATTCGGATCCACCAACGTCGGCGTGATGGCATACGTGCCCGCCGGGCTGAAGACTGTAGCGGTCGTGCTGTAGGTTGCCGTGATGTTGTTCCCAGCCTGCAATCCGCTGATCGAGCCACCGAATACCGGGTTGGTCGCTCCGTAAACCCGCAAAGCATCGTCAGCCACCACTACTAGCGGCTTCAGAGGCGTCACCGTTGTCAGCAGCACAACGCGGTAGAACCGCTGCGGGCCAGCACCCGGACTGTCCGTGTACGAAGCGGTGCTGCCAGTGGCGGTCACATTTGAGGCCAGATTGAGCCATGTCGTGCCGGCCAGCCCAGCGCTATACTGCACCCGATAAACCTGGTTGCTGACGGCGTTCCAGGTAATCACCCTATTTGAAGTTCCCGCCTTGACGATGGAAGTGATGAGCGGAGCAACTGGTGGCACGCTCGATAGATATCTTACGCGGTAGTAGCGCTGCGGTGTGTTGCCCGGGTGGTCAGTGTACGAAGCGGTGCTGCCGGTGGCGACAACGTCCGGCGCCAAATCTACCCAGTTAGTGTCGGCCAAGTTGGACCTATATTGCAACCGATAGACGCTGTTGCTAATCGAGACCCAGGTAATCACCACGCTCCCACTGCCCGCTGGAGCGATGGATAGGATGACTGGCGTAGTAGTTGCGGTAACAGTCAAGATACCGGCGTTCAAGGTAACTGCGTAATTGTCAAGCTTGCCGCTGGGATCAACTAGGGTTGGAGTGATAGGATAGCTGCCGGCCGGGCTGATCTGGGTGGCGGTGGTAGCGTAAGTGGCAACAATGTTGTCGTTGTTCTGGAGGCCGAGGATTGTACCCGTGAGAACCGGATTAGCCGTGCCGTAAGGACGGGAAACGTTGTTGGCAATCACCATCAGCTCTGCCGGTGTCACCTGCAGTGTACCGTTAGTGCTGCTCAGATTGTAATTGGCCAGCTTGTTGCCCGGATCCACCAGCGTCGGCGTGATCGGATATGTCCCCACCGGGCTGACCGCCGTCGCCACCGTGCCGTAGGTCGCCGTGATGTTGTCCCCGTTCTGGATGCCGCTGATCGCCCCGCTGAATACCGGGTTGGCCGCACCGTAGATGCGATTAGTGCTATTGGCCACCACGCTCAAAGCTGCCGCCGTCACGCTCAGCGTCCCGTTGGTGCTCGAAACGGTGTAGTTAGTTAGCTTGTTGCCCGGATCCACCAGCGTCGGTGTGATTGGATATGTCCCTACCGGGCTGACCGCCGTCGCCACCGTGCCGTAGGTCGCCGTGATGTTGTCCCCGTTCTGGATGCCGCTGATCGCCCCGCTGAACACCGGGTTGGCCGCACCGTAGATGCGATTAGTGCTATTGGCCACCACGCTCAAAGCTGCCGCCGTCACGCCCAGCGTCCCGTTGGTGCTCGAAACGGTGTAGTTAGTTAGCTTGTTGCCCGGATCCACCAGCGTCGGTGTGATTGGATATGTCCCCACCGGGCTGACCGCCGTCGCCACCGTGCCGTAGGTCGCCGTGATGTTGTCCCCGTTCTGGATGCCGCTGATCGCCCCGCTGAACACCGGGTTGGCCGCACCGTAGATGCGATTAGTGCTATTGGCCACCACGCTCAAAGCTGCCGCCGTCACGCTCAGCGTCCCGTTGGTGCTGGCGACCGTGTAGTTAGCTAGCTTGTTGCCCGGATCCACCAGCGTCGGCGTGATCAGATATGTCCCGACCGGGCTGACCGCCGTCGCGGTCGTGGCATAGGTCGCCGTGATGTTGTCCCCGTTCTGGATGCCGCTGATCGTCCCGCTGAATACCGGGTTGGCCGCACCGTAGCTGCGGTTGGCGCTATCGGCCACCACGCTCAACGCATAGGCCGTCACCCTCAACGTCCCGTTGCTATACCCAATCGCGTAGTTGGTCGCCGTCAGCCCCGCCGCCATGATCGGATATTCCCCCACCGCACTGTTCGTCCCCGCTGGACTGCTCACCGCCAGCTCTCCCCCCACCACCTCCATCCCCTCCCCATTGACCCACCCGCTGATCGTCACCCCAAACTCCGGATTGGCCTGCCCATACGCCCGCGTGGCGTCCTGCGCCTGCACCAGCAACGGCGCCGCCACCACCGCCAGCACCCCCTCCACATACTCAATCGTGTAATTGGGCGCGCTCTGCCCCCACACGCTGATCGCATAGCTGCCCACCGGACTGTTGGTCGTCGCCGCACTGCTCCCGCTCAAACTGCCCACCACCACGCTCGCATCCTCCCCGTTCACAAACCCACTGTAGGTCGCCGTAAAGGGCGGATTGGCCGCCCCATACACCCGGCTCTTGCCGTCCGCCAAACCCGTCAACGGCGCCGGCGTCACCTGCAGCGTGCCGTTGATGCTGCTCACATTGTAATTGGCCAGCTTGCTGCCCGGATCCACCAGCGTCGGCGTGATCGGATATGTCCCCACCGGACTGGCCTCCGTCGCCGTGCTGCCATAGGTGGCCGTGATATCGTCGTCGTTCCGGATCCCGCTAATCGTCCCCCCAAAGACCGGGTTGCTCGCACCGTAGGTGCGATTGGTGTTGTTGGCCACCACCGTCAACTCGGCCGGAGTTACTGTCAATATCCCGGGGAAGAATATGAGTGTGTAGTTACTCGCGCTGCCGCCCGTCAGCGTGATCTCATATTCCCCCACCGGACTCCCAGGCCCCGCCACCGTGCTGGCCTGCGGCAACTCCGTCAGGTTCGTCACCCCGTCCGTCCCCACAAAACCAATGTAGCTTATCGTCAATTCCGGGTTGCTCGCCCCATATTCCCGGCTCTGATAGTCCGCCTGCGCATTCAGCCACGCCGGCCAGATCCTCAGCTCCGCCCCCTCATAGCTCAACGTATAGTTGCTCCCCGCCGTCAGCGTCCCCTGCTCAATCGCATATACCCCCGCATTCTCCCCAGCCACCCGGCTTAAGGCCCCGCTCAATTCCTCCCCGTTCACCATGCCCCCGCTGGTTATCCGGTAGCTCAATCCCGGATCCGCCTGCCCATAAAACTTCGTCTGCGCATCGGCCGTCACCGTCAGCGCCGCCGGACTGACCGTCAGCACCCCGTTGGTCGTGCTCACCGCATAGTTGCCCAGCTTCTGGTCCGGATCCAGCAGGCTGATCGTAATCGCATATTCCCCCACCGCACTGTTGGTCCCCGCCTCCGTCGAGTAGCTCGCCGTAATGTTGTCCCCGTTCTGGATGCCGCTGATCGTCCCGCCCAATACCGGGTTGGCCGCACCGTAGCTGCGGTTGGCGCTATCGGCCACCACGCTCAACGCATAGGCCGTCACCCTCAGCGTCCCGTTGCTATACCCAATCGCGTAGTTGGTCGCCGTCAGCCCCGCCGCCATGATCGGATATTCCCCCACCGCACTGTTCGTCCCCGCCGGACTGCTCACCGCCAGCTCTCCCCCCACCACCTCCATCCCCTCCCCATTGACCCACCCGCTGATCGTCACCCCAAACTCCGGATTGGCCTGCCCATACGCCCGCGTGGCGTCCTGCGCCTGCACCAGCAACGGCGCCGCCACCACCGCCAGCACCCCCTCCACATACTCAATCGTGTAATTGGGCGCGCTCTGCCCCCACACGCTGATCGCATAGCTGCCCACCGGACTGTTGGTCGTCGCCGCACTGCTCCCGCTCAAACTGCCCACCACCACGCTCGCATCCTCCCCGTTCACAAACCCACTGTAGGTCGCCGTAAAGGGCGGATTGGCCGCCCCATACACCCGGCTCTTGCCGTCCGCCAAACCCGTCAACTGCGCCGGCGTGATATCAGCCGTCGTGCTCGTTGTTGGATTCGCCACGTAGTTGACCGCGTCCGCTCCAGCAATTGAAATGCCGCTCACGCTTACCGCTTTGCCTGCCCCTACGTTCCTATCGCTGAACTGTGCCGTCGCGTAGCTCGTGCTCAACACGTCCCCGCTCACCCGGTTGTCGCTCAAAGTAACAGTCGCGTTGATCGTCCCGTCATACACCCTGTCTAAACCGGTCGCGGCAACTACCAACGAGCGGGCGCTGATGTCCGCCGTCGTGCTCACGTTCGTCGCGGCTAGCATGTAGTTGATCGCAGTGCTGCCACTCAGACCCAGATTGGTGATATTGACCGTTTTGCCGGTGCCCACGTTTTTGTCCACGAAGACCGCCGATCCGCTGGAGCCCAGATTGACGTCGTCACTGCCAAAAATACCGCTTAACGACCGGTCGGTAATGGTCGCTGCCGTGGTGCCATCGTAGGTTTTGTCCGCCACCGTAATGTTGGGCGTTACGGTTGCCGGCGTAATGTTGGCCGCGAGGTCCATCGGCTGTACCAATACGTATTTGGAAGCGTCCGGCCCCCCAAGGCTCAACCCGCTCACACTCACCGGCAAGCCCGCGCCAACATCGGCAGCGCTGAAAGTGGCCGCGTAACCATTGGTTACCAACTCCACCACATCCCCAGCGATTACCCCGTTCAGCACCACCGAACCATTTGTCCGCAAGGTCGCTAACGCCGTCCCGTCGTATACCTTGCTGTCCGCTGCCAGCCCGGAGACAATTGTGACCGCGGGTTGGACGACTACCACATCCACCCAATAGTTGTTGCCATTGGCAGAGTTGGTCGGAAAAGCGCTGGCCGCACTCTGAAGATACACACCATTGGGCGTCGTCGGACTGTTGGTCAGTGCGTGGAGCGGCGGATTAATCACTCCATTTGTTAGATTCCCCGGCTGCACCGCCGTATCCACCGCATAACGCCCATTCGTAAGGTGATACGACACCACGTAGGTCGTGTCGGCCGCAATCGGCACTGGATTGGTGAATGCCTGATACTGCCACCCCGAAGTTGTCTCGTTCTCGAAGGGCACACGGGCCAGCAATGCCTGATCCGAGTCCCTCCACAGATTGCCCACGTGCGGTCCAGCGTTGCCCGCCCCTTTGTAAAAACGGACCCCCGTCACATACCCAGCAACCTCACTCCGAAACCGCGTCCCCAGCTCATAGGGATTCGGATCCCCCGGGTCATAGAAGGAGGGCATGGTGGGTGTCGCTGAATTAGCCCAGATGCTATAAACCGCTTGATCGGTCGTGGTGAACGAGGCGGTGAAGACATTCGTCAGCGCATTGCCCGCCACATCCTTTACCCCTCCCGCCCCGTTCGCCACCACCACCGTGTAGCTGCTCGAAAGCGACAGCTCACTATCGGGCGTCAGCACTGCGGTGTTGCTCGCAGAGTCATACGCCACCGTGCTCGCCACCAAAGCTCCCGCGGCATTCGTCAAGCTGATCCCGTTGCTGATGCTCAACGGATCCATCGCTTCACTAAATATCACTCGTACCACCGCCGCCAGACTCACTCCCACCGCCCCGTTGGCCGGTTCCACCCCAAGCACCACCGGCCCAGCTGTGTCCGGAATTACCGTGGTAAATGACGCCGTAAAGACATTCGTCAGCCCGTTGCCCGCCACATCCTTCACCCCCCCCACCCCACTCGCCACCACCACCGTGTAGCTGCTCCCAAGCGCCAACGCACTATCCGGCGTCAATACCGCCGTGTTGCTGGCTGTATAATACGCCACCGTGCCTGCCACTATCTGCCCCAGTGAGTTTGTCAGCGTGATTCCGTTGGTGACACTCAACGCATCCATCGCCTCACTAAACGTCACCGACACCACCGTCGCCGGGCTCACCCCCTCCGCCCCGTCAACAGGACTCACCCCCACCACCGTCGGCCCGTTAATGTCCGGCCCGGAATCAGGTGTAAATACCACATCGACCCAGTAGTTAGCGGCGTTGTAACTATTCGCAGGGAACGCGCTGCTTGTGCTGTAGACAAACACGCCATTGCCCCCCCCATCGCTGCTCGACAATGCCCGCAACGGATAGTTCGTCACACCCAACGTAAAGGCGCCCGCTGTGATAGAGTAGTGCCCCGCTGGCGCGTGATATGACACCACATACGTTGAGTTGGCCGCAATCGGCACCGGATTGGTGAACGCCTGAGACTGCCAACCCGTGCCCGTTTCGTTCAAAAACGTCACCCGCGCCAGCGGCGTCCCGTCCCCCCCCCACAGATTCCCCACGTGTGTGCCCGTATTGGCGGCGCTCTTGTAGAACCGTATCCCCGTAACATAGCCGCTCAGGGCACTCTGAAACTTCAGCCCCACCTCCACCGCACTCGAATCACCGCCATCCGCTGTCCCGCTGAATTCGTCCCAGAGGCTAAATTCTGTTTGATCCGTCGTGATGAACGACGCAGTAAACACATTCGTCAGCGTATTACCCGCGAGGTCCGTCACCCCAGCAGCCCCGTTCGTCACCACCACGGTGTAGGTCGTCGCGGGAGTCAATTGACTGGTAGGCGTCAATACCGCCGTCACCTCCAAGGCCGAGGGATTGTAAACCACCACCGCCGGCACCACCCCACCCCCGGAATCTCGCAGGCTGATCGTGTCGCCGTTGATCGTCGACGGTTCCATCGCCTCGCTGAACGTCACCACCACCTCCGTCCCCAGGCTCACCTCCACCGCTCCGTCCATCGGACTCACTCCCACCACCTCAGGCGGCGTCAGGTCCGGCGCTTCGGTCGTAAAGCTCGCCGTAAAATCGCTCGCCAGATAATTAGTCGCCACATCCGCCACCCCACCCACCCCACCTCTCACCCGCACCGTGTACACATTCGTATATGCCAACGGACTATCGGGCGTCAAAATCGCCGTGTTCGTCCCAGCGTAATAGCTCACGCTCGCCGCTACTAGCCCTGCCGTAGCGTTACTGAGCGTGATCGCCGTGCCGTTGGTAACGCTCGCCGCATCCATCGCCTCGCTGAACGCCACCGCCACCGCCGTCCCAACACTCACTCCCTCCGCCCCCTCCCCAGGATTCACCCCCAGCACCACCGGCGCATTCGTGTCAGGCCCCATACTTTCCACAAATACTACATCCACCCAGTAGTTGGCTGCGTTATAGGTCTGGTTGGGAAAAGAGCTGTTATTGGTCTGAATGAATACACCGTTGCCTCCGTCCACACCGTTCGCCAATGCGTGCAGCGGCGGATTATCCTCTCCCGCCGAGGTAAAATACCCGCCGTTGACCGCATAGTGGCCTTGCGGAGTAAAATACGACGCCACGTAAGTCGTGTTCGAACCAATAGCCACCGGGACCTCGAAATTGACCTCCTGCCACCCGTTGCTGGTCTCTCCAGTGAAAACCGCCGTGGCGAGATTCAGCCCGCTCGTGGTCCAGAGATTGCCGAGGTGTGTTCCGCCGTTCCCAGCGCCTTTGTAAAAACGAATCCCCGTCACATACCCGTCGCGGTCACTCCTGAATTTCACTCCCAACTCATACGGATACGCGTCGTCCACCGCCTCAATTGCTGGCGTCGCTGTGGTCGGCCAAATGTGGTAGTTCAACGTGTCGGTCGTCGTGAAATCAGACGTATAATCACTTGCCAACGCGTTGCCTGCCACGTCCTTTACCCCCCCCGCCCCGCCTTTCACCGTCACCGTATAAGCTGTCGAGATCAACAGAGTATCGGTAGGCGCGAGGACCGCCGTTGCGGTTTGCGTGGAGGGATTGTAGGTCACCGTGGCTGCCACCGGCACTCCACCCAAGGTTTCATTCAACCTGATCGTGTCCGTGTTGACCGTGATCTCGTCCATCGGTTCATTGAAGCTGATCGTCACTGCCGTGCTGACGCTGACCCCCGTTGCCCCGTCCGCAGGCGTGATCCCAGTCACGCTGGGCGGATTGGTATCGGCCGAGTAGGTTATCACGTAGTCGCCACTCACCACCGGAACGGCAACATAGTGAACCCCCTTCATCCATTTCAATGAGTAGACCACGGGTTCAACCCCACGGCGGACTTGACTGACTGTGTCCCCTGCAGGAATCGGCACCAAAGCTTGAATGCCGCGTGCCCTGGAATCTGCTACGACAGAGAAACTAAGATTAGTGTTGTCCCAGGACACCGATGCAAACCGGGAATTGTTTCGGCCATCGAGCCAAGTCAACATCTGCTGGCCCGAGACTACCGGCACACCCCGAGCGATGGCTGAAGTGATGATCGCGTTCCTCCACAACGAGGACTGGCGCTCGGGAGAATCCGCGTCAGTGTGTATGTTTGCGACATACGCGCCGTAATAGCTTTCGGGTCCCAATGCTCGATTGAGCAACGTATCAATGGTGTATGGGTAGCCTTGTCCGGACTCATCTGTCATTTGTGTGGCGGCTTGATACACGTCAATTACGTTGCCATTCATCGTCGCAAAACGCATTGGCATCGCCGAACCAGTGAATACACCCGGCTGATTGGCAACCCAGGCAGCGGGAAAATAGTAATAAGTTGTGTTCAAACGAATGCCGTAGCTCAACTCCACTTCAGGCAGCGTTGCGTAATCACTCCAGGCAACACAGTGAATTCGATGCGATGCGGGAGCCGGGAGACCGGGATGCTCGGCGTTGAATTGGGCAAATTGACTGGTGAAGTCATCGTCCAGACTCGCCGGCGTATAGCCGGAACACTCCGTGTCAATGTGAATCCCGATCTCGAATCCGTTCGTGTTATAGAATTGGTCATTCTTGCCCGTCTTGGTCAAATCCTCGCCAGGAAAAACGTAGACTGAGCTGCGGATCGTCTCCCAGTCCTCCACGGACCCGCCGACAGGGCTAGCCGCTAATTGCTGGTCGAAGGCGGCAGCCGTAGTTCCTGATCCATGATTGTCAGAGGTCATCACCACGACCGCCCTATGGCCGTGCGGAAAGTACCAAAACCGTGGCAACAGCTTGCCGGGAAAGGTCATGGAAATAATAAGGTTGGCCAACAGACGTTGCTGCTCGTCGGCTTGTGGGATGGCAATTTTGCTCGGATCAACCCAGTCAGGCTGAGAATCCCCAGGCGCGTTTCCGTAGAACATGTCGTCAGGACGGATAACGGCGTAAGGACCTTCAACTTCTACATCGCGGTTCTGATTCACCCACGCCGGGTTGCCTTGGCGCGTAAAAACAACCGATCGGGCCAGGTCGTAAGCAAACGCGGCCGCCTGTCCGCCATTCAAGCCAATGCTTCGCAATGTCACCGCCGGATTTACCGTCGCCAGAGTCGCGTTTGCATAGAGCGTCGCCACCGTTGTGGCACCGTCCAACGCATACAGATCCGCTGTCCCGTGATATTGGATCGTCTCGGCAACGATCCCCATCCCCGGACCCGACGCCGTGTTCACCAGCAGGTAGGCCTCCGAGAGGTTTGTGCCCGCGTCGCTCAACCCGAGCAAACCGGCCAGCTTCTTGTCCGGGCGCATGGCAACCAGCTTCCCTCCCCCATACACCCAATTGCTCAAGGTGGTCACCTGCGAAGAACTCAAGGCCATTTCCCCGAGGATCACCAAATCGTAATTCGTCAGGGTGGCCTCGGCCACGGCCGAAATGTCCTGCAGCGCAAAGCAGTTCAATCCCTCAGCCAGCAGAATTTCCGCATAGTACTCGCTGAACGGATTCCCGGCATTCGTTACCACAAGGATCGGCCCGCCAGGTCCTCCGTTGTAAGGACTGCCAGACAAGGCCGGGGATCCTAATCCAATCAACAACGCCACAAACCACATGCAAGCCAGTGCAATCGGCCGTTGTGGTGCGCAGCGTGACGGCAGGATGTCTGCCCCGGTTGCTCGGCTAAACGACATGTGCCGCAATACCAACTCAATCACCCTAAACCGATACCAAGCAGACCATGCCTCAGTCGCCTGCAGCCGACTACTCTTGATAGCGCTCATAAATTACATTGAGGAACACTGGCCGGATCCATGCTAGACACTGAAGCAGGCAGCCAGCGGCCCAGCAGACTGGGCAGGTTTGAAACCAGCACAAACAACTTGCTGAGGCCAGAGTTGCACATGGGTTATTATCTGAAACAAGTGTTGGCGATGCTACTCATTCCAATACGGAACTCTTTGTCCGTAGAAAACCCGACTCTGCCAGCTCGTGTTCGTGCAACTCGGCTTATTCAATCAACCTGATAGGAACCTGCGCGTGCTTCGCTGCTATCAACAGGATTTACCCCGTCCGGAAGTTCCATTAACAGCAGCTCCTCAACGACGCCGCTCTGGCAAGCGATTGGGTGGCCGTGAGAGGGCGACGACATTTGCCCCATTTGCTCGACGTAAAGCAGTCTAGACAAGTCTGGAGCGCATCCCCCCGCACACGGCCCCAGCGAAGCAGTTTGTGGCCGGATTCAGTGTCCGGCCACCTGCCAGACACCGCCAGCGACCAATAGGTAGTGCATACCAGACTACTCGCAAACACTCCTAATTCAGCAGCTTACGAGCCCCTCCTGGCACGAGTCACCGCCTTTGTTGCGCCTACGTCACGAAACCGAGTGGTTTAACCTAAGAATGCCCAAACCCTCCTGCGCCCTCACCGGATTCGCTCCTGCTCCTCTTCCTATCCACACCGGCAGTTCGAGAAGATCTCTCCCCAAAGGTGAGGGGAAGGCGGGCAGCTTTGCCCTGCGCATGAACCCGACCAGGCGACCACCCTCTACCTGTGTGCTGGCCGTCCCCCGTCCGACCTCCCGGCCGTCGCGTGGCCGTCCAAGGGCCATCCCATGGCGGCTACTCCAAAGCAGTGGAGGCGCCCTCCGCAGCCGGAACCTGCTGGAATAAAGCCTGAATATCCTTGCCTTAATCCCCTTCAGCCATATGCATCGGTTCCTCCGCTCGCCAGCTGCCGTCCAAACCATTACAATACAATGGCTTCAGACTGAAACTTGCCCCGGCTGCACCAGCAAATGGTCCCTCCTATTGTCCGAGACTCTTTACCCGATACAAGCGCTGCGTGCTGGTGCTAACGGAATTGGTCCCAACGGCTGTCGTTCCGTTCGCCCGCACATCCGGCAATATATCTGACCAATCTGCACTCGCTACATTATCCTTGTACTGTAGCCTATAGTCCTGCCCGACGATAGAAGTCCAGGCCACCGTCACGAGGTTGTTCGAGAACACCACCGATAATATTCCGATCGGATTGGACACCATGATGCTCACCGTCGCCGGGCCTGAATTCATCTCGCCATCGCTTGCTTGATAGGTGAAGGAGTCTACTCCGCTAAAGTGGTTTGTCGGGGTGTAGGTGAATCCACCGGCAGGGTTCATATTCACAAGCCCCTGAAACGGGCCATTCACCAGTATTGCCGTCAGGCCCCCCCCTTCAAGATCACTGTCGTTAGTCAACACCCCTGGGGCGGGAATATCCAACATCCCGCCGCCACCCAAGCTGTAATCATCGTCATTGGCCACCGGCATGTCGTTCACGCTGGTCACCTGGATTGTCACCGTCGCCACCTCACTGGTGAGACTGCCGTCATTAACAGCGAACGTGAACCTGTCCGGACCATAGTAATTGCTGGTCCCGCGATATACCAAATCCGGCGCTACCCCGCTCAATATCCCGTTGGTCGGCCCTTCCAACACCACGTAGCTGATCTCCGACCCGTCCACATCACTGCCCACAAGCGTGATCCCAAAGCTTTCGTCCTCCCCGTTCGTCACACTCTGACTGATGGCAATCGGTGCGTCATTAACTGGGCTGACCGTGATGCTCACTGTGCCCATCGCCTGCTGACCCGCCGCGCTGACGGCAAAAACGAAGCTGTCAGCCCCAAAATAATTGGTGCTGGGTATGTAGCTGACCGCCCCGGTGCTCATGTCCAAGCTACCCAAGGTACCATTGGTCGGATTGGTAAGAATCGCATAGCTCACCGTGCCGCTGCCACCGCCCAACAATGTCAGATTCGCGGTCGTGTCTTCCAACACCCCCACCACCAGGTTTGTTGCCACAGGCCCGGTCGCCCCATACGCATAAATGCAGTAGTTGTAACTGCCGCCCCAACTGGCGCTGATCGGATCCGGCCATGGACCGTAATCATGCAGTGCCGCAGCAAGTGTGCCCTCGCTATCGGAATAATAGACTCTCGCGTTAATGTCATCCGAGCAGATGGCCAGCCAGTAGTAGGCGCCGTTGGTCAGCACTAGGGAACTCATCAGGGGAAAGGCCTGCCAGCCATCGGCCGGATCGCTCACCTCGAATGTGCTGCCAAGTAGTCGCCTCGGCTGTCCATCATCGTCCGTGTAGATGGCACACTTGTAGTGACCGGAAACAGGCGTCACTTTCGCCTCAATCCCCGTCACAGTCATATTCGAGGCGGCTTGGAAGCGGCAAGCGTTGATCCAAGCCCCGTTGTACCAAAGGAGATCAAGCCCCCCCCCCTCCTTGTCGTTTCCAATGCTGGAGGGATGTCTGAATGTCGTGGCAAAGGCCCAGACGAGATCGTCGGCCAGAAGGTTAGTGGCCAAATCACACACGCCTCCCGCGCCGCCACGCACGATCGCTGTGTAGGTCGAAGCTTGTGCCAGCGGCTCAACGGGACTCAGTGTCGCCGTGAAGGTGGCATTGTCATAAGATACTGTAGCCAACACTGGTGCGTTAGTCGAATCGCGCAACAGGATTGTGTCCGTGTTGATGGCCGAGGCTTTCATCGCCTCGCTAAAAGTGACGCTGACCTTTGCATCCAACCTGACATCCAACGCACCATTCGTGGGCGCGGTTGAAGTGATGCTTGGAGGCGTCGTATCTAATGCGTAGCTGACTTCGTAGTTGCCATTTGTTGCCGGGAAAAGGACGTAGGGAATTCCTTTAACCTGCTTCACGTAGAAATTTGTCGCGGCTTCCCCGTTCCAGGTAATACTGGATATCTGGTAGTTGCTGGGTATCGGGACCATTGCCTGGAGGCCTCTAGCGCTTGCATTCGCTGAGACTGAGAAGGTCTGCTTGCCGCTTGTCCAATTGATGTCACGGATAGAGGACTGATTTCGGGCGTCCAGCCAGTTCAGCAATTGACGGGCGGAAATAATTGGCACTCCTCGGCTCACAGCCGACGCGAATATTGCATCCGCCTGCGGCTCAGAATTGGCATCCGTGTGCATATTCGCCACAAATGCACCATAATACCCCTCCGGTCCCAGCGCCCGGTCCAGCAAAGTGTCTATCGTGTGCGGAAAGCTCTGGCCTGATTCATCCGTCATTTGCGTCGTCGCTTGATACACGTCAATCACGCTGCCGTTCGCGGCGGCAAAACGCATGGGCATACCCGAACCAGTCATGAAGCCCGGCCGGTCCTTGACCCACGTCTCTGGCCAATGGTAGTAGCTGGTCTCCAGGCGAATGCCAAACTGGCGCCCCACCTCAGCCGGGGCGGTGTAGCCGCTCCAAGCGATACAGTGAATTCGATGCGTCACCGGCGCGGCCACACTCGGGTACTTGGCCATTAGTTGGTTGAGTTGATTGGTGAAGTACGCGGCCAATTGCGCCGGTGTGTAGTCAGTGCAATCAGTGGTTAGATGCAAGTTGATCTCAAAACCGTTCGTTTGATAGAAGACGACTTGAGTGTCATTCGTCAACGACGGACTGGGAGAAAGGAAGATATATGCAGTGCATCGAGGTGCCTCCCAGTCGTCCACCGAAGCTCCGGGAGGACTCGCCGCCAGGTATCGATTGAATCGCTGGACTGCATACGACCCGCCATACAAGGACGCATGATCATCACCTGTCATCACAACAACAGCCTCATAACCGTGGGGGAAGTACCAAAAGCGCGGCAGCAGGTTCTTGTCGGCTTCCATGCTGAGAATCAAGTTGGCCAGCAAACGTTGTTGTTCGTCGGCCTGTGGAATGGCGACTTTGTCCAAGTTGATCCAGTCTGGCTGCGGATCAAAGCTGGCCGGTCCAAAGAAGAGATCATCAGACCTCATCGGAACAAATCCATCGCGCTCCTGACCCGCCCATGCCGGATTGCCTTGACGGGTGTAAACAATGGATCGGGCCAGATCATAAGTGAACGCCGCTGCCTGCCCTCCGTTTGAACCAACACTTCGCAATGTCACCGCCGGATTCACCGTCGCATTGGTGGCGTTGGAATATAGCGTCGCAAGGCTGACCGCGCTCCCCAGCGTGTATCGGTCGGCGGTCCCGTGGTATTGCATCGTTTCACTGACAATCCCCGCTCCAGGCCCGTTTGAGGCATTCACCAACAAGTAGCCTTGAGAAAGGGTTGTCCCGGTGTCGGTCACCCCAAGCAATCCAGCCAGCTTCTTGTCCGGGCGCATGACGATCAGGTGCCCGCCGCTATTCACCCAGTTGCTGAACGTCGTCACTTGCGGGGTCGTCAAAGTCATCTCACCCACAATTACGACATCGTATGCCGCCAGCGTTGCGCTCGAAATTGCTGAAATGTTCGTAAGCGCGAAGTAGTTCAATCCTTCGGCCAATAAAATCTCCGCGTAATACTCAGTGAAGGGGTTCGCCGAATTCGTGACCACAAGGATGGGTCCCCCCGGACCGCCATTGTAGAGACCGGCCGTCATGGCACGGTAATCACCAACCATCAGAAGTGCTAAGACCCACCAAAGCAAGAGCCGCGCCCGGCGTTCAGGGCTTTCGCCTGCTCGCGCACGGCGTCCCGTCGTGACCCGGGCGTATGACAATTCCTTCGAAATCGGGCAGAACACGTTGAGTGAGCACGAAAGAAGTCGGGCAAGAGCCCGGCGAAGCGGATCAATGCTAATCGGGCCGATCCTCACCTGATAATTACCTCGCGCGAAGCATCCGCGCATGAATGCTGGGGTCCAACTTCAGTCTTGAGCACGTCAGTTTTCTCCTAAGTCACCGAGACATTTTACGCGGTAAAAGCGCTGCCCGGCCGTACCGACGGCATTGGTCTGGAAGGCTGTAGCCCCACTTGCAAGCACGTCCGATAGTGAATCCGTCCAATCCACCTCCGCCCAATTGTCCTTGTATTCCAACCGGTATATCCTTCCCGCAATCGCATTCCACTTTACTATCACCTCTTCATTCGACACGGCGACCGACGAGACTTGAATCGGGTTAGATACTGCGATGCTTACCGTCGCGGGGCCCGAGTATGCCTGTCCATCGCTCGCTTGATAGGTGAAGGAATCTACTCCGCTAAAATGGTTCGTCGGCGTGTAGGTAAATCCGCCGGAAGGGTTAAAGTCTAATTCCCCCTGAAGCGGACCATTCACCAGTATTGCTGTTAGGCTCCCCCCTTCGGAATCGCCGTCGTTGATCAACACCCCGGGTGCTGAAATCTCCAGGACCACTCCGTCGCCGAGAAGGTAAACTTCATCTGTTACCACCGGCGCGTCATTGAGGTTGGTCAACTGGATCGTCACCGTCGCCACCTCACTGGTGAGACTGCCGTCATTAACGGTGAACGTGAAACTGTCCGGACCATAGTAATTGCTGGTCCCGCGATATACCAGGTCCGGCGCCACTCCGCTCAATATCCCGTTGGTCGGCCCTTCCAACACCACGTAATTGACCTCTGGCCCGTCCACATCACTACCTGTAAGTGTGATCTCGAAGCTCTCGTCTTCCCCGTTGGTCACACTCTGGTCGAAGGCCACCGGCGCGTCATTGAGGTTGGTCAACAGGATCGTCACCGTCGCCACCTCACTGGTAAGACTGCCGTCATTAACACTGAACGTGAAACTGTCCGGACCATAGTAATTGCTGGTCCCGCGATATACCAGGTCCGGCGCCACTCCGCTCAATATCCCGTTGGTCGGCCCTTCCAACACCACGCAATTGACCTCTGGCCCGTCCACATCACTGCCTGTAAGTGTGATCTCGAAGCTCTCGTCTTCCCCGTTCGTCACTCTCTGACTGACGGCAACCGGCGCATCGTTAACCGCAGCAATCGTTATCGTGAAACTGATTGCGCCCGACTCGTTGGCCCCACCATTGGCCGTCCCCCCATCGTCCACCGCCTGCACCGTCACCTCTGCCACCCCCTCACTGTTGCCCGCAGTCGTAAACGTCAGCGCCCCCCCTGGCGAAATCGCCGGCCCACTACCAAATATTGTTGCGTTGCTCACACTCAATACGGCGATACTCGTTATCCCCTGAGCCAATTCGTTCACCGGCCCCACGCTCGCCGCTGCAAAGCCCGCCAGACTGACATCCCCGCTGTCTTCCAGCACTACCACGTTGTTGCTGGTCAGCGTCAATGTCGGCGCGTCATTCACTGAGCTGACCGTGACGCTGACTGTGCCCGTCGCCTGCTGACCAACCGAGCTGACGGCAAAAACGAAGCTGTCAGCCCCAAAATAATTGGTGCTGGGCGTGTAGCTGACCGCCCCGGTGCTCGTGTCCAGGCTACCCAAGATGCCATTGGTCGGATTGGTGAGAATCGCATAGCTCACCGTGTCACCGCCACCACCCAACAGCGTCAGACTGGCGCTCGTGTCTTCCAACACTTCCACCGCCAGATTCGTTGCTACTGGCCCGCTTGTCCCATGCGCATAAATGCAGTAGTTGTGGTTGCCGTTCGACCCCAAAATGACTGGATCAGGCCATGCGCCGTATTCGAGCAATCCAGCGCGAAGCATGCCGCCAGTATCCGAATAATAGACTTCCGCGTTGACGGCATCCGACCAGATGGCCAGCCAGTAATAGGCACCGTTGGTCAGCACCAGGAAACTCGTCAGGGGGAATGTCTGCCAGCCATCTGCCGGATTGCTCACCTCGAGTGTGCTGCCGAGTAGTCGGCTTGGCTGCCCATCATTGTCCGTGTAGATGGCACACTTGTAATGACCGGAGATCGCTACCACTTTGGCCTCCAACCCGGTCACGGTTATGTTCGACAAGGCTTGAAAACGGCAGGCGTTGATCCAATCGCCGTTATACCAGATGATATCCGTCAGGCTCCCGTTGTTCGTGTTGCCGATCAGACCAGGCGCTGGGGCGACGCCGACAAGGATACTGAGCGCCTGCGTCGCAGACTGGGACGGATTACCGCTATCGGTCACACGCACGGCAAAATTGGCGGTCCCGGGGGTCGCCGGCACCCCAGCGATGACGCCGCTATTCGTGTTGAGCGTCAACCCGGCCGGCAGCGCCCCGCTCACAAGTGACCAGCTATATGGCGTAAATCCACCGCTCGCCACAAGCGTTGCCGAATAAGCCTGGTTCAACAAACCGTTGGGCAGTGAACTGGTCGTGATGGTTACCGACTGCCCAGGCCCTGTCGTGCCATACGCATAAATGCAAAAATTGAAGTCGCTGTCCCAGCTCTTATTCATCGGATCCGGCCACGGACCGTAGTTGTAGCGTTCCGAGGCAAGCGTGCCTCCATTATCCGAGTAATAGACCTTCGCGTTGGGATCATCCGACCAGATAGCCAGCCAGTAATAGACACCTTGGGCTAGTGCCACCGGCGAAGCCAGCGGGAAGGCCCGCCAGCCATCTCCCGAGTTGGCGACCTCAACTGTGCTGCCAAGTAATCGGCTCGGCTGTCCATTGCTCTCGGTGTAGATAGCACACTTATAATGGCCGGAGATCGCCACAACTTTGGCCGAGATTTCTGTAACCGTTAAGTTCGACGAGGCTTGAAAACGGCAAGCGTTAACCCAGGCACCGTTATACCAAAGGTTATCCTTCAGGCTTCCGTTGTTCGTATTGCCAATCAAACCGGGCGGTGGGGCGATGTCGATGAGGATGCTGAGCGCCTGCGTCGCGGTCTGAGCCGGATTGCCGGCGTCGGTCACCCTCACCGTGACATTGGCAGTCTCGAGGGTCGCCGGGGTCCCGGAAATCACGCCGCTGCTCGTGTTGAGCGTCAAACCGGCAGGCAATGCCCCGTCCACGAGCGACCATACATAGGGCGTGAACCCACCACTCGCTGTCAACGCCGCTGAATAAGCCAGATCCAAGAAGCCGTCGGGCAGTGAGCTTGTCGCAATGGCAACTGGCTGGTTTGTCGCAGCCTCAATAGTGATTTGCTGAAACAGGCTTTTCGCCGCCTGATAACGAGCCTGAACCTCAGCTCGTTGGGTGGTGAAATAGGAAGCCCACGCCCCGCCGACTGACGTCCGTTGAATCAACTGCTCCATCCAATCAACGAAAAACTGCGCATCCGCCACGCTGGCCCGCACCGGCTTCTGATCCACAGTCACAAATACTGCCGCGGTGTGCACCGCGTGCCCACTGCTTCCCATCCTCCGCGCGCATAACCAGCCGCTGTTCGTAAAATTCACTGCTGTGTTCAACGTCACCGGTGCTCCAGCCGAGGCTGTCGCCGATTGGCTGGCAACCACCACTCCGTCGCGCACTAGCTCCAAGGTCCCGCTTAACGTCTGGGTCGCGGTCCACTGCACACTCACCTGGACGTTGCCGCCGCCCGTCAGATTAATCTCGTCTCCGGGGCTGTTCGTCCCATTCACCTTCAACTCTACAAACTCGCTTCGCCCGCTCCGCGACACCACTGTCCGGCCATTTTTGATGCCTTGCAGCCAGTTGTGATAAGTCAATTGGTTGCCCGCGCACTGCGAATACGTCAACCACGCGCCGATATCGGCACCGCACGGATAGTCCGATCCGGCGGCGATTCCCGGTCTGAAGCCACAGTTCAGCAACCGATAATATGCGCGGATGAAACCATCACCCCCAGTCACATCTTCAGAAATGAAATCACAAGCCCCCAAGGCCACCTCCACCGGATAGTCGACCGGCGTGCAGCAGGTCAGGGTCTGTGGAAAGGTGTCGTCGAGGAATTGCATGTGAACAAACCCGGCGATCGCGCCCTGCCGACGCGCCCAATCAAAAATGGGATAGGTCATTTCGTTCCAGATTTGCGATGCGTTCGTCAAGCCCAGCGCAACGATGTGTCCCCCGAGCGCCTGGTATGGATATTGAGTATAGGTCGCATCCCAGTGCCACTCGGCATCCCAATGAACTATGCGACCGGCGGTCGACACCGAGGCGTCCTGGCCCGTCACCAAGGGAAGGTCGGTCGCCGGATTCTGCACCTCGCCGTTGCCCATGTCCGCCAGCAGCGAAATCACCGACAAATCCATGCTCACCATCGTGTTGTAGATGCTCGACACGCTGACTGGGGCGCCACCACAACTGCGGTGGACATGCATGTCGCCCGAATACCAGCCCACGGGCTCCGGACCCGCCGCCTGGAGGCATAGGCCGAACCCCGGCAAAACGCCCAGAACGAAGAGCAACAAGGGGCGACTTAACACGAGGAAGTCTCTTCTGTACATCATCAATCTTCAGCTGGCTTGCCGACTCAGGCCTCTAACACTTCTCTCATCGATAAGGAACTGCTCGCGAAGGTTTAGCTCCGTCGAGAGAGCAACGCTACGAATCTGCCACGCCGGAATCCTCGCCGCGAATGGAAGTATTACTGAATCTGTTTACGTAAAAGACCCGAACCGATCGCCCCCCCCGCCCGGGCTCCTTGGCAGGCTTGCTTTTCCCCCGATCCGGGTTAGGTCACAACGGTGCCAGCCAGCGCTGTGCGCCGCCATTCATGCAGGCGCTGCAGCCCCTCTTCCAGCGTGACCTGTGCCGTAAAGCCCAAATCCTCACGGGCCCTTGTGATGTCGGCCAAACGTCTGGCAGCGAGATTCAGCGCTCGGGGCGGATGAAATTCGGGCTGGAGATGATGCGCACCAGTGATGTTCTGCATGGCCCGCCAGAGGTCCAGCAGGCTCGTCTCGCTTCCGCCGGCGACGTTGTAGAAGCCAAAATCCTGAGGCGATTGCGCCGCGAGGATGTTGGCTCGCGCAACGTCTCCGACATAAACAGTGTCCATTGTCGTGGAACCGTCGCCATGAATCTGTGGCCGCTCACCCTTGTCGATGCAGTCCAGCCACCGGACAAAGACCTCTGTGTAGGCCCCGGTGACATCCATCCGAGGACCGTACACGTTGAAATAGCGAAGCCCGATGCTGCGCAGGGCCTTGTGATCATAGAAGTGCGTTGCGATCCCCTCGTTCATCAGCTTGGCTGCACCATACAAAGTCCGGTTGTTGTACGGATGGTGGCGTTCGTCGGTCGGGAAGACATCCGCCGGACCGTAAATCGAGGCTGAGGATGCGAAAACCACCTTCTTCACGCCCGCCTCGGCCGCCGCTTCAAAGACATTTAGGGCGCCTGTGACCAGCACATCAATACACTCGCGCGGGAGCTCAGCGCACAGGGTTATGCGAATCGCCGCCTGATGGAAAACGTAATCGCAGCCGCGCACAGCGTCAGCGACCACCGCGCGGTCCCGAATGTCGCCCCGGATGAACTTGATCGGGTGACGTGCGGACGCCGCGGCCAGGTTATCCATGCGCCCCCGCACCAGATTGTCCAGTACACGGATCTCGCCGGCGCAGCCGTCTACCAGACAGTCAACGATGTGCGATCCGATCAAGCCGGCTCCGCCAGTAACCAGGACTGTCGCGTCTTTCAAACATTGCTTCATATGAATTTTGATTTGTATGGCCGGCCCGGTCAAGTGGCAGCCTGCCGGCCAGTGCGCTCCACCGTTACGATCGGACGAGTTGCCTGGCCGGGTTCCCCACCACCGTCACCCCTGCCGGGACGTGCTTCGTTACCACTGCTCCCATGCCCACCAGGGCCCCCGCTTCGATCTCAAGCTTCTGCCGGATCATTGCCCCGGCGCCTATGTAACAGCAGCACCCAACCCGGACAAATCCGCTGATCACGGCTTGTGGGGCGATCAAAGCGCAGTCGGCGAACACTGAATCATGCCCAATAACACAAGCGGGACTGAAGGAAACATGATTGCCGACGCTGACGCCGCCGCCGATGCTGACCCCAAAAGAGACATAAACTCCCAGCCCCAGCCGGGCCCAAGGTGAAACCGACGCCCGGGGATGAACCAGCGTCGCAAATCGGTCTGGAGCAAGACCGGTTGATTGAATAATCTCTGGCCGCCGCCGGTAGCTGACATCGCTGCCAATGACATTGATGAACCAGCAATCGTCGAACCGAGTTGCTTCGCGAAGACCACCCAGAACCGGCAGGTCGAGATAACGGCTCCCTGACGGTCGTGCGTCGTCCAGAAAGCCAGCCAGTTCCCACGTCTGCGCCTGGACATTAATGCTGTGGACGATGTCAAGCACGTCATAAGCGCTGCCACCTGTCCCGAGGATGATCAATCGGCGAGCCATGCCCCCATCAACGCGCCGGGGCCATAGCAACTACTTTGGCCAACTGCTCAACGACGTAATCCTGGTCCCGCTCTGTCATTTGATGATACAGGGGGAGGAGAACGCAATGTTCCTGCGCGCTTTCGGATTCCCGGAGCGGCCAGCGGCACGGGAGATCCGCGTAGGCCTGCTCGCGATGGATGCACATGATCCCGCGCCTTGTCGCCACACCTTTGTCAAGCAGTTGCTGCATGACCTGTTGCTGGTCCAAATCTTCCGACAGGCGAACGCAATAACTCTGCCAATTGCTTCGCGCCCAGGCTGGCTCGCGGGGCGCCTTCAACCCCGGTATTCCTTCCAGTTTCCCGCGATATCGCTCCGCCATCAGTCGCCGCTGCCGGATCAGGTCCGGCAGCCGTTTGAGCTGTTCCCTGCCAACGGCTGCCTGGATGTCGGTCATCCGGTAATTGAAAGCCGTCTCCGGATACGACTCAAAGATGACCCGCCTGGCTTGATGCCGCACCGTGGTGGTGACGTTCATGCCGTGATGACGCAACCGCCGAAACCGCTCGTCCCACGCAGCGTTAGATGTTGTGATCATCCCCCCATCTCCAGTCGTGAGCAGCTTGCGGGGATGGAAAGAAAAGCAGCAGACATCGCCATGAGGTTTGCCTATCTTGTCCCATTCGCCATTACATAGGATTTCACTGCCAATGCCGCAGGCGGCATCCTCCACGACCGGGAGAGAATGACGCTTGGCAACCGCCAGGATCGCCTTCATGTCGCAGGGCATCCCGATCTGGTGGACACAGAGGATCGCCTTCGTCCGGGGTGTAATCGCCTGTTCAATCAGGTCGGGATCCATGTTGAAGGTGTCCGGCTGGATATCAACGAATACCGGCGTGGCCAGGCAAAAGCGGACGCTGTTGGCGGTGGCGATGAAGGTGTGACTGACTGTGATCACTTCGCTACCGGGCCCAACTCCCACCGCAAGCAATCCCAAATGCAGCGCAGTCGTGCAACTCGAGACGGCGCAGGCGTGGTGGGCACCGGTATAGGCCGCGAATTCCTTCTCGAAAGCCTCAACCTCGGGACCCATCGTAACCCATCCCGAGAGAATGGGCCGTCGCGCCGCCTCAGCCTCCCGTTCGTCAATCCACGGGCGGTAAACGGGGATGAATCGTTGTGGCTCAGACATTTGTTGCCACCTCTTTCTTCCTCCAGTTGTGAATGATCTCCTGCCCCAGAAGTTCCTTTGGCGACTTCTGCAGGCTCTGATACCACTCTTTGAGCTTAGCCAGCCCCTCCTGCAACGAGACCTTCGCCTCGAATCCAAGCACCTTCTTCGCCTTTGAGGCGTCTGCGCGCAGTTGCATAATGTCAGCGGGCCGCGGCGCATCGTGCGTCACATTCACCTCTGTTCTCCCCACTACCTTTGCAACCTCGATCGCCAATTGGTTGATTGAAATGTCCATTCCGCTGCCAAGATTGAAGGTCTGCCCGACCGCTTCCTCTACCAGGCCGGCCATGAGCACCCCCCTGGCCATGTCGCCAACGTAGTTGAAATCACGGGTCTGTGTGCCGTCACCGAAGATGACCATTGGCTCCCCGGCCATGCAACGCAGCAGGAATCTGGGGATCACCTCTCCGCAGTCGCCCTCATGATGGCAGCGGGGGCCATAGTTGTTGAACATTCGTATGACCACCGCGGGAAAATGGTAGGTAACAAAGAAGGCGCGGGCATAAGCCTCGCCGGCCAGCTTTCCGGCCCCATAAGCGTTGGTCGGCATATTCCCATGCTCTTCCGTAATCGGTGTCCACAACGGCATTCCGTACACCTCGCCCGTCGAGGTATAAACAAACCGCTTCACGCCGGCTTCCTTGGCCGCGAGCAGCACCTGAAGCGTTCCCGTTGCGTTGACTTCATGATTCTCCAGGGGAGAGTGCAGCGAGTGCCGAAGGCAAAGACAGGCCAAATGATAGACGATATCGATCCCTCGCATCAACTCCGCCATGCGCGCACCGTCGCGGATGTCCGCCACTTCCAACGTGACCTGATCCCCAGGAAGGCCTGCGAGATTCTCGCGCTTTCCGTTGACCAGGTTGTCCACCACCACCACCTGGGCCTTGTTATCGCATAGCTGCCGCACGAGTTCGGAGCCGACAAATCCCGCCCCGCCTGTCACCAACACTCTCGCTCCGTCCATTGTCTTTGCATTCATTATCTGTGCTTTCCTTTCGCTAATAGTTTAGCCAAACGCCGGCTTGGCGGCGGTATCAGTTAGATATCCTCACTGGCCAGCCATTTTATTTGCGCGCTCGCAACAACACTCTTCGCCCGCAATTTCCAGAGCCTAGGCTCTCAAGGCACAACCGCTCCTACAACATCAAATACTACGGTAGGACATCCGTACTGCACCGGAAGCTGAGGAGGTCTTTGGGCACTTGGTAACGGAAATTTGGCAGTTGGCCGGACGAGTCGAGTGGGTGAACCGTGCAGAAGCTCGGGGTTGAGAAATGACTATTCACAGAACCTGCATTGACCCACCCCTACACACCACGCGCCTCGAAGCTCCAAATTAGAGTAACCGAGGCCTTCGGCGGAGCCGGAGGCGCTATGCTGGCGACCAGTGTTCGTAGTAAATCAGCTCGGCCAACGGCTTCCGTTCTTTGGCGGGGAGCTGATCGGCAGGATAGCCAAGAGGGGTAAACGCGATGGGCTCGATGCCCTCCGGGAGAGACAGGATTTCGCGGGCGGCCGCCGGGTCAAACGCGGCCACCCAGCACGTCCCCAATCCCGCGTTGGCCGCCGACAACACCAAGTGGTCCATTGCAATGCTGACGTCAATGTCGGCATAGTTCTTTCCATCGCACCGCACCCATGCTTCGCTCGGCACGGCACAGATGCAGATCACCCAGGGAGCCTGCCCAAACCAGTCGCGATGATAGATGCGCTTCAGCTCTGACCGGCGTCCCGACGTATTCATGACAATCAACCGGAAGGGTTGTCGGTTAGCCGCGGTTGGTGCCATGCGTGCTGCCTCCAATACGCATTTCAGCAGCTCATCTGGCACGGGATCGGGCTTGTAGGCTCGCACGCTATAACGCCTCACTATGAGTTCTGAGAAATCCATATTTGCCTCGTCCTTGCCTGGAGACCGCGCCGTTTACGGTCTGGCCCGGTTCAACTGCGAATTAGCACATCACGGATCATCCGGCGGTGTAATAGCACACTTCAGTTCTTTGACCAAATCCAGGCACTGGCTCAAACCAACCGCACTGACACGAGTTCAGCCTTGGGCTTCACCGCCCGCACTTGAGGTGGCGCGGGTCAGGTAGAATTCTGATGCTGTCAGAATAAGGTGTAGATAAAGGGCGCCACGCCCGTCCCTGATAGAAAGATCAGCAGCCCGAAGAACAGCAAGAAGAACAGGATCGGCAGCAACCACCACTTCTTATTGTGCCGGAGGAATCCCCATAGTTCCGTGAACAGGTTGCCTTGCTTCTGACCATGATCGGCAGCCGCCTTCTGGAATTCATTCAACTCTTGTTCGCTCATAGTTCCCAACTTCTGTGAGGTTTAACTTAGTATTGATGAAAATAGCTCTGAACATCGGAGGGGGTAGTTTTGGAGATCCAAAAGCTTGAACGGTCTGAAGCCGGTTTCCGCATCAGCAAATCCCGTCCCCGCAGCCGAAAGAACGCTGCTACGGGGGTGATAATCAGGTAGAAGAGTATGATCAACGTCATTTGCGAGATAACCCAGCCGATGGGAAAAGCCAGGATCATCCAGCCGACGAACAACCAGCGAACAGCTGCCGGCTTAAGCAGGCCTAGAACTCCGATGACGACCGCCAAAACTGCCAGGCCCAGACCCGCCTCCGGGTGCCGTTTGATCAGCCATTGATAAGCTCCGATGGCAAGGAAGAAGAGCAGCCATGTCGCGGCAAATTGCCGGAGGACCCTGCTGGTGGGATGGAGGGGCAGGTCAGACAGCTTCATAATCCGGTAGCATCAATCGAGTTCAAATTGGGCCAGATACTTGGCGCGTTCGGCCTCGGTGACAGTCTTGTTCATCTTCTCCTTGCGCAGGACGAAGTCTTCAAGGACAAGCACGTCCATATCGGTCGCCAGGAAGCAGCGCAGCGCATCTTGTGGAGTGCAGACAATCGGCTCCCCCCGCACGTTGAAGCTCGTGTTGACAATAACAGGGCAAGTCGTCAATCGCTCAAAGGTCTTCATCAGGCGATAAAATCGTCCATGTCGCCGCTCATCCACAGTTTGGACCCGGGCGCTATAATCAACGTGCGTTATGGCAGGAACGGTGGAACGCACAATATTCACCCGCTGGCGCAGATCCGGGTCCCCGGACATTTTCCGCATGTCGTTTTCGGAAAGGTTCAGCCGATGTTTCTCCCGCACCGGCGCAACCAGCAGCATGTAGGGGCTTTCCTGCGATTGGCGCATCTCAAAATAGTCGTGAACCCGCTCCTGGAGCACACATGGGGCGAACGGCCGGAAGCTCTCGCGGAATTTGATCTTCAGGTTCATCGTGGCCTGCATGGCGCTGCTTCGGGCATCGCCGATAATGCTGCGTGCTCCAAGCGCGCGCGGTCCGAATTCCATCCGTCCATGGAACCAGCCGACAATCTGTCCGCTCGCCATGGATTGCGCAATGTGTTCGAGCAGCGACCGTTCATCCGTAAAGCGCTTATAGGGGACACGCGATTCATCCAATACGCTGGCAATTTCCTCTTCGCTAAACTTTGGCCCCAGCAAGCTCCCTTTCTGGGCGTCCTGCCCCTGAGGCGCACGCGGGTTATTGAGCAGCTGATGCCAGACGAAGAGGGCAGCCCCCAGTGCGCCGCCAGCGTCGCCAGCCGCCGGTTGAATCCAGATATCCTCAAAAGGTCCCTCGCGCAACAGCCGCCCGTTGGCTACACAATTGAGAGCGACCCCCCCGGCGAGAACAAGGTGCTTCATCCTGGTCTGCCGCTGAATTTCCTCGGCCATGCGCATTACGGCTTCTTCGGTTACCTTCTGGATACTGGCGGCGATGTCCATGTGTCGCTGCTCGAGCATAGACTCCGGACGTCGCGGGCCGCCACCAAATAGCTGATGGAACCGATGATTGGTCATAGTCAACCCCTGGCAGTAATTGAAATAATCCATGTTCAACCACAGGCTGCCATCAGGGCGCAGATTCACCAGGTGCTTGAGGATAATGTCGTAATAGAGCGGCTTCCCGTATGGGGCCAGGCCCATTAGTTTATACTCTCCGCTGTTTACCTTGAAACCACAGAAATAGGTGAAGGCCGAATAAAGCAGGCCAAGGGAGTGGGGAAAAACCAGCTGTTTGAGCAAGCGCAATTTGTTCCCTTCGCCCACCCCGTAGGTGGCGGTGCTCCACTCGCCTACCCCGTCAATAGTGAGGATCGCGGCCGAATTGTAGGGGCAGGGAAAGAAAGCGCTGGCCGCATGGCTCTCGTGATGATCCGTAAAGACAAGCGGTGTTCGGGGGTTGGTCATGAAGCGCTGGCGCAAAGTGCGCTTCATGTGCAGTTTGTCTTTCAGCCAAAGGGGCATGGCCAGGCGGAAACTTCGCAGGCCGGCTGGCGCATAGGCCAGGTAGGTTTCCAGAAGCCGGTCGAACTTGGTCAGCGGTTTGTCGTAGAAAGCGATGTAATCCAATTGCTCGGCTCGCACGCCGGCTTCTTTTAGACAATATGCGATCGCATGAGCTGGAAATCCTGGATCGTGCTTCTTGCGAGTGAAACGCTCTTCCTGGGCGGCCGCGGCGATTTCTCCATCCACCACCAAAGCCGCTGCGCTGTCGTGATAGAAAGCCGATATGCCGAGAATGCTTGTCATGCAGTTCCTTTAGCGCTTTGAAGCCACCTTCCGATGTCCCCACTCAGGATAAGTCTTTGCCAGCTCGGCGGCAATTTGTTCGGCGCAGAGGCGAGATGGATGATAGTGATCATCCGTAAAGTGCTTTTCGAGATCCCCCAGGGTGGAGAAAGCCGATTCCATATCAACGAGATCCAACCCTTCTTCATGCGCCACCTGCCGCATCAGTTCGTTATAGTGCTGGATGCTCCTGCGGGTAAAAGGATCGATGCGCTGGCCGTCGCAAACAAAGGTGACGAGCACGAGGCGGGTGCCATGGCGTTTGCACATGTCCACCATGCTCCTCAGGTTGCGCAAATACCGCTGGCCATTGTGCATAATAATGTCGGCTCCATCGCCTTGCGCACCGGCGGGAATGCTGCCCTGCCTTCCCAACCAGGTCTTCAATCGTTCGCACTTTTCCGGGCCAAGTGTCCGGTTGGCCAGTCCTTTGCACTTTGGCAGCAAACTTTCACTGAAGTAGTAGTATAGCATGGTCCGGAAATACAGATTCCTATGGGCATTAACCATGCGGACATAACAAGACAGGCTGTCGCTGAATGCCACCGCATCTGGTAGAGCAATATCCTCCGGGTTGAGCCGGTGACGGCTGGTGTCATTGAAAGCCAGGTAATAGAGCAGAATATCTGGTTTATGCGGCAGGATCCGGAGATACAACCGCAGCAGTGCCTGGAAGGAATTATGGCCCCAATTGCCTGCATTTACCACCGTGACGGCGTTGCCGGCCTGGCGCAAATTGTTCTGGAGCAAGTGTGCCCAGGTTTCATCGTCACTCAGGAAACGTCCGAAGACCGATGAACCTCCGAGCGTAAAAACCAGGGGCGCGGAGGGTGTCAGGCCCTGTAAACGAACAGTTTGGTTGGTTCGTCCCTCAAACCAATTCGGGGTGTCCCGATTGACCCGAAAACCAAACTGATCTGTGTGATATTGAATCCAGCCGCCCGTTGGAGAAGGCCCGCGCCAGGAGAATTGGCGCTCCGCTTCAAATCCAAATGGGATGGACTTCCTATCTCCTGCCCGCCGGTATTCGCTAAAGGCATCCGGCGCCGTTAACCGCAGGAAGATCTCAGTCAGCAGAGCCGCTCCTAACAGCAAACAAAAAGGAACGACAAACTTAAACGCCGGTTGAAGACCTCCCTTTTTATGGCACCGCCACCCCAGCCACAAGCTGAGAACGAGACTGAAAAACCCAATCAGTATCAGCCCCGCAGCATAGCTCTGACTATACCCCCACCATCGCGCATTAGCCGATCGATGCCACAACAAAGGGGCAGTCGCGACCCATAAAGGCAGCACGCCCAGGGCGAAACCTCGCCAACCGAGGCGATACCGCGAAACAAGATCAGAGCACCTATTTTTGTCCATGTCGTCCCTGCCTTTCAATTACCCGAAGTTCTCCAGCCCACCGAATCGCTCGTTTCAGAACAAAAACTGCTTGATTGCGTCAACCGCCCCGCGACCCAGACCTGTCCACTTTCGCAAGCAAGCTTGCCTCCAACTTTACTCCCAATTCCGCGTTGCCATCTGCGCGAGCATTGTCTCCGGCGCGATGGGTAGCGATTTGAACCATTCTATGGTCCTTGCGATTCCGTCCTCCACGGAAACTTTTGGAACAAACCCGAACAACTCTTTGAACCGGGTTACATCCCCAATAAGCCTGCGCACATCCCCGGGGCGCGCCTCCTGGTATTCGATCATCTGCTGCGGGTCGAAGCCGCAGTTGGCGCAGATTATCTCGGCTATGCGCTGCACCGTCGTGTCAATGCCCGTGCAGAAGTTCACGGTCTGGCCCAGAGCCGATTCGCACTCCAGCACCTTGCACACCGCTAGCGCCGCCTCCTCAACATACAGGAAGTCGCGCGATTGTTGGCCATCGCCAAAAACGATCAGTGGACACTTATTAAGGGCGCGCACGATCATCTTGGGGATCAGCTCCCCTCGATGTCCCTGCCAATGCGAGTTAGGTCCATACATATTGAACGGCCGAATCGTGGCCCAAGGCAACTGGTAGGTCCTTCCGTAACTCGTGACCAGCATGTCCTGTGCAACCTTCGCCGCTGCGTAAGGCGTCTCGGGGTGCAGGGGATGCGTCTCATCCATTGGTATGTGCTTCGCATTGCCAAGCACTTCCGAAGAGGAACAGTTCAGGAAAAGCTTGAGCTTCAGTTCGAGCGCCACCTGCAGGCAATTCATCGTCCCATTGACAATCACCCCCGTAACCCGAACGGCATCACAAATTGACTGCCGAAGGCACAAGACCGCCAGGTGAATGATCGCATCGCACCCCGCACAAGCCCGCTCAACATCGGCGCGGATCGTGATATCGCCCCTGATGATCTTCAGCTTTGGGTGATCTTTCACAGCGGCGAGGTGGCTCTCCTTTCCATTTGAGAAATCATCAATCACCACGACCTCGTAGCCCCGCTGCAGGAGCAGCGGCACGAGGCTCGCGCCAAGAAACCCGGCTCCACCCGTGACCAGAACGCGTGAAATATTCATGTTGTTTTCAAGCTGCATTGCTTCGTTACGCTGTGTCAAGCACTCAAATGCCCAAAATCGCGATCAACCGCAAAAGGAAATCGTCCTCACACGCACGCCCGCAAGCGTCGGCGGACAATTTCACCAGGCCTGCCTAATGAAAGCAGGAGACGCTTGACCCGCGCCTTCACCATCCATGGATCCTGTTTCAGGGCCCGGGAATAGAACTGTTTGGCCTGGCCGAGGTCGCCCGAATCGAAACAGTGGTCTGCAACTTCGCTATAGGTCCGTGAGCGGACCCGCGTACGCTCGCGCTCATCCGCAATATTCCAGCACAATGATTCCTCGAACATCTCGAACGTGATTTTGGACATGTAAGACCGATAGTCCTTGCCGGTGAGATGCCGCGCATAGTCGATTGCCATCCAATCCAGGCACTTTCTGGAGACTGTGCCGCATCCTACCGCCTCAGCCTCTTGCTTGATCTTCCGGCGCATGGCAACTTCAGTGAAAAAGCAATTGAGAATCTTCTGCTTGGCTACAGTCACGGTCAACGCGAGATCATGGTCGCGATAGCACACCATCGGCTCTGCTAGATAGCCAACGTCATAATGGAGAGCGAACGCGCACCACAGATACCAGTCACCACACCAGCATAGATCTATCGGGACGGGCGCCCACGCCGGGTTAATAGGAAAGTAACTTATCTTCTCATAGCATTCACGTCGCGCCATTGCACCCGCCGTCAGGACGACGTCGTACTCGATAAGCTTGTGAAGGAAGGTCCGACCGGCAACTACTCGGTCACAATGCCCGTAGGTGGAATAGTCAATGAGCCCCGTTTCAATTCCATTTTTCAAACCCACTCCGGGACAAAACGCATAGCCAATCCCCGGATTCGCATCCATAAGATTGACGAAACGCTGCAGCACATAGGGACGCCTCAGAATATCGTCCGCTGAGATCAGCCACACATACCTGCCACGGCTAAGCTTAATCCCCTTGTTGTAATTGGCCAGCGCCCCGAGATTTGGGTCGTTGCGAACGTGTTTCACTCGCGGATCCTGAAACGACCGGGCTACTTCTGCCGTGTTATCTGGCGAGCAGTCGTCCATGATCAGCACTTCAAAATCGCCGTACGTTTGGCCGAGAATGGAGTTCACACATTCCGGCAGCAGGTGGGCCAGCTTGTAACACGGAACGACGAAGCTAACAGTGGGATTTGGCATGGTCAGCGCTTCCGAGGCTCGCTAAGAGGTAAGTAGCCTGTAATAGAGTTCTCCTCGTTTTTGCGTATTTTGCGCCTTTTCGCGGCTATTCCACCGTATCAGAATCAGCGCAGCGTCCTCAAATGATGCCCGAAGGCGCGATCCGCAACCACACGAGCAACTGCCGTATGGGACGCGGGATTCGATTCATAGGCATCAGGCGCACGAGTAGTCGAATCGAATACACGGCACTCGCCAACGTAGCCACCGATCCAACGGTGGTCGCAACCCAAAAAGGAAGCCAGTAGAAACTGCAGAATACTACTGTAATCACAGGAACAAATAACAACCCGATCCGCCGGTTGGCCGCGCACCATCGGAAGCCGCTGAGTCGGCGCACGATCACGTAGACAAATATCCCATAGCAAACATAGAGCCCGAAAAATGCTATCGTGGCGCCGGGCAACCCATAATAGCCAACGAACATGAAGGCTAGTCCAACGTGAATAACGGTGGCACCAACTTCGACCCAGAAGAAGATAGTCTGCAAGCCCTTTGCCAAAATGATGAATCCCATGGGCCAGGCGATGACACGCAGGGCCATCCCAAAACAGATCCACCTTAGGGGTTCCACTGCCGCGGCAAACCTGGAGCTATAGAACATTGCGATGACCAGCGGCGCAAAGGTCATAGTGGCGATCACCCCGGGCCCTGCCAACAACTGGCTGATTTCTGCTTGTTCGTTCACCAACCGATTGCATTCTGCGTTATCTCTGGCAACCGCCGTCAACCGGGGATAGAAATCGGCTACCATGGACTGTGTGATGAACGCCACATACATTCCGCCGAGGGCCCAGGCAGATTGATACAAGCCAGCGGCCTCAAAACCCACTTTTCGAAGAACGATGAGTCTAATCGCGTAAGCGGCACCCATGGTCAAAACGCCACTGGCCATGAATACGAAGCCGAGTTTCAACAGGGCGCTCGCCTCCTGTTTCACCTCATGCAACGTAACTCGCTGCGCCTGAATTTGCACCTTTCGGCTGTACCACCACGAAGTCAGAATCCCCATAGCTGCAATCGCCACGAGCGATGGCACGATGCCGTCTTCGCGAAAGAAATAGACCAGCGGAACGCTGATCATGACGCCGAAAAGGTTGCCCAGCACTCCCATCTTGGCAAGGTCCGAAATGCGTCGCATTCCTTGGATGAGCGCCCCTTGGCCGCCGGCTATGGCGCCAAAGAACACCGCCAGTGCAAGCACGGCTACCGCGGCGGTGTGTTGATCGCTTCCAAAAGTCAGCCTGGAAACCTCTCTGGAAGACACAATGAGCAAAAGCGCTCCCAGCACACCAAGCACAATCGCTGTTCGCCGCAGCACGGCCACGGTTCGCGCGATCCGCCCGGTCTCGCCGGAACCGACGGCCTCCGCAATCTGCCGCACCCCGCTGCTGTTGATACCCATGCCGGCAAGGCTATTCGTCAGGTCGAGAATCGAGCTGTATAACCCCATAAGTCCGACCCCGGCCGGCCCCAGGAACAAAGCCATCGCCTTTGTCCGAATAATCCCGATGCCGATGCCCACCACCGACGAACCGCCAATCAACGCCGAGGACTTCAGTATCTGGCCATAACTCTTCTTCCCTTCGTGTGCCGTTGGGTCCACCTGCGGTGGATGCTCGATCAAAGGAACTGCGGCCTGTGTGTTACAAGGATTCGACATTAGACCATCCCGCCCTGCGCTCGATAGGGGCCAATTCGGTACGGGAGAACGCGCTTGAGGTAGTGCGCCACCGGGCCAAGGCAGGCAGCACCAAGCAAGGCCCATCGCCGCAGTTCACCGGGATGCTTCCGCAAAAGCTTCCGCGCCTGGTTTCGTGTGGTCTCAAAGTTGCGAGCTGCAAATGCAGAGAGCGCCCATGACCACATCAGTTCATCCTCGGATGGCGCTCTGAGCTCAAGGATGGGAGCCGGGAGCGGACCTGGCCTTCTGCGCCGCGTCCACGCCTCTTCCAGCGCTTTGCGTGTCATCTGCCGTTGATACACTGCGCGGGCAAAAGTTAGACTCTTGGCATGAAGACGGTAGCACAAGAGGACTTGGGGAAGATTCGCCAAACGACCAACCTCCCCAAGACGCAACAGAAGATCGTAATCTTCTGCGGAGTCGTAGCCTGTCCGATATCCCCCGGCTTCAACCACCGCGCTCTTGCGCATCATCACGCTTGGATTGACGATCGCGCCACCCCGGCCAGCCATGTGATATTCGTCAATTTCTTCATGCTGCTCCGGCAAATGCCATTCATCAATGGCCAAGCCGTCTTCATCGATGCGCTTAACCTGTGTGCCGACGGCGCAACACTCGGGATGGCTGTCGAGGTAACTTAGCTGGCTGCAAAAGCGATTTGGCAGGGAAATGTCGTCCGAATCCATCATGGCAATCAACTCGCCCTGGGCCAGCCTAACACCTGTATTTCGCTGGTGAACGACACCGCGATGGTCACCATTCATGAGTACCACACGAGAGTCCTGCTCCGCAGCATGTCTGGCTATCTCCGCCGATCGGTCCACCGAACCATCCTCCAGAAGAAGTAGTTCGAAATCCCCAAAGGTCTGACGCAGTACACTGTCTATTGCCTTAACCAGATATGCTTCTGCGTTGAAGACCGGCATTATCACCGAAACACGCGGCATAGGCACTAAGTCTGTCGACTTGCGTTTCTGCTCGAGCTCAGAAGGGGCCGCGGCAGCGTATCAGTCCGATGCTCTTCACCCCACTTCTGAAACAAGTAGCATTCCTCGAGCCCTCGACGTTCATCCGACGGGTGACACTGGACGACTGTTTGTAACCTTCCCAACATTGACCATGCCACATTGCATGCCTTCAGCCACATACACACCTCCGGGAAACAGTCCCGTCCGCGCGGTGGCAAGGCAAACTACCTTGTGTCGTTGCTGCCTGAAGGAAAAGCGCATAATATTGCGACACCACCGACGAGTGGTCATATCGTTCTTGAAGCCGACGTCGTCCCGCTTCTCCGAGTCGGGCGCGAAGCGAGGCGTCCCCCGCCAGCTTAGCAAGCGCGTTGAGAAGGCGGTCCTCGTTCCCGTGTGGGACGAGGATTCCCGACACGCCGTCTTCCACAACCAACCGTTGGGCAGGGCCGTCACCGACAATAACCGGTTTCGCGTGAGACCAAGCTTCGAGGGTGGTGATGCCGAAGGACTCCTGGGCGGATGGCGAAGCGAACACGTCGCAATCAGCAAGGATCTGCGCCCGCTCCAGCTTGGTCAAATCGTCTGCAAACACCAGGCGTGAGCGGGCGTGTCGGGGTAGCGTTTCGGCGAGTCGTCGGAGCTCCACCGAGTACGGGGTGCGAGCGCCAGCGACGATCAACCATGCATCGCACCGGCGTTCAAGGAAGCTAGGCAACACGCGGATCATCGTGTCAATCCCCTTGTGCCCACCCTGCTGGCCAAGATAGGCGACGACAAACGCATCACGCGGAATTTCATGCGTGGCACGGAACACTCCCGGCTTTGCGGTAAAATCGCCAGATTCGATACCGTGCCCGATCACAAGCATTCTCTCTGGCGGCGCTCCCCGCTCGATCAACCACTCTCGCTCGTGGTCCGTGTGGGCGACGGTCGCGTAAGAACGCCCGATTAGCTTGATAAGGTGAGGTCGGTTGTAACCCCAGGCATTATTTGTGTGCACGGCGCCGACCAAGACCACAGGGGGGCGCAACCCCTTGCAGCGAAAAGGGTACGTCATGTGGTTAAGCGGGAATGACGCAGCGCAAAGAACATCGGCATCGAAGCTCCTCACCGCGTGCAGCATCTGGGGCGCGATCGGGCCGCCATACCAAGTGCGAAGTCGGTCATTGCCGGGGATTCTCAGGTGCCACGCAATGCGTTGCATCTGTTTCAGCAGCGCAGACCAACCCGTCACAACCGGGAACCGTCGAATCTTGACCCCGTTTTGCTCTTCGTCAACCTTGATCGGTACCGTTGGGAGAGACCCGTCATTGAAGTTTGCCACGGTGAACGCATTCGTGGTGAATACTGTTACATCGACATTATAGTCAGCGAAGAGCCGCTCACAGAGATCTCGCGTTGACACCTCAACCCCTCCTATCGCAGGCGGGTAGCCGTGGACAAGCTGGAGCAACCTAAGTCGCCGCGTGCTCCCCCTCCCAGTTCGTGCACCACTTCTTAATTGAGATTCCATGGAATACTCTCTATTCTCTCTATTTTCAATTCAAAATGCAAAATGCAACCATCGGAACGAAAGTAGATGCTAGACAGTCTATGCGCCCATAGGCCCGCGGCAGTCGGCAGCCCGGACGCAAGAGCAGTTCGGTGCTGCGTGACGGGCGAGTGCGGTCGACGTGGCAGCCTCACGCGCTCAACCAAACGCCCTGGAGTTGCGGATCAATGCCGGCGAGGCGTGGGAAGCCCTTCGCAACACATGAATTGTCTTGAGAAGGCCAATTCACGCAGTCATGGATCAATCATCCGCTGAAATTGGTACGGCAGCAGACTGTGAGGCGCCCTGCCCAAATTCCACTTCCGTGAGCGTCACCGTCGGCGATACTGCGGCAAATTTAGGTGCAAGCGGACCATCTTGATATAGCAAGACCTGGAACCGAAGGTCCGTCTGCCGCTTTAACCACTCTAGCAACCGCAGCAGAGCCAAGGGCGCTCCGGTTCGAGATGCGTCGGGAGACACAAATACTACCGGATGAGCGCTAGGTAGAGGTTGCTCTTTCAACAATGCCTCCTCTGACCATGTCCTCGTAGAGCGCTCTAGGGTCAGCCGCCCGCCTGGCGGGCTTATGCCGCTTCAGAAGTATATTCAGAGATCGAATGACGTTCCACTTAATCATCGGCCAACCGAAGTAGGTGATATCGATGCAAGGCGTAGGTACCGGTAATTTGGCCTTCCACTTGTTGCGAATCCACCAGCAATTCCGCCAGAACTGGTACGGCAGCAGGTTGTAACCGTTCGTGTTGTGAACACAGAAAGCGGATATAGCGTAGCATTTCATCCCCCGCCGCCGGGCCTCCAGACAAATATCGGTGCCGTACATGTGAAACCCCCTGAGTTGTTGATCAAAGCGAAGGCCGGAGGATTTGCGCAGGATCAACACGACCTCATCGAGCGACTCCACTTCCTGGCCACCCTCGAATGGGCCTCCGAGAATCCGCCTCCACCCACCGTCATAGACGAAGCCGGCGCGCTCGCCTGAAGGCCTGACGCCCCAGCATCCCAGAACACCCCAGTCCGGGTCGATCTTTGAGAGAATTCCCACCGCGTTCTGAGCGGTCCGAAGCCAGCCTTCCGGCAAGTAGACATCTTGATGCACAAACATCACAATGTTCGTTTTCGCCTTTTCGAGCGCGGCGTTGTAGGCCAGCGCAGCGCTGGGATACCCGGTCTGCAGAATCACATCTGCTGCCCGGCGAACATCAGGAGAACTCAACAGGCAACTATTGAGGACCTCTTCGTCGCTTACCGCCGAAATGATTGAACACTTCGAGCTTTCCTCTTCTGGGGGGGTGGTCCCGGTCGCTTCAGGCATGATGCGGAATTCGTAAGGCGAATTGTGTCGTTTGCTTAACCGCATACGTGGCACTCAGAGCGAAGTCTGATTGCAGATCACGAGGGTACCGCCCCTATCCTCGTTCTGAACAGAATTCCTTCGTCTCCTCGTTGCGGATGCCAACCGCCGCCGCGCATAGCCCAAGCACGACGCCGAGGAGGAAACCAAGCCCAAGGTCGGTCTGATCCAAGCAACTAACAGAAGTGAATGGAAAGCAACGGGCGAACAGGGCCGCGCCAACACACCATAGAATGCCCAAACGCTGACTATTGAGACGTCACAAGACGCAAATTTGATGGAGGCATCGGCCCCACATCTTTGACAATCGAAATGCGCTGCAATTGGGTATTCTTCTCGCGACCCCGAATGATGAGCTGATGGGTTCCCACCGTCAGGCTGAAGACCTTGTTTATAAACTGTGGCGCGTCCCAGGTTCCGTCCCCCTGCCAGGATACATAGGAGGTCTGGAATCCGCTGGTCACGGGAATGTGCCAACTCATGTAGGGGTCGGTGGGCTCCGCATCAATGTTAACGTAAAACGAATTCGCCGCATCACTCGGGGCGTTCACGACTGCTTGAACTAGATAGTTTCCAGCATTCGTAAGGCTAAAGGCGTAAAGAGCCCGCCCGCCATCCGACACGCCCGAATCTACAGATTGCGAAATGACTCCGCCGCTGCTCACAAACGGTGAACTGACCACTCCGGCGTCTGCCGCAAACGATGTGCCTGGCAATACAGCATAGGCTACGCCGCTAACCAACGCCACAGCACCGCCACCGCCAGTGAAAGTCACGTTGGCGCTGTAGGCGCCAGCCACCGAGGGTGCATAACGCACGGTTACGGTCTGACTCTGATTGGCCCCAAGACTGTAGGTTCCTCCGGAGAGAATCGAGAACGGAGCAGAGACAGTCGCAGTTCCGGACAGCGCCCCCCCCCCGACATTTTGAATTGTGAATGTCAGGTTGCTACTCGTCCCAAGTGCCAGAGAACCGAAGTTCCGAGCGCTGGGGGATACCGAAATGACTGCATTGGTGCTGGCGCTGCCGTACTCGAACGCCCCCCGCGTCCAAGTCGTGCGAGCATTCCCAAGAGCATCAACATTATACGGGCTGGCTAAACTGGTGCCCGCCGGGGTATTCGCCTTCAGCCGGTAGTCCATTCCAGCGCGATTGACGAAGGGGTCACCCGTTGCCGTGTACTTGTGCGTCCCTGAAGAACGCGAACATGAAAAAAAGGCATCGTAATCACCAGACCACGCCGAATTATACAGAACAGAAATGCAGTCGTATAAAAGGTTGTTCCCGCCGACATTGCCGCTGCCGGATGTTCTCCCGCAAATGGCGAAGCCTGCATCGTCGTTATCGCAATGGATAACCGTGTTGTTATAGAAGGTGGAGTTGTTTATGGAATAGCCACCGTTCGCCCCGATCACATAGGTGCAATGCGGAATATTGTCGAACACGTTGCCGTAACATAAAATCGGGCCAAGGCCTGAGCCATTGCCCGAGATCACTCCAGAAATACCATTGCCAACCATATCCTTAAAAACATTGTAGCGGATCGTCATATTGACGAGCGGCGCCCACATGGCGTTGATGACATTGCCATGACAACCGCTGTCCCCAAAGCTGCGCAGGATGATACTGTATTCAAGAACAGTGTTGTTCCAGGTGTTTACCCCGTTGCGAATTATCTCGCTGAAACCGTCGAACAGACAATACTGGATAGTTAGATCATTCTTGGTCGCCTGATTAACATCAACTTGGTAGATGCCAGTGGTGCAAGCGGGGCTGGTAAAAAACCGGCAGTGCGCGATGGTGATAAAACTGGCGGACCCCGTTAATTGGACTGGGTGGCTTCCAGGGATATAAAATCCATAGTGGCTTGTGTTGGTATCTGCCGGAACAACACGCGCACCGTCGCCCGTCACCCCATCAATCAGCCAGTAGCTTGAGCCTATGGTCAACCCGCCGATGCTGGCGGGAGTCGCGTAGGAGCTGCTCCAGCCCGTCGCGCTAACGTCAGTATAGTTTGATGCCGTCGCCTTCTTGATCGTAATGAGCGTTGACCCGCTTGCCGCCGTGCCAAGTGTCTTCGCAGCGTAAGTCCCGCCCACCAGATACCAAGTGTCGCCCCGTACGGGTGTGCTGCTCCAGGCCTTCAAGTTGTTCCAGTCCGCACCGCTGCCGCTGCCGGTGGGGGACGGGCCGACGCAATAGGTCGCTCCGAAAGCTGTGAAACCCAGGAACAAAACCAAAACAGAAATAAGGTTCCTCATTGGGCTGTTCGATTGAAGTCCTCGGCTTTTACCAAAATAATGGCTCATCTCAGAGGGGACGGGAGCACCGCTCATGCCAACAGAGCGCAAACTGGCTGACAACTGGGCCTTGCATTTCTCCGTCGATTCCTTCATTGCCGCAAATGGCCTCTCTGGCATGGCCACTCTCCCGCAGGTTCTCGAGATCGAATATGACGGGCAAACCAGATTCCAGAATCTGGACAGCCGCTGAACTAGGCTAGACACGATGTTGGCTATCGCTTCCATCCGAATTTCGATGTACTGTTTCGGTGACATGTAGCAAAGCTACACATTCTTCCGTCAGCCGGTTGCTGGAGATTTCCTAGGAAGCGCTGGGCTGAGCCTTATCCTTGGCACTTACTTCAAACGCCTCTCCCGGTCAAGAGCCAGCGCATGCAGACCGCGTGCTCCCTCAACTTGCCATTGCCTTGCCGCGCAGTTGATCCCCCCGCCTCCGCGAAGATGCGGGGCACCAATCGAAGGCCGTGGTGGGCGATAGCGAGCAGGCGGTATGCGCATTGGCCCACGAAGCCGTGGTGCTTCCTCCAATAGGCCAGGTTCGCCCGGAGCAGTTCGATGCTGTACCGGAGAGGCGCGTTTGAGGAACTGCCGCCTCCCGCGTGCGTGGCTGTGGCTTCAGGAACAAAAACGAGCTTCCATCCGCCATCCCAAAACCTCTTGCACCAGTCGACATCCTCCGCATAGAAGAAGAACCTCTCGTCTAGGTTTCCTACTGCATGGACAGCCTCACGCCGGGCCATCCAGAAACAGCCGCTGAGCACTTCCACTTCGGCCTGGTTTTCATGATTCCAATGGCGCATTTCCCGGCCGGAAAAAAGCGGCCACCGAAAGAGCACGTTGTCCAGCGCAAGCGCACGGCAGGTGGTGTTCCAAAGCGTTGGCAGACGCCGGCACGTGCGCTGCAAGCGGCCATCCTGTCCCAAAATCTTCGGCCCCACCAGTCCCACATCCTTACGACCCTTCAGGAAGGCAGCCAGCCGCTGAAGACAATCCTCGTGAACAACGACGTCCGAGTTGACCAGTGCCAGCAGTTCACCGGAGGCGTGCTTAAGCCCGAGATTGTTGGCGCGCGCGAAACCCAGATTCTCGCCCAAACGGATTAGGGTCGCTTCCGGAAACCGTTCCGCCACCATATCCGGCGAGCCGTCGGTGGAGGCGTTATCCACTACGATGACTTCCCGCACCAGCGAACCCCCGGTCTCACGGATCGAGGCCAGGCAATTCCGCAGGTGGTGGTAGGCATTCCAGCTAACGATGATAACAGAAAGATTGCTCATCGGCTGGAGGCGGTTCGCAAGCGTCGAGGACGCGCACGCTGGCGGGCGCTTGGGCTCTGACCGGTTCCACCACGTGAAGCGAACCAATGGCGGCCAGCAGGAAGTAGAGATACACAACAGTCTGATCAAAGTAACATATGGAGATAAAGGTTGTCGCATGAGCGAACAGGATGGCGCCCAGCGTCCAGATCAAGAACCGGCGCTCGAACGGCGCGTCCCTGTTCTGCCGCAGCGCCTTGCCGACAGCGGCAAAACCGGCTGCCAGCACCGCCATGAACAGCAGCATCAGCGGCAAGCCGCCCAGCACGCCCATGTGAAGGTAGTGGTTCGTGATGTCCGTATGGTTCGCGTTCCAGGCGACGCCGGTCGGCATCCAATGGCGCGTGTAATCCGTGCCGGCAAACCACCATTCTCCTAAATGATTGATGGACTGTTCGATCAAGTAGGCCCGGTGCCAGCCGGTGCTGCTGCCGGTAAGGTCAATGTGGGCCAACAAATAGTACACGGGCGCTTGCATCACAAGGCTCAGGGCAAAGACAAGTCCCACCGCCCCCCAGCGCACCGCCCGCATCTGGTCCCGCATCTGCCACAAGGCGAGACCGAAGAGAACCGTCAACGTGGTCATGATGGGCCCGCTGGAAGCGCTCGCGTAAACCATCGCCCCCGCCGCCGCCACGCCCACCAGCGCCAGCTTCCGGTCGCGCCCCCAGAAGACGCCCGCCAGGGGCAGGCAAACGGCGCCCACCGTGCCGGCGAGGATGGCGTGGCCAAAAGGGCCGTGCGCGCGGATTGTGCCATTGCGCACGTCCACTTCCAAGGGAATCCCCAGGACGGAGAAACAGTTGTATCCTTTCAGTTTCTCCCACAACATCAATATGGCCAGCGGCGCCAGAAGAAGGATCACTGCTTTGCAGACCTGCAGAAACTCGTCGAGGTTTCGCATGAAGACCCGGAACAGGAAGTAGATGATCACGTCATCAAAAACATTGCCGGCACGAAAGATCAGGCTGCTGGCAGGGTCCTTGTGGAAAAGGCCGCTGCACACCAGCCACCCCCCCCAGGCCACCATTAAGCGATCCATGGTCTGCCATCCGCCGGTTATGCGCTCCCCTTTCACCATCAGGCGGATCAGCCCCACCATCGCCACGATGCGGATGACGGTGAAGTCCAACCCGCCGATATCCAGCACCTGCCCTGGCGTCGTGTAGGTCGCCGCAATCAATATCGCCAACGGCGCCCAAGCCCTCGGCAGGGTGAGCACGTAGTACGCACAAATAACCGTTGCTGCAAAGCCAAGAACGGTCATGCTGTCGGTAGTAGCCTGTCTGACACGGTTCGAATATCAAGCAGACCCCAAGCAGTCTGAGTTCATAGGGCTTACCTGCTCCTCAACAACCTTTGGGCAGCGTCGACAGTCAATCACTCCGCCTTTGGAGTTGCAGGCCTTTTCTGAGCTTCTTTCTCTGCTCCCGGCTTCCGCCACAACACGTAAATTCTGTGCGTCAGCAATTCCTCCAGTGCATACTCGCTAAGTTCCCCCGCTGCCTGAAGCGCGCGCGCGTCGGATTCAGCGCCGGCTCGATTGGCAGGGGTCAAGGTCAGCACTGCTCCAGGCATCCAGGTGTCGAATAATCTCCGCCACTGCTCCAAACGCAGTTTGTTGAGGTAGGCACTGGTGTGGATCAGGTGCGCACACTCCGGTCGCAGGTGCAGCCAAAGGCCGACTTCCTTGGCGCGTTCCGTAAACACTCGCGGGTCGAGCGACCCGGTCTCGCTCGTGTAGAGGTGAAAGGAGATGTAAACCGTTCCGCCCGGCCGCAGAACCCGTTTAATCCCTTGGATGGCGGCGGCGGGATCCGAGAGATGGTGAAACACCGAAAGACAGTGGATGCAATCGAAGGATGCGTCTGCGAAGGTCAGGTTGCAGGCGTCCATCCGCTGGACGCGGACCTTGGGCAACGAGCAGACGCCCAGTTGGGCCATGAGTTCAGAACGATACTTGCGGTCAATTCCCAGCAGTTTGCGGGCAATGGATTTTGTGGTGCGTCGCAGTCCATTGAACCTGAACATCCGCAGGTACTGCAATGGGTTGACGCCGTTGGCAATCACATCAAAATCAATGCCTGTAACCCGGTTGTGCCGGCCGAAGTAATACATCTGCAACGGAAACTGGCCGGTCCCAATATCCAGCACGTCCCGGTCGTGGAGCTGAAAACCGAAATTTCCTTCCAGCAACCGCTCGACATTGCGCAGGTGATCCAAGGCATGTTTTACCTGGGCGGATGCCTGGCGGTTCTGCGTTTCGTACAAACTCCGCACTTCACGCAGGAAGCCCGCTAAACTGAGGCTCTGGGATGTGTAAGATGCCATGAGTTCGTTTGGCTTAGTCAACTGCAACAAGCAGCCAAACCACTGTGAAGTGAACGGGGCTAACTTCAATCTCCTGAGCCGTTTGCCTCAAAGCGGCCCGTCAATTATGGCACCGCCGCCGGCCGCCCCCTTACTAACCCCAGAGGCTCTTCCGCCCCAGCAAGCGTTTGATCTGTTGTTGACGGAAATACCGGATCAGAGCTCTGTCATCCACTTGCGGAATCCGTTTCACATATCCCTTCATGAACCCAAACCACAGCGCCGTGCTCCCGATCAGATATGGCTGCTCCACCAGACGCCGGATGCACTTCGAAAACATGAACAGCGGGTGGTAACCCGCGATATAATTGGCCAGGCCGTTCTTCACCATGTCGTTCCATTGACCGTAGGCCGCGCCGGCGGGACGATGATGAATCACGTTGATGCCTTCCAAGGTCCTGGTCACCCAGCCCAGCATGTTGGCCTTCACCTCATCCAACGTGTCCCAGCCCGGGGCGTGAATCAAACCGCCAATGGCCCGCCAGCATTCCGCACGGTAAATCTTGGTCGCGCCCCGCACGTGAAACCGGGGGTCAATCTTGGATTCCGCCTCGACCACGCCATTGCGCCGGTTGCAGATTAACCCGCCGCCGATGCCCAACCGCGGCTCAGCGTCAAAACGCGCAAAGCATTCCTCGAAATAATCCGGTTCGAAGGAAGTATCGCCATCGAGTTTCACGAGGTAATCCCACGGTTCACTTTCCAGCAATTGATAGCCGCTGTAGAAAGCATCAATCACTCCGCCACCCGCCTGGCGAAAGCCACGGTTGGCGCGATGCACAACGCGAATCCAATCATGCTGCTTCGCGGCTTTATCTGCAATGTTGCCGGTATCATCCGAACTGCCGTCGTTCACGATGACCCACCGGTACGGACGAATGGTTTGCTGCACCAGCGAATTCAGTGTCAGCGGCAGATACTTCGCCTCGTTGCGAACTGGAGAAATGATCACGTACTTGATCACGTATTTCATGGAGGGGCAGCACCTTTGCCGGTCAACTCGCGAGCGCCACCTGCCGCGCCGGACTCAGAACGACGGGTTTAAAATCTCCGAACGTCCCGAATCCGAAGCGGGACTTCTCTCCAGCCACGAATTCCAGGAACGGGCGCAGACTTCGCTCATTGTCGGCGGTGAAGAGTTTTGAATGACCGATCAATACAAACGGCAGGTCGCTGGAGAGCCAGGCATATCTGGCCTCGGCCCGTTTCAGCGCACCGACCAACTGCCGGCCTGTGCACTGGTTGAAATCAGCCTTCCAGGCATGATTCCGGGTCAACCATGAAAGGCTTCGCACCACTCTCGCAGCTCTTGAATTTCCCTTAGAGGGCACGCTGTATCCACCGGAAGCATCGGCAACTCGGTGGGCGCGGGATTGCAGGGCGCGGTAAATCCGGTTGCGGGTCAGGAAGGCGCCAATCCAACGGCTCTCACAATAGATGGGAAACTCGACCAGTTGCCCGGCCTCGTCTTTGCGGCAAACGTCATTCTCATCCACCGGCCACGGGACCAGGTCGCTGTGTGCGTTCGCGTAATCGAAGCTGACAATGCCCTCGCGGCGGCCATATTTGAAAACCGAGGTCTCGATCTGAATGTCGTTTTGGAGCAGCGCGCGAACCACATTTCGGGAAGGGCTGACCGCCCAGTTGGCCGCACGAAATGCATGGCATTTGTAGGCGGCCGAAACTGGTCGCAACAAATCCTCCAGGTATCGTTTCCCCGTGCGAATCAGTTCGTTCATCCGTTCGAACGGCAGGCCCGCAAAATTATACTCCGACCAATCCTGCACCCAACGACCCTCTGCATTCCGCGCGTTACAGTAGGAGGCGTGGAGGTGGAGTTGCACGTCGTGGCCTCGCCGGACGGCATTGCGCAGTTGGTTGGCTATGGCTCCATAGTAGTAAGCGTCGCGGCCGGTGTTCTGTTTGTATTCTCTGAATTTCAGAATCTCCGCCACATCAGCCATGATGGTGAGTTTGGCCCCGTAACGCTCGAATTGATCCATCAGGCGCGCGCTGGGTTCCACCATCAGGGCTGCGGGGTCCCCTTCCCCATTGCCATGAATCTCATAGTCCAGCGTAAAAATGGCCCTCAGCATTGTCTTGTTCTGGCTTGTTGGTTCGGGTAAGGAGACTCGGGTTCCCCTTGTGGGGAAAATCTTCACGACCTGGACACGAGGGCGCTCACGATACGGCTTGCCGCCCGGCCGTCCCACAGCGGGGGGATCTGGCCAAACCTCGATTCGCGATGGAGTACCTCGTCAATGTCCGCCGACAGGCGCTCCAGCCTCGTGAGCTTGTTGCTGCCCAGCGTGACGGTGATCGGTCGCTCGGTATTCTGGCGAAGCGTGAGGCAGGGAGTCCGGAAATAGGTGCTTTCCTCTTGCAAGCCCCCGGAGTCGGTGAGCACCAGACGCGAGTTGTCCGTGAGACACAATGAGTCGAGGTAGCCGATGGGTTCCAGAATCTTGAGACTCGGCTGATCGTCGAGCGCGATGCCGAACTGCCCGCACGTCTTTCGCGTCCGTGGATGAATCGGAAGCACCACCGGCATCTGGCGGGCCAAGCGTTTCAGTTCGTTCATGATCGTCATCAGCGAAGCTTGGTGGTCCACATTCGAGGGGCGATGCAGGGTTGCATAAACAAAGCCTTTTCGTTTCAGCCCCAGCCGCGGAAGTAGGCCGTTGGCCCGGACCTTCTCCAGGTTGGCCACCAGGGTGTCAATCATCACGTTCCCAACCAGTTCGATCTTGGAATCGTGAATACCCTCCCGCTTCAAGTTTTCATCCGCATCAGGGGAAGGTGTCAGCAGCAGGTCGGCCAGTGAATCAGTGACTATGCGGTTAATCTCCTCGGGCATGCTCCGATCGAAACTTCGCAAGCCTGCCTCCACATGAGCGACGCGAATTCCCATTTTCGAGCAAACCAACGTACAGGCCATCGTCGAGTTCACGTCGCCGACCACCACGACCCAGTCCGGTTTCTCCTGCTCGCACACCTTCTCGAATCCGGTCATGATCCTGCCAGTCTGCGCGGCGTGGGAGCCCGAACCCACGCCTAGATTGATGTCCGGCGGGCGAATGCCCAGTTCACGGAAAAACACCTCAGACATGGCTTCGTCGTAGTGCTGCCCGGTGTGAACCAGTCGCGCGGCAATTCTCTTGCCGCCGTTTCCGTCGCGCAAATTGTGCTCCTCCATTGCTTTCATAAGCGGGGCGACCTTCATGAAATTGGGGCGGGCGCCTGCGACAACTAATATCTCGATGGTTTCCATTCTTGTGCTGGTTGCTTTAGTTGTCCGATCTTGCGCGCGATTAATAGAACCAAGGGAGTCAAACTGGACCTAGCGCCGCAGACCCCGCGCGTATTCCGGGTGGCTCACGGCGGGCAACAGCTTGAAACTGCTCTCCCGTGGCATGGGAGAGCATCAGTGCACTCGCATTACCGCAAGGGAGCAAGGTCAGGAGCACGCTCTGAGAAAGAGCACGCGGTTGACCGCGCGTGGGCCCGCGAGGCGGATCCTCTTCAGACTCACGCCGCATATTTATAGAAATACTGACCCAACGCTCGGCAAACCCAAGGAGGTGACCCCCGAAGCACCGGTTGGAGGCAACGATACAAACGACCTGAGGACTCTTTGGGAGGCCTGATGCTCACAACAGAATAGGAGAGAGGTTCTTCCACCGTCCCCCAGCCATTCTTGAACTCCCGCAGGTTCTGGTCGTCCTCGTCGGTGCGCCCCATATCAAAAGCGCTGAATCCCTGATTGCAGCCCCACTGGATCGCTTCCCAGTACAGGAGGTTGTTCGGTCTTAAAGTCCAAAACTCCGGATCGGAGGCCGCATACTTGGCCGCCACTGTCTTGCCGAAACAGAGGAAAACAAGACCAGCAATCGGCGTTGCGTCCTTGTAAGCCAGGAGCGTGTAGCCGAGCCCTTTTGCGATGACCTTTGTCTGCAACAGCCGAAACAGGAGCTTCGGCTGGACGGGCACACCGAGACGGTGATGCGTCTTAACGAACAGTTGATAGAATATCTCCAAGTCTGCCGAGGTGTTGCCAAACCTGACGGTCACACCGCGCTTCGACGCCTGCCGGATCTTCTGCCCTACTCGACTCGGGCTAAACGTTTTGAAAACAAATTGTGCATCGCTGCAAAGAGGCAAAGCATGGTGGACAAATCTCCCCCTAGCGTGCACCCGTTTGTGTTCGGGGCATGGGCCACGCACCTCCGCGCTCGCCAACTCACCTCCCTGGCACAAGTCAGATAAGTGTTCAATCAGTAGACCGGCCGCCTGAGAATCCTGGTGCAAAACCGGACAAGCGTCGGTAAAAGGCAATGAAACCCATCGCTTTTTGCCCCCCCAATGGGCCACTTCCAGGACAGGCACGCCAGCACGCACCGTGTTTCCATCCGTAACAGCCGCCAGCACGAACGGACGAAAGCCGTAGCACTCCGCGATGAGTGAGCTCCATGCAGGCGTGTGATAAGGGGACGTGCCAGGGTTCTGGTCAATAAAGGCCAGCCACTCAGGAGCGTCAACACTCAGATAGGCTATTCTCATAGAACTGGGCTCTAGCTCGTCACAACGGAACTCCGAGTTAGGGGTCGCTGCAAGGACGCCAAACATGCACCTTCAGTCTCGAACAACCACTCCGGGGAAGGCATTTGCACCGTAAGAGGCTATTTACCACAACACGGGGCTATGAACCAAATCCTCATGTCGGTACCAGCCAAACACCCGAAGGAGTGATGCGGATCATTTATTCCTGCTGGATTCAGATGGTCAGTTATCATCTCTGCCTGCTGTCATTGCCCGCGCCCTCGATCCGGACGATGTCCTCAATGTGAGCCACGATGTCCTCTAACGCCTGCCTTGGGCGGCTGTCGGGTCCTCGGCTCTTATCCCGCGGCTGCAAGGAAATCCGAGTGCGGACCTCCCCGGCGCTCCGAATCATGATCAGCCTGCCATCCTGCTCAAGCTTGCGATCCACGGCGCCAGTCTTGCCTCGGAAAATGCTGTAAACTGGTATACCCAACGCCACAGCCTCGCGATTCATGGTACCACCGCCACTGACGACCAAGTCCGAAAACCATAGCAGATTCATCCCGTCAACCGCGCGACCCGGCACAACCGTTTTGCCTTCTGCGAACCAGTCCGGATGCGCGGCGCGAAGGTGTTGTTCCTGGCTCCGATTACGGGGCAGGAGTACGACCCGCGCCTTTTCCGTCCTGCAAATTCGCGCCATGAACTCGTTGAGCAGGACTTCGCTTTCCGGATTGTGATAATGCGCTTCGGTTGCGGGCGGTCGCACGGTGACTACAAGTTTGGCCCCCCGCAAGCCCAGTTCGTCCAACAGTGCTTCATCCGGCTTGAAATTCGGCGCATACACGTCCTCCTTGATGCCGCGATACTGACGCACGCGTTCAGGCGCACCACCAGACTCCTCCACCGAGATGGCGTCCGGGACGATGACCCAGCGCGGTGGCAGAAAAGGCACCATGCTTGAACACTCATAATCGTCCATGTGGACGGTGGGTATTCCAAGCACCCGGCCAAGCAATTCCTCCGACCGCGATCCGTGCGAGAGCAGTAGTTGCGGACGTTCCCGCAAACAGTGGGGCGCCAACTGGGCGGACCTCCAGAACAGACCCAGAACCTTCATTATCCGATTCTTACCGTAATGACGGCCTATTGTCCGACAAGACAGACCTTTCCGCTCCGCCAGTTCACGAACTTGGAACGCGTCACGGGCCGTCACCGTCACTTTGTGGCCTCGACGCTCTAGCTCACGAATTATCGGGATGAACAGGGGCACATGCGGCGTGTTGTCGAGATCAATCCAGATTTTGACTCGCGGGGTACCGTTCAGGGCGGTTTTCGCCGACACAGCCACATGCTGTGGGTTCGATTTTGAGATCATATCGGGGGATTTTGCTGGCCGTGTCGGGCGCCTTGGTTTGAACCGGGCACAATAGTCTGCCACCTCGCGCGGGAGCACGTGCCAATATTTGCCCTCATACTCGGTCCGGACGTATTCGAGCAGCTCCTCGTAGAAAACTGAGGGAAACTCAAAAGACGACCCGCCGGAATGATCAAACTGGATGTAGTCAGGGTGGACATTCACCAGCGCCATCCCCCCGTGTTCGGCCACCCAGTCGAGTTTCCGCTTCCAGAGCGCAATGGTTTTCTCCTGCAGGAACAGAAACAAGGTCGAGTCCTGTGCCAGCGTATACGGCAACTCCACGTAGCCGCCTTTCCCGTTTTCTTGGTCCACCCAGAAGGGGAAGATGGTGCCCATGCCGTCGGGTTGCGGTTCGAAGGGATCCGCGTCGAAGGTCGAGAGGTCGTAGCGAATGTTCAACTGATGCTGCCACTTGAGATTGTGAAACATGAATCCGGCGCGGAATCCGACCGAGCCCCATTCTCTTAAATACTCATTGATGCGGGCCGATTGCGCGGTGAAATGCTCATAATCGCGGAACAATGACCCGTCATGATGCAAATCGTGGACCCCCACTTCAAACCCGCGGCGCACGACCGCTTCGCGAAACGCTCGGTCCACACGGTACTCCCCCTCAGGAATAAAATTGAACGACGACCGGAAACCGTGTCTGGCCTCCAGGTCCATCAATTGCCAGCAGCGATCCAGACCTTTCTGTCCTTCGACGTCGTGGGTCAAAACGAAGGCGAACTGTCGGCCCTCCGGCCAGCCCGGCCAGTTAGTCGGTATCAGTTCGCTCCCGGGCAGGATTGGCCAGAAGTTTGAAATGCGGGAGCGCTTTCTCCGTGCATCAATTCGCCGAATCGTGTAGCGAAATCGCCTTGGCAGCAAGGGCTTCAGTGCGTAGTAGAATCGATGTAACAGCTTTTCTGACATGGTGACCCTCAAAGAAGATCACGATTATTCGTCAAAAGGGGGCAGTATTTCATGCGTGCAGGCAGGTGGCGGCATGTAAGGACACTGGCCGGCAAGGCTCGGCACCCTGGCATCGAAGGGCGGACTTCGTCCCCGTCAATTCGCACCTGGTGCGAAAGACTGGCGGACGCTTGTGCTTTTCATGCACGTCTAGTTGTCTCGGTTGCTCCACACCGAAAGGAATGGAGCGAACGCAAATCTGCTGGCGAGCCGAGCGGCGCGCCGACACCGCCAGCCGGCTCACCCTTCCTGTGAAAGGGCCGTCGGCATGTGGGAGCGGTGTTTGTTGAGGACCGCGGCCACATTCGCCCGCGCCTCCCGCATCAGCGCGCTCGCCCGGGCCGCTGAGTGCTGGCTGGTCTTCTCGGATTCAAGCACCAACAATGCCAAATCCATGTAACTCGCTAACCGCGGTGTTGCGCTGGTTTGCGTCACGGGGGGCATGTCGAAGATTATGTAATCGTAGTCGCTCGCCTTGAGCCTTGGCATCAGTTGATTGAATCGGTTCGGCAGTACTCTTACTAACTTGTCGTTGCTCCCGTTGTTAAGTGAGGCAACATACAGGTTATCCTCGACCTGTGCCCCGCTGCGATTCTCCGGCTCGAGTGCATCCGATATGCCGCAACCCGGTTTGCCCTTGTGAAAGGAATGAGCGACTCCCTGGTCCACATTCATGTCCACCAAAAGCACGTTCCCATCCCCGGTCTTGGAAAGCGCCGCTGCCAGTCCGCTCGCCAGGGTTGAGACGCCCGCGCCACCAGCACATCCCGTCACCGCAACCAACTTCGGCTTCTTGAGATTCAGGTTGTGCACCTCAAAATAGCTGACGATCCGCTCCCGCAGACCCTCCGTATAGCTCCGCAATTGATGTGCTGGGTCCCATGGCACCACAGAGGTTCCAGTGTGGCCGTCCCCATTGCCGCCGAGTCCGTGTGCCGCGGCGCTCTTGCCGCGCCTCAACCCAGTTAGCCAGCGCGGCATCCGGAGCCACCCGGCACAGGCAGTGTCCGGTATGCTCAGAAGCACTGGTAGACGAAGGTAGCGCTCGATGTCCGAAGCACGTTTGATGCTTCGGTCGAGAAATAGGTCAATCAGGAACGCCAGCCCCAAACCCATGCCAATGCAGCCGGCAAGAACCATGCCCACCAGTTTCATCATCTTCTTGGTGTCTAGTCCGGGCGGCGTCGGGCTTTCCACCTCGCTCATATTGACCACCTTGTCGGCGACCAGGGATTCGTCTCTCTGTTGCTGCTCAAGCCGGGCCGTAACCAGCTCGTAAGTCTTCTGGTGCTCGGATTTGACTCGCTCCAATTCGGCAATCTTGGGCTCCAAGTCCAGGACCTGTGTGGCCTGCTCTTGAAGGTTGCTCAGGATAATGCCCAGCGCCGCCTTCCTCGCCACCAGCACATCCGTGCTGACGGTATTGGTGCTGCCGTGCGCCGCAGTTAGGAGTAAGTGCGCCAGGGTGGGATACTGCTGTTCCAAGTCAGCCTTTTGGCGCGTGAGCTTCTGGATCCGCTCGCGGACGTTCTGGACGAGCGGATAAGCTTCCTTATACTGCAGCAGCAATTCGCTCTCCTGCCGTTTCAACTCTTCCAGCTTGGAGGTGGCAAAGCTATAATTGCTCAACGCGTCGGGCGGCACAGCGCCTGCCACACCGTTGGTAACCGCCAAGGCGCCGAGGCCCCGCTCGCCCACCATCGCATTGCGTTCGATTAGTTCCCGCTCTGTATCAAGTAGTTCATCCTGAACCTTGCCGATCTGAGCCTGGTAGGACTTCTTCATTTCGTCCGGGAACAGGATTTTGGCCTGCATCTTCAGATCTTTAAGCTGCTCCTCCGTCTGGGTGAGCTTGGCCCCCAGTTCCTCGCGCTGCTGCAGCAAGTAACTGTCCGGCATCAAACGCACGTCCCGATGCTTGCGCATATAGGCCTCAAGCACAGCTTGCAGGACGGGTTGGACGATGTCGCCGTCTGGATGTTTGAACGAGATGGTGAGAATGGAACTTCTCGGCGGGGCGACTTCGATCCCGGATGCAATCACCCCCGCCGCCGCCATACGGTCTGTGCCGCCGCCCTTCTTGGCCAGAATCTTCGCTGGGCCGATCTTGTCAGCGACGATCTGTGCGACATCCAGACTGGTTATGATCTCGGTTTCGGCGTTAATGATGCTCTGCGCGCCATACTCGATGGATTGCGCATGTGGGCTGTCTGGAGTCATAGTCGTCATGTCCCGCGTGTTAAGGACATAATGCACCATTAGCTTGGCTTTGGAGACATACGGTGGTGGCCGCACGAAGCGAACAGCCACCGCGCCCGCCACCCCCAGGCAGACAAACGCCAGAATAAGCCACTTATGCCGGAATACGGTAAAGACGGCGTCATCCACGTTGAAACCACCTGGCGCCGCACTTTGCCCGTTAGCTCCGTTAGAGGGATTGGCAGGGTTCATAGGAACGCCACCTCACGAAGCGACTTCTCCCCTGGCGCGTTCATCAGCGGCTCGCGTCCTCCGCGCAGGTCATGGAAGGGAACTTGCATAGTGGTCATAGCATCAACCAGTGCCGGCGACGCGAAGCAGCCGCGCCGGGTTGCCGGCAACGATCGCGCCCTCCGGCACATCTTTCGTCACCACGCTGCCGGCGCCGACCGTGGCCCGCTCACCAATAACCACCCCGCACAGAATCGTCGCGCCGGAGCCGATAGAAGCCCCTCTCTTGATCGTCGTCGGAATACACGCCCAGTCCGCCTCGGTCTGCGAACTGCCATCCGCATTCGTGGACCTGGGGTAACGATCGTTGATGAAAGTGACGCCGTGACCGATGAAAACCTCATCCTCCAAGGTCACTCCCTCGCATAGAAAGCTGTGGCTTGAAATCTTGCACCGGTTGCCGACTCGAACCCCCTTCTGTATTTCCACGAATGCGCCAATCTTCACGTCATCGCCAATCTCACACCCGTATAGGTTGGTGAAAGCGTATACCTTGACCCGTTGGCCAAGTTTCACATCCGGGGCAATGCGCTGAAAGAGTTGTTCGCTGCTGCTCATGCGGCCACTACGTTTCTGCCGGTGACTGGCACGACGCTGCCGTGGTGTCCGTTGCCATTGCCATTGCCATTGCCATTGCTCCACTGCGTTACGCTGCCGAGGGACACCGAGGCACCTTGCTGCCGCAGCGATTCACCGGCTGCCTCCAGAATGCGCACGACTTCGAGGCCCAGCCGGCCATTGGCGATGGGTGTGCATTTCTCGCGAATGCACTCCAGGAAATGCTGGCACTCCAGCTTCAACGGCTCATCCTGCTTGATGTAGGGCACGTAGGCGTCGCCATAGTGGTACGAGTAGTTGAATTCGGCGAACGTGTCGTAATGGGGCGGCACCTCCACCCGCGCATCGTATATCTTAAGCTTCTCCAGCGGCTCCATGTCGTCATACACAATCATGCGCTGCGAGCCCACCACGGTCATCTGGCGAACTTTCTTCGGATCCAGCCAGCTGTTATGGATGAAAGCGCAGCGATTCCGACCGAAGCTCAGATACATCATCGTCACATCCTCGATGCCGCGCGTCACATGACTGCTGCCCTGGCAGGAGACGCTGATGGGGCGCTCATCCAATAGGTGGAGCAGAATCGAGATATCGTGCGGCGCAAGGTCCCAAGCCACGTTGATGTCCTTCTGGAAAAGGCCCAGATTCAGCCGGCACGCCGCGATGTACTGCACTTCGCCGATATCACCAGCATCAACGATTTGCTTCATGCGCCGCACCGCCGGCGAAAACAGGAAAGTGTGTCCCACCATCACCACCAGATCCTCGCGTTCGGCCAGCGTGACCATTTCTTGAGCTTCCGCTTCTGTCCGCGCCATCGGCTTCTCAATGAATACATGCTTGCCAACGCTCAGAGCCGCCATGGCCATCTCGTAATGGAAGCGCACCGGAGTTGCAATGACCACCGCGTCGAGATCCCCGTCATTCAGCAGATCCTCAAAAGAACGTGTGGTTGCCACCTCGGGATACAGCCGCCGCATGTGGTTCAGACGTTGCTCGCTCGTGTCGCAAATGAGCTTGAGCTGGCAGTCCGGGGATTGCCGTAAGTTGCGGATCAGGTTCGGCCCCCAATAACCGCACCCCACCACACCAACCTTGATTGCTTCCTTCATTGTCTTCATATGCGATATAACTGAGCGGATTTTGTGTCGTCCACCGCTGGCTTGCTTGCCTGCGTGCGCTTCGGCGCACGAGATTCCAGGCACTGTCGCCAAATGGCGGGTAAAGTCTTTAATATAATCTCCAGGTCGAGCCAGAGGCTCATACGTTCCGAATACTCGATGTCGAGCTGGATCATCTGATTGAACGTCGTCCGGTTCTTCCCGCTGACCTGCCAGAGTCCGGTCAGGCCCGGAACAGCATCAAAGCGCCGTCGCTGCCAAGGCTGGTAATGTTTGTATTCGTACGTGATACAGGGCCGCGGCCCCACCAGGCTCATCTCGCCGCGCACCACGTTCAGGAGCTGGGGAAGTTCATCGAGCCCGGTGGCGCGCAGCAGAGCGCCCAGCGGAACGAGTCGGGGATCGTTACTCTCGTCCAGCTTCGTCATCGGAGCTTCAGTGCCCACCAACTCCTCGAAGTGCTCTTGATGCACCTGCGTGACCGCATCCACCTGCATCGTGCGAAACTTGAACATGGCAAACTCACGCCCTTTGTAGCCCACGCGCGGCTGGCGGAATAACACCGGCCCTCGCGACCCGCACGCCACAGCTAGCGCCACCGCGCCGCCCAGTATCAGCAAACCGGGCGACAGTGCTAGTATTACCGCCAGGTCAAGCACCCGCTTCCAGAGCGGAAGCCCCGTCACCTTCCGGTCCGGCGCGCCGCCATGCCTGTTGCTTCGTCTGTCCATATTCTGCTCTGCAAAACCAGCCCATACCTTTGGGCCCACAATCACACGCCACTATCATCCGTCAGGGGCAAAAAACAGCAACTCCAGTCATTACGGAAAGCCTGTCGGTAAAGCTACGGACGACGACTTTGCTGTTCTTGTTGCGTCGATACCCCACCCTGCCCTGCCCGTGGCGCGTTCCCTCTTTACGCGCTCTCGTTCGGCACAATTGGAATTGACGTGAATTCTCTGCAGCGAAGGATGCAAAGAGCCATCTTCGTCAGATTGGCTCTGGGAATTCCCTGCCCATCGCAGACCGCTGGTTAGGTCGGAGCCGCTAGCCCGTGATCAGCGCTATGCCGCCTGGCAGTTGGCAGGCGTTACGGATTGAGGAGTTGGGACGGTCGTTCTGATCTGCTCCGCCAGGATATCGCATCCGGGCGCCACTTTCTCATCTGGGCACGGAACCGGACGCGCGGCAGCGCCGAGCAGCGCCAGGCAGAACGCCATGGAGAGGCAGCCCCAGGTAACAAGCAAGATTGCCATGTCCTAAATTGTAGCATTCAGCGTGCCTCTCGCCGTGCATCATCCTAACAGCCCATGGACTTGTGTCTGTTGGTAAGGGTGGCCCGCCAAACGCTAAACACGAAGAAACGCAGCATTGAATCCCTCTCTCCGCTGTGGCCACCGTTCACCTGCCGGGTGAAGTCAGCGTGCCGCACAAACCCTCATTCCAGCCTTTGTTTTAGCATGTTTAGCGTGTTTAGCGGGAAACTCAAACTCGCTAATGCCAGAATCGCCCTGTCCTAAACTGGGGCAGTTACTTGTCTCGTTCTACGACAGTCTGGCCCCCCAGCATCCAAGCCTTAACCGTTGCAACGCCGATCACCTGCGGCGACGGGCAATCATCAACGCGGCAGCACCCAAGCCAGCCAGTGCGAATGTAGATTGCTCAGGCACCACCGTGATCTCAAGGCCCCACTCCGTAAGCGTGCTGATATGGCCCGAGGACACGTCCGCCAGGTACAATATCCATTCCCCGTTCGGGTCCAGACCATTGAACATACCAAGCGGATTAGACCGCAACGCAGTGTCAAACAAGCCAGCCGGGGACTCCGGGTCGAGGATGCGCCCGTCGGGCTGCCATGCCCCGATCAACTGGCCGCTGGTGTTGAGCGTGTAAAAACCCGCCTGATAGAAATGCACATCCTGCGCCGCCTGGTCATCCAGGGTGAATTGGATTTGCTGGGCATCCATGCCAAACCCCGGGTCCGCATATCCAACCGCGTTCGCCGAAGAGACTCCCACTCGGTTGAGTAAAATGGCCGAACCTGAGCCGTGGGAGAGCCAGGCGTACAGATCGCCATTGTAGCCGTTGGAGATGTCCAACGTCACATTCACGTCGGAGATGACTCCTGGCATCCCACCCACAGTGCGGCTGTCCAGGTGGCCGTTCGGGTCGTTGTCCGGAATGGCGGCGCTCCCGGCGTCGAAGTAGAATGCGTAGTCTGCCTGCACGTTGAAACCGAGGCCGAGTGCAAATGTGAATGCAACTAGTTTGGAGTTCATAGGCGTTTATCTCTTGATTCCTGTTTCAGGCTCATGGGAACACCGTGCGATAGAACGCGCTGCCCGGTGGCGGGTTGCTGTCTTCAAAGCTGCCGATGCCGGCCGGGCCAACGGTCGCCGTGCCAATGGTGACCCAGGGACCCGTCACCGCCGGCGCGCGCTGGACCGAGTACGTGCGCCCAACGATCCCGGCAAAGCGGACCAGCAGTCCGCCAGGAGTGTAGACGGCCGGAAGCATGTTCGACGATGCTGTATTGCCCTCTATCACGGTGACCACTATCTCACCTGCTGCCGTGCCGCCCCAGCCATCGTTGATCATGTAAGTGAACAAATCGGAGCCGATGAAGTTAGTCGCCGGTATGTACGTCAACCCGTCTCCCGCAAGACCAACCGTGCCGCCATTCACGCTATTGGCGCTCACGCCGCTCAACCTGATCGCGTAACCCATAGGGCTTGAGGAACACAGCAGCAACTTCGCCACGGGAATCGTTAGCGGCTGGTTTTGAATCGCCTGCGCCGCCATGCTGCAAGCCGTTGGCGGAGGGGTCCACTCGAAAGCCCCAATATCGCTGCCATCACCTGCATTGGGGGTGCTTGACACATCGAATGGACGTGGCCCTCCTCGTTGGTCGGTGGCCAGGCCCCCGGAAGTTCCCTGGTCAATGCAGGGACTGTTGGTCAGCAACGCATGGGTCCAGGTCGGGCCCCCGTTGTCCTGCAACGGACCCAGGAGCGGATCGGCCCCGTAGATGTTCCCTGTCTGGTCGTTGGTTATTGTGCAACCGTTCGTGTTTTGAATCAGGTTGTAGCCCTCCGAAATCAGCACGCCGGAGAAATCATTGGGGCCGTTGCCTGCAAAGATGCTATCGTGAGCATGAAAGATTCCGCGGTTCTCAACTACCGCAGGCATATAATGCGTATTTGTGGTAAACGCAACGGTGCAATGATTCGCATAAGCTGTCGGGTTGGTGCCTCCCCACACAAAGCCGTTGAAAATTCCCCCGACATCAGCGCTATTTTCACTGACAGTGCAATTAAACATCCTGAGCTCACCTATATTGCATATTCCCCCACCCATATAGGCTCTATTTCTAGCTATCGTACAACCCACCAGCCAATTGGTTCTGTTGAGGAAGAGTCCCCCGCCGAAGTCGGCGGAACTTGCGACCACAGTTGAATTCGTAATGGCGAGGGTTCCCCAACTAGATATTCCGCCGCCCAAGAACCCGACACAATTTGACACGGTGCACCCATTGAGCGCCGCAGACCCTGCGTTATATATTCCGCCCCCGTCATAATCAGCGTATGACCGGCAGGATTCAATAACCGAAGCACTCATCGTTAGATCGCCCACGTTGAAAACCCCAGCCCCCGACACTTCCGAGTCAACCCCCATGGCAATGCAACGTGAAATTCTGCAATTCGTCATCCGCAGAGTGCCGCTGTTATAGATCCCCCCGCCGGGTCCCGTAAGGGGTCCATAGGGGGGACTATAAGGGTCGCTGCCACAATTAGCCACGACGGAGGCTTCTATTTCCATCTCCCCCTCATTGTAAATGCCCTGCCCACAACTGACAAAATTCGTGCAGTTCCGGACCACGCAGTTCAGCAACTTCAAAAAACCGCTGTTGGCGATGCCCGACGCGTAAGTGTAGATGAAGTGGGGGGGATCATAATAGCCTTCCGCCGTTCCATTGGCAATCGTGAGTCCTGAGAGCGTGTTGGTTGTTCCGCCTTCCATGTAGAAGACGCGAAACTGGTTGTTGCCGCTGATCGTGAGCAGATTGGTCCCCGGCCCGGTGATCGTGATGTTGGCTGCCAGGGCAGGTAGCGCCGAAAGCAAAGTGATCGTCCCCGTCACGTTGGAGAAGGTGATCTCACACCCGCTGGACGCATTCGCGTCTAGAATTGCTCTTCGAAGCGAACCCTCCCCCGAGTCGTTTGTGTTCGTTACCAGCGGGTTCCAGAGCACGGCTGGAAGACCGCCAAAAGTCGGACCCCAGCCCGTGGTTCCAGCCAGGTAATAGACGGTTGCATTGTTGTCACCGTTGAATACATCCAGATCACCGAGCGTGGGGGCGTTGCCCCCGAAATAGACTCCTGCCAGGCTGGCACAGTTATAGAGCGCGTGAGCTCCGATGTTGCTAACGCTGTTGGGGATCATCACGGTGGTTAGGCTGGAACAGCCATAGAACAAGCTATTCCCGATGCTGGTGACGCTGCTGGAAATGATAACGTTGGTCAGGCTAGTGCAGTCGTAGAACGCCTCGTCTCCGATGTTAGTGACGCTGTTGGGGATCGTCACGCTGGTCAGGTTGCTGCAGCCAAAGAACGCCTGGTAACCGATGCTGGTGACCGGCAGACCATAGATCGTGCTGGGGATGGTCAGGGCGCCCCTCGGCCCTGTGTATCCCGTGATGGTGATCGTGCCGTTATTGGTCGTGTAAGTAGTATATGGTGGCGGCAACAACACGGTCGGGAGGCCGCCAAAGGTCGTGCCCCAGCCCGTGGTCCCCGGCAAGCAGTAGACAGTCGCATTGTCGTCACCGTTGAATACATCCAGACCATCAAGCGTGGGGGCGTTGCCTTCAAAATAGACTGCTGTCAGACCTGCGCAATCAGCGAACGCATAACGTCCAATGCTGGTGACGCTGTTGGGGATCGTTATCCTGCTCAGACCCGTGCAATCAGCGAACGCCCAGATCCCGATGCTGGCGACGCTGTTGCCGATCGCAATGTTGGTCAGGCCGCTGCAGGAATCAAACGCAAAGTCTCCGATACTGGTCACGCTGCTGGGGATCGTATAACTTCCGGCTTTGCCCGCCGGGCACTGGATGAGCGTGGTTTGGCCCTTGTTTAACAAAACCCCACCCACACTACTATAGGCAGCATTGTTGGTATCCACTGTGATCGCTGTCAAGCCGCCACAGCCGTAGAACGCCAAGTACCCGATGTTGGTGAGGCTGTCGGGGATGGTCACGCTGCTCAGGCCGGTGCAGAATCCGAACGTCTGTTCCCCGAAGCTAGCGACGCTGTTGCCGATCGTAACGTTGGTCAGGCTGGTGCAAGCATAGAACGCGCTATTCCCGAGGCTGGTGACGCTGTCGGGGATAGTCACGCTGATCAGGCTGGCGCAGGCCCAGAACGCCTCGTCCCCGACGCTGGTGACCGGCAGGCCATCGATCGTGCCGGGGATGGTCACGTCACCGCCGGAACCGTAGTATCCCGTGATGGTGATGGCGTCGTCGTCATTGGTCGTGTAATTCCATTGGGCTTGCACCACGGCGGGTAGCGTCACAAACTGCAACGCCAGCGCAATGACTGCAAAGTTTGATCGGATTGCTTTCATAACACTCTCTTGGGGCAAGACACTCCTTCGGGTCTCCGGGTCTCCACACTTTCAACCCAAGCCCCGGAGTCACCAACACCGCAATGGCCCAAAAACTCCATAAATCGAGCGCATTATTGAGCCATAGAGGTGCTAATACAAAACGAGAAACTACGCGAAAGCGTTCCGGTAAAGTACGGACAGCCAGAAAGCCACGACTAAAGGTGCCTGCCAAGGGCGGATTGCCGGCCTAATTTCTCTGCTCGCCCACACTGCCGCAACAAGGCATGACCAGCGTCATGTGCCTCACCTCCTTGTTGTCATAGTTGTTGAGAATACCTGCGCTGCTATTTCCACTGCTCCACCACTCCACCGCCCCGGCATACACTTCGTGCCAATTCGTGGAATTCGTGTCTGCCAGCCGCCCTGCCCGCTCTTCCTCCCCTGGGAAAAGACTAGTCGTCTCCCCGCTGCCCCTCCATTACTCTGCCCCCGTCAATCAGCGCGGCGGCGTGGCGTCCGATTGGCCGGCCAAAAACATCCCGGTGGGATGTGAAGCAGCCCCCGGTCTTGCCGGGCCTTTCTCGGTGAGGAGGGGAGAGCGGCGAACGCGTGAGTGCGCGTCGAGAGCAGTTGACTTGCCCCACTCGCTGGTGGTGGGGCGCATCGGTTAGTGGACAGTGACGGATTTCACTCCGTCTGCATGGCAAAAGGCTGATTATGAGCGAGCGGCGGTTAGTAGTTCACCCCCGATCGGTGGGGCTAGATCTGATTTCTGCCTCGTTTCTGCCTCACCCGGCAGCCGCCGGCCTGCAGAATTGGATTTTAGGTCATTTATGTCATTTAAAGTCATCTTTAGTCATTCGAGTCATCCGTGGTCGGATTTCAAAATCTGGTAACGTTTTGGTAAAGTTTTGGTAAAGTTTGTGTCCCTTTTTGACCACTGCTGGTCGAGGAAACGAGAATCGGACCGGCTTGGGACTGTGTTTGGACCCATGTCATCGGAACATGAAGTTTTCAAAAGCACGAGGTTCGGTCCTCGCGCGCGCGGCTCTGCGATAGCACTCGCCGCTGCGATTGTCGTTGGGTCCCTGCTTTCTTCTTGGACCGGACACGCGCAGATTGGCAAGGGCCATCAAATCCTCATCAACCGCGGTTTGCAGATCGAGGGCCTGGTGGCCACCTATGACACGTTCACCCTAAGCCGGTATTCTAACGCCAACTACACCGCGATCATCTGGCTCTGGGATCCGCCGCGGTCGTATGATTCGATGTCGGTTCTTGGCGCCGCTCCGGGTTTTCCCTGGGCGCGGTGGGTAGCCGGCGAGAACGACATGCCCCCGCTCGGCGGGGAGTCGGCCTGCTTGAGCCAGCTCGTGAACCTGCAATTAGCCGACGAGTGGAATCTCAACGATGACGCCATCCGGACGCGCGCGGTCAATTGGTTCAACAACGTCCGCACCAACTGGCCCAACACCATCCTCTCGGCGAACAACTGGGGCGGCCAGATCAGCGACGCGAACCTTGCTGATTTCATCACCCGCGCCCAGCCGGACATGATCTGCTTCGACACCTATCCCTGGCAATGCGTGCACGACCTCAACGCGCCCGGCCATGTTGGCCCGCCGATCGCCGGACCGCCCACCACCTGGTACAGTCATTTGCGGACCTACCGGGACATTGCTCGCGCCCTAAGCCGCGTGTTCCCGTCAGGACAATGATGCAATCTGCGCGGTCCTGGAGGCAGCCCTTCATGGGCCGGATCGGCCCGTCAGAGACTTGAGTTGATTCTGCGCCTCAGCGTAATCCGGCTTGAGCCGCAACGCCTCTGTGAGATGGTTTATGGCTTCTTCGCGCTTACCCAGGCGCAGAAGGGCCAGCGCAAGATTGAAGTGCGCCTCGGGATTAACCGCATTCAGTCGGATGGCCTCGCGGTAGTGGTCTATGGCTTCCTCCGCCTTCCCTTGCTCAGCCAGCGCGTTGCCCAGGTTGTTATGGGCCTGAGGATCCTCCGGTTTGAGGCGCAGCGCGGTTTGGTATTCCTTTATGGCCTCATCCAGCTTGTGTTGCACGGCTAACGCGTTGCCCAGGTTGCTGTGCGCGCTGGCGTAATTGGGTTTGTAACGGATTGCGGCATAGAAGTGGGGCACGGCCTCATCCAGCTTCCCCTTCATGGCAAGAGCGATGCCGAGGTTATTGTGCGCGTCGGCATGTTCCGGCTTCTGTTCCAGCACAATCCGATAGTGCTGGATAGCCTCGTCAATCCGGCCAAGCTCGGACAACGCATTACCCAGGTTGTTGTGGACCTCGGCGTGATTGGGCCGCACCCGCAAGGCGGCCTCGTATAGCGGGACAGCTTCAGCGAACTTCTTCTGGCCGGCCAGCGCATAGCCGAGGTTGTTGAGAGCGTCCTCGTAAGCGGGATTGATCTTCAAGGCCATGCGGTAGTTCTCCATCGCCTCGGAGGTCCTGCCTCGGCCGTTCAGGTAGAATCCCAGGTTATTGTAGGCGAGGTAGTTGTTGGCCGTTACTTGGACAGCGTGCCGGAAGAGGGCCTCACTATCGCGCCAGAACCGGATTTGCCGTTCAGTCAGCAAAGCGCAGACTGCCAGCGACAACGCGGCCACTATAGCCAGCACCCCCCCGCGCCAAGGCCGCTCGGGGACCAGTTCCTCAAGCCCCCACGCCACCATAATGAACAGCCCGATGAGGGGGAGATAGGTATAGCGGTCGGCCATGGACTGGATGCCCACCTGCACCAGTCCGATAACCGGCACCAGCGTGCCGCAAAACCACAACCAGCCCACGGCCAGGTATGGCCTTCGGCGCGCCAACAGAAAGACAACAACGCAGACAGCCACCAGCAGGACCGCGGACCCAACCACCTGCCAGGCAGGCCAATGGCCCGGATGGGGATAGAGGATCGAAAGGTCCTTAGGCCACAACATCTTGCCGATGTATCGGACGTAAGAAACAAGCGCGTTAGCAAGGCGCTCCCCGAGCGTCAGGCTGGTCGAGACGGCGCCGCCTTTGCGTTGCACGATAAAGGTGATCACGCTCGAAGCCGCCGCCAGCAGAAGGAACGGCACCTTTTCCAGAACCAACCGCCCGACGGCTGCACACCGGAAACGCCGCAACGGCCAATAATCCAGCAGCACCAGCACAAACGGCAGCGTGACGAGCATCGGCTTGCTCATCAGGCCCAGGCCGAAGCAGCCGAGGGCAAGCAGATACCAGATGCCGGGTCCCAAACGGCAACCGCAGGACCACGACGCGATGGATGAGGCCGGTTGCCCGCCGCTGACCTCCAGCCCCGGCCTCCTGCCTTCAGCCACCGGCATTCCGCCTTCGGCATATCTCGCATACGCCCAAATTGTCAGCAGAAAGAAAAACGCGCTGAGCACATCCTTGCGTTCCGAAGCCCAGGCGACCGATTCGACGTGGAGCGGGTGCAAGGAAAACAATCCCGCAACCACCAGGCTGCGCCACAGCGCGCCCGTCATGCACCGCAAGAGCAGAAAGAGCAGGAGGGCGTTGGCGATGTGAAAGGCCACACTCACCAAGTGGTGGCCGCCGGCGTTGAGGCCGAATAGCTGGCTGTCCAGCATATGCGAAAGCCAGGTCAGCGGATGCCAATTGCTGGCGTGGCCGGTAGTAAAAGCCCAGACAATGTTCGTCCACTTCAGTCCGCCCTGGACGTGCGTGTTCTCGGTGACATAGTCCGAATCGTCGTAGTTGACAAAACCCTGCCAGGCAACGGGCAGGAAGATGGCCACCGTGAGCAGCGCCAGCAACAGGCAAAGCACACTCGGACGCCGCAGTCTCTCCCGCCAGTCGAAACCCCGGGCGGGTGAATCGGTTCTCCTGGCTGAGGGGGTTCTTGCTCGCGCAGTCATCACTGTTAGTGGCAGGGCAAGAAGCTATCCAAAAGGCCGCCTGCCCGAAACATAAAATCACGCTGGGAACGTGGGCATTCCCACCACTCTCCGAGGGATCCGCACCGTATCCTCACCGTATCCACACTGTCTCCACACCGTGGATACAGCCTTGACATCGCCGGTGCGTTTCAGCCTAACACACTGTCATTATTGAACTTATGCCAATCCAGGCCCAAAATCACCATTTTCCTGACCCCGAATCCGATAAATTGCTGTCACTATTGAACCTCCGCTACGTCTTGAGCCCGATGGGCCAGTTTCGTCTCTCAAAGCAACGAGGGAAGCACAGCGATGCTCGCACCAGCGGCACCATGGCGGTCATTCTGGCAGATAATGCGCCAACCTGGCACACTTCAGATTGTGGCATTTCGGCCCTGTGCCATCCTGGCACACCCTGACTGGTAGCCGCAGGCGCCCCTCCGAAGGGCCCGGCGCACATGAGGGCGAATCCCGCCTCTACCCCGCTGAGCAGAGCATCCGTCAGCACTGCCTTCGCCATGGGAAGAACGCACCTCCGGAACTCAGTGGCGTTGACAAGGCCACGAAGACCGGCAATCAAAGCACAATAAAGACGTCAAACCGGGGATCCGGCTGCCGCAGCTCCATGATCCGCCCTTGATTCAGCCGCGACCTGTGACTCGCATATAGTGGAACAAGTACTGTTGGGCGTAGCCGGAGCGGGAACCGAAGTGCTCAGCGGCGAAGCGATGCAGGCGCCTGGCGTTGACCCGGCGGCGAGGGAAGTAAAGCTGCCGCAGCGCCCTCATGACCCAGACATCCACGGGGAAAGCAGACTGGAATCCGTACGCAAAAAGCAGCACACAGTCGGCGATCTTCCGCCCCACGCCGGGCAAGCGCATTAGCTCCGCGCGGGCGGCTTCGATCGGCAGCCGCCCCACGTGCGCCAGCTCGAATTCACCGTCGGCGATCCGGCGGGCGGTTGCCAGCAAGTAGTGCGCGCGGAATCCCATCTTGCAGTCCCGCAACTCGGCCTCGGTGGCGCGCGCCAGGCGGGCCGCGCACGGGAACGCATTTATGCCCGCGCAGCCTCGCGCCACCGCCAGCGGCTCCCCGTAACGTTCGCACAGCAAGGCAACGATCTGTCGGATTTGCACTATCTGTTTGCTGGAGGACAGGATGAACGAGGCCAGGCATTCCCAGGGATCCTGGCGCAGCAAGCGCAAGCCCCGGCTCGCGGCAACAGCAGCGCGCATTGGTTCGTCCTCGGGAAACGTCCGCACCACCTCGCCCAGGTCAATCTCCAGTTGCAGGTAATGCGTCAGCCAGTCCCAGTCGGACACCGGTTCCGCTGTCTCTGCTGTCAAGGTCCCCTGCCCTGCACGAAGCCGGACCCAACGGGCGCCAATCACGCCAATCCAATACGGGTCTTGCCACACCCAACGGAAGACTTGCCCGCTGGTTAGCGTGGCAGCCAAATCATAATCCCGCACTGCAAAGGTTCTCGTTGTTTCCAAGCCAATTACCCCAGGCCGCGGCAGGCAAACGGCTGCATCGTGACCGCCAGGCGGGCGTTGCTTGCCGTCAAGGGAATCGCCGCGCCGAAGACAAGATTGATCCACCCAGGCTTAACGAAGGCCAACCGCTCAATGTCCAGCGTTGGCGGCCAGTTCATCCGGCAGGGCCACGCTCAGTAGACGACCAGCGACCGCACCGGGTAGTCCTTGAGCTTCCCACGCCCGGCCAGGAAGCTCAGCTCGATCAGGAAGGAGATCTCCAGGATGCGGGCTTCCAACCGCTGCACAAGCGCCGCCGCGGCGGCGGCCGTACCGCCGGTGGCCAGCAAATCATCAATCAGCAAGACACGGCTGCCCGCCTTAAGGGCATCCGCGTGGAGAGCCACCGTGGCGGTGCCATATTCCAGTTTGTATTCCTGCTCCAGCGTGCGGTACGGCAGCTTGCCCTTCTTGCGCACCGGCACGAACCCAGCCTGCAGCTTGACCGCGGCGGCGGCGGCGAAAATGAAACCGCGGGCATCAATTCCCACCACGGCGTCCACGTCGCCGGGCTTGAACGGCGCGGTCAGCAGATCAATGCTCGCCGAGAACAACCGGGCATCCGCAAGCACCGGCGTGATGTCCTTGAACTGGATGCCGGGCTGCGGGAAGTCTGGAATGTTGCGAATAGCCTTCTGGATGTCGGCAGGCGTCGGGCGTGGGTAGCTCATAGGGAATGGGTCTAGGACGGGTTTGGCCAAGAAACACTTGCGCTGGGGTGTTTAGCTCTTGGTCGCCTCCATCTTCTCAATCATCTTGCGCAGCTTCTTCAAGGCGATGTTCTGAATCTGCCGCACTCGCTCACGGGTGACGCCAAACTTGGCCCCCACTTCTTCCAGCGTCTTTTGCGGACCGCCGTCCAGTCCGAAGCGCGCCCGCAGAATGGTCGCCTCGCGGTGGTCGAGCGTCTTGACCATCTCCCGCAGCATCTTGGTCACCGTCTTGCCTTCGAGATGCTGGTAGGGCGTATCGGCGCTTTCGTCCTGCACAACCTCGGAGAAGTTGTTCGAATCCTCGTCGCCAATGGGCGCGTCCAGCGAGGCGGGCCGAATGGCGGCCATGCGCATCTGCGAGACGCGCGAGGCGCTGATGCCCAGCTCTTCGCCCAGCTCTTCGTCCGTCGGCTCCCGGCCCAGCTCCTCCTGCAAGCGCATCGAGGTGCGGCGCATCTTGGAGATCTTGTCCACCAGGTGCACAGGCAGGCGAATGGTCTTGGATTGGTTGGCCAGCGCTCGCTTGATGGACTGCTTGATCCACCACGAACCGTAGGTGGACAGCTTGCCGCCCTTGGCCGGGTCAAAGCGTTCCACGGCCTTCATCAGGCCGATGTTGCCTTCGCTGATCAGGTCCAGCAGCGGCAGGCCGATGCCCTCGTAGTCGCGGGCGATCTTCACGACCAGACGCAGATTCGCCTTGATCATTTGCTCGCGGGCCTTCTTGTCGCCCTTCTTGATGCGCGCCGCCAGCTGGATCTCCTCCTCCGGCGTCAGAAGTTTGACCTGCCCGATCTCACGCAGGTAGAGCTTGATAGCCGTATCGCCGTCGTAGCTCGAACGCTCCCGCTCGCGCGCGGGCAACTGGTCTTCGGTCTCGGCCTCCACGGCTGCAGCCGCCACCTCGAGCTCCTCGGGCCTGATGGTCTCCTCTGCGAGCGGCTCTTTCGCCTCACGCGCCGTCTTGCGCTCGGGCACTTCGCGGCGCTTCGACACCCTGGCGCGGCGCTTCGGCAGCGCCCGCGCTTTGGGCGCTTGCGCTCGGCGCAGACGGTGGCGCTGTTTTCGCCGGGCCGTCCTTTGACTTTTCTTCTGAGGGGCCATGAACCGGGTTACGAATTTAGGCGCTGTGGGTGACTTGGCAACCAAATAAAGCAACCAAATGAAACGACCGCTTACAAAGTGCCACCTCGCAAGGCCAGCCACCAGGGCACAATGATCAGCAGGGCGAAGGCGAGTCCGCCGACGAGATTGGCGTTGGACTTTTGCGCCACGGACGGGCAGAGGTTCAGCAGCGCGCCCAGGAGCAAGCCGCATACAAATCCTCCCAGGTGGGCCATCACATCGGTTCCCGGTGTCAGCGCCAGCAGCACGAACAGCATCACCCCGCCGCAGATGCCGCCCAGAGCAAACTTCCATGCATGGAACGTTTGCCGCCACACCGAAAACGATTGCACGGCCAGCAGCCCCAGGCTGCCCATGACCATTCCCGATGCCCCCAGGCTTCGATGCGTTTGGAGCGAGATGAATCCCGCAAGCAGGTTGCCGCCGGCCCCGGCCAAATACGCCGCCAGCAGTCCCGCGCCCGTCCCGTAGCGCCCCATCGTCAGCCCAAGCAACAACAGTCCAAGGGCCGAATTGGTGGCCAGGTGAGCCAGATCAGCATGGAGCCAGACGGCCGTGAAAAGCCGCCACCACTGCCCGCGCGACACCTCGGCCCAATCCATGACTCCGATGGATTGCAGCCCAGTGCGCGGGGTCAACCAGAAGAACAGGCACGCCAACAAAACCCAGGCCAGGCTCCCCCAATCGAACAGCAAGCCGGGCCCGAAAACCGGCTGCTGCCATGGCCAGCCCCGATTCTCGAGGCGATACTGGCGGAGCGTCTTGAGCGCGTGTTCATACTCCCGCCTGGCCACCACCAAACCCCAGCCTGTGCCGTCCTCAGCCTGGTCAATCGCGGTCTCGATGCCCTGGCTGACCAGCACGAGGCTCCAGTCCATCGCCTGGCGTTGTGAGCGCACAGGAATTCTCGCGGTCGCAGGCTCCATTGGCTCGGATCCTATCCGCCCTGCTCAACCCGTGCAACTCAAGTAACTTGTCTGCCTCTTTGACCGCGGCTCAGGCGCCCCCTCCTCAACTGTGATTCAGCAGGCCGAGCTGCCGAATCGCAGCCAGGGTCTTCTCTGGCGATTCCTGGAGGATGGCCTGCCAGCCGCGCGCGGCGCCCGCGGCAACGTTCTCCGGACGGTCGTCCAGATAAAGCAGGTCCGCGCCGTGCGCGCCGGCCCGGCGTTCGAGGACTTCGTACAGCCGGGCGTCGGGTTTCATTGCGCCATGCTCATAGGAAAGAATGTGGCCATCGAAGCTCGCGTAAAAGGGGAAGGTGCGGCGGATGTGCTCGATCGCAAGCTCGTTCGTGTTGGAAAAAGCGTAAGCTCTGAGGCCGCGCCGCTGCAGCGCCGCTTGAAGCTGAATCATCGGCTCAATCGGAGAGAAGATGTCGGCGAAGCACTGGCTGAACTCGGCGAGGCTGCCAAGGAAGCCGGTCACGCGGCGAATTTCATCGAAGAACTGCTGCGTAGTCACCGCGCCGGACTCGTACTGCAGGAACAGCGGGGACTGCTGGATGAACTGCGCGATCTCGGCCAGCGTCATCTTGCCGCGCGCGGCGATTCGCCGCGCTGCGATGGCGTAGTCGAAATCCACCAGGACTTTGCCCAGGTCAAAAACTACAACAGATGGAAGGTGCATGAGTGGGACGTTGCATCAGTCACATGGTTAGGCGGGCCTCTACGAGGTCATCTCCCTCCGCCCCTCCAACGCGCGGCTGAGGGTTAACTCGTCGGCGAATTCTAGTCCCGTGCCGGCGGGCAGCCCATAGGCGATGCGCGTGATCTTCAAGCCCTGCCGGGCCAGTTGCTTCGCCAGGTAAAAACCCGTGGCGTCGCCTTCCACATCGGTTCCCAGGGCCAGGACAATTTCCTTGATCACTCCCTGCGCCAGCCGCCGCTCCAGCTCGGCGATGCGCAAGTCCCCCGGCTCCACTCCCCCGAGCGGCGAGATGCGCCCCCCCAGCACGTGGTATTGGCCGTGAAAGGTGCCGGACTTCTCGAGGCTGAGAATGTCCACCGGCCGCTCGACCACGCACACCAGGGCGGCATCCCGGCGCGGGTCGGCGCAGATCCCGCAGGGCGACTGCTCGGTAAGTGCGCCGCAAACCTCGCAGAAACGGACCTGCTCCCGGGCATGAACAATGGCATCGGCGAGCTGCCTGGCGGCGCCGGGATCGGCCTGCACAAGGTGCAGGGCAATGCGTTCCGCCGAGCGCGGCCCGATGCCGGGCAGCTTGCTCAACGCCCCGATCAGGGAACTGATTGGCTCAGGCAATGCAGCCACTTGAAAAGGCGTCGCTCCTTGCGTGTTGCGGGACGGCGGGTCGGGCTCTCAATCCTTAACCATCACCTTCACTACGCAGTCAACCCCGGCAGGTTGAATCCGGCGGTGGCCTTGCCCATCTCGTCGCTGGAAATCTTCTTGGCCTGCTCGAGGGCCTGGTTGGCCGCGGTCAGAATCATGTCTTCGAGCACCGGCGCATCCGACGGGTTCAGCGCCTGCGGATCAATCTTGATCGCGGCAATCGTGCCGTCGCACTTCGCCACGACCTTCACGGCACCGCCGCCACTGGTCGCTTCAACCGTGCGGCTGGCTAGCGAGGCTTGGATTTGTTCCATCTGCTGCTGCATACGCGCAGCTTGCTTCATGAGTTTCCCGATGCTGGACATGTCTTGTTGTTTGTAGTTGTTGGTTGATGATTGATCGCGTAGCGACGAAACTCAGGCGCGGACATCCACAATCTGGCCCTTGAACTTCTCCAGCGCCTTCTGGATCAGGGGATCGTCCTTGAAATCGTCCTTGCTAAACGGCACGGAGGCGAGCTTCGCCTTGGCGGGCGCGGCGGCGGTCCGGGCGGCGGCGGAAGCCTTGGGAGCAGGTCCGGCAGCCGGGGCCGGGGCCGGGGGAGCTGTCCGTCCCGCGGCCAGCGTGGGAGCCTCGGCCTTGATGAACTTGATCTGAACACTGGGGTGGCCCAGTTCAAGCAGCTTGGTCCGCAGCAACTCGTGGTTGCGGGCATTGTCCACCAGCCCGAGACGATCCTCGAATTCAGGATCGAAACCGATGGTGAACACGTTCTGCTGGAACGAAACCGGGTGCGCCTCAAGCAAGTAGGAGCGAGTAAACGGGCTGACGCGACCAACCGATTCCACCAGGCCGGCCCACAACTCCTCCAGGTCTCCCGCCGGCGGAGGCGGCGCGTCCGCCGACGGCTGGCTTGCAGCCGCGGGCGTGGACAGCGAACTTGACGGGGCAACGGCGCGCAGAGGCTTCGAGCTGCCCGTCGCCGGTGGGGACGTTGTGCCGGCGGCATCACCGGCCCCGCCACCACGCAGGTTCTGGAGTTGCTTGAGAAGCGAGTCAATGCTCACCGCGCTGCGCGCCTCAATGGACTTGAGCAGGGCAACTTCGATCAGGATCTTCTTGGAAATGGCATCCCGCATTCCCGCCTCCGCCTCCGCCAGCACTTCCATGATGCGCGTGAGCCCCTCGGCGCTGGCCATGGCGGATTGCTCTTTGAGCGACCCGGCCTCGGCCTCCGAAACCTCCAGCATCTTCAGGTCGCCACGAGAGACCTGGAAAATAAGCAGGTTGCGGAAATGATTCAGCAGGTCGGACAGCAGCCGCCCCAGGTCCTTGCCGTGATTCGCCAGGTCGTTCAATTGGCGCAAGGCCGTCTCAACTTCGCCCGCCAGCACCGCCCGGGAAAGCTCCAGCAGTTGGCCCTGGGCAGTCAGGCCAAACATGGATAGCACGTCGGATTCCTCGATCTTGTCACCGCAAAAGCTGATGAGCTGGTCGAGCGCCGATTCCGCGTCGCGCATCGCGCCTTCGGCCCCGCGCGCTATCGCATAAAGCGCGGCTGGGTCTATCTTGACCTCCTCCAGCCCGGCGATGTGCGTCAGATGCTTGGCAATCAGCGCCGCCGGGATGCGCCGCAAGTCAAACCGCTGGCAGCGCGACAGGATGGTGGGCAGCACCTTCTCCGGGTCGGTCGTGGCGAACATGAACTTCACATGCGCGGGCGGTTCTTCCAGCGTCTTGAGCAGCGCATTGAATGCCGCCGTCGAGAGCATGTGGACTTCGTCAATGATGTAGATCTTGAACCGGGAGCTGGCCGGGGCGTACTTGCAGGTCTCGCGCAGCTCCCGCACCTGCTCGACGCCGTTGTTGCTGGCGCCGTCGATCTCGAACACGTCCAGCGATCGGCCCTCGGCGATCTCCTGGCAGCGAGCGTCCTTGTCGTCGAAATCCACCTTGGGGCCGCCCTCGCAGTTGAGGCACTTGGCGAAGATGCGGGCGATGGTCGTCTTGCCCGTGCCGCGCGGTCCGCAGAACAGGTACGCGTGCGCGATGCGCTTCTGCTCGATGGCGTGGGCCAGCGTCTGCGTGACGTGTTCCTGTCCCACGACATCCTGGAAGCGCTGTGGGCGATATTTGCGAGCGATGACCTGATAACTCATACAACAGCCGACGGCTCAGCGCAGAGGCGGTCTTGACTCTCCGCCTGCTGCGTTCTGCCTTCTGAATTCGAAAAGTGCCAGGGTGACCACGGCAGATGCGGAGCAGACTGCCGTTGCTGCCTTCCGGCCCTGGCGGGGTTCGTAAGTCCACAGTCCATGGGCCCTGGCAGCCTCAAATCTGCCCCATCGCCCCCACCGCTTCAAGGCCAAATTGTTACCCGAATTTGTTACCCGTGTTGCGCACACAACGCCTATGCATGAAGCCCAGGAGGGCACGGCTATTCCTGCGCTCCGATGAGTGAGGTGCGCCCGGGCAAGAGCCAAGTGCTTGAATTCTCTCGAATGCGCCTTGGGCGCCAGCTAATCTAACGCACGCATTGCTGAATTTATGACAGCCCTGTCCGGATACCTGACACTTGGCACGCGCCGCCTACAGGGCGCAGCCGCCAACGCCAGTCGGCGCCGACTAACGTCGGCGGCTGCTCTGGTTGGGGAAATGGGCCCTAGCAGAGCGTAATGAGGGATTTCATCAAAATCGAGCTGCTGCCACATGGCAAGGTGCTGCGGGTCAAACGCGGCACAGCCTTGCAGGACGTGCTCTTCGCACAGGGGGTCGAATTCCCGTGCGGCGGACGGGGGCAATGCAAGGGCTGCCGGATCAAGGTGCTGGGCGGAACACTGCCGATTACTCCAGAGGAGAGACAGAAGCTCACCGAACCAGAATTGGCCGAGGGCTGGCGGCTGGCATGTCGCAGTCAGGCACTAGGCGACTTGAAGATCGAACTGGCCCAATGGGAGGCGGCTATTCTCACCGACGATTCGGTGTTTGCCTTCACGCCGCAGGAGGGACTAGGCATCGCGGTTGACCTGGGCACTACCACGATTGTGGCACAATTGGTGGATCTGCAGACCGGCCGCGTGCTGGGCGTGCGCGCCGCGCTGAACGCGCAGGCCAGGCACGGCGCGGATATCATGAGCCGTGTCGAGTTTGCCGTGGCCGGCCAAAGCCAGCACATATTGCAGAACCTGGTTCGCCGGCAAATCGGCAGCCTGGCGCGCGAATTGGTGATGGTGGCCTCACCCAGCGAACATGAAGTCAGAAATGTGGTGCTGGTCGGCAATACTGTGATGCACCATTTGTTCTGCGGCGTGAGCCTCGAACCGCTTTCGCATTACCCGTTCGAGCCGGTTTCGCCGGGCTTGCAGATGTTCGACGCCGCTCAACTGGCCTGGCATTTGCCCGGGAATCCGGCAGTGCGGTTCCTGCCCTGCCTCGGCGGATTCGTCGGCAGCGACATCTTGGCGGGTCTGCTGGCGACGAAGTTGCACGAAGGCGACCAGTTGGCTGCGTTGATTGACTTGGGAACGAACGGTGAGATCGTGGTGGGCAACCGGGAGCGCATGCTGTGCGCATCCACGGCGGCGGGGCCGGCGTTTGAAGGGGCGCGCATCTCGATGGGCATGCGGGCGGCAACCGGCGCCATTTCGGAAGTCCACGTGCAGGAAGGCCGGCTGCATTGCCATGTGCTGGGCGATGTTGCGCCACGGGGGCTTTGTGGAAGCGGACTCGTGGATGCGGTGGCGGCAGGGCTGGACTTGGGTTGGATATCACCCAAGGGACGGATGACCCAAGGCGATTCGCTCGCGCTGGCGGGGTCGGTTTCCCTCAGCCAATGGGACGTGCGGGAGCTACAATTAGCCAAAGGCGCGATTGCCGCGGGCTTGCGCATCCTGCTCGATCGGTGGGGCGCGACGAAGGATGCCCTCAAGCACGTATCGCTGGCCGGGGCGTTCGGCAATTATATCAATCATGACAGCGCGCGGCGAATCGGACTGTTGGATTTCGCCGCAGACAAAATCAGACCAGCGGGCAACACGGCACTGCTGGGAGCCAAACTGGCGCTGTTCGGGCTGGAGCAGCAAGACGGCGCCTATCCCGATATCCTGGCCAGAATTAAGCACCTCTCGCTGAATGACGATGCAAGCTTCCAGGAGACGTTTGTGGCGGAAATGGTCTTCCCCGAGAAATAGCTCAGCAGGCTGCAAGACCCCCGCAGGACTCTGCGCCAACCCTGCAGGCCGGTATCAGCGAGGGGTAGCAGGCGTTTCGGCAGGCGAAGCGGCGTCGATTGGTTTAGGCGCGGGGCGCAGAGCCTGGCGACGGGCGTCCAATGCATCCAACTGTTGGACGGCTGCCTCGGCCGCCCGGCGCCGGCTTGCCTTTCGGACAAAGGGGAGCACCGCCCCGCTGCGATCGCGTTGCTGCAGGTAGGTTGCGATGACCCCATGATAATCCTGCACCAGACCGATTAACTCGGGGGCCATCCGCAGCCCAAGCAATTCCAGATCGCGCAGGACGCCTTGGAGCGCCGGGGTCTGCCGCATTGGATCCCATTCCCGGATGATCGTCTGCAGCGAAACGCTGGCGTGCAGCGGCAGCTCGTTGGTGCCGGTGCGGACCTGGATGGCGAAGTGGATGGACTGGTCCAGTTTCTGCCAGCTTTCCTCCAGCGGCCACGTTTGGGTCGGATCGCGCGCGTTCACTTGCGCCCGGGACAGAGCCCACCACTTTTCCACGTCCAGCGCGCGTCCGAAGTGAACGCGAAAGGCCTCCAAAAAGGCAAACTGCCAGTTGAGATATTGCGGCAGCCGGTCGAGCATTGCGCGGAGATTGGCCCGGCCATCCGGCATGCGGAGCAGTTCGCCCACAAACAGTTGGGCGCTGCCGGAGTAAAGGTCGCCGGCGTCGCCGGATAGTTGATCTTCGGCGGGCCAGCTCAAGTCATCGAAACTCAGTGGCGAGCGCCCGCGCAGCTTCTTCTGGACTTGTTCCGTCAGGGTTGAACGACGGGCGTTGCTCTGAGTGGCGCTAAGACTGACGCCGCGAGCGCTCTCCGTGGGCGGGGCGAGGATGATCTCCTCGGCGCTGGAGTCCAGCAGCAGTTGGGTGAAGCCTTCGCTGAGCCAAAGCGGGATCTCCGCAGCGTGAGCCCGGGCCTTGCGATTGGCCATCTCAGTCAGCAACATTTGCACAATTGACCGCACATACCGGGTGCGCTCAACCACATCTGGCATATCAAGCTTATATTGCCAGCCAGTGGTGAACCGCTCCGCAGTGATCGTGATGGTGTCGCTGGCAGACCGGGCGGGATAGAGCGCCAGGTAAATCGTTCCACGCCACGGCGCCGTGGCATCCAGCTCGCGCAGAAGAATCTGTTTAATGCGCTCGCATGACACCGCCACCAGGGTCGGCTCCAGCTGAACGTAACCCTGGCTCTTCGCTACCTCCAGGATGGGTGGAATGGAACCGGGAGAACGCCCGGCATATACCATGAATTGGCCGGATTGGCTCCGTGCCGAAACCAGACCAGTCGGCGAAACCGGCGCGCTGGCTTCGCTCCGCAAAGCACCCAGGCCTAGCGCCGCCGTGGCTGCCAGCACCGCCCCAAGCCTATGTCCGGCTTGAACCTGCTTTGTCATTCGCGGCCGTCAGTTGTCCTCGTCAGAAATCCAACTCCAAACTAGCGCATCAACCATGCCCCTGATCCGTCGAACCCCATCGTCGGCCTGGTGGTCCGGAGCGCATCACTTCTTCTCTGCGGGAGCTTTGGATTGCTTGCTCGGCGACTTGGCCGGTGCCGGCTTGCCACCCTGGTTTGAGGCAGGCTTCTCGGTCCCGCTGGAGGAACTCGCGGGGGCGGACTCCTTCTTGGCGGCTTCCTTATACTTGTCGCTCCGGTAATCGGTAATATAGAAACCGCTGCCCTTAAATATTAAGCCCGCGCCTGCGCCAATGGCGCGTTTTACCTTGCCTTTACCCCAGCGCTTCTGTGCGCACGAGTCTTCCGGGCAAACGGTCAGCGGGGCGGCCGAAATCGGTTGAAACTTCTCAAACTGGTGCCCGCACTTCTCGCAGATGTATTCATAGGTCGGCATAACTGGTATGTAAATAATCGGCTGGCGTGACGGGGTCAAGGAATGTGGCGCCGCTCTCCTTATCCGCCTATACAGCTCATAGACCGCGGCGGGGGCACAAACTCGGGCTCGCCAATGTGATGCCGAGCCTCCTTCTGCCAAACCACAGCCTTGAGCCAGTCGGCAATCTCCTCGTCGGAAGCCCCGCCTCGCAAAAGAGAGCGCAAATCGTGCTCCGTCACGCTGAACAGACAGGTCCGCACCTTGCCGTCCGCGGTCAGTCGGATGCGATTACAGTGGCCGCAAAAGGGCTCGCTGACCGGCGCAATGATGCCAACCTCGCCGCGGCCATCAGGGAATGCCCAGCGCTTGGCGGTCGCGGAAAGATTATCGGACGCGACCGGGCGCAAGTCGAACCGCGCTCGGAGGCGGGCCAGGACCTCGTGACCGGGCACCACCATCTCCTTGAGCCAGGCGCGCGCGGAGTCGAGCGGCATGAACTCAATGAAGCGCAAGCTTAGTTGGCGCTCCCGCGCGAATTCCGCCAGCCCTTCAATCTCATGATCGTTGAGCCCGCGGATGATCACCGCGTTAACTTTGACCGGGCGCAGACCCAGTTCCTGGGCCAGGCTGATGCTGCCCAAGACCTCCTCAAGACCATCGCGGCCGGTGATCTTCCTGAAGTTGTCGCGCACCAGTGAATCCAGACTGAAGCTGACTCTGCGGAGGCCGGCCTCACGCAGCGCGGGGCCCTTCTGGGCAAAAAGCATGCCATTGGTGGTCAGCGCCAGGTCGCCAACGCCCGGAATCCTCGCCACGCGTCCGACCAGGGACTCCACGTCGTGCCGCAGAAGGGGTTCACCGCCGGTCAGTCGGACTTTCTGAATTCCGAGACTGACCGCCAGGCGGATAACCCGCTCAATCTCCTCGAACGCAAGAATGTGGGTCTTGGGGACCCATTGCTGCAGGATCGGCGCCGGGTTGGGTAGATTCGCCCAGTGGCCGCGGTAAAAGTTCCGCGCAGCCTCTGTTTCCGGCAGGCAGTACAGGCAGCGGAAATTACACCGGTCCGTGACGCTCACCCGCAGGTCGCGCAGGACGCGCCCCTGCGAGTCAATGAGCCGCCCGGCCCCGGTCATTTGGCCGGCGGAGGAGTCGCCGCCGGACGATTGGTCAAGGGCGGTATGACCTTGACCGAACCGTCGGCGCTGACCTCCACGTTGAGATCATAAGTGGCTTTGGGAGTCTTGGCCGGCGTCAGGGCCGTTGTGCGCATTAGCTTCTGCGCGCCTTTCTGCTCGGTGCTGGCGAATAGGCCTTGGCGAATCCACTCGAGCCTGCGGGCAACCGAAAGCTCTTCCTTCAATTTCGAGACTTGTGCGCGCAGCACGGTCAAGTCGTTGAACTGCCGTTCCAGCTCCGACTTTTCAGCCATAAGTCGTTTCAGTTCTTTCTCCAGAAAACCCTTCTCGCCCTCCGAAGTCGCCAGCTTGCGCCTGGTCTCCTCAATCTGCTGAGTCAGATTCGTGATGGCGGTGCTCAGGTCAACAGCCTGCTTGTCGAGGGCTTGATTCTGCGCCTCCAGGTCCGCGATCTTGGCATCACGCTTGGCAGTTTCCTCCTGGCTGGTCTTGAGCGCAACCTCAGTATTAACAAGGCTGTTGGAAACCTGGGCTAGACTGCCGAGGACCCGCGTATAATTGTTCGTCAGCGCCTCGAATTCCTTCCTGCGTTGCTCCCGATCGCTTTCGAGCAGGGCATTGGCTTGCCTTGTCCGATCGAGCTCATCGTGGGCCTGCACCAAACTATTCGACAGTGCGCCGTTCTTGTCGGTCAATTCGCGCTGCTGCTCCGTTGCCTGTTTCTTGATGGCGATCAACGCAATCCCAAGCCCGACGCACACCAAAACCAGAATCAAAACGATAATCCCAATGCGATTTTTCATATCGGGAGCTAGAATGCAGCATGCAGTCACGTTTGGCAAGACCCCATCGGACCCCATCGTTGCCCCTGTGCCATGAGCGGATTGCCCGAGTCACTGCTTGTTTCCCATGGCGTATTGTCTTATTGCTTAGCCGATGGAAATAGCCCGAAACGCCCGGATTTATGTAGCCGGCCACCGTGGCCTGGCAGGCAGCGCAATTTGGCGCGAACTTCAGCGGCGCGGCTTCACCTGCCTCATTGGCCGCGCCCATGCCGAACTGGACCTGCTGGACAGCGCTGCCGTTCACAGTTTCTATGCGCAGGAGAAACCCGAATACGTCGTGGACGCGGCGGCGAAAGTCGGCGGTATCCTGGCCAACGACCGCCAGCCGGCCGGGTTTCTTTACCAGAATCTTCAAATCCAGAACAACCTCATCCACGGGGCTTACGAAGCAGGGGTGCGCAAGCTGCTGTTCCTGGGCAGTTCCTGCATCTACCCGCGCCTGGCGCCGCAACCGATGAAAGAGGAATATTTGTTGACCGGTCCCCTGGAACCAACCAACCAGTGGTACGCCATCGCCAAGATCGCGGGCATCAAGCTGTGTCAGGCCTATCGCCGTCAGTATGGCTGCGATTTCATCAGCGCCATGCCGACCAACTTGTACGGACCAAATGACAATTACGACTTGCAGAGCTCGCACGTCTTGCCTGCGCTCATCCGCAAGTTCCATGAGGCCAAAGTCGCCTCGGCTCCAACGGTCACCTGCTGGGGCACCGGCTCGCCGCTTCGCGAGTTCCTCTATGCGGACGACCTGGCCCGGGCCTGCGTGTTCTTGCTGGAGAATTACAGCGAAGAACAGTTCATCAACGTTGGCGTCGGCAGTGAAGTAAGCGTGCGGGCGTTGACAGAGACCGTTAAGCGGATCATTGGCTATGCGGGGGAAATCGTCTGGGACACGAGCAAACCGGACGGCACGCCGCGCAAGCTCATGGACAGCTCGCGCTTGCTTGCGCTGGGCTGGCAGCCCCAGGTCAACTTGGAAACTGGCATCCGCCTTGCCTACGAGGACTTCGTGAAGCGGTCCGGCTGAAACCTCATCCTGGCGCACTTATGTCATCCACACGTGTCGTTATCATCGGCGGAGGAGTTGTGGGTCTGGCCACGGCGCACAAGTTGCCGCTCCGCTGCCCTGCCGCGCGAATTACCTTGCTGGAGAAAGAAAGCCAGGTCTGCGCGCACCAAAGCGGGCACAACAGCGGAGTTCTGCATTCCGGGTTGTACTACAAGCCGGGCTCGCTGAAGGCGCGGCTGGCTGTGACCGGCATACGGGAAATGGTGGCATTTTGCCAGAAGCACGCAGTGCCACATGAGATCTGCGGCAAGTTGGTCGTAGCGGCGAACCTATCCGAACTGCCCCGGCTGCATAACCTCCACGAACGGGGAATGCAAAACGGCCTGGAAGGACTGCGTCTGCTCAACTACGAACAGATGCGCCAAATCGAGCCGCACGTGGGCGGGGTTGCGGCGCTAAGCGTGCCCCAGGAGGGCATTGTGGACTATGCAAGGGTCTGCCAAGCGCTGCAAAAGGAAATCGAGGCCAAAGGTGGATCGGTCGTGCTGAACGCCAAGGTTACGGCACTGCGGCTTCGGAACAACGAATGGCGGATCGTGAGCACCCAGGGAGAGTATCCAGCCGACTTCGTGATTAACTGCGCCGGGCTGCATTGCGACCGGCTGAGCATGCTTGCGGGCGAGAAGCGGGAGGTCCGCATTGTGCCTTTTCGGGGCGAGTATTACGGGATCAAACCGGAACGGCAGCACCTGGTGCGCAACCTGATTTACCCGGTGCCGGACCCCCAGTTTCCGTTTCTGGGCGTTCATTTCACGCGGCTGATTCACGGCGGCAGAGAGGCTGGCCCCAACGCCGTGCTGGCTCTGTCACGCGAAGGCTACCGCAAGACCGACTTGAAGGTTGCTGACGTATGGGATGCGCTGACCTTCCCGGGCTTGTGGCGGTTTCTGGCCAGGCACAAACGCATGAGCTGGGAGGAACTGCGGCGGTCGTTCAGCAAACGGTTGTTCTGTGAATCGCTGCAGAAGCTGGTGCCGGAAATCCGCGAGAGCGACCTGGCGCCAGGTGGCGCCGGCGTGCGCGCCCAGGCGATGTCCCCCGACGGCAACCTGGTCCAGGATTTCTGTCTGTTGCATCGGCCGCGGGCGCTGCACGTCCTGAACGCGCCCAGCCCGGCGGCCACCGCGGCGCTGGCCATCGGACAGGAAATCACGAATCTCGTTGCCAGGGAAATCTGACTTCCTTTACTTATTGCCTCCCTTAACTATGAAGATCTTAATCACAGGCGGCGCGGGCTACCTCGGATCGGTGCTAACCCCTGCTCTGCTGGAACTCGGGCATGAGCTTACGGTCGTGGACAGCTTCATGTTCCGTCAGAACAGCCTCGGAGACTGCTGCCACTACGACACCTTCCAGGTGGTGCGCGGTGATTGCCGGGACGAAGCGTTGATGAAGAAGTTGGTGGCGGGGGCCGACGTCATTATTCCGCTGGCGGCGCTGGTAGGAGCGCCTTTGTGCGACCGCGACCCGGTTGCGGCGAAGACGATCAACTTTGAGGCGGTGGCCATGCTTTGCCGCCTGGCTTCCAGCTCGCAACGCATCATCATGCCGGTGACCAACAGCGGCTATGGCGTGGGCGAGAAGGGCAAATTCTGCACCGAGGAGACTCCGCTGCGGCCCATCTCCCTTTATGGAGTGACGAAAGTGCAGGCGGAGCAGAGCATTCTCCAACGCGAAAACAGCATCAGCTTGCGCCTGGCGACGGTCTTCGGAGTGTCGCCGCGCATGCGTATAGACCTGCTGGTCAATGATTTCGTGCATCGCGCGGTGACTGACCGGGCGGTGGTTGTTTTCGAGGGGCACTTCAAGCGTAACTACATCCACGTGCGCGACGTGGCGCGCGTGTTTGTCCACGCCCTCGACCAGTTCGAGGTCATGAAGGGCAAACCCTACAATGTGGGATTGGACGAGGCAAATCTCTCGAAGCTGGAGCTGTGCGCCGTGATCAAGAAGCATCTGCCGAAGTTCGTCTTCCTGGAAGCGCCCATCGGGGAAGACCCGGACAAGCGGGATTACATAGTCTCCAACGCCCGAATTGCCGGCGCGGGCTTCAAACCGGAATGGAGCCTCGACCGCGGCATCCGGGAGTTAATCAAGGGCTTCACCATCCTGCGCAATAGCCTTTACTCCAACGTCTGAGCGCGGGCATGAGTCTGGAGCTGAACCGGACGGTGGCGGTCGTGCTGGCGGGCGGCTTCGGAACCCGGGTAGCGCATTTGCTGCCCGGTGTGCCCAAGCCCATGGCATCGGTGGCGGGCAAGCCTTTTCTTGAGTGGGTCGTGCGCTTCCTGGCGACACAAGGTATTCGGAAAGTCATTCTTTCCACGGGCCACCTGGCCGATGTGGTGGAGGCGCACTTTCGGCGCCGGCCCGTGCCTGCGGTGAACATCAGATGTGTTGCGGAGGACCGACCGCTGGGGACAGGAGGCGGCTTCCTGAACGCGGTTCGGCATGCCGGCGAGGCTCCCGACACATGGCTGGTGTTGAATGGCGACTCACTGGTCTTTGCTGATCTCGCGCAGGCGAGTTCGGAGTTGAAACACCCCGAGGCAGCCGGCGTCGTTATTGGCTGCGCGGTGGCAGACGCTTCCCGCTACGGCACCCTCGCCATCGGACCGTCCGGTGATCTAAGAGGTTTCTCGGAAAAACGGCCCGGGAAGGGAGTGATCAATGCCGGCATTTACTTGTTGCGCAGCTCGCTGCTGCGCCTATTCCCCAACCGGCTGCCGCTGAGCCTCGAACAACACGTGTTTCCACAACTGCTCACGCAAGGGGCTGTGCTCAAAGTATGCGCGGTTGATGCCCCGTTCCTCGACATCGGTACCCCTGAATCGCTGCGGCAAGCCGAGTCTTTTGTTGGGCGAAACCGCGCACGGTTTAGCGACTGAATCCCACCTTCCGCGGGAGCCGCGTCAAGCTTTGGAGACGGCCGGCACGACCCCGCAGCACCACGTTTCAGCCGGATTGGCTCAAGGGGACAGCCCGGTCAAATCTCGAGCGTCTGCTGGTAATCCGGAACGATGACCTGCGCCTTGGGTTTCATCTGCATCAGGGTCTCGGCAAATGCCAGGGATTGAGCCTCTTCGCCATGGATCACGGCAATCTTCTTGATATCTCCGGTAAGGGTCTCGACGTAGCGGCGGAGTTCGTCCTTGTCCGCATGGCCGGAAAACGAATCGAGCGAGGCAATCCGGGCGCGCACCTCGTGGGGCTCGCCAAAGATGTTCACCGGGCTTCGGCCAGACATAATTTGCGCCCCCAGGGTATGTTCGGCGCAGTAACCCACGAAAAGAACCAGGTTCGCCGGGTTCCCGATATGGTTCGCCAGATGATGGCGAATTCTGCCGGCTTCCGCCATGCCTGAGGCGCTGATGATAATGGCCGCGTCCTTCAGCTCGTTGAGCTTCATCGAATGTGCCACCTCCCGGATGTAGGTGAGGTTCTCCATGCCGAAAGGATTCGCCTTCTCCCGCAGGAACTTGTAGATGGTTTCGTTGAAGCATTCCGGATGCAGGCGATAGACCTCGGTCGCGTTCACGCTCAACGGGCTGTCCACAAAAATGGGGACGCGTGGCAACTGGCCCTCCAGCGTCAGCTGATGCAGGGTATAGACGACCTGCTGCGTTCGCCCAACGGAAAACGAGGGAATGATGATCTTCCCTTTGCGATCAATGGTCTCCCGCACCATCTGGCCTACTTCAGCGTTGGCGCTGGCTTTCGGCGAATGCGCCCGCGCGCCATATGTGCTTTCCACCTGCAGGTAATCCACGTTCTCGACCGGCACTGGGTCGCGAAGAATGTCGTCGTTGCCGCGCCCGATGTCGCCGCTGAAGAGATACCGATACTCGCGCCCACTCTCGCGAATGTCGAACACCACCTGAGCCGCTCCGAGGATGTGCCCTGCGTCGCGAAAAGTGACGGTTAAGCCGTCCGCCACCGGGAAGGGGCGATCGTAGTTTATGCTGACAAACTGCTGGATGGCCTTGTCCGCATCACTCGCGCTGTAAAGTGGTTCAACGGGCGGGAGGCCTTGTTTGGCATGCTTCTTGGACACGAAAGCAGCGTCATCCCGTTGGATTTGCGCCGAATCCTCAAGCATGATGCTGGCCAGGTCGCGCGTCGCGAAGGTGCAGTAGATATTTCCCTCAAACCCCTGCCGACACAGGTTCGGCAGGTTCCCGCAGTGGTCAATATGCGCGTGGCTGAGAACAACCGCATCAATTTGCTTTGGATCGAACGGGAAATTCCGATTCCGCTCGATGGACTCGCCCCGCCGGCCTTGGAACAAGCCGCACTCCAGGAGCAATCGCTGCCCGTTTAGCTCGAGGAGATACGTCGATCCGGTCGTCGTGCGAGTAGCACCAAGGAATTGTATTCGCATGGGAAGCAGATTGCCCTGCCCCGTCTCAAAGTCGAGCCAAAGCGAACGCTGCGGCGTGAAGCAGGGGCCCGCCTCGCCACTCCTTGCCTTCAGGCGTGCCGAAACGTAATCCGCGCCTTGCCCAGATCGTAGGGCGACATCTCCACGTTGACTTTGTCGCCGACGCTGATGCGGATGAAGTGCTTGCGCATCTTGCCGGAAATATGGGCGAGCACCTCGTGACCATTTGGCAACGCCACGCGGAACATCGTGCCCGGCAGGACCTGCGTCACTGTGCCGGCCAATTCAATCGGTTCTTCCTTAGCCAAGCTGATTAACTCTGAACTCTGCGGGCCGCGTGCAGTTCACGACAGCCCAACTTAATCCCCGCTCACCGCGTCCGCTGGGAGCGGGTCATTCAAGCACCCGAACTCTGCCGCTTTTGCCATCCGAAGGCAAGTATCTTTTAAAGCAAAATCATGGTGGACAATGGTGAAGAAAACACTACAGTGCCCAGCATTAGCTATGAAAAACTCTCCTTTGATTACGATCCTGCTCGGGGTCTTGACCCTTAGCGCGCTGGCCTCGCTCGTATTGTGTTGGCTTTTTATTTCCAACACCCGCCAACTGCGCGCGCTTCAAGGCCAGGCGGCCATGATCAATCAAAACCGCGCGATCATCACCGCCCTGGCCAACGACACTCTGGAATACAGCAAGACCCATCCGGCGATTGACCCTTTGCTGGAATCCGTTGGTTTCAAGCCGGCCAAGACAAACCCCGCTGCCCCCAGCAAATCCGCCACCAAGTAGGTTCCTATGGACTATATTGACACCAATGCCCCCACCCGTTCCGGCGCCAATGACCTTCAGGCGCAGCATGACTCCCTGCGTCATTTGGTCGTGTCCATCCTCATCCTGGTCATCGTGATCAGCGGGACACTGAACATCTTCTTGCTCCGGCAGTGGCGCTCCAGCAGCAAGGATCTCGCCGCCATTCGCCCGCAGGCCGCGCAAATGATCAATGACTATCAGAAAGTAAGCGGCCCGCTGATGACGGATTTTATTAAGAAAATCACCGAATACGGGCGGGTCCATCCCGACTTTGCTCCCATCCTTGCCAAATACAACCTCAAGCCGGCCATCCCTACCAACTTGCCGCCTGTGGCCCCCGCGCCAGTTGCCCCTAAAAAATAGGCGCGCGTCAGCCGGAGACCATTCCCTCACCGGCGGTCAGTCGGGTCCCACAGGCAAGACAGAATCTTGAGTGCGGCGGGCACTGGGTTCCGCAACTCGGGCATGTCAGGTGCGCCGCCGCGTGCCGCCGGTGAATCACCAGGTTGCGAATGTAGGGAATCCACGTGAACGCGTAGGCAAAGATGAACACCGAATCCCGGTCGTGGAAAAGCGCGTAGCTGAGCAGGAGCAGGGAGCCTACCAAACTGAGCCACCAAAATGCTGTCGGCACCACTACCCTTTTTCGCTTCTCGGTTGCATACCATTGCACGAAGAAGCGGGAGAAAAAGATCAGGTTGCCCAGCCAGCCGATGACCTTCCACGTGTGCCATTGGATCCCGAACAGGCTGCCGTCGTGCCAAATCAGGTTGGTTAGCCAATCCATAATCGAGCCAGCCTAATGGGTTTTCCGCAAACCGGAAGCAGGAATTGAGCGCCTGCTTTGCGGGTAAAAAGCCGGAAATCAATCCCGGTTTAGCCAGCCTTGCCTCACCAGACAATGCCTTGCGACCCGCTCCAGTGGTGAAGCTGGGTTATGCTAACCTCTTACGCCAGCAGCAGTCGTCGGCAAAGCCTGCCAGGGGCGAAGGCAAGATGCGCTGCTGTTACGATATGGCCAGATTGAATGCCGAGGCTTTCTGCCACTGGCCTTGCTCGAGGCACCGAAAGTCTACGCCCCGTCGTCGCCGATCGCCTCGACCGGGCAGCCTTCTTTGGCTTCCTTGCAGCGAGTCTCCTCCTCTGGTGAACCCGGTTGCTTCGCAAGAAAGGAGTAACCACCGTCCTCGTTGCGCTGGAAATTGTCAGGGGCCGTTTCCCGGCACAGGTCACAGTCAATGCACTGGTTGTCAACGTAATACTTGCCAGGAACGTTCTCAGGATATTTGTTAGCAGCGTCAGCCATAGAATTTTGTGTATTGCTATCGCAATATGGCTACCTGTTGCTTCCGTAGCAAGCCCATTCCGCAACTTTCATGTTCGCCCCAATTCTCGGTGCGTGATTCTACAAATTCACTACCGCATTGCGTGCCCCCGGCGCAGAGTCCCACCTGGCCAATATCAGATAGAATCGTCTCACCGGGCCGGTGGGCTCAAGACCTGCACCGGAAGCCGGCTGTGCCCGGCCAAGCCCACCGCCTGCCGACCCGACTGCTGGCTTCGCCCGTCCCCCAAGCCTGAGGCACCCCACGCCCAAGCCGCCTACGGCGATGGGATGGTGCCAATCCGGCGGGACCCCGGTGTGGTTCCCATGGGGGTCGGCCCCCATGGGAACCACACTGGGATATCGCAGGCTTCACACCGTTGTCGCACCGGGGCGGCTACTCGATCCAGGAGTGGGCAATTGTATTAACGGATTACGGCACTTAGCGAGTTCTGGAACGAACCAGAGGACTGGTCGTCCTGCCTTCGCTGAGGATTCAGGTATTCGCTTCAACCAGCGGCGGGCTCGCTGCAGGCCCCTTTCCCGCCCGGAAATGCCAGCCGCGCCCGGCAACGGCGAAGTTAGCCGGTTGTCAGGCGGATCGCAGAATCTGCTCGCCCTCTTAGCTCAGGAACGGCGCGCGCATCCTACCATCAGCTCGCGCCCTTCACAGAGGCCAACCGCGTGCGCCGGGCAGCCGCCGGCCGTTTCTTCCGGGCGGCCGCCTGCAACCGGTAACTGAGCGTGCCGAAGTAGCGGCGCTTGAGGCCCCGCTTCTCACGCTGGCGTTCCCGTGCTTTGATCAGATGCTTCAAACATCGCGAGCCTTGCACCGCCGGTTCACCACACTCGGTGCATCGCCGGTCACGCTTCATCCGCAGTTGGTATTTCCGCTGCCGCGAAACAGGCAGATCGGCGAACTCATCTTTGATGCGTTTTCTCATATGGTCGCTTCCAGCCCGGTGATGTGATACTCGTTAAGGGGCAGCCGTTTCCTAAACCCCGAATAGTATGCTTCTACAGAATTGACCTCCCATTGTCACGCAAATTAAACGCAAAAAATGCATGCCCCAACACCCCCCTGTCGGACCGTCTGGCCGCTTGCCGGCGGCGCCTCAGTACTTCTTGGTAAACTTCTTGGCCGGGGCCTCGTCCGCCGCAGCCACGTTGGCTGCCGGCGCGGGCGTGCCTGCCGTTGGTCCCGGAGCAGCTCCCGCCGACGGCGGCGGGGCGTCCACGGATTCCACGAATGCCATTCGCAGCGACATTAAGCTCTGTTTCAAAAGCGCCGCTTCCTCCGCGGTAAGGTTGCCCTTCGTCTTGAATTCGAGCATTTCCAACTGGTCAATGAAGAGTTTGGCCGCCTCAAGATCCCGGATAACCTGGCCGGTCTCAGGATGCGTCGTCTTCCCCAACAGCATCATAGCCATGCTGGCCTGTTGCATGACCATTTGCGCGAAAAGCGCCGATCGCATCTCATCAGGATTCCCGCTGGCGGGCGTGTTTTCGGTTCCGTGCGAATCATTCATGCGGTATTACCTTTGCGGTTACCCCGGCTTTCGGCCAGCAAAAAATCTCTTCCGCCGGAAGCCTGCGCTATTGTCGACTGCGACATGAACGCGCGGAGTCGTAAGCGGTCGAAGTCCAAGGTTGTCATAGCGGCATCAGTCAACGAAGACGGCGAAGATTTGAAGACCCCTGAACCCTCGCGGCGGTGGAAGTAGCTGAGCAAGTCCGCGCTGGTGCCTCAGGCCGTCGCTCCCAACTGGAGGCGCGGGTCAGAATCCAGAAAGGCCGTCAGGTTTTTCCATTCCAGTTCATTCATCTTGTTGAAGGCGTGGAGATAGACCGCCACGGTTTCGGGGGGATACTTGACGAGCAGGGCGTCCACTGCGGCGCGCAGCTTGGCATCGTCCATCGTTGGGGGCAACTGTTCGACGACCCCGTCCTGATGGGCGACCCCGAGGGCATCCAGGAAATCGGCCAGCATGGGTTTGTGCTTCTTGAGGAGCCAGGCATGGAGAAGGTTGCTCGCTACCAAATCCAAGCCCGGCCGGGCCATCATGCTTAGCATCGTGGCATGGCGCTGGGGTTTGGGTTGGCGTTCGAGAAAGACGGGCCTCAGCTTGCGGGCGTCGGCAACGGCGCCAAGGGTGGCACGGTAGAGGGGCTTGTCGTTGTCGTAGGCGTAAATGAGGATTTCCAGCGCCAGCGAAGGCGACATGAAACCGAACAGTTCGTGGGAGGTGAGCATGGGCGGGGAGTGAGTTAGAGGAGTTGAATGGATTATACCGTTACGAGAATTGGATGGCTTGGTCAGGACATTGGGCGCGACGGGCATCAGCCCACCGTTGTTACTGCGATCTTAGCCCTGGTGGCGATGCCTTCGCAAGTTTCTTGTTCCAGGAGCAGTGACTTGCCCGCCTCGAACGCAAGCACCGCAATCCGAGCCGCGGCGCAGGTTTCCAGCGTTTGCGGGCCGAGGCAGGGAATGTCGAACCGGAAATCGTGCTGCTCTTTGGCCACTTTGACGGCGACTGCACCACCGTCGGCGCCCGCCTGCTCGCCGCCTCGAGCAAGGCACTTGTCAGTGCCTTCGAAGGCCTCGACCGCCAGCACCGTGCCGCCTTTGACGAGGACGGTCTGGCCGATTTCCAGGCGGGATACTTCCTTGGCGATCCGAAAGCCGAATTCGACGTCCTTGCGCTGTGCTTCGGAGAGCTTCGGGCCGAGGCGGAAGCCAGCCTGCGGCATCAGCGATTTGAGCCACGGAGTGGCTTCGATGAGTTCGACGCCGTCGTGCTTCAATTCGTCAGCAATCGCGCCAAAGATGGTATGGGCATTCTTTTCGCGCAACCGCAACAGCAGCGCCATAGCGCGGAGGTCGGGGCGGACATCGAAGAGGTTCTTCGGCGCGATCTGACCGGCCATCACACACTGCCGAACGCCGCGATCGGTGAAGGCGGCGATCATCTTCGAAAGCTGCCCAACCCTCAGCCAGACGATGTCGTCCACCAGCGATGCAAGGGCGGGATCGGTCTCGCCCTCGACGGCAACGGCGACCAACCGCTTCACCCCCTGGCGGCGGGCTTCTTTGGCGAAGAGCAACGGCAGCGACCGATTGCCGGCGATGAGGCCCAGGATGTCAAGTGGGGTGGCGGTCATGCAGGTCCGGTCCATCCAGGGACTCAAAGAGGGGAAAAGCGCGGAATGGCCCCGCGTAGCACCAACCGCCCAAGGTCGTCCCAGCAGCTTTCATATGCGCTTGCCTTCTGACGGAGACAGCTTCCCATTCTCTCACTCATTCCGCCCAGTTAAGAGCAAAGCCCGCCACTTGTAAATCCGGATACCATGAGGCCTATGGTTTGCCACCCGTGTTGTCAGGTGGAGGTTTCGGCGGCGGCGGGGACAACCGGGTGATCTCTGCTTGGTGTTTCTCCGCATCGGCCTTGCGGTCGAGTTTCTGCGCCAGGGGCAGCAACTTGCGGTACAAGCCGAGCTTGTCGGCGTAATCCGGGAATTCCTGGAGCAATTTCTGGTAGGCCTCATAGGCTTCCTGTGTCTGGTCCGAGGCGAGCAGCCGTTCACCGAGCGTGAGCAGGAGCCGAACGCGCTGTTGCGGCGACGGCGCAAGCTCCAACGCCTGCCGACAGGCATGGATTGCCGAGGAGGGCTTGCCCTGGGCGGCGTACAAGTCGCCCAGCTTTTCCATGAGCACGGCGCCGCGCTTCACGGCCACGACTTGCTCCAAGAATCCCGCCACATCCGCCCGCGGTTTGCCGGCGGCCAGGTGGAGATTAGCCAGGCGCAACCACGACCATTCGATCAGTTTGCTGTCCCGCTCGTGGAGTGCCCGGTGAAGCCGGTCAGGATCCATCCCATAGGGCCGATAGAGCGGGTCGCCCACTACCGTCGTTTGCCAGGATAACACCGGTTGGCACGCATAAGCCGCCTCGCCGAACGAGAACCGGCTATAGATCAGCCGGGCGGTGAAAACCCCCAAGTCCGGTGTCCCGGTCAGGTAAGGTTCGTTCACGCACCCCATGGTAATAGTGGTGCCTTTGGCCAAGAGCGGGCCAACCCAGTGCTGGCTGGCGCTGCGCAGCGTTGCCGCGCTGTAGGAGTGGATGTGATAAGCAAACGCGCCAGGCATGAATTCGACCGTGCGCTGCGCGAATGGCCCCGACACACTCCCGTCGTACCAACCCAGGTAGTAGGCAATCTGGCTCATGGGAAAGGAGGCCGGAAATGTCCCGGGATTCTCATCCACCACCGTCTCGAACCCCAGCCGCCGGCAGATATCCGCCGCGCCCCGAATCCAATCGTCGCCTACCTTGTAACCGGGATCGGTCGTGTTGCGCGCATCGCAGTAGGCGCGCCCCCACAGACCGTCCCTTTCAGCCTGAAGCGCCTTATCCACCAAGCCACGCGCAATGTCGGGCGTCGGACCGTCGAGCCTCGCCACCAGCAAAACGCCGTTGGTCGGATGCAACATGGCCCCATTCGTCGTCGTGTAGATCGAATTCCGCAATGGACCCGCCAGCGGCGGTTTCTCCTCAATCAGCGGCAGCAGAGCCAGTTCGCTGTCCAACGCGGCCTCGTCGCGGCGCAGTTCCGGCCGCAGGCTTTCCACGCCCGCCTCCTTAAAGGTCGCGTCATGCTCAACGCGCAGAGGAACTCCGTAACACAGCACAGCATAGCGGATCTTGGAAGTCACCGCCCTCCATTCCACCCGGCCAGGGTGGTTGGTAGTAGCCTGAATGATCACCGGGCCGATCTCCCAAAGCTTCTGTTTCTTCAGTGCCTGCGCGAGAGGTTGCGCCAGGACCTCGTGGAATTCCCGCCGCGACATGTTCTCGTTCGTGGAAAGCGGAAAACCGAAGACCTGGCTGGCCGGCACATGGCGCCGGTCGGCGTAATACTCGGCCACGCCCTTGGAATCCGGCACTTGGGTGTTATAAACAACGATCACCTCATCACCCGGACTCGCCGCGCACAAGTTGTGCGCTGCCGCACTAGCCAGAATCGTTAGAGCTGGAAGCAGCCCTTTCACACCTCACGCCTCACTTGCCACACTCGATCTTCAACCCATCATATGCAAGCTCCACCCCGGGTGGGAGTCCTGCCTGGGCGGCATCGTGGTCGTAGTCATGCGTCAGGTGCGTGAAGAAAGTCCGGCCTGCGCCGATCCGCTCTGCCGTAGTCAACGCCTCATCGAGGCACATGTGCGTGGGGTGCGGCCTGGGCCGCAGAGCGTCCAGCACCGCCACCTCCACGCCGCGCACCTGGCCCAGGGCTTCGGTCGGCACTTCCTTGCAATCACTCAGATAGGCCAACCGCTTCTGCCCGTTCTGCAAGAACAGGTAGCCCAGCGTGGTCGCCGCCCCATGCGGCAGCGGCAGGGGAATTATGTCCAGGTCGCCAAGCCTGAAAGGGCCATTGACGACATGGGGCTCTGGAATGAAGTAGCCCCTCGGCCACGGGCCGTCGTGGAACGCGTACCGAAATACGCGCCTCAAATCACCCATCGTCGTTTCGCTCGCATACACCGGCAGTGCCCTGCCACCGCGCAGGTCGCAAAACCGGCGGCAGTCGTCCAGGCCCATGATATGATCAGCATGAGAATGCGTGAAGACCACCGCATCCAACCAGTTGATCTTCTCCCGCAACATCTGGAGGCGGAACTCCGGCGTCGTGTCTATCGCCAGTCTAGTGTGTTCCGTGGCCACGTAGCCCGAGGGTCGGGTGCGATGGTTCTTCGGATTGGCCAGGAACGCGGGCGGATACTCCTTGCCAATGACCGGCACGCCCTGCGATGTGCCTGAGCCCAGAAAGATGAACGTGAACGACATTACAGGCCTTAGCTTAGCCAATGCCGCCCCCCGCTGCAACCCGCCCCACACCTCCCGCCCGCCCCCCACCGCGGTCAACTTTTCCTTTGCCCCAGGGCGGTCTTACCGCCAAATTCACCCGCGTAACTGCGGCATGCTGACTACCCTGCGCATCAAGAACCTCGCCCTCGTGGCCGACTTGACGCTTGAATTGCAGCCCGGCTACAACGTCATCACGGGCGAAACGGGCGCGGGCAAGTCCATCCTCATCGGCGCCTTGAACCTCACCCTGGGCGAACGCGCCGACCGCACACTGATCCGCAGCGGGTGTGACAGTTGCTCGGTCGAGGCTGTCTTCGACGTGTCCAGGCTCAAAGCCCCGCTGCCTTCCTTCCTGGAGGAGAACGGCCTTGAGCCTTGCGAAGACCACCAGCTGGTGCTGAAACGCGCTTTCACCAGCGCTGGCGCAAACCGCCAGTTCATCAACGGCTCACCCACCACGCTAGCCATCCTCGCGGCGCTGGGTGAGTGGTTGGTGGACATCCACGGGCCACACGAGCACCAGTCCCTTCTGCACCCGGCGCGCCAGCTTGCCGTTCTGGACGCCTTTGGCGGGCTGGAGGCCGAACGTGACGCCTTCTCCGATCTCGTTCGCCGCCGCGCCGCACTTGAAGCGGAGAAAGCCGCGCTGATCGTGGATGAGAAGGCCTACGCTCAACAGCTCGACCTGCTCCGCTTCCAGGCCGAAGAGATTTCGGCCGCCCGCATCCAGCCTGACGAGGAGGGACAAGTCGAGCAGGACCATCGCCGGGCCAGCAATGCCGCCAAACTGCTCCAACTCAGCCAGGCCGCGCTCGATTTGCTCAGCGAAAACGAGACCTCCTTGCTGACCCAGGCCGGCATCATAGGCCGCACTTTGCAGGAATTGCAGCGCGTGGACGCCTCGGCAGCCTCCCTGGTGACCCAGCACGAACAAGCCGTGGCTGCCCTGCACGAGCTGCGGTCCGAACTCTCCCATTACTCCGACAAGGCCGACATCAACCCCGCGCGCCTCCAGGAACTCGAGGAGCGGCTCAACCTGCTCCACTCACTCAAACGCAAGTACGGCGCGACCCTGGCCGAGGTCATCGCCTTTGGCGACGAAGCCCGGCGCAAGCTCCGAAGCCTGGAGCAGCGCGACGCCGAGCTGGGCCGCCTCAATGCCGAACTCCAGCGGCTCGAAGCCGAACTCTGGCGCGCCGGCCAGAGCCTCTCCGCCAAACGGCGCAAAGTCATCCCCCAGCTCGCCAAATCAGCCAACAAGCAACTGGCCGACCTTGGCTTTAAACAGAGCCAGCTCGACATCACCCTCACCCCACTGGGCCAATCCGACCCCAAAGCTCCGGTAACACGGTTCACTCCCCATGGCCTCGACGCCATCGAGTTCCAGTTCGCCCCCAACCCCGGCGAGCCGCCTCGCCCGTTGCGCGCGATTGCCTCCTCGGGTGAACTGGCTCGCGTGATGCTGGCCCTCAAGACTGTGCTGGCCGCCGAGGACCAAATCCCGGTGCTGGTCTTCGATGAAGTGGATGCCAACGTGGGCGGCGAGACCGCCAATGCTGTAGGCGAGAAAATGCAGCATATTGCTCGGAAGCGACAGGTGCTGTGCATTACCCATTTGCCTCAGGTGGCGGCTCCGGCCTCGGCGCACTACGTCGCAACCAAGCAAGTGAAGGCCGGCCGCACGATTTCCGAGATCACCCGACTCGATTCTAAAGCGCGCGTCACCGAGCTGGCCCGCATGTTCGGCGGCCAAAGCGACGCCGCCCGCAAGCACGCCGAGGCTCTGCTCGGAGCATAAGACCGCCCGCTCGGGAGGTTGGCGCCTCGACAGCCGCACAAGCCCAACAACCCGCCCAGTTGCCTCAGCCCGGTACCGGTCCACCGGACCTCCGCGCGAGCTGCCAGGACTGCGCCTGCGTGGATCGCTTCCGCCCCGCTTGTCTCGCAGCCCAACCTCCGTTACGTTCCGCCGGTGATTTACGACGCGTCTTTGGACGGCCTGCTGCAAAAGGTCTGGGACGGGCAGCGCATTGACCAGACCGAAGCATTGCGGCTGTACCATCTGCCGCTTGAGGAACTCGGCGCGCTGGCCGACCGGCGGCGCCAAATCGCCCGCAGCTCCGCCTACACCGGCCGTGGCCATCAGATTGTCACCTATATCGTAGATCGGAACATCAACTACACCAACGTCTGCAACGTCTACTGCAAGTTCTGCGCCTTCTATCGCACGGAGAACGATGCCGATGCCTATGTCATCTCGCTGGAGGAACTGGACCGCAAGATCGAGGAGACCGTCGCGTTGGGCGGCACGCAGATTTTGCTTCAAGGCGGCCACCACCCAAAGCTCACCAAGCAATGGTATCTGGACCTGCTTGCCCACATGAAGGGCAAGTTTCCGCAAGTCAATATCCACGGGTTCAGCCCCAGCGAGTTCATCCACTTCCGTAAGATATTTAACGAGCCGCTGGACCGGCTGATCGCCGATTTCCAAGCGGCGGGTCTCGGTTCGATACCTGGCGGCGGCGCCGAAATCCTGGTGGACCGCGTGCGCCAGAGAGTGGCCCCGCTCAAAGCGATGAGCGATGAGTGGCTGCAAGTGATGGAGGTAGCTCACCGGCTCGGGCTGAGTTCAAGCGCCACCATGATGTTCGGCCACGTGGAGACGGTGGAGGACCGGATCGAGCACCTCGAACGCGTGCGCGCGCAACAAGACAAGTCCAAGGGCTTCACCGCCTTCATCTGCTGGACTTTCCAGGCCGAGCATACACGGCTGCGCGCGCCAACCGTCGGCGGGCACGAATATTTGCGCACGCAAGCGCTGGCGCGCATCTACCTCGACAACTTCCCCAGCGTGCAAAGCTCGTGGGTGACGCAGGGACAGGAACTCGGCCAGGTTGCGCTGAAGTTTGGCGCGAACGACCTCGGCAGCATCATGATCGAGGAGAACGTGGTTTCGCAAGCCGGCACGACCTTCCGCATGGCCGTTGCCGACATGCGCCGGCTCATCTCGGACCTCGGCTACGAACCGCATCAGCGGGACAACTGGTACCGACTGCTGAATTGAGGCCAGCCTTTAGCAAATTCGCTTGAAGCAATAGCCCGAAGCCCGCCCCCCTCCATCCTTCACCAACCCGACGGTAATCGCCTGGACTACAGCGCCTTCTCTTGATTGATCACGGATTTCCGGGGATTCCCAACCGTGGTGTTCACCTCCACCACCCGGAATCCCCTCAATCCGCAACCCGAGCACTGTCCGTATTTTGGACAGTGATGCTGCCGGCCGGCCTTTTCCAGTCGCCGCTGACCCCGGCACCCCTGGCTGGGGAATATGGCGCTGAACCGGTGGTGCTACGGTGTGTATCCCATGGGGAGCGCTCCCCATGGGATACACACCGTAGCACCACCTCACTATCAAGCCATCGTCTAGCCAACCACGCCAATCAGCCCGACCACCAGATATGGTTCCCAAGCTGATGCATAACACCTTGGCGCCAGCGACAGAGACGAATGGACTGAAAAGCAATGTAAATTGGAGAAATGAGTCTGGACGCCCCTACTCACGTCTGCGACGCTGTGGCGGAGTTCCGCGGAAGAGAAAAATGACCAACACACCGACACTAAGCATCGTCATTCCGTGCTATAACGAACAGGACAACCTGCGGCCGCTGGTAGAGGCGATTCGCAAGGCGCTTGACCCACTGAAGCTGCCTTATGAAATCATCATCACCGATGACTGCAGCAAGGACCGGTCATGGGAGATGCTCAGGGAACTGGCCGCCAGTGACCCGAGGGTTCGCGCGCAGCGTTTCGCCTTTAATTGCGGAGAATCGGCGGCGCTTTGGGCGGGCTTGAAGGCAGCCCGCGGGCACTATTTGTTTACGTTGGACGGGGACATGCAGAACGATCCTAAAGACCTGCCGCGATTCCTGGAGCCGCTGAAGCAATACGACTGCGTTTGTGGCACACGAGTCGAAGCCCGAAGTCAGGGGGACAATTTCATTCGGGTCGCCTCGTCGCGCATTGCCAACTGGGTTCGGAACCGGCTGTCCGGCGAACAGATTAGCGACGCCGGCTGCACTTACCGCGGCTTCCGGCGCGAGTGTATCGAGAACTTGAAGTACTTCAAAGGCATGCACCGCTTCATGCCCACGCTGGTCAAGATCGAAGGATTCACCGTGACCGAGATTGCCGTGTCGCACAACGCGCGTCTGTCCGGCCAGACCAATTACGGCGTATGGAACCGGCTGTTCGTTTCTTTCCACGATTTGCTCGCGGTCCGCTGGATGCAGAAACGGATGCGTCCGTACAAGGTCGCCGAGCGTGTCAACTAAACTTGCGAAGCGCCCAGAAGGGATTGGCCCGTCGGCATTACCGCTTGGCGCTGAACACGTTGTCGAGGATAACTTCCTTGGTCTTCCACAGCAGCGCCATGGTCATGGCGAGGGGCAACAGAACCAGCGGTATCAGAAACCACAAACTGCCGCGTTCCATCGTGGCCGCCACCGCCACCAGCCAGAAGGGCAGTGGTTGGATTTGGCCAAGCCCCACATAAAGCGCGGCGAGCAGCAACGTTGCCAGGAGCAAATTCAGGTTCAGCGTTGTAAATTGACGGGTCTCCAGGCGCAGCGCTTCGTCGGGCAACATGGCGCCGAGGCGTCGCAGCACCAAGTTCAGGCTGCCCAGGAACGCCAACGCCGAGAGCGCCATCAGGAGCACCATAGTCAGAAAGAAGATGTTGGCGGGGACTTTGTTGTACCAATAGAGAAAAGGGCTGAGGCCGAAATTAACCAGGCTGAGCAGCCAGGCGCGGTCCAGCGCGGTGCGCCACACGCGTTCCTGCCTTTGAAAATCCCCGAGTTGCCACAACCCGAAGACCAGCAGCGCCGTCGTCACCAGTGGCGGCGCGATACCGAACGATCTTAAAGACTCGGCCTTCGCCGTATGAAAGCACACGATCAACGAAATCGGGAGCCCCCAGAACAAGGCCGACAACCCGCGCACCAACCGGCCAAGCGACCGCAACAGTTCGGCGTTGGGCGCGGGGTCAGGCATGCGTGGGCGGGTGCGGACAAGACCGCTAGAAGCTCAGGTAGGTATACTCCTTCAACCCGCGCTCGTAATCGTCGAGCAAGCGCATGGCTTCGGACGGCTTCATGCGGTCGGACTTGATAGCTTCGTCAATCTGCGCCTTCATTTGCCGCTTGAGCTCGTTCTCGTCGTATTGCACCGAGGCGAGACACTGAACAATTGTGCTGCCTTCGATTATCTCCTCGACGTAGTAGCCCGCCGGTTCGTCGGGCTCGAGGAAAACATGGACCTCGTTGACGCGCCCAAACAGATTATGCAGATCGCCCATGATGTCCTGGTAGGCGCCCATCATGAAGAAGCCCAGGTAGTATGGCTCCGGCTGTCCGTTGCCATTGGTGTTGAGCGGATGCAGCGGCAGCGTGTCGCGCACATCGCGCAGGTCAATAAACTTGTTGACCTGGCCGTCTGAATCGCAGGTGATGTCCACCAGAGTAGCTTCGCGCGTGGGGCGCTCGTTCAGGCGGCTTACGGGCATGATGGGGAACAACTGGTCCAGTGCCCAGTGGTCGAGCAGTGATTGAAAGACCGAGAAATTGCAGAGATATTGGTCCCCGAGGCTGTCTTCAAGCTTGCGAATCTCCGCCGGCACGTAGGCCTGGCCTTTGAAGCTCTCGACGACCTCCCGGCTGATTTCCCAGTACAGTTCCTCGATCTTCGCCTTCGCCGGCAGGTCCATCATACCCAGCGTGAACATGTGCTGCGCGTCTTCCTTTCGTTCCAACGCGTCGTGATATGCCTCCAGCTTGTTCAACTTCGCCAGATTCGTCTGGATGTCGAGCAATTCGTCCACCAGCGGGGCCTCATTCTCGCCATACACGGGACGCTCCGCCAACCGGTCCTTGCCGATCGCGCCGAAGACTTCCACAATCAACACGCTGTGGTGTGCGACAATCGCCCGCCCGCTCTCGCTGATAATGTCCGGATGCGGAACCTTCTCCGCGTCGCAGACATCGGCGATGTAATACACAATGTCGTTAGCGTACTCCTGCAGCGTGTAGTTGGTGGAGCTGTCGAACGCGGAGCGGCTGCCATTGTAATCCACGCCCAGCCCGCCGCCGACGTCGAGAAATTCAATCTGAAAGCCCATCTTGTGGAGTTTGGCGTAGAACCGCGAGGCTTCCTGCACAGCCTTCTTGACTATGAGAATGTCCGGCACCTGCGAACCAATATGGAAATGCAGCAGCTTAAAGCAGTGGGCGAGGTTCTCCGCCTTGAGCATCTCCGTCGCGGCCAGCAATTCTGCGGTGCTCAAACCGAACTTCGCATTCTCGCCGGCGCTCTCAGCCCATTTGCCGGTGCCCCGGCTCAGGAGTCGCAACCGGATGCCGATGAGGGGTTCCACGCCAAACTGCTTGGACAACGCGATGATCTGGCGCAGTTCTTCGAGCTTCTCCACGACCATGATCACCTTCTTGTTCAACTTGATGCCGAGCAGTGCCATCCGAATGAAACTAGCGTCTTTATAACCGTTGCAGACAATCAGGCTGCCGAGTTGACTCTGCAGGGCGAGGCCCGCTAGCAACTCCGGCTTGCTGCCGACTTCCAGGCCGAAATCAAACGGCCTGCCCGCGTCCAGAATCTCCTCCACCACTTCGCGCAACTGGTTCACCTTGATGGGGAAGACTCCGCGATACTTGCCCTGATAACCGAACTCAGCGATCGAGTTGCGGAAAGCGAGGTTAATCGACTCGACCCGGTGGTGCAGAATGTCCTGGAACCGGATCAGCAACGGGAACTTGAGCCCGCGCCCCTTTGCTTCTTCGATCACATCCGCCAGCTCGACGGTCGCCCCTGCCTCACGCAGCGGTTTGGCCACGACGTGCCCAGCTTCGTTGATGTCAAAGTAATCCGCGCCCCAGCGATGAATGTTGTAAAGGTTGCGAGCGGCCTGGATATCCCAGGGCTCCCCGCCTTCAGTCGTGTTGCTCATTTCCGTTGTTTCAGAACGATGCGCACTATAGAATGCCGCCGGGGGAATTCAATAGGCGGGTTGAAGATATTTTCATGGCCGCTAAACGTCTCGCGATTCACTTCCCGCTTTGCAGACGGGTGTAGTTTTGGTTTCATCGCCGCATGTCAAAAGCTCCCCTGGCGGCCATTGTCCGCTACTGCGATCGGTTGCTGCGCATCGCCGGGATTCAGGATTACGAGCGGGCCGCCAACGGCCTGCAGGTGGAGAATCGCGGTACGGTCACGCGAATCGCCGCAGCGGTGGACGCCAGCCTGGCAACAGTCCGGCTGGCGGCGGCGGCCAAAGCTGATTTGCTGTTGGCGCATCACGGGTTATTCTGGACTTCCGCGCATCCGTGGACGGGAGGCCGCTACGAGCTGCTATGCTGCCTGCTCGAGCATGATCTTGCGGTATACAGCTCTCACCTGCCATTGGATGCTCACCCGCGCCTGGGCAACAATGCCCTTCTTGGTGCGGCACTCGGACTGAAGCGGCTGCGTCCTTTCTACCTGAGTCACGGCCAGCACATTGGATTTCAGGCGCGAGCCAGCGTCTCTCGGATGGACCTGATCAAACGTCTGCAGCGCGCCACGGGAATGCAGCCACGGGTGATTGCGGCCGGGCCGAAGCAGTGCCGGCGCATTGGCGTGGTAAGCGGAGGAGCGGGCGACGGGCTCAGGCAGGCTGCCGAAGAGGGCGTGGACACTTTCGTCACGGGGGAAGGGCCTCATTGGACTTACTCTGTGGCGGAGGAGTTGGGCTTAAATGTGCTGTACGGGGGGCACTACGCGACGGAAACATTTGGCGTCAAGGCGCTGGCGAGGCATCTTTCGAGCCGCTTTAAGGTGCCTTGGGTCTTCCTGGATCATCCGACGGGCTTGTAGTCATGGCAAGGTCGCTTTGCGCGCGCCGCCGCGCGGCTCCCCCGCCCTGCCTGATCGTTGACTATTTGGCCCGCTTGCCCCAAAGCCCGTGCTTCTCCTCCGAGTAGTGGTCGCGCTCCGCAAACCGGCAACCGTAGCTGGCGGTTCCCGGGAAGATGAAAATAATCCCGCGGTTGCGATAGCTCCATGGATTCAGGCAGAATTTGTAGTCGGCCGGAACGCTGCCGGCGATGTAGTTCAGGTCCAGCTTCCGGTCTTCATACTGATCGAAGCATAACCCGTTGCCGGCGTCGAAGTCGTCAATCACGATGACCGGCTTTTCACACTCTTTGAAAATGAGGGACATTTCATCCCTCAGCGGCCAATAGGCCCCCCAGTGGGCATCGAGAAAGAAGAGGGAATCAGCCCGAATTTCCGGAAGGTGAGCACGAAGGAACTCCGGCGAGTTCCTGGTCTCGTAAACGACGTTTTCCGCGAAATAGAGTTCTGGGCGGCGCTTCCAGTCTATCACGTCGCAGGTGAACACCCTCTCGAACAAAAGGCTCATGGCGAGGGAGGTTTCACCGTCGTAGGTGCCAGTCTCCACAAAGTTGCGCAGGCCGAAGTCGGCTTTCAGCTTCTTGACCACCCGGACGAAGTTGGGATCAATGATGACCCGGCAACCGCAATTGTCGTGCATATAGCGGTCGAAGCCCTTTGCGTCCTGACTGAATCTCTGGCGCAACTCGGTGACTTCAAAGCTGGTCAAGCGGCGGGCTTCGCGCTTCTTGATCTTGTAGTTGATCAGCCAGTTGAGCAGCGCATTACCTGCGGCAGTTTTCTTAAACGTCTCCAGCATAGCAATTCCTGACCATCGCCTGGCCCAACTCAACCCAGCTTCTTGTTCGGATCCCGCTTTCCTTTGGAAGTGAGCCCAACCAACAACCCCTTGGCCTCGTTGGCCACCATGCCAAGGAACCGGAACAATCGCCGCAACGCGCTCATCCGCGGCCAGGCCAGGATGGCGTCCCTCGCCACGCGGTCGGCCTCCTTCTCACGGCCAAGCGCCCGGAGGCACTTGACCATCATCTCCTCCGCCGTTCGCGCCCGAATGTCCGCCAGTTGAGTAGCCTCCAGGTACTTCAACGCCTCGGCATATTGCTGCTTGTCAAAAAGCTCCTGGGCAATGCCAAGCAGGCGGCTGACCGCGTGTGCCTCCTGCTTGAAGTACAGCGGGCTGAAGCGGTCCCGTTCCTCGGGGGACATTGCCGTATGGCGCTCCTCCTGGAAGGTGGAATAAACGTCGGAGAAGCTCTCTTCCTCTTTCTTGAAGCCGGCGGCTACTTCTTCCATTTTTGCCAGCGCGGCGGCGCGGGCTTTTTCATCTTTTGGGTGCATGGCGGTAATCAGTTTGACAGCGGTTTCCTTTCGCTCGGGCAGGGTCAGCTGGAAGAATCTTGTCCAAAACGGCAGGCAGCGCATGCGTTGAGTGCGGCCTTTGCCGCGGATCGGGGAAAGCAACATGGGGATGTTGATATAGCGGCCCACCATGCGGCCAATCTGATCCACCCACTTGTCGTCATACCAATAGTGGAAATACCCGGCATAGACGCGACCCATCGTGTTGAGCCACCCCCACCCAATGATCGGGAAAGTGGCAATAGCGGGCGCGACGGGATCATACGGACAGGCCAGAAGGATGCCGTCCGGGAACTTGGCAATTTCGGCCCGGAGGACGTCGTCCCACCCTTTCGTCTCAAACCGCACATCGTCGTTCGCGATCATGTAAACCTCGGCCGTGCGCCCGAGCGCTGTCCACAAGACCTGATAGGTTTGGCCCCAATCCGGCGTGCGTGGACCGATATGCCAATGGACCGGGAAACCAAGCTCAGGGAATTTTCCGCCGTCAATGGCTGCCCGTGTGACCCGATCGTCGTCATCCACGTACAACCAAAGGGCCACCTTGTCTTTGCGGACTGTTGTCGTCCTCAAAGACTCGAAGACCTCCAGCAGCATGTCCGGCCGGCCGCGCGTGGAGAGCAGGATGGCGATGTCCCCTCGTTTGATTTCGGGCTGGGCAGGGGCGGCAGTCCCTGAGTCATTCATTGGGCACGCAAGTTAGGTAAACCCCCTTGCAAAGTCAAACTCTGAACGTCCAGATTCCCTCGTCAAGAGCGCCTGAACAGAACCAGGCACGCACGCGCTAGGCATGCGCATGTGCTGCAACGGCACGCGCAAAGGCGCCTGGAAGTATTTGCTGTTTGCGAACACGGGTCTTTTCCTGTTCAATCTGGCGGGGCTGCCTGCGCCCAAACGCGGCGAGGACTTATAGGCTGCCGTGCCGACGATTTGTGATTGGCCCGGTGGTTAATGCGGCATTAGCGGATCACCATGAAATGAATAGGAATTGTCTTGTGACCGGTTCGTCCGGTTTGATCGGCTCGGAGGTTGCCGCTTACTTCCACGCGCGCGGCTTGACGGTGCACGGCGTGGACAACAACCAACGCGAAGTCTTCTTCGGCGCGCAGGGCAACACCCGCTGGAACCAAGAACGACTGCGGCAGACACTGCCAGGTTTCGCGCATCATGAGCTGGATATTCGCGACCGAGCCGCGGTGTTGAGGCTAGTCAAAGCGCTTAAGCCTGCCGTCATTATTCATACCGCGGCCCAGCCTTCGCACGATTTGGCCGCCAGCATTCCTTTCGACGATTTTGATGTGAATGCGGTAGGGACACTGAACCTCCTGGAGGCAGCGCGGCGCTACTGTCTGGAGTCGCCTTTCATTCACATGTCCACCAACAAGGTCTACGGCGACCGGCCCAATATGATCGCCTTAAAGGAGCTGGACCGGCGTTGGGACTACGCTGACCCGGAATTCGCACAGGGCATTCCCGAGACCTTCTCGATTGACCAGTCGAAGCATTCGCTGTTCGGGGCGTCAAAGGTCGCCGCCGATGTGATGGTGCAGGAGTATGGCCGGTACTTTGGTTTGCCCACCTGTTGCCTGCGTGGCGGTTGCCTGACGGGCCCGAACCATTCTGGAGTGGAGCTGCATGGTTTCCTTAGTTACCTGGTGAAGTGCAACCTCGAAGGCCGCGAATACAAGATCTACGGCTATAAGGGCAAGCAGGTCCGTGACAATATTCATTCGGTTGATGTGGCGGGTTTCATGTTCGAGTTCTACCAGGCGCCCCGGGCAGGCGAGGTCTATAATCTCGGCGGCGGCAAGGATAACTCGTGCTCAATCCTGGAAGCCTTCGAGATGGCCTCGGCCTGCACCGGCAAGAAGCAGATCCACACTTATGTGGACAAAGCACGCAGTGGCGACCATATCTGCTACTACAGCGACTTGCGCAAGATGCAGTCGCATTACCCCCGGTGGCAGCTTACCCGGGACCTGCCGCACATCTTCGAGGAGATTGTTGCCTCCTGGCGAGAGCGCATGGCGGCCAAGTGAGTATGCGCCTTCTGATTACAGGCATTTGCGGGTTCGTTGGAGGCACCCTTGCGCGCGGACTGCGTGCCGGATGGCCGGATTGGGATATTGTCGGCCTCGACAACTTCGTTCGGGCCGGCAGTGAAACCAATCGCCTGAACCTGCGTGACCTTGGCGTAAGACTCTATCATGGCGATGTCCGCAACCCCAGCGACCTTGAGACTTTGCCCCCGTGCGACTGGATCGTCGAAGCCGCCGCCAATCCGAGCGTGCTTGCGGGGGTGGACGGCAAGACCAGCAGCCGCCAACTGATCGAACACAATCTTGTCGGCACGATCAACATGCTGGAGTTGATGAAGACCTGGCACTGCGGATTCACTATCCTCAGCACCAGCCGCGTCTATTCGATACGCGCGCTGGCGGCGATCCCGGTGGAGCCTCAAGAAGACCGGTTTGTGCCTCGCGCCGACGCCCAGTTATCGGGGTTCAGTACGCAAGGCATCGCGGAGGACTTCTCGACCGAGCCGCCATTATCGCTCTATGGCAGTTCCAAGCGCGCCTCGGAAGTCCTGGCATGTGAGTATGCCGAAACCTTCAACCTGCCCGTTTTCATCCTGCGTTGCGGGGTATTGGCCGGCAGTGGCCAGTTTGGCAAGATAGATCAAGGCATTTTCTCCTATTGGATCCACTCCTACTGCCAGAAACGGACGCTGAAGTACGTCGGTTTTGAAGGTACGGGATGTCAGGTGCGCGATTGCCTGCATGCGCGCGACCTGCTGCCGTTGATAGCGCAGCAGCTCAAGAAACCGCATTCAGACGCGCCACGAGTGATCAATGTGAGCGGCGGCTTAGGCCAGAGCGCTTCGCTACGGCAGTTGAGCGAGTGGTGCGCACAACGGTTCGGAGCCCACTCGATTGCCGCCGATCCCAACAACCGACCGTTTGACGTCCCCTGGCTGGTTCTGGATTCAAACCGTGCGGCCCAATACTGGGGCTGGAAGCCTCAGACACCACTGGAATCTATCTGGACCGAGATCGCTGAACACGCCAGGAAGCACCCGACGTGGCTAGACTCGACCGCCGATTGACTGGTTACTCCAAAGGAGCAGACACAGGGAACGCCCAAAGTGGCCCCAAGATGCACTTGGCGAACTTACCCGGCTTGCCGGCAGCCGGTATGGCACGGTCACTTAACGCGCCTGCCGCACGCGGATGGTGTACTTCCTCGCGAGGTTGTTGATGGAAGTGAACCGTACATCTTCGGTGGCGTTCTCCGTCAGGATCACCGTTACGAAGGGAGTCTCGTCGCCGGTCGAGAAGCCGTTCTGGTCCTTGAAAACGCAGTTGGCCTGCACCTCGATGCGGCGATTCTCGCGGTTGCGAAGATGCGCGACCAGCTCCAGCCGGCCATCCGACAGGATCTGTTCCTGGATGCCGCTGCATGTCACCGAATACTGGACGCCGGGATCCAACAGCACCAACGGCTCCTTGCCTTCATAGGCCGGGGTCTTTGGCGTCTGCGTGAGGTAAGGTCCTTTATCATGGGTGCTGCTGCAACCGGTCACTAGCAGGAAGGTCCCGCCTGCGATGAGGAGTGATAGGAGTGTCTTGTTCATAACGTTTGCGGTGTAACCGACGTGTCGCTGACGAACACGACCTTGTCACGGTCGGTCGTCGTGATGTTAAGGGTAATGGTCTTGGTCAGGTTTGTTTGAACCTGGCCTGCGGAATTAAGAAATTGGATAGTAGCGGTGTGCTGCCCCACCGACAGGGGTACGCTGGCAAGGCTTAGGTAACGCGGAAGATTGTCCCAGGCGCGGGTGTCAGCCGCCGGCACCGTCGCTGCCGAAACCACCTTGCTTAGCAGCCCGGCAAGCGCAATGCCCAAACCCACCTGTTGAGCCGTGCGGTCGTGGCTCGCCGCCGCAGTCGTTAACCCGCCGATCAGCGCCACATCGCCGACAGCTCCGGTTGTGGACTTAAAGACGGCCTTATTGCCCAAAACATGGTCCATTACGCGTCCGCCGCGGGTGGTGGCCTGAAAACCCGTATCGTCCGTCGGCGCGACAGGGATTCTGAGGGAATCCACCTTAAGCTCGGCCGAAGTCACCGGGGAAGCCGCGGTGTTAAAACGCAGTTCCTCCTTGTACTGCCCTGTCGCATGCTTTGTGGGACCGGGGCCAAACTCGACGAAGAACAGTGCATTGGCGTTAGGCATGTAGGGCGGTAGCTTCACCCCTTTGGCATTGGCCTGGGCGCGTTTGAAGGCGTCCGAACCGTCGCCGCTCAGCTTGGTGGTCGCCAGGCCGTCCAGGTATTCGGGCAGCACCCAATCGCCGGCATATTGGTTCTGCACAGCATCACCGTCCTCGAATTCGGCGCTGCGGAAGCAGGCCCGGGCGTTGTCTCGTTCCCCGTCCATCCAGTAAAGTATCCCGCGATAAATGTATGCCATAGACCGCTCGTAAGGCTCGCCGATGAACGTTTTCTTTGCTTCGGCGTGGAAATAGCTCCGGGCCTTTTTCGCATCCGGGTCCTTGCCGAAGATTCCACCCAGCGTAAGCAGGGCGTCATCCAAGCTCTGTTTGGCCAGATCGAACTTGCCCTGCCGCATTGCCGCCGCCGCCAACCGGTACTGCCATAACACCCGGTCGCGCGCCGGCCCGTTGGCGATGGCGTTCGGACCGTCCACCATAATGTCACCCGTCAGCGCCACTACCGGCTTCTTTGTCGTAGCGCAGCCGGCCAAACTCAGGACGACGGCCAGCAGCGTCGGCTGCCAGAGTGATTTCATCACCTCGACCGGCAACGCGCGTCAGCGATACGCCGCGTCTTCCAAGCCCTGTTTCTTCATCTCCGCCGAGTCTTCCCAAACAATGACGCTCGTCCGCGCATCAATGAGATGGAAATCATACAAAATGTAATCGCTGGTGCCAGCCTTCGTGCGCGTGGACAGGCCTTGCAGGGTGCCGGTCAGAAAGTAGTCAGCGCCTTTGAATTCCTGGACCGTCGGATCCGCACTCGCCGTCACCTGCCCCTCGCGCTTGCGGTTCCGTTCCTTCTCCAGTGCTTCCATCTGGTTTCGAGCCAGGAACATCACCTTGCCGCGCGCCTTGGAATTCAACTGCGCACGAATTCGCGTCAAGAATATCTCTTTGTTGATGGGAAACCGGGTCTGGTTGTCTACTGGCTCCAAAACGATGGTTGGCGGCGCCGCCGCACTGGCAATCTGCGGAATTCCCAGGATGCTCCGTGCCATCTTGTCGGCCACCATCACCAAATCCTGCGACTCCATGCCTGTCCCTGCTACGAATCCCTGCTCGTCAGCGGTCATGTGAGTCACAGGCACGCCTGATGGATTCTTCACGCCCTTAGTGGCACAACCCGCGACAAGCGCGGTGATCGTTATGGCAAAAATAGGAAGAGCAAGTTTGGTCAATAATGTTCTCATGGTGTAGTAGGTTTGGATTTATGGCTTCAAAACGTCGGGGCGTCAGGGACTCGAGGCGCATCTGCAATCTGATAACGCGGCGGCTCGTAGGTTTGTGGCGCCACCTGGATTGGTGCCTGGTCGAATGGAGGGGACTGCGGCGCAAGTTGATAGCCTGACGGCGCGGAAGTGTTACCCAAAACAGTGGGTTGCGGAGGCGGGTACGACGCCAATTTCTGCTCGTGCTTCTGCGCCGCGTACTCTGCCAAGCCGCCCAACACAAGTCCCGAGGCGGCTCCAATACCAGCCCCCTCCCACCCTTTGTCATAACCCACGCCGATCAAACCACCCGCCAGCGCCCCTACCAAGGTGCCGCCGATCACATAATTGGGCCGTTGCGGCGCGCTAGTGTAATAGACCGGCGCATAGGCGTCCGCAGGGACATAAGCGTAGCCGTATCCAGGTTGCACACAGGATGCTGCAGGGTAGCTATAGTAAGGCTGGGAATTGTAATAACTCTGGCGCTGCACCTCCCCCAAAATAGCCCCCGACGCCAGTCCGATTCCTGCGCCGATGGCCGCGCCATTGCCTGAGAAGCCATGATGGCAGTCACCGCCCACAATCCCACCAATGAAGGTGCCCATCAGCGCCCCGCCGACAGCCTCAGAACTAAACAACTGCGCATGCACACCCGTCATACCACTGCTGGCCAAAATGATCAGAAGCAGCTTTCTCATATTGTCACACCAACTACTTGGACGCTAAGCTTAGATATATATTCGGCAGAAAGCTACCACTAAAGCTCGATTTCTGCTACCTTGTGCGAGGCTAGGCTGTGGCGGGTCTTGGCCACAGATTGACGGAGCAGCATGCCGGGCTAATAGTCTAATACATGAACATGAAGGTGAAATGGCTGACAATGACACTCGCCGCAGCCCTGCCACTTGTTGGGGGCGGTTGTGCGGCGGTGGTGGTGGGCGGAGCGGTAGCGGCCGCGGGAGTGGGTACCTACGCTTACGTAAACGGCGAAATGAAAGGGACTGAAGCGGTGTCGCTGGATCGGGCGTGGACAGCATCTCAGTCAGCTATGAAAGACCTGGAGTTTCCCATCACCAATAAAGCCAAAGACGCACTCCAGGCAGAATTGACGGCGCGCACATCCGCGGATAAGCGAATCCTGATCAAGTTGAAGAAAATGTCAGACGGGGCCACGGAAATCCGCATCCGTGTGGGTACGTTTGGGGATGAATCCGCCTCGCAACTGATTTTGGACAAGATCAAGAGTCATTTCTGATATCTGAAGACCTACCGCCGAAGGCGACCTGAGTGGAGTTGCCCTGTCCCGCCAGGGCGGTTCGGAATCGAGACGGGGTATAGACTTCATGGATCCCAAGGGACACCAAAACTTCTCCCCGCCCCTTGGTTCCGGTGGCTGAATCTACTCCCACCCCGTGGCAGATCAATGTGGGGTACACCTATATCCGTAACTTTTGCCTCGTTTTGCTTAAGAAGTAGGTGAAGGCAGTCTGCAGCTGGGCGAATGGGCCGGCGTTCGATTTTGCATAACGGTGACAATGCCGAATTAGTGGTGGTCCAGGATCGGCCAACAGTTAGCCATATGAAGATAAGTTACTTGAAGACAGAGTGGTTGGCCCCTGTGCTGGGGGCTGCGGTGGTTGCCGGCAGTTTGATGGCGACGACAACATACCTCGACCTGGAGCGCAAGGTTAGGGCAAACGAGGCGCTCATGCAGACACTAGATCGTTTGTCTCAGGACCAGACGGTCTGTGCGGCACTGAAGTCAATTCATGACGGAGACGTGGAGGGGGCCACGCGGCGCTTGGACGTGCTGTTGTGTGAGAACATCCTCAAGTTAAACGCTGATCTGGAATCCACCGATGTGCGGACCCGGACATATGTGGAGGACAATTTTATCCGGATCGCTCTGACGCGGCCAAAGACTGCCGGGGCAGAGGCCACCGGGTCGAACCCGATATCCACCGAGGACCAGGCTGCGGCGGAGAGGATCCTCAGCAAGGCGCTGGCGAACATTCATACCGCGCAGGCAAGGTAAGTGGGGTGGAGTGGAGGGCCGCTAAGAGCGGAGCGCGGCGGGTAGTATCGACGGGCGACGGGTTGGCACCCGGTGGGTGGCAGAGCAACGTGCTGCGCGCCGCCGGCTGCCGCCACCGGGCGCTGGCTTGCCGCATAATGGAAGCCGCGCCCGAGATCGGGTGTTACCGTCAGCGATTACTTCCTAAGAAAGAGTCGAAGCCAGGTGTCGGATAGGGAGAGGGCACATGCGGTCTTAAAGGCAATTCGCGAAGGCGTGAACCTGCCGTGGCGGCAGTGTTTCGGGTTTCGTCAAAGCAAAGGGCCGCACCAACGTGCCCAAGAAAACAATGAAGACAAAATGCATGACGATGGATTGGGTGATCCCTTTTGTGGGGATTGCGGTGCTGACCGGCGGCCTGATGGCCGGGAGAGCGTATTTCGAGGCGGAGCGCGAGACCCGGGCGCACGAGGCGAACTCGGTGATGTTGGAACGTCTGTTTCTGGGCCAAAAGCTGAACACGGCGCTCAAATCAATGCGCGGCGGGGACGTGCAGGGAGCGGCGCGGGAGCTGGAGGCGCTCTTTTGCCAGAGCATCCTGCGGGCGAGTGAGGAACTGACCTCGGCGGACGCGCAGACCCGGATGAATGCAGCGGAAGCGTTCCGTAGAATCGCGCTGACGTGGCCGGGGTTTGCCCGGGCAGAGGGCGCCGGCTCGGGTGAGGAGCGCACCGACAATGAACTGGCGGCGGAGAGGATTCTCCGCAAGGCCTTGGGCAGCGCCCAGACCGCACAAGTGCGGTAGGGTCCGGGGCGCTAGGCCGGTGGCGGCGGGGCACGGACTTCAGTCCGCAGTCACAGGCATTCGACAGTTGCTGCGGACTAAAACCCGCGCTCCGCTCTCGCGAGTATGAACCATCCCCGTTAGGCCCAAAGGGAGCCGGTGGTGGCGAGCATGATCACGGTGCGCGGCTGGCCGTGTGAATGCTTATGGTTGTGGGCGCTGTTCACGGCGGTGTAGAACAGGTGCCAGCGGCGGTCGCGCTGGACGAGGAAACCGCCGCTGTAGATGCCGTAGGAGTCGGGTTGTTTTTCGTCACCACGAGGCAGCCAGGCGGTGCGGCGGGGGCGATGCCAGGTGGCGCCATCGGGGGAGAAGCACCATTCCAAGTCCATCGTCTGGGCCTGGCAACGATAGTGGCCCAACATGCCAACCCGGCCCTTTGGAGTGAGGGTGGAAGCGAGGTAGTAAAACTGCTGGTCGACCGGATCGCGGGCATCACGCTGGATGACGCGTTTGCGGTCCTCGAAGTGGAGGCCGTCGGGGGAGGTGTAGCGGTCTATGACGCGGAGGAGACCGGGGGCGTTGTCGTGAGGCATGTAAGCAGGATCGTCCCTGGGGACGGAGAGGAGGGCGACACTGTACATCTCGAAAGATCCGTCGGGGAGTTGGTAGATGTTGGTAGCGTCATTAGAAATGAGGCGCGACAGAGCGAGGGGCTCATTGGCGGGCCGGGCGGGGCTGGGGTTCTTGTGGATTAAGGTGCCATCCGGCGAAGGGATGCTGTGGGCGGCACGGTCGGAGGGGTGATAGAGCACAGGCCGATGGGGATCGATAACGGTGTAGCGTTTGCCGTCGTCACTATCCGCAGCGAGGAAGCGAGCAATGCCGGGACCGTGCGCCCAGAAGTAGATGCGATGCCGACCGTTGCGGAGGTGGATGTGGACGACTTGCACCGGACTCCATTTGTCGGGCAGATGGCCGATAGTGAATGGACCTTCACCGGGCTCGCCGGGTGTGCACCGGGCAGGGAACTTTTTGAAGGGACCGCCAGCCGTGCCTTCCGCGTAAGCGATCAGATACTTCTTGCCGCAGGCGGAGTACCACAGGCGCCAGCGGTCTCCGGCGAGCGGTTCGGCCGGACAGGTAAAGTTCTGGATGTGGCCGCCTTCCCAATCCTCTGCAGGCGCCAAGACAACGCCACGCTTCTGCCACGCGGTGGACGCGCAGGGCTCGGGGATAGCGGCGCTGGCTACAGCGCCAGCTGCGCGAAGCATGCGCGGTGTTGAGGTGACCAGTGCGGCGGCGGCGAGACTTTGGTGAAGGAAGGTTCGTCGTGTGATGCGGCTCATGCCACATCTATTAACCGCAGCTTCGACCGGTGACAAGCACAACGGGCGTTCGGCTCCCAACGGGGTGGACTCACGAGCAAGGATGGTGCAGGATGCCGGCATGAACCGCCGAATATCGTATCATCCCTTTCTGCTGGCTGTTGCACTTGCCGCCGGGCTGTTGGCGACGACAGCGCGGGCGCAGCCAGTTGTCTCCGCGCGCATTGACGCGCGCATGATGCGGCAGCCGGCGGTGTCGGCGACGCAGATCGCGTTCGTGTATGCGGGGGACATCTGGCTGGTGGAGAGGGCGGGAGGCGTGGCGGTGCGGCTGAGTTCGCCGAAGGGGGAGGAGTCGTTTCCGCGGTTCTCGCCGGACGGGTCGCTGCTGGCGTTCACGGGGGCCTACGACGGGAACGAGGACATTTACGTGGTGCCGGTGGCGGGCGGGCTGCCGCAGCGGGTGACGCATCACGGGGCGCCGGACCGGATTCTGGGTTGGTATCCGGAGGGAAATTGGCTGCTTTACGCGACTTCGATGACCAGCCCGAAGAACCGGTTCAACCAGCTTTACCAGGTGCGGGCCGAGGGCGGGCTGCCGGAGAAACTGCCGGTGCCTTATGGCGAGTTCGGGGCGATCTCACCGGACGGCAAGACGCTGGCGTATGTGCCGATCAGCGTGGATTTCCGGACCTGGAAGCGTTACCGGGGCGGCATGAACCCGGACATCTGGCTGTTCGACCTGGAAGACCTGACGGCGCGGAACCTGACGGAGTCGGCGGCGGCGGATTCGACGCCGATGTGGCACGGGGAAACGTTGTATTTCCTGTCGGACCGGGACGAGCACCAGCGGGCGAACCTCTGGGCGTGCGACCTGAAGCGGAACAAGTTCCGGCAGGTGACGTTCTTCAAGGAGTTCGACGTGCACTTCCCGAGCATCGGGCCGGGGGACATCGTGTTCGAGAACGCGGGGCGGCTCCATTTGCTGGACCTGGAGACGGAGAAATACCGGGAGGTGGAAATCCGGGTGGTGACGGATCGGGCGACGCTCAAGCCGCACTCGGAGAACGTGTCCAACCACCTCTTCAGCACGACGATCTCGCCGGGCGGGAAGCGGGCGCTGTTCGAGGCGCGCGGGGACGTGTTTTCGGCGCCGACGGAACACGGGGTGGTGCTGAACCTCACGCGCAGCTCGGGCGTGGCGGAGCGGCACCCGGCGTGGTCGCCGGACGGGAAGTGGATCGCGTATTTCAGCGACCGCACCGGGGAATATGAGCTGACCGTGCGCAGGGCAGCCACGAGCCCCGGCACGAACGAACTCGGCGAGCAGACGTTGACCGAGCTGGGGCCGGGCTACCGCTACCGGCCGCAGTGGTCGCCCGACAGCAAGCGGATTGCGTTCATTGACCAGGCGATGCGGATCAACCTGTTCGACTTCGAGGCGAAGACCAACGCGGTGATCGGGCGGCAATTGTGGTTGTATCATGATGAGCTGAGCCGGTTCCGGGTGGGCTGGTCGGCGGACAGCCGTTGGATCGCCTGGGCGCAGGACCTGGAGAATGGCCACTCGGCCATCGCCCTTTACGACTGCAGGTCAAACGTAATGCACCAGGTCACCTCGGGCTTCTACAACGACGAGTCGCCGGTGTTTGACCCGGACGGGAAATACCTCTTTTTCCGGACGGGGCGGACATTTGTGCCGAGTTACAGCGAGCTGGACCCGACGTGGATTTACGCCAACACCGCGGTGCTGGCGGCGGTGCCGCTGCGCAAGGAGGTGATCTCGCCATTGGCGCCGCGCAACGACATGGAGGGCGACAAGGCCAAGGACAAGAAAGACGAGGAGGAAAAGAAGAAAGAGGACGACAAGGGCGACAAGCCAAAGGACACGGAGCAGACAGATAAGAAAAAGGAGGAGAAGAAGAAGGAGGAAAAGCCCAAGGCGGTGGAGATTGACCTCGCCGGGTTTGAGGAGCGGGTGGTGGTTTTGCCGCCCAAGGCCGGGCGCTATGACAGCCTGGCGGCGCTGCCGGGCAAGCTGCTGTTCCGGCGGCTGCCGCGGGTCAGCTCGGGGGAGGAGAAGCACCCGGTGGTGTTCTACGACCTGGAAAAGCGGGAGGAGAAGACCGTGCTGGCGGACGCGGATTTCATTGAGCTATCCGCAAACCGGGAGAAGCTGCTGGCGCGGAAGGACAACGACTACGCGATCATCGAGCCCAAGGAAGGGCAGAAGCTGGAGAAGAAGATCAACACGAGCGGGTTCATGGCGCCGGTGGACCCGGTGGCGGAGTGGCGGCAGATTTTCACCGACGCGTGGCGGCTGCAGCGGGATTATTTCTACGACCCGGGCCTGCACGGGGTGGACTGGGCCGGGATGCGGGAGCGTTACGGCCGGCTGCTGGAGGACGCGGTGACGCGGTGGGACGTGAATTACGTTCTGGGGGAATTGATCGCGGAGTTGAACGCGTCGCACACTTACCGGAGTGGCGGCGACGTCGAGAAGGGGCCAACGGTGGGCGTGGGTTATCTCGGGTGCGACTTCGCGCTGGAAAACGGCGCCTACCGGATCAAGCGCATTGTGCGGGCGGCGGAGTGGGACAGCGAAGCGCGGTCGCCGCTCTTGCAACCAGGGGTGACAAACGTTCAGGAGGGCGATTACCTGCTGGCGGTGAATGGGGAGCCGCTGGATGCGAAGGCGGACCCGTGGGCGGCGTTCCAAGGGCTGGCGGACAAGCCGGTACTGCTGACGGTGAACGACACGCCGGAACCAGCCGGGGCGCGCGAGGCGCTGGTGCAAACGCTGGCGAGCGAAGAGCGCCTGCGCAACCTGGCGTGGATCGAGGAAAACCGGAAGCGCGTGGAGGAGTTGAGCGGGGGCAAGGTTGGTTACGCATATGTGCCGGACACGGGTCAGAACGGCCAGAACGAACTGGTGCGGATGTTACGGGCGCAGGTGAAGAAGCCCGGATTGGTCATTGACGAGCGGTTCAACAGCGGAGGCCAGATACCGGACCGGTTCATCGAACTGCTTAATCGTCCGCTACGCAATTACTGGGCGGTGCGCCACGGGAGGGATTGGATGACGCCGGCGGTCACGCATCTCGGGCCCAAGGCGATGCTCATCAACGGCTGGAGCGGGTCGGGCGGGGATTGCTTGCCCTTCTACTTCAAGCAATCCAAGCTGGGGCCGCTGATCGGCATGCGCACCTGGGGCGGTTTGATCGGCATCACCGGCTCGCCGAAGCTGGTGGACGGCGGGGGCGTGACGGTGCCGGCGTTTGCAGTCTACAGCACCAACGCCCAGTGGATCATCGAGGGGCACGGGGTGGAGCCGGACATCGAGGTCGTGGACGACCCGGCGGCGATGGCCAAAGGCACCGATCCGCAGCTTGAGCGGGCGGTGGCCGAGGTAATGAAGCAGTTGAGAAAGCACCCGCCGGCGGAGGTCAAGCGGCCACCCTACCCTAAACGCCCAGGGGTATGAGCCGGTGCGAATCCCGGCAATCCGCACCCGCCGCCGACGTCGGGCGGCGCTGATTTCGTTCACGGAGCGGCGAAGTGCGTCAACCAATGGCGACGCCCGCGAGTCAGGCATCAGGGTTCCACATAGACGGACATCCCGACCCAAGCCAGCTGGACCAGATACTTGGCGTTCCAATTTGCCAGCCGGAAACAGCCGTGTGATTCTGTGCGGCCCACTTGCTCCGGGCCGGGCGTCCCGTGGATGCCGTAGCCCGGCCTATCCAGGCCAATCCACGCCACGCCGACGGGATTGTTCGGCCCCGGCGGCACGATCAGCTTTGTCTTCAACTGCCGCGCCTCGGCGGATTCCGGGAATACATCCGGGTCAAAGGTATAGTTCGGGTTCGGGGCGACCACGGCCACGTGCAGTTCGCCCACGGGCCGTTTCTCGACCCGTTGCGCGATGCTGCATGGAAAGTGCGCAATGAGATTGCTGTTCGCGTCAAAGGCTTGAAGGGTCTTGCCGGAAAGGCTTATCGTGGCAAAGGCGGCTTTGACGCCAGGCTCCGGACTGGCAACGTCCGGGATTTGCAGGGTGGTGCCCGCGAAGAGGTGGTTCCAATCAATAGACGGGTTGAGCCGGCGGATTAGGTTGGGGTGGGAGAGACTCTTTTCGGCAACCAGTTCGAGGATCGTCTCGAAGTCGAGCGCCGTTTGGCGGGATTTGCCGAGCCAGGTGCCGCTCAAGGGTTGCAGTCGCGCCAGGTCGCCACTGGTAACAACGTAGTTGGTATAAGGCGGAGCGGTAAGGAGGAGCCGCTCTTTGGTGGCCAGATCCAGCACGCCGCTGACGGCCAAACCTTCCTTTTGCTGAAACGCGCGCAGGGCGGCCTGGGTTTGCGGGCCGATGAGTCCATCCAGGGAACCAGAGGAGATGCCCAGTCGAGCCAGTGCCAGTTGGGCCTCGAACGCGTTCCGAACCGGCCGGGGGAAGATATCCGGAAATGTGGGTGCTGAAGTGGGTGCTGAATTCGTCCGTGCGACAGGTCGTGGGGCCGGCACGGGCACCATCGGAGGCGGCGCCTGTGTTTGCACGATTGCGGGCGCCGGCTCGGGTTGGGCTACTTCCTGAGTCGGCGGTGGCGGGGGAGCAGCCTCTGGCTCTGGCGCCGGAGGGGTGGTCGTGCCAGAGTGCCACCAAAGCCAACCCCCCACGATTAGGACTATGAGCACAAGCAGCCAGTATAAACCCTTGCGCGGCCTTTTTCGTGACTTTGGAAGATGGTATTTGGATTGGCGCCGCACGGCCAGATTTAGCCACAAGCGCAGCCGCTTGCCCAAGCACTAATTACGGCATATTATGGTTTCAGCCGCCGGTTGTCACTGCGTGGGTCTTGAGGAAAGCTCTCACAGGACTTGCGTCTTCGAACCCTTGGCGACGTTTTGCTTGCTCCACCATTCCTGGGCCTCGCGGCGGGTCCAATCGCTTTTGGAAGTGCACTGCCCGAGAGCCTCTCCAAGCGCAGCAGCGCTGGCGGGCCGGCCCGAAGGGTCCTTAGCCAGGCAGCGCATCAGCAGTGTTTCGAGGTCAGGTGACACCGGCCGTTTCAGGCGGGCAGAGGGAAGCTCTGGCTGCTCGCGGACCTGCTTGAGCATCACTTCCCCCAGACTCAAACCACAGAAAACGGTTTCCCCGGTCAGCAACTCATAGCCGACACTGCCCAGTGAGTAGATATCGCTCAGCGCATCCACGGCATTGGGACTCTTGACCGCCTCGGGCGACATGTAGAGCGGGGTGCCCAGCGTGGCGTTGGCGGCAGTCAACTCCAGTTGTTCTTTCGTATCAAGGGCTTTGACCAGGCCGAAGTCGAGCACTTTAACGAAGTCCGGGATGCCGCCGCGGCAGGTGAGAAAGATGTTCTGCGGTTTGATGTCACGGTGCACCAAACCGCGCGCGTGCGCTTCCGCGAGCGACGCGCAGACCTGCTGGAGAATGGAGATGACCCGACCTTCCGGTTGAGGGCCATGCTTTTTAATCAGTTGATCGAGGCTGTAGCCGTCCAAGTATTCCATCGCGTAATAAAAGAACCCGTCGTCGGTCCGCCCGTAGTCGTAGAGCGCGATGGTGTTAGGGTGGGTCAATTGGCAGGTCATCTGGACCTCGCGCTCGAATCGGGCGATGCCGCGGTCGCCCGCCAGCGGGTTGAGCACCTTGACGGCAACGGGCCGGCGCATGAGGGCGTGGTGTCCGCGAAACACGGTGCCGAACGCCCCGCTGCCAATCTCGTCGTCCAAGGCGTATTGTCCAAGCTGCTTTGCTTCGAGAGAAGCCTGGCGCGCCTTCTCGTGGAAGCGCCTGGCGACCCGCATCAACACGAACACAGCCACCGAGCCAACGGCCAATAGACCAAACAACACCCAAAAGGCGAACCGCAGCGTGCGCAGGGGAGCAAGTCCTTCAGCCAAGTCAATTTCCGAGACCAGGCCCATGTCAAACTCCGGCAGCCACTTCCACGCTCCCACCACCAATACGCCGCGATAACCGCGATAGCCGTGCGCATCGAGCCCCTCCTGCCCGGCGATCGCCTCGGTCACGGCCTTGGTGAAAGGCAGGTCTGCCCGGTGTTTCGGCGATCGGAGCCCCCGTCTTAAGTCCACCAGCGGGTCGCGCAAGTCCAGAAGTTCTCTGTGCTGAGAAGGACTTTTTCATAGTAATTATTCACTTGGATTGAGCGGTGTTAATCGCAAGAACCCAGGATCCGTGTTTCAGTTGATTGGCCATGTGAAAATCGGGGTCGTAGC